>Ga0210383_10000025_pt1 | contig 187216 bp, 196 predicted proteins | sample IncBWC14OmetaG_FD_160072 | JGI IMG/M metagenome (GOLD analysis project Ga0210383, IMG submission 160072) | Forest soil microbial communities from Barre Woods Harvard Forest LTER site, Petersham, Massachusetts, United States - Inc-BW-C-14-O ...
CATGCCGCCCGAAATCAGCAGCGACAGAATCGCCTCGCGCGCGCGCGGCAACGTCATGTTGTGCACCTCGAGCGCGACCAGCGTCGCGTTGTCGAGCGCCGCCGACACGGTGTTGACCCAGAACAGGAGGTCGTTGCTCATTCTCTCGATGTATTCGTTCGCGATCGGGCCGTAGGCGTGGCTGATCAGCACGAGGCCCGCGATGAAGGCGAACACTTTGCCAGCTTGAAAAACAATCGCGCCGTAGGATTGGCTCACGTGCATGCCTTCGGGCGCTTCTTCGTAATCACCGCCAGCAAAGGCGCCCGCGACAATCGAACTCGCCAGCACGCCGGGAAATACCCACGGCGCCAGCAAATGAAACAGTCCCATGAATTCGAGATCGAGCGCGCGCGCCGCCAGTGTCGAGAGCGGCTCGCCCAGCGGCGTCAGCGATGCGCCCATCCCGATCGCGAAGCATCCCGCAACCGTCACGCGCACGCGCCGGTCGTCCCTGAAATGAAGCAGGCCCACAACCTCGACTAACACCAACGCGCCGACAATCGCCGTGATGATGCTCGAGAACGACGCGATCACGAACACAGACGCCGCTGTCAGCACCGGCCGCGATACGCGCTTGCGCAGGCGCTCGAATGCGCGGTCGAGCCAGGGCCGCGTCCATCCGAAGAGCAAAGCCGCGACGATCACGGCGATGCTGATCGCGATGGGTTCGTGGAGCGCTTCGAAAATCAGTTCGCTGGTGAAGCCAGTGCCGAGAATCGTCGCGAGCACGCCAAGCGCTAGGCAGTAGAGTTCGATATTGTGCTCAATCTTCGCGACCGCGAGCGGGCCGAACAGCAGCAGCGAGAGAATTACAAGGGCGGATGCGTGATTCATCGGTGGCGCGAACTAACTATCACGTGCCGCTCGCGTGCATCCAGCGCAATCACCAAAAAAAGCAGCGGCGGGTCCGGTTTCTCGGACCCGCCGCTAAGCGCATCACTGCGCCAGTGATTCTCTCCGCCGTGCGTTAGAAGGCGTAGATGATGTTCGCCGCCAACGTGTCCTGGCCGTGCCACAGGTGCTGCGCGCCAGTTGCCGGGTTAATGAAGTTGTTGTTCGTGAACGAGTTCTGGCTCGAGTTGTCATGCCGGTATTCCAGGCGTGCCAGCAGTCCCGTCACGTCGGGAATCTTGTAGCTCAGCGTCTGCGTGATTTCCCACAACGTCTGCGCTTCGCCGTTGGTGCGCGCTCCGTCCATATCGTCGAAGAACTCGGCACGCGTCGCCAACTCGACCGCAGGCGTCCAGTCGTAGACTACGTATCCCGCCGCACCCTGCCACGAAGCGCTGTGACCGTTGATCGCAGGTCCGTCCTGAGATGCATACAGGTATTCTGCCTGCAACGTCAGGTTAGGTACGAATGACGGCTTCCAGGTCGCGATCGGATCGATCGCGCCCAGGTTCTGGTTGGACTTGTGCGCACCCGAGTTTGCCGGCTGCACGTTCGGGCCGATGATGCCGTTGACGACCAAGCTCACCGACTTGTCCTTGTTGTTGAGCGTCAGCTCGCCTTCGGCGTTCGGACCGCCGTTCGAGTTGGCCGCTGGATCATCCCAGCCGTTGTTCAGACCCGCCGTCGCCGACACGTAGTCGTTGAAGGTGTAGCTGCCGCGGATTCCGGTATGAGTCAGCGGTTCGCCAAGGTTGAACAGCAGGCCGCGGCTCTCGTTGAAGTTCTGATTGTTATAAACCGGGATGATTTCGGCGCCGAGCAGCGTCACGAAACGTCCGGCCTCGAAACTCACTCCCGATCCGAGCGGCGCCGTGTAGGTCAGGTAGTACTGTGTCGGATCGACCCACTGGCCGCCGACGTGCGAAACGTTCGAGTAGTTGGTAGCGGCGGAGATCGAGTTCGCGACCTGGCCGAAGTTAATGTCGGTCACGAAGCCGACCGTGCCGTCGCGCTCGATGTGCAGGTTACCCTGCGTCAGCTGAAACCCGTCCTCGTCCCACGCGCGAAACACGTTGACGTTGGCGGTCGGCTGATTGAAGTTATGCTCGTAGCCCGCATCGACCATCGCGTGGATGCTGACGCCGAGATTGTCCGTCAGATTCTTCTGGATCGAGGCAATGTTCGTCTCGTCCTGCCCTACGTGCTGGCCGATGGTGGCCGGCGAGGCGCCCGCTGCCGGCTGCGCGACGACCATCGCTGCTTCGATCTTTCTAACCTCGCTGCTGTTGTCGTCGGTCTGTTTCTGCAGATTGCCCACTTGGCCGGACAGCGCGTTGAGGCGCTGCTCTTCGTTGGGGCCAGTGGCGGGACCACTCGAGGTCTCGGTGGTCGTCACGTGGTGGTGGTGACGCCTCTTCGTGGTCGTGGTCGTTGTGGTCGTTGTGGCCGTTTGTGCCCAAGCTGTCGCATTACACAGCAATCCAGCCAATGCGACGCCGGCAACCAGGTAAATCCAGGCAACGCCCCGGGTCGTTCTCCTTCTGTTCACTATCTCCTCCCTCCGAGATGCGCGGCCTTTAAAGCCGCGGCTTCCTATGCCCACACGTAGCGGGCTGCGGTGATGAACCGGCTGCTTGGTTACAAGATTCATACCGGTGTAATATTCTGACGACCTTCAAATTCCTTAGTAAAAGTAAGGATTTTTCCCGGTCGCCGCCGATTGGTGATGCCCATATATGACGCATCTGCCGCGCCATTAATCAGGTTTTCATCTACGTAGTCAAGCACCTCTGAACACCGAGCTATACGGCGGATCCCGACGAACGAGAACCTCTTCAGCCTGACGCTGACTGACTCGAGCGTGCTAGGAATTAGAAATGCTCGACCTTCAAGATGCCGCAACCTCCGCCCTCCTCACCATCCATGGAGACAGGTCGCTCCCCATGAAAACAATCTTTCGACGCAACGAAACTACCCTTGGGGCGAGGAGATCGCAATAACCGCCGCCGGTGGTATAGGAGCGTGCTAAACCGGTTGCGCGGCGTTCGTCGCTGGCTCAATTTGACAACTCGGCCAGCCAAAATTGGGTTGCGCATTTTTAGGGACGCGTTAATTCTGAAGGGTTGAATCATGAATTTTGAACTGACGGCAGCGCAGGAAGAAATCGTCCGCCAGGTGCGCACGCTATGCGCAAATTTTCCGGACGAGTACTGGCGCGATCACGATCGCCGCGCCGAGTTTCCCCACGAGTTTTTTGCCGCGGTCGCCGCCGCCGGTTACCTCGGCGTCGCGATTCCCGAACGCTACGGCGGCAGCGGGCTCGGGATCACCGAGGCTGCGCTCGTGATGCGTGAAGTCGCTGCCGCGGGCGGTGCGATGGCGGCCGCCAGCTCGGTTCATCTCTCGATTTTCGGCGTCAGCCCGCTCGTCTTCCACGGCAGCGAGGAACAGAAGCTCCGCTATCTGCCAAAGGTCGTCAGCGGCGAGATGCATGTCGCGTTCGCAGTCACCGAGCCCGACGCCGGCAACGACATCACGCACATCAAGACTGCGGCTCGCCGCGACGGCGACAACTACATCATCAACGGTCGCAAAGTTTTCACCACCAAGGCGCGCGAGGCTTCGCGCATGCTCCTGCTCACTCGTACGACGCCGTTCGAGCAGGTCACTAAGAAGACCGACGGCATGAGCCTGTTCTTCGCTGAGCTCGATCCGTCGTCGGTGGAAATTCGCGAGCTCGAAAAACTCGGCCGCGCCGCCGTCGATACCAACCTGCTGTTCATCGACAACCTGAAAGTGTCGGCGTCCGATCTGATTGGTGGCGAGGGCCGCGGCTTTCATTGCCTGCTCGACGGACTGAATCCCGAACGCATCCTGGTCGCCGCCGAAGCAATCGGAATCGGCCGCGCTGCCGTCACCAAGGCCGTCAGGTACGCAAAAGAGCGCGTCGTCTTCGGCCGTCCGATCGGAATGAACCAGGCCATCGCGCATCCGCTCGCCGATTCGTACTCCAAGCTCGAAGCGGCGGAACTCATGATGCTCAAGGCGGCGTGGCTGTTCGACAATCGCAAGCCGTGCGGCCCCGAGGCCAACACCGCCAAGCTGCGCGCCGCCGATGCCGCGTTCGAGGCGTGCGATCGCGCGGTGCAGACGCTCGGCGGCTACGGCTACGTTCGCGAGTACGACGTCGAGCGCTACTTCCGCGAATGCCGTCTGCTGAAAATCGCGCCGGTGTCGCAGGAGATGGTCTTGAACTCGATCGCTGAGCACGTGCTCGGCCTGCCGCGGTCGTACTAGTCGAGCATGCGCAGGAACGCTCTCATCCTCCTGGTCGCCGCGCTATGCTTCGCGGCCTACGTCTTCTACTCACTGGCCGGCGCGGAGCCGCTCAAGGTGGCCGGCACTCGCATGGTGCGCAGCGGCGCACGCGTGTCGGTCGAAGGCGACGTCCGCAACACCGGCGACGACACGGGCCCGCTCCAGGTCGAGGTCAGTTATTTCGATCGCGACGGCCATTCGCTGGGCAAGGATGTCGTTCCGATGGACGGCTTGCGCCACGGCGCGGCCGCGCATTTCAAGAGTCCGCCGCGGCCTGACGACGGGGTCGCAGATTTCTCGATTTATCTGAATCATGGCCGGAATCCCTATGGAAACTGAACTTGACTCCCGGTCAACAGATGATTCCGGCTTATTTGAGAAATAAGCCCGCCGCGCTTGAGTAATTTGACATATCAAGCCGTCTAAACTAAATGTAGGGTGCGCAAAGCTAAAAGTATGACGCTGTAGAAGGCGTCCCAACAATTCCACCCTCAGTATGGTTGCCTTTAAGTCGTTTTGGTGGTACTAACTGTACGTGTCGAATACCACCTTTTAGGTGGAACGCGCTGTCTAATTATGGACCACGCTGAAATCGACAGAAAACAAAAGGGGAAGAGGATCCTATGGCACGCATCAAGGAACGCACGTTCGGACAGATCATTCGTGAGCGGAGGAGGCAGCTCGACCTGACTCAGGAGGAAGTAGCCCGCCGCATCAAAACCTCAACGCCGTACGTCGGACATCTCGAGTCCGGCAAACGCCATCCTTCCGACAAGATCGTTACGCGCCTGGCGGAAGTGCTCGGACTCGATCGGCGCGAACTGTTCTTCCTCGCCAATCCTCGCGCGCAGGCTCTGCTGACGCCGGAAGTTGCGGCCACCGCGGAATCGGCCTGGGATGATTTCAGGAAGAACGAGCAGTTGCGGCGCGTTCACAACGTGACGATGGGCGAGATGGAGATGCTATCGCGAGTGGCGTTGCTCGGCGACGTGCGCTCCGCGCGCGACTTCATCTACATCCTCAACACAGTTCGTCACGCCGTGGGGAAGTAGTACCGCAGATCCGGATTTCGTAGACGCGGGAGAATTTTCTCCCGCGTCTTTTTTTTTGCGCAGCGCGCAGCATAAGCTCGGCTGCATCATGGGCGAGCCTGCACGCGCGCGCGATTCGGCGCCCGGAATTCCGCGATGGCCGCAGCGCTACACGGTCGTCGCGTTGTTCTTTCTCGGCACCGCCCTCTGCTACATCGATCGCATCAGCATCTCGGTCGCGATCATCCCGCTCGCCCGCCAGTTCGGCTACGACTCCACCGCGCAAGGACTCGTGCTGTCCGCCGTGTTCTGGGGCTATCTGTGGACCCAGCTCGTCGGCGGGTGGATGGCCGACCGCTTCGGCGGCCATCGCGTACTCGCCGCCGGCGTCGCGATCTGGTCGATTGCAACTTTCGTCACGCCAATCGCCGCCGCCGCGACGTTCTCCGCATTGCTCGCCGCGCGTGTGCTGCTCGGGCTGGGCGAGGGCGTGAACTTTCCATCGATCCACAGCCTCACTGCACGCTGGACGCTACCGTCGGAGCGTGCGCGCGTATTGTCCGTCAACTACAGCGGGATGTACGTCGGAACGATCGCCGCGCTCAGCGCGAGCCCGCTGATCATCAAAGCGTTCGGATGGCCCGCGCTGTTCTATATTTCAGGCGCGCTCGGCGGCGTCTGGGTCGCGGTGTGGCTATACTTCGCCGCCGACCGTCCTGAGACTTCATCGCGCGTTACGGTCGCCGAACTGCGATTGATCACGTCGGTACGTTCGGCCGAACCGACCGCGGTCCGCGTACCGTGGGGCGCAATCGCGCGCGAGCATGCAGTCTGGGCCATCGTCGTCGCGCACTTCTGCAGCAATTTCGGCTTCAACATCCTGCTGCTCTGGATGCCGACTTATTTGCATCACACCTTCAGCGTGCCGCTCGAGCGCGTCGGCGTGTATTCGATCATTCCATGGATCGTGACGTTCGTGATGATCACTTTCTCGGGCTGGCTCGCCGACACACTGATCGCGCGCGGCCGCTCTGTCGGGACCGTGCGCAAATCCATGCAGGGCGCAGCTTTCATGCTCGGCGCCATTTCGCTGATCGCGGTGCCCGCCGCGCATTCGCCCGCGATGGCGGTTGCACTGCTGACGCTCGCAGCCTCGTCCAACGGCATCGGCTCCGCGGCCTTTGGCGTGAATCACCTCGACGTTGCGCCGACCTACGCCGGAATCCTGATGGGCATCTCGAATACGTTCGCGACGATCCCGGGGATCATCGGCGTCGCCGCGACGGGGTTGATCGTGCAAGCGACGAAGTCCTTCAGCGCGGTCTTCTATCTGATCGCAGCGGTCTATGGCTTCGGGATGTTTTTCTATCTGCGATGGGCCAGCGGCGAGCAGCGAATCTGAATTTTTTCAGTGGCGCACGAGTCGCCAGTCGCGATATACCCGTTAAGACGAGAGGGAGCGCGGTCGATCGATGAGCGAGCCATCCAAACTGTCGCCCTACAGATGGGTCATCGAAGTCCTGCTACTGCTGCTGCTGACGGCGCAGTCGTTCGCATGGCTCGCGCCCGCGCCGATACTCCAGGAAATCCGCAATGGCCTCGGCATCTCGCTCAGCAGCGCCGGCCTGATCATCTCGATCATCGCGCTATGCATCGGCGTCTTCTCGTTGCTCGGCGCCGTCGTCGCCGAACGCATCGGCGCACTGCGCGCGTTGATTGTCGGAATCTGGTTGATGGCAGTCGGACAGGTCGCCAGCGGCTACGCACCCGGCTTCGTCGCGCTGCTCGCGTGCCGGGTGCTCGAGGGCGTCGGCTACGGGTTGGTCATCGCGCCGCCGGGCACGCTCACGATGCAATGGTTCGGCGAGGGCGAGTGGCCGTACATCAATATGGTCAACTTCTCGTTCGGCTACGTCGGACTCACCGCGGTCTTCCGCGCGACGCCGGCGTTGTTCGCGGCCGTCGGCTCGTGGCGGATGACGCTGCTGTGGTACGGCGTCGGCTCAATCGCCGTCGCGGTGCTGTGGACGCTCTTCGGCCGCGAGCATCGCACTGAAACCGTCGCAGCCGCGCCGATCGCGACTGAAGCGCCAGCCGAGCGCGGTTCCGCACTGATGGAAGTCGCGAGGATGCGCAACGTGCTGCTCATCGCGGCCGGACTCTTCGGCGGCATGTGGGTGTTCCAGATCTACACGGCATTTCTGCCCGAGTTCTTCCGCAGCTACCGCGGCATGTCAATGGCCGAAGCCTCGCTGATGACGCAAGTGTTGCCGTTCACCGGGCTCTTCGCGGCGCTGGGCGGCGGAATCGGGACCGGGATGTCCGGACTGCGCAAGCCGTTCACGTGGCCAATCGCGTTCACGACGCTAATCGGATGCGCGGGCGCGATAACCTTTCACGAACCAACCTGGATTCGCCTGTCGCTGGTACTAGTCGGAGTCGGCTCAGCAGGCTCGCTCGCCGCCATCACGACGCTGCTGATGGAATTGCCCGGCATGAATCCGACGCGCGTCGGCGCTGCGCTCGGTTTCGTCTGGGCGATCGGTTACTTCGGCGCGTTCATCTCGCCGTTTCTCGGCGGCGCACTCGCCGCGCACATCGGCCTGCGCACCGTGATGCTCGGCTTCCTGGTCTTCCAGTTCCTCCCGATCGTAACGATGTACTTCCTCCCCGAAACCGGCCCCGGCCGCCCCCGCTACGAAATCGCCACCGCCTCCGCCTCGTAAGTCGTCGCCACGTTCGCAATCAAAATCCGGTCCCCCTTCCCACTATGGGAAGGGGCTAGGGGTTAGGTTTCTTGATCGACGCAACTTTCATCAACGCCCCGTGCAGAATCCCATTATCCGCAATCAGCCCCTCGAGCTTCACATCGCGCTGATTGAACCTCAGCGCGCGCCCCCTGATATCCGTGATCGTCCCGCCCGCGTGCGCGACCAGCGCCGCACCCGACGCGATGTCCCACTCACTCTTCGGCGACCGCGTGAACGTCGCATCGGCCTTTCCCCCCGCCACCATCGCAAGCTTGTACGCGACACTGCCAGTCGGGATCACTTTCATCGTGCCGTCGAAAACTTTCCATTCACCGCGCCCGGTTTCGCTGCGGCTCGCGAGCACCGTCGCCCGCGTGAGCGTCCGCGTACGCGTGACTTTCGCCCGCTGCGTATTCAGATGACATCCCGCGCCGCGCGCCGACCAGTACATCTCGCGCTTGATCGGATTGTAGGTGACGCCGAGCACCGGCGACTCATCCTCGATCAGCGCGATCGCGACCGCGAACTCGGGTATGCCGTTGATGAACTCCTTGGTGCCGTCGAGCGGATCGACGATCCACACGCGCCGGCACTTCAGACGATCGTCGTTGTCGACGGTCTCCTCTGAAAGCCATCCATAAGAAGGAAACGGATCGCGCAACAACTTCTTGATCGCGCCATCGGCCTCGAGGTCAGCCTGCGTGACGGGGTTGTCGTGCCCCTTCGATCCGACCTTGAGCCCCTCGCGCTTGTAATAGCTGCGCAGGATCTCGCCCGCCGCGCGCGCCGCCTTCTTCGCGAGCGTCAACTCGCGCGTCAAATCATTTTCTTCCATCGTCTTTTCCAGCCGCCGAAATCCTATCCGCACCCCACCGCCGTTTCCATCGCGCAATGGTTTGCCCTTTTCGCGATCACAAATCTAAGATGGCTGCGGGGACCACATGGCGGTAATCGCGATCAGTCAGCAGATAGGCAGCAGGGGAATCGAACTCGGTGAGCTCGCGGCGCGGGAACTGGGGTATCGCTTCCAGAGCGGCGAGCAATTGATCGCCGAGACGGCGAAGCGCTTCAACGTGAACGCCGAGCAAATGAAATGGTTCGACGTGCACAGCCCGCACTTCTGGGAACGCAAGACCGACACCGGCCGCTTCGCCGCGTACTATCGCGCCGTCTTCCTGCAGGAGGCCGCACAGGACCGAATCGTCGTCGCTGGTCGCGGTTCGTCGCATTTTCTTCCCGAAGGCGGATGCGGCATCAGGGTCCGCACGATGGCTCCAGTGGCCGATCGCATCAAACAAGTCGCACGGGAGGAGAAGCTCGCTTCGGCAGCGGCGGAAAAACGCGTCCGTGATTTCGACGTGGAAGTGAAAGCGCGCATTCAAACCCTTTTCGGCCAGGACATTGAAAACCCCGCGATTTACGACCTCGTGATCAACACCTCGCGGCTTCCGCTGGCCTCGCATGCCAACACGCTGGCCGCGCTCGCGACTCATATCGACGGCGAAGCGAATCCCGACCGAAGCAAGTGTATGCGCGACGCCGCCATCGCGGCGCAAGTGCACGCGGCGCTGGTCGCGCATCCGAAAATCGGCGACACGCAGATGTCGGTGAACTGCACCTCGGGATGCGTGCGCGTGAGCGGCGTCGGGCTGGTGCCGCCGTGGGACGATCTCGTGATCGGCGTCGCGCGAACCGTCGACGGCGTTGCCTCGGTCGAAGTCGGTGCCGAAGAAGATCCGATAACGCTGACTACCAGCTGACCGCCTGTCGGATGCGCGCACTCATCATCTTTTTCGCCACCGGCGCCTATTCCGGCTATGCTCCCGTCGCGCCGGGAACCGCGGGCTCAGTGGTCGGCCTCGTCGTCATCTGGCTCATATTCGGCCCGCTCTGGATGCATTCGCCGGCTTTGTGCCTGCTCCTCTTCGCGCTTGCGTTTGCGATCGCGTGCTGGATTTCCGATCGCGCCGAGAAAATTTTCGACACTCACGACGATGGCCGTATCGTTATCGATGAAGTGCTCGGCATGGCCGCGACGATGTTCGGCAATCCGCTCACGTTTCCGTGGCTGATGCTCGGGTTCCTGCTCTTTCGAATTGCCGACGTGATCAAGCCGTGGCCGGCAAGTGCGATCGATCGCGGAATGCGCAACGGCGCGGGCGTCATGCTGGACGATCTGGCCGCGGCGATCTATGCGAATATTGTGCTGCACGTGATCGTGCGCATTGTCTGAACCCGCACGCCCGCAAGGAGTTCCCGATGATTCAGAATGCTGTGATTCTCTCCACCGGCGACGAGATCACCACCGGCAAGGTCGTCGACACCAACGCCAACTATCTCGCCGACAAGCTCGCGGAAATCGGAATCGATCTCGTCGCAGTCATTACCGTCGGCGACGTTCTCGACCGCCTCGAATGGGCCTGGCGCACGGCAATCGAAAAAGGCGACGTCGTCATTTCGACCGGCGGCATCGGGCCGACGGCCGACGATCTCACCACTGAAACGATCGCACGCGTCGCAGGCGTGAAGTTGCGGCGCGACCAGGACGCCGTCGATCACATGAAGCGATTGTTCGCATCGATCAGCCGGCCGATGCCCGAGAACAATCTCAAGCAGGCCGACTTTCCCGAAGGCGCGACGATAATCCAGAATCCGCTCGGCACCGCGCCCGGCTTCAACATGCCGGTGACGCTCGGCGGCCACACCGCGCATCTGATCGTGCTGCCCGGCGTGCCGCGCGAGATGAAACCGATGATGGAAAACACCGTGATCCCCTGGATCGCAGCGAATCGCGGCACCGACAAAGTCTACGCGGTCAAGATTTTCCAGACTTTCGGCATGAGCGAATCGGCGCTTGATGAAGCGGTGGCCGGATTGATCAAAGCTGAGGAAGCAAAGGTCTCGTTCCGCGCGAGCTTCCCGCAAATTTCGTTGAAGATCAGAGTCGAAGGCAAACCCGGCGAAGTCGATCGCAAGCTCGACGAGCTGGCGCGTCGCGTGCGCGAGAAAATCTCGCAATTCGTCTACGCCGAAGGCGACACCTCGATGGAGGAAACCGTCGGCCGCCTGCTCATCGAAAAGAAACTCACGCTGGCAGTCGCCGAGTCATGCACCGGCGGCCTGATCGGACATCGCATCACCAACGTCCCCGGCTGCTCGCAATACTTCAAAGGCGACCTCGTCACCTACACCTACGATGTCAAGGAAGGGGTGCTGGGTGTTTCTGCCGAGACGCTGAAAGCGCATGGCGCGGTGAGCGAAGAATGCGTACGCGAGATGGCGGTCGGCGCGCGCAAACGCACGGGCGCGAACGTGTCGGTCGCGACTTCCGGAATAGCGGGCCCCGACGGCGGCACGCCCGACAAACCGGTCGGCACAGTGTGTATCGCGCTGTCTGCCGACGATCAGAGCTTCACGCGCCGCTACCAGTTCCGCGGCACTCGCGACTGGATCAAGCTGATCACATCGCAGGTCGCGCTCGACTGGCTGCGGCGCTACGCGCTGGGTCTGCCACTCGCCGACTCAACGCTGTTCCGCCGCTAGTTAACCAGTCATCTGACGCGCGCGTAGTTGATCAGGTCGCTGCCGTTTCCGGCCAGGTCCAGCTTTCCATTCGACGCCGCGCATTGGACTGCGTTCGCAGACGACGTGTCCGTGCATAGCACGACGTTGGTGTCGCCAGTGAAGCAGGTGTCCTTGATTGTCGCTGCGCCCTGGGCGAGTTGCACGCGTCCCGCGCACTGAAGGTCCATCGCAGTCACGTTGACGCCGCCGAAGAAACTGTTCGCGATGATATCGCGCGAATCCTTCGGCCCCATTCCTTGCTCGCCCGGTCCCGGTGGAGGTCCGGGATGCGGCCCACGACCGCATCCAGAGCCAAGCAGCGCAAACAACGAGAGTGCCGCAACAATTGTCGTTCCTGTTTTCATATTTCCCAATCTTGGTGATTGATCAAATAGATTCAGCACTCGCGCGCTGTACGGTGACACCTCCGAACATCGAGTACGCAAGAATGTCCAGCGGTAGCGGAGCGTCTTCATCGTCGCTTTTCGATTCCGAATTGCTCGCAGCCGTTCCCCGCCGGCGCAGATCGATCTTGCGCCCTCCGAACACACTGAAGCCGCCGCACACCACTTCTTCATCCTGGCGCACTCTCACCTTGGCGCCGCCGAATATCGCGACGACGGTAATCGCAAGCTCGGGCGGCGCAGAGCTGAGGTCCAAATCGAGTCCTCCGAAAAGAGCAAGGCCAAAGAACGACTCGCCACGACGGAGCATGCTTCCGTCGATCTTGTTTCCGGAAAAAATGGCCACGCTCACCATGATCGCATCAGTTCGCGTGCTTGATGTCGCCGTTGACGGCGGCGTTGGCTGCTGCGGTGAAAATATCCATCGGCGCCAGCGGCGGACGGCGCTTGCGCTTCAGGTCCGCGAGCTCGGCCTGGGCCTTGGCCTCTACATTGCGCTTGCGAATCGCTTCGAGCTTGTCGCCAAGCTCCGATCCCGCGATCTCGTGATTGACGCCTGCCTGCGCGAGCATCCGCTGAATCGACTCGCGCACTTCTTCGAGCGCACGAACGTCCTCATCCGACGAAATCTCTTCGAGCGCGCGCTGGATTCGCACGCGCGCCTGCGCATTTCGCATCCGCGCGATCATCCGCACCTTTTCGACCTTGAGCTTTTCGATCTCGCCCTTAAACGAGACCAAATTCTTCTTCGCGTCCTCGGCTTCGGTGGTCAGCTCGCCCAGTTCTTCGCGCAGCCGCGTGCAATCGCCGTCGAGGATATGCTTGCGCTGGATCAGAATAAGCGCGCACTGGTCCTCATTCATGTCAGCCGCCTGGCCCGCTTCTTCGTCGACCTCTTTCATCTCGGCGAGTTTCTCGCGCAGCTCGCGCTCAAGCTTGTTGCGCATGTAGATGACGCCGGCCGCCGCAGTCTTCAGCTGATGATAGCGATGCACGCGATCCGAAATCGCGGACTCATACACCGCCTCGGGATCGCGAGCCTCGCGCGCCTTGATCCAGCGGCTGAACTTGCCTCCGAGCAATTTGAAAAATCTTGATAACACCTTCGTTCTCCTTTTGGCCGCGAGCTCAATCCGCTTGCGCAGCCGCTTTTTGCCGAATGTTTAGAGCCAACGCCTCACGCGGTACGAGTAGTCGCGATAGTCCTGACCGAACCGCCGCTCCATCGTTTCTTCCTCGCGCGGAATCACCAGCCGATCGATCACCGCGAAGAACACCACCGGCCCGGCCAGCATCACGATCGACCCAAAGAAAACCGCCAGTCCAAACAACGTCGCGGTCAACACGAGATACATCGGATTTCGCGTCGACGTGAATGGCGCCTGCACGACGAATTGCGTCGGCTCGCCCCACGGATTTTTGGTGGTATCGCGCGCCTGGAAAATCGCGGCCGCGAAGCAGCTCACTCCAACGCCAACCGCGACGAACAGCAGACCGATCGCCTGTTCCCATCCAACCGCGCGCTCTTCGGGCAACATGAAATGCAGCACGAGCGTGACTGTTAACAGCACGAGCGCGAGCAGCGGCGGATGAATCTTCATCGTCGAGATCGTAGTGCTGGGCGTTTGAGTTTGAGATTCGGTGGAGTTCATCGTTTATCGTCTCCGCGTCAAAATCAGTTCGCGTCGCTCTTGGATGCGATCCCGATATTCTCGATTGTGATCCCAAGTTCGCGCATCTTCTGTTGAAAGCTCTGCCGATACATTCCTGTCCGCTCCGCGGCGCGCGAGATGTTGCCGCCTGTCGCTCGTAGCGCGCGAACGAAAAAGTCCCGCTCCCAATCGCCGACGAACTTCTCCTTCGCCTCGCGAAACGTCATCGCCGATTCGCCGTTGTCATTCGCCGCCGGTGCATGATTCGACACGGGCGCAGGCGCACCAACGTGCTCGCTGTCCGGCTCCGATCCCGCGAAAAGATCTTCCGGCGTTATCTCTTTGCCCGCCGAAAGGATCACCGCCTGCTCGATCGCCGCCTTGAGCGAACGCGCGTTGCCTTTCCACGGCGCCTCGACACACGCGCGCATCGCCTCGGGCGTAAGCTGCTTTTGCGGCGCGGAGAAACGGTTGCACGCCTCCGCGATAAAATGCTGAACCATCAGCGGGATATCCTCGCGCCGCTCGCGCACAGGAGGCACGCGAACCTCGACCACCTTCAGCCGGTAGTAAAGATCCTCGCGAAATTTGCCCTGCTCGATCATCGCTTCGAGGTCCTGGTTGGTCGCCGCGATTATCCGCACGTCCACGCTTAGCGGCTGATTCCCGCCGATGCGCTCGAAGATCTGCTCCTGCAGCACGCGCAGCAGTTTCGCTTGCGTCTCGAGCGCCATGTCGCCTATTTCGTCCAGGAACAAGGTGCCGCCGTTGGCCGCTTCGAATTTTCCTTCGCGGCGCGCGACGGCGCCGGTGAACGCGCCCTTTTCATGACCAAACAGCTCACTCTCGACCAACTCGCGCGAGAACGCCGCGCAATTGACCGCGATAAACGGCTTGCGCGCGCGTGGACTCCGAAAATGAATCGCGCGTGCGACCAGCTCCTTGCCGGTGCCCGATTCGCCGCGGATCAGCACCGTCACATCCGTCGGCGCGACCTTGTCGATCGTCTCGAACACCCGCATCATCGTTCGCGATTTGCCGACCATGTTCTCGAATACGCCGGTCTCCAGCCGCACCTGCTCGAGCAGCTGATTGTGCTCGCGCTTGAGCAGTTGCGTCTCCATCACCTTGCGCACTTTCATCCGCAGCTCGTCGTTGTCGAACGGCTTGGGCAGGTAATCTTCGGCGCCGGCTTTCATCGCTTCGACGGCGATTCGCTGCGTGCCGAACGCGGTGATCATCAACACGGCGCACGCAGGATCGAGCTCGCGCACATGCTTGAGCAATTCGAGCCCGCTCATTCCCTTCATGCTGAGGTCGGTGATGATCACGTGAAACAGACCGGCCTTGACCTTCTCGAGCGCTTCCTCGCCCGACTCCGCCGTCTCGACTTCGTAGCCCTCCTTGGTGAAGAGCCCCTTGAGCGCGATGACGATTCCGCGCTCGTCGTCTACTACCAGCAATCGGCCTTTCAATTTCGTAGCCTCGAGGTCTGCGTGGACGGCGCGCCCGCTGCCAGCGGAATTATCGGCGTGGTCGCCGCACCATTATTGTTGCTCGCGTTACTTTGCGGCGCCGGCTCGGCCGCCGCTTCTCCCACGATGTCCAGCGTGTCGGCTGACGCCTGGACGACATCATCGTCGTCGCGCACCGCGTCACTCAGGGGAATCGCGATCACGAACTCGGTGCCCTGCCCGACCTTGCTATGCACTTCGATCGTTCCGCGATGCGAGTCGATCACTTTCTTCGCGACGCCCAGGCCGAGCCCGGTGCCGCTGGCCTTCGAGGTGTAGAATGGATTGAAAATTTTCGCGATCTTGTCGTCGGCGATTCCGCAGCCGTTGTCGCGAATCCGCACCGCCGCCAGGCCCGCGCCGTTATTCTGTATCGCAAATTCGAGTCGCCGCTCGCCAGTCGTCGATTCCATCGCGTCGATCGCGTTGTCGATGATGTTCGAAAAAACCTGCCGCAACTTGTCGGCGTCAGCGCGCACTGTCGGCCCGCTCAGGTATGCGCGCGAGACCATCACCGAGTTCGCCTCCAGCTTGCTGCGCATCTGCGTCAGCGCGCCGTCGACCACCCACGCGAGGTTCACGTTTTCGAACTTGTAGTCCTCTTCCTTCGCGTATTTCAGCAGATGCGACACGCTGCGCTCGACGCGCGCGAGCTCGTCGAGCGCGACCTTCGCGTATTCGACGTTCTCGTGCGACGTGGGATCCTCGCCCATCTGCTGCACCAGGCTTTTGGCCGCCGCAATCGGGTTGCGGATCTCATGTGCGAACGTCGCCGTCAGCTCGTCGAGCGAAGCCTGCTTCTCGGTTCGCAGCTGCTCCTTCTCTTGTTGAACTTCCCGCTGAACTTCGCGTTCGATCGTGGGCTGGAAGACCCGCTGATGAACCCATCGCCAGCCGTACACCGCAGAAAAGTGACTGGCGATTCCAAATCCCCATCCGAGCGCGGGCCACACCCACCACTGATATCCGAACGGGGTTGTCAGCAGATTGATGATGAACAGGAAGCCGATGATGATGCCGTACCACATCAGGTGTACGTAGAATCCCGCCTCGACCTGCGCGCGTTTGCGTGCGCGTTCGTAGATCTGGCGCTCGGCGTCATTCTTGAACTGCGGTGGCGGCGGCGCATCCCACGCAGGCTCGGCGCTGTCACCGCTGTATTTCTGCGTCTGACGGTCGAAGCGCTCCTTCAGCTTGCGCTCGAACTTCTCAGCCTTGGCTTCGAACTTGCGCGCCATCTTCGAATCGAAGTCGCGCTTTATCTTTGAGTGAAGATCGTTGGCGAAGCGCTCCGCCGACGCCGTCGTGGTCGCCTTCGCATTCTCCGTCCACTTCGACCAGTCGCGCGAGAATCTCGAACCGCGCCCCCGGCCGTATCGCGACCAGTCATGCTTCGACCAGTCGTGCTTCGACCAATCGGAGTACTTCATCCAGCGCAAGCGATTTCGTTTTCGATGTTGCACGACCGCGTAAATGATTAGTGCTATTATGAAGATCGGGAACATTCTGTCTCACCTGGGCCCGGAAATGCCGGTCCGTGTAATTGACCTATCGAGTCGCCCGAACTAAGACAATCACCTTTCATTTCCGGGTCCCGACCTCTAACTGCAAGGCGGATGCCGCCGCTCGATGCCACAAAAAGTCGAGGATTTCCGCGGATTCCGGCGATCGTCCGCGCGTTCACGAATCCCTAGTGCAGTCGCGGCATTGCAGCCCCCGCACTGCATCGAAGCTCCGCTCTCGTGATATGTGTAGTCCTCAACCTGTGACTAACGCGCGACGTCGAGCTAGTGGGCGCTCGCCGTCGGCTGAGGTCAGCCGTTACGGCAATCATGCGTACCTACATCGGGCTTGTTGTCTTTTCATCGATGCTCGCAGCGGGTCTCGCGATCTCGAGCGACGCGACAGCCGATACGCAGACGCAAGCGGCCGCGATTGACCGAATTTTTTCGCCGTGGAGCAAACCGGACTCTCCGGGATGCGCAGTCGCGGTGACGAAGGATGGGCGGATCGTATTCGAGCGCGGCTACGGTCTGGCCGATCTGGATCACGACGTAAGGATCACGCCCGCGACGGTATTCGACGTAGGCCATCGCGAAGCAATTCACAGCGACGGCGATTCTTTTGCTGTCCCATGAAGGCAAACTGTCACTCGACGACTCGATTCGAAAATATGTTCCCGAGGTCCCCGACTTCGGCGCTCCAATCACGTTACAGCAGATGCTCCATCATACGAGCGGCATTCGAGACTATGAGCAGTTGCTCTGGTTTAACGGATGGCGGCTCGATAGCCCCGATCTGCTCACCGATGGGGACATCTTGGCGGTCGTATCGCGCCAGAAGGAATTGAATTTTTCGCCCGGTTCGGACTTCGACTACAGCAATACAAATTACATGCTCCTTGCGCAGGTCGTGCGCCACGTCAGCGGGGAGTCATTCGAGAAATTTACGCAGGCTCGTATTTTCGAGCCGCTCGGAATGGCACATACGCATTTCCGCAGTGATCATGGCGAGATAGTAAAGAACCTGGCCGACCCCTACGAAAAAGGCGATGACGGTGCGTTTCACCTGAGTGTTCCAAACTACGACACCGACGGAGCAACTAACTTGCTGACGACTGTGGAGGATCTCGCTCGCTGGGACGAGAATTTTTACACCGCCAAAGTCGGCGGCCAACAGCTTGTCAAATCATTGCAGGAACCTGGACAGCTTAACGACGGAACCCGTCTCAGTTATTCCGAAGGCCTCTTCGTTTCTCCCCCTGGCGGGCTCAGGGTCGTCGAGACGGGAGACGCCGGCGATGCTGGCTACAGCGCCAACCTGAGCCGCTTCCCCGATTATCATCTTTCGGTCGCAACTCTATGTAACAACCGGCCAATCGACTCCAATGACCTGAGTCATCGCGTCGCCGATGTATATTTGGGCGGGAAGTTCAGCGCGGCCTTGGCAGCTCTGGCCGTCCCGGGAGCGTCGGTTCAGCTTGAACCACATCAACTTGCGGCTGACACGGGCACCTTTATCGATCCCGACAAAAATCTGATCCTGCAACTCGAGCAACGAGGTAATGCCCTGCAGGCGCACTGGTATTGGGGTCCCAGTTCGATCGACTCCGCCCTTGAAGCTCTCAGTGAGAAGCGTTTCCGCTTTCCCAATGTCGGCGAAATAGATTTCGACGTTGACGGAAACCTTCACCTGGTCGAGAGAGCCTCAGGCGCGCGGCCGCAGTCTGTGTTGTACACCCGCGTTCCTCAATACAAGCCAGCCGCGGCACAGTTGCGCGAGTTCATCGGCGAATATTCGAGTGAGGAAATGTACGTTCCGTATTTCCTCACGTTGGCAGGAGATCACCTCGTGCTGCATCCGCCGAAGATGCTGCCGGGTACCCTTTCGCCATTAACGAGGGACGTCTTTTTTTGCAATGGGATCCGCCTTCGCTTCACGCGTGACACGAAAGGCGCCGTATCTGGATTTCTCATGAGCGGAAGCTGGAACAGAGTGCAGAATTTGAAGTTCCAGCGCGCAGGGCATTCCTAAGGATTCGGCGCGTGCATCATTGTCGGCAATCCGCCCCGCGGCATCCCGCGCAGCTGCCTTGACATAGTTGTCGATCGGCATATTTTCATGAATCGATGACGCAGTACTGGCCATTCTCGGGTCTGATGCGGCAGAACGCGCTGCGTGAGCGCCTGATCGTATCGCTCGACCTGCGCGACCGCGGCGACGCGCTCCGGCTGGTCGACCGCCTCGCCCGAGTGGTCGGGATGTTCAAAGTCGGGCGCGCACTGTTCGTCGGCGGTGGCCCGGATTTCATTCGCGAGATTCGCCGGCGCGGCGCAGAAGTTTTTCTCGACCTCAAATTTCACGACAGCCCGAACAAAGTTCTGCGCGCCGCCGTCGAGGCGACTCGGCTCGGCGTCAAGATGTTCGACATCCATCCCTATGGCTCGAACTGCGGCTCGACCGAGATGATGACCCGTACGCGCGCCGAGGTCGCGCGCATTTGCCGCAGCGAAGGTCTGCGGCGGCCGAGCATACTCGCCATCGCCACGCTCGCCGAAATGAAGTCCGCGAATTCGAGCCCGCGCCAGCCCGGCTCACCCGACCGCGTGACCGAGATTGCGCGCTTCGCCGCCGACGCGTCACTCGACGGCGTCGTCACCTGGCCGCATGAAGTCCCGCGCGTGCGCAACTCGTGCGGACGCCGATTCATCATCGTGACGTCCGGCGTGCAACTGCGCGAAGTCGCCGCCCCGGCCGCGAACGCGATCACCGCCGCCGACGCGATCCGCGCGGGCGCCGATTATGTCGTCGTCGGCAGTCCGATCTGGCGAGCCGACGAGCCGCTGCGTGCGGTGCGCGAGATCACCGACGATATCGAGCGCGGATTGCGCAACAATCCCCGCCGCACGTTTGAAATTCTCAATCCCCGTCCCGTATAGTCGTCCCTCATTCAACCGCGTTTGTCTTCGAGATTCGATCCAAATCTTCGATTGCGCGAATACCTGATGGCGGAGCCTGTGCTTGCTTGAAATCCTGACTAACCTGTTCGCGCTTTCGATCGGCGCCGGCTTCATCGGCGCAATCTCAGGCCTGGGCGGCGGCGTCTTCATCGTGCCCGCGCTGATCATCTTCGCGCACATGCCAATGAAGGTCGCGGTCGGCGCGAGCTTGATCTCGGTCGTCGCGACCAGCGCCGGCGCGAGCGTCGCCTTCGTACGCGACGGATGGACCAATCTGAAAGTCGCGATGGTGCTCGAATGCGCTACTGTCACCGGCGCTGTCATCGGCGCGTATCTCGCCGGCGTCGTGCCGACCGTCGTGCTCGAATTGCTCTTCGCCGCGATGATGCTCCAGTCCGCATACTTCACGCTCACCAAGCGCGGCGACGACATCCTGACCAAGGGCGACGCGCTCGCGCAACGGCTCGAACTCGCAGGCGAAGTTCCCGACATTGGTGGCAACCCGATCCACTACGAAGTCGTGAAGGTTCCGCAGGGCGGCGCGCTGATGGTGGTCGCGGGCCTGATGTCGGGACTGCTGGGAATCGGGTCGGGCGCGCTGAAGGTGATGGCGATGGATTACATCATGCACTTGCCGCTGAAGGTCTCGAGCGCCACCAGCAACTTCATGATCGGCGTGACTGCCGGCGCCGGCGCGCTCGTCTTCCTCGCACGCGGCGACGTCGCCACCACGATCGCGGCGCCGGTGGCGATTGGTGTGACGGCGGGCGCGTTGACCGGCAGCCGCATCCTGCCCCACGTCAAGGTCGAGTATCTGAGGACCGTGTTCGTGATAATTCTTCTGCTGATCGCGGCCGAGATGGGATGGCGCGCGCTGTCGGGAATCTAGCGATGCCGAAACAGGAAGAAGACCGGATTCTCAGGGAGTGGACGCCGATCCTGCTGCGCTCAATTCTGATCGCCGCGATGATTCTGCTCGTCTCCGGACTGATATTGGATTACACCTTCGCGCCCGACTACTTCGTCGAACGCTACCACGCAGTGCAGCAGGGTCACCTGATCGGCAAGGAGAAGTTCGGCCACGGCGTGCTGCTTGGAAGGATTAGCGAAGGCAATCCGCACGCGGTGCTGACGCTTGGGCTGTTCGTGCTGACGCTTGTTCCGCTCGCGCGCGTGGCGTTCTGCTTCATACTTTTCATCAGGGAGCGCGACTACACTTATGTTGCGCTTACGGCCTACGTGCTCGCGGGCTTGATCGTCGGCGTGCTCGTTGGGAGTGTCGGTTAGCAGGGTGTTGAGAAAACGAGGATGAATCTTTCCGTAAATTTGGTCTCAACACCATGCGTAAAAGCTGGCTGCTTTCCTTTATCTTCTCTCCCGCTTTGTTGCGGGGGAGATAAGAGAGGGGGAGCAGACCGTGATTTATCAACGGCCTGCTAGAGATCGATTAGTATTCGGACGGAGGATTCGAGCGATGGATATCAAATCTAAAGTCGGCGTTATCACAGGCGGCTCATCGGGAATCGGGCGTGCAACGGCGGAGCGGCTCGCGAAGGAAGGCGCGGCAATCGTCGTCGCCGATCTCGACGAAGCGGGCGGCGCTGAAACCGTCAAGCACATCGAGAGCGGCGGCGGGCACGCCGTCTTTGTGAAGGCGGACGTTACCAAACTCGAAGACGCGCGCCGGATGCTCGACACTGCGATGTCGAAGTACGGACGTCTCGACATCCTGCACAACAACGCCGGCATCGGCGTCGGCGCGCCCGGCTTTCCCGACGCGCCGCCCGAGCGATGGCACCTCGTAATCGAGATCGATCTGCAGGCGGTGATTCTCGGCACCGGGCTTGCGGCGCCGCTGATGCAGAAGAACGGCGGCGGCGTGATCATCAACACGGCCTCGATGGCCGGCCTGTATCCGCATCGGCAGGACGCCGTGTACGGCGCGGCCAAGGGCGGCGTCGTGAATTTCACGCACTCGCTGGCGTTCTGGGAAGCGGAGCGGAAGATCCGCGTCAACTGCATCTGCCCCGGAATCGTCGACACGCCTCTGGTGCGGCGCGGGCTGGAACTGGCGAAGCAACACGGAATCAAGAGCTGGATGCCGTCGCGGATAATCCAGCCCGAAGAAATCGCCGACGCGATGGTGAGCCTCGTGCGCGACGACTCGCTGTTCGGCTGCTCGCTGGAGATTCGCCCGACCGGCCGCCAGATCGTCGATCCGCGCCCCGCCCCCGGCTCGAAGCGATAGCGCACCAGAACAGAAACGCTGTTCTAAGGTGAGAATTGGGAGGCAGGGACCGATTTTTTGTTTCTCCTCGATCTCTTCGTTCCGGCTGGTGCGGGCGATTGCGCGATCGCGCGGGCAGGGCGATTCGATTTTTGTCGGATCGAAGATGCGCGAGCCTTGGGGGGCGGTGGAGGAAGCCATGGTTGGTATTATGGCAGATCGATATGACAGCGGTTGTCATTTGAAATTCGCGCGCGGGGGTTCTGGATCGGTGACGCTGTGCGCAGGGGCGTCGAGCGGGTAAACTTCGGGTTACTTGATCGTGCCAAAGGGGGTACGGGTTAATCGCAGCGAATCGGGAGGAATGGTTCGCCGTTTCCGGGAATCGTCGTAGCGGACGCCTCGGCGGTTTGGCGCGGTTGCGGTGGTTAGTCGTGGTCGCGGCGGCGATCTTTATCCTGTCGTGGGGATTGCGGCCGTTCGCCAGCGATGCCGATGCGGGAAGCACGCTCAGCTACTATCTGGAAACGGGAAATAACCCTAGTTCTCACCCGGTGACGGCGGCGAGCGCGGTCGCAACGCCTAGCCCGACACTTAGCCCGGCAATCTACGCAGCGCTTCCCGGGCTGAACACCGTCGCTGTATATCCAATCGCGAGCAACGGCAACGTACCCTCGCTGGTGGGCAATGCTTCTATTTCCAATCCCGGAGGGATCGGGTACTGGAACGGCCGTATATACGTGACAAACGAGGCTACTGATTCGATCACGGTTTATCCCGCCGGCGCCAATGGAAGCGTGAGCCCGATCGTTACTATCGCGGGCGATAAAACGCGCCTCGGCGGTCCGAAGGCGATCGCTTTCGATTCGGCAGGAAACATTTACGTGGCCAACGCAGCGCAGGATAGCGGCGGCCACGACAGCGTTACCAAATATGCGGCGGGCAGCAGCGGGGATGTCGCGCCGGTTGCCGAAATCACCGGCGCTGCGACGAAGCTGTCCTCGCCGAGTGGGCTGACCGTGGATTCGAGCGGGAACATCTACGTTGCTAACGAAGGATCGAACAATGGCGGGCTGGACAGCATCACGGTTTATGCTGCCGGCAGCATCGGGAATGCCGCGCCTTCGAAAGTAATCTCGGGCGCCGCTACGCTGCTCGATCGCCCGGGGGGAGTCGCGGTCGACGCGAAGGGAAACATATACGCCACCAGCTTCGGGGCAGAGGGAAACAGCAGCGTCTCGATCCTCGTGTATTCGAAGGACGGCGGCGGCAATGTCGCGCCGAGCACGTCGATTGACGGAGATTGCGCGGTGCTGAGTTGTCCGGGAGCGATAGCACTCGACGCGAGCGCGAATATCTACGTCACCAACCCGGGGAATATTGCCAGCGGCGACGAGAGCGTGGCGGTTTTTACTCACGACACAGTGGTTCCGGGATACACGGGGCAATGCCTCACACCGGCGTACAATATTTTCGGCCCGAAGACGGGAATCGAGCAGCCCTTTGGAATTGCGGTCGATTCGACCGGCGGCATCTACGTTGCGAATCAGGATGCGGACAGCGTCGTGGTTTTTCAAACCGGCGACAACGGGAATGTCGCGCCGACGGCAAGGATAGCGACGGATAACGAGATCTTTGCGCCGGCCGGCGTTGCGGTCGACCCAAGCGGAAAAATTTATGTCGCGAACGGAAATGCGGATCGTCACGTGTCCAACTCCGTTACGATCTATGCACCAGGCAGCAATGCTGCCACGGCGCCCGTCGCGAGCATCGGATGGAACTACAGCGGAACCGATAAGGCCGACATAAACGGTCCTTTCGCAGTCGCGGTGGATAAGCAGGGAAAGATTTACGTCGCCAACCAGACTGACGGTTATAACTTCGACGGGAGCATCACGGTCTACTCTGCGGGGAGCACCGGCAATGTCGCGCCTATCGCGAAGATCTCGGGCACCAAGACCGAAGATAAGACAGGGCTCAAAACACCGAACGGGCTTGCGGTTGACGCGGCGAACAAGCTGTACGTGCTCAATGAGTTCGGCGAGCAGGCCGGCAGCATAACTATTTATTCCGCGGGGGCCAGCGGGAATATTCCTCCTGAAGGCACAATTGCCGGCGGACATACGAAACTGCAGTCGCCGGCGGGTATGGCGCTCGATGCCAGCGGAAATATCTACGTAACCAATGACGGGGGAGCTAACTCGGTTACGATCTATGCCGCGGGAAGCAAGGGCGACGTCGCACCGAAAGCGACAATTGCCGGATCCAAAACTGGACTGGCTACGCCAAGAGGAATCGCGATCGATTCCAAGGGGAATATCTACGTAGCAAATGCCAGCGACGGCGTTGTAACCGATGAAGGTGCAGACGATGACGACAGCGGGCAGAAAGCACCGGCGACGATAACTGTCTATCCACCCGGCAGTAATGGCGACGTAGCACCTATCGCAACGATCACCGGCCCACTCACTAGCCTGCAGCATCCTGAAGGTATCGCGATAGGACTCGCGAACCTGACCCAGGGGCCGCCGCAGAATTTGGCGGCCTATGATTGGTCGATAGCAGCTTCACCAAACCTGGCCGATAAGCCACCGGCCAAAGAATTAGTTGAGCGCTTTATGCTATCGGTCGAAACCTCAGTCGCCGGCAAAGCGGGACCGGTTGTAGGAGCACAGAAGCTTCGCTCTTATAGGTTTGCGAATTTACGCCACAATGGTTTCATGTCGATGGTTGCGGAAACTGGTTCGGACAGCGCTTCATCTTGTAGCGATCCGCATGGGTGGACGTTTTGCTCAGTCTACATCGTCGATAAGACCAGCACGGGCTTTGAAGTGTACAAGACCCTAGGATCGATCGATGGGAGTGGGAACGTTCCACTCGGCATCCAGAACCTTGGGCACGACGGCAACCTGGAATTGATTGTTAGTCAAACCTTTACCTCGATACCCAGGCAATGCAGGGCGATCTGGCCTGCGATCTATGCATGGAGGGGTAGCGGCTATAGCAACGTTAGCGAAGACTTCAAGGACTTCTATCGCATCCAGCTCGACGCGACGAAGGGGCTGATCGCGAATCTGCCGCCGACAGGACCATCTTATGATCAGCGGGACAAGGAGTGTCTGCAGGCACAGATGGCGAGATTTGAAAGAGTGCTAGGATCGCCCAACGCAGGGATCGAAGCGGCTATCGCGGCTACGAACAGCAAGGATCCTATGAAGATACCGTTCGGTATCTGGGACCTGATGGGTATCCATACTCCAGAGGCGCGGCAATATTTGAATAGCCTGCATAGCAGTCCCGACCCGAATATTAAGGCAGTACTGCGGCAACTGGCGTATCCAGGTGCGCAGGAGATGGTCAAGGCCGCGAGCGAATTCGTGCGGCTCCGTTAGTCAGATCAGGCTGCGGTGCGGCGAGGAGTCTCGACGAACGGCCTGGCGTTTCGGTGGCGGCTGCGACGCGCTGTCGCGCGAGATCCTTCGCGGAGCTCAGGATGACACAATAAAAAGACAGGCGCTCGATGATGCGTTAGAGACAGGTTGCGCCGCAGCACCCTCACCTACCGGCCGCGGTGCGGCCGGCCTCCTCTCCCGTGAAGTAACGGGCGAGGGTAAGAGGCGGACCGCTCCGCTCCTCAGCATCTTCGACTGATGTCAGTTTACCGGGCGCCGGCTGCTGCGGACTCCGCTTGGAACTCCCGCGAACTCTGGCTTAGTTTTGGCATTACGTGTTTGCCGATTAGGTCTACCGTTTGCATTACTTTTTCGTGGGGGACTGCGCCTACTTGCACCAGCATCAACAGTAAATCTATTCCGGCGGATTCGTAGAATTTTGCGACCTTCAGGCAGTCTTCGGGGTCGCCGACCATTACTGCGCCGGCTTCGATTCGCTTGTCGAGGTCGGCTAGCGACATGCGGTAGTCGCCGATTGCGACGGCCGCTTCGGCGAGTTTCTTGTAGTACTCGTAGCCTTTGATTTCCTGCTTGGCGAAGGGGGTGAAGAGTTCGGCGGCTTTGCGCGTGGTGAAATCGATCGCATCCTTGGCGATCAGTTTCGCTTCTTCGCGGGTCGGCGCGCAGACGCATACGGTGGCGGCGGCCGTGCGATCGTTGACGAAGGCGCCGACCGGCTCGCATGTTTTGATCGCTTTTTTGTAAACGGCGATCAACTTGTCGAGCAGGCCCGGCTCGGCGATGCCGAAGCCGAGTGCGCCGATTCCTTTTTGGCCGGCGATTTCCCAGGTCGAGGGCTGAGTGGCGGCGACCCACATCGGGGGATGCGGTTTCTGGATCGGTTTCGGGATGACCTCGCGCTCCGGCATCTTGAAGAATTTGCCGTCGTGGCTGAAAGTCTCGTTCATCCACATTTTAGGGATCGCGGCGACCGCCTCTTCCCACATCGCGCGCGAGTCTTCCGGGTTGACCTGGAAGCCGCCGAGTTCCTGCTCGGTTATCGAACGGCCGGAGCCGAACTCGACGCGGCCGTTCGACATGATGTCGAGCACGGCGATTCGCTCGGCGACGCGCACCGGATGATTGAACGGAATCGGCAGCAGGCAGATGCCGTGGCCGAGGCGAATCCGCGACGTCACCTGGCTGAGCGCGCCGTACCAGACTTCGGGCGCCGACGAGTAGGACCATTCGGAGAGGAAGTGATGCTCGACGGTCCAGACGGAGTGGTAGCCGAGGCGGTCGGCGAGTTTCACCTGCTCGGTGGCCTGATGGTAGATGTCGTACATGAAGCCGGGGTAGTGGGGGCGGCTGCGCTGGAGTTCGTATTGCAGGGCAAATTCCATTAGTTGTCTCCTCGGTCAATGTTTCTTGTAGTGGGGCGGGCCGCCGTGCCCGCCGCTATTGGCGCACGCGCCTACTAATCTCTCGGCCACACCCAGCGATACTCCGTAAGTTCCGGCCACCTCGCGAAAGGATTCCCCAAGATATAGTCGAATTTTTGTTCAAGCTCCATTTCATCCCGGACAATCCGGTCGAAATACTCATCCTGCCAGACTCGCCCGCGGCGTCCATGCAGGCGCTGCATCTCATGCGCGGTGAACGACTTCCAAGAGTGGATAATCTTCTCGAGAGGCTCTTCTTTCAAGGTTCGCATCAGCACGTGCACATGGTCGTCCATCACCACGTAGGCGTAAAGCTCGTAGCGTTGCTCGTGCTTATGAAGCAGTTCCGCTGTGACAAGATCGCGCTCCGACGCGGACAATTCTATGCCTAGCGCAAGTCGCCAGGTCACGAAATAGATCGAGCCCGACTCGCGGTAGTGCGGCAGGCGTCTGCGGTAGAAGCGAGATGAGTCGTTCATTAGTTAGGTGAGCGGGCCGCGTGCCCGCTGTCAAAATGGCGGGCACGGCGGCCCGCCCCACTTACTTAAAGGATTGAGCCGCGTCCGGGCGCGCGGCGGGTTGTGCGGACGTGATATCGCCGGGTGTTTTCCAGGAATGAATTTCGCTTAGAGCATTGCGGCCGATCAACTCGATCGATCTCATGATCTTTTCGTGGGGGATGGCGCCGTATTGGAGGAAGAATAAAACCTGGTCGGCGCCCAGGTCGCGGTATCTCTTTGCGACGCGGATTGCTTCGTCGGCGGCGCCGACTGCGATCAGGTCGCCGTCTTTGAGGAAGTCGTAGTAGTCGGTGGTGAATTTCGAGGCGTCGAATTTCGCGGCCGTCTTCAGATATTTGTACGACTCGTCGGTCTTGGCTGCAGCGGCGATGCTCGACACCAGCTCGAAGCCCTTGCGCACGTACCACAGCACCGCTTCGCGCGCGAGGTGCTCACACTCGTACGGGTCGTCGCCGAAGAGTCCCATGATATTCATCGAGACCTGGTTGTTGATCGTCTGGCCGACCGGCCGCGCGTTTTTGATTCCCGCGCGATAGATGTTGATGCGCTCCGAGACCTGCGCGAGCTCGACGCCGAGCGTGAAGCAGAGCACGCCGAGGCCGCGATCGGCGGCGAGCTCGAAGGTAGTGGGATTCGTCGCGGCGACCCACATCGGGGGATGCGGTTTCTGAATCGGCTTTGGGATCACCGACACGGGCGGATCGACGGTCCAGTACTTGCCGCGCATCGAGAACGGATCCTCGCGCCACATCCGCGGGATCGCCTCGACTGCCTCGGCCCATCGCGGGCGCGTTTCTTCGGGAGTGACGCCGAAGCCGAGCAACTCGTCCATCGTGGTGGCGCGGCCGGTGCCGAACTCGACGCGGCCGTTCGACATGATGTCGAGCATCGCGATCCGTTCGGCGACGTGTATCGGATGGTTGAACGGCAGCACGACGACACCGTGGCCGACGCGAATATTTTTGGTGCGCTGCGTGACGCAGGCGAGGAAAACTTCGGGCGCCGAGCAGTAGGAAAATTCGTTGAGGAAATGATGCTCGACGGTCCAGACGGAATCGAAGCCGAGGCGATCGGCGAGCTCGATCTGCGCCATCGTATCCCAGAAGACGCGATATTCGTGATTCGCGGCGTGGGGCTTGATCGACTCGATCTCGTAGATGAGCCCGGCCTTCATTTTGCGATGCTCCACTGGCGCAAGAACTCGCGCGCCTGCTGGCGCAGCGAGCGGCGCAAATCGAAGCGCGGGCCGTGCAGATACCAGAGCATCGCGAGGCCTAGGTAGCTGGAAAAGATTTGAGTTGCCGCCCAGGCCGGATCGAGTTCCGCGTCAAAAATTCCGAGGCGCTGCCCGCGCTCGACGAGATCGCGAAAGCTGGCGATGCCGTGGAGGTTGGCCTTGCGCATCGAGCGCAGCACGCGCGGTCCGATCTTGTGGGACTCGAGCGCGATGATCAGCAGCAGGCGGCTGACCCACGGATTTTTCTGGTTGAGCTCGGCCATCGTGTCGAACATCCGCGCAAACTCGGCGCGGAACTCGGCGGCGTTATTGGCATGCGCCGATTTCTCGAAAACCAGTTCCCATTCGCCGAGGACCTTGGCGACGACGGCGATGAAAAATTCTTCCTTGTCGGCGAAATGCCAGTAGAGCGCGCCCTTGGTGACGCCGGCCGCGCGCGCGATTCGAGCGAGCGAGGTGCCGCGATAACCGTACGACGCGAACAAATCCATCGCCGCGTCGATCAACACCTGGTCGAGCGAGCCGCGCCGACGCGCCGGTTGCGGCGGTGGCGTCGCATTTTTGCGAACTGGGGAGATCATCTGAACGATCGGTATGGTGAGACACCGCGGGTGCAAAGGTCAAGCGCGGCACACGTCCACTTAAGCGGCGCGCCTCGATTGAAGCGCGCAGCTACACTGTGAACGTGCTGTCCAGATTCGCGCCGGAATTTCCGGACGCTGCGACTATTCGCGACCAGCCGTCGCGCGGATCGGTCAGTTCTGGCTGGAGGTGCCGTCGGGCCCGCGCATATTGCGCTCCAGGCACCAGCGATCGATCACCTCGGCGTTGAAGCGCCAGTCGGTGCCGATCCTGAATCCCGGAAGCTCTCCGCGACGCAGAAGTTTGTAGATCGTTGAAGGATGCACACGCAGATACTCGGACAATTCCTTGACCGTCATCACGCGCGGCAAGCTATACTTTGCTTCATTAGCCATGTTATCTCCCGGTAACGTAAGCCCCGTCACCCGCCTACTGCCTGGATTTGATGCCTTCTTTCGCATCGCTCAACCGATGGTTCATCCGCCCCTTACGCCCACCATGAGTCTCTTTAAAAGTCTCAAAATCATCGCTGGGGGTCAAGAGCAGCCAAAGTGGATTTGCGATACTTTTCGCTATTTTGCACACTTTTACCACGTATCAAGTCACTCAATCTTGCCGCGATATCAATACAAAATGCACGTCAAAGCTCTAAACCACTTCAGCGAGCCTTGAAATGATCATAAGTATGTCAAATCTCCAACGAATCTCTATCGCGCTAATCTCTAGTTTATTTCTCTACGCTCGTCCAGTCCATGCCCAGCCCATCTCGATGACACTAAACAGCCCCGCGATATTCCCCGGAGCTACTATTCCCGCCGCCTTCGCATGTACTGGCACCGATCAATCCCCCGCACTCAGTTGGAGCAATGCGCCGCAAGCGACAAAGTCGTTTGCATTGATCGTTCTGGATCCTGACGCTCCTGGTGGGATTTTTATTCATTGGGTGGCGTACAATATTCCAGCGCGTGTAATTTCGCTAGGCTCAAATGTTCCGCAAACGGCGGAAATTGCGGGCGGCGGCACGCAGGGAATCAACGGCTTCGGGCATATCGGATACAATGGTCCGTGTCCGCCGCCGGGGAAAATGCATCATTATCATTTTCGACTTTTCGCGCTGGACTCGACGTTGACGCCGGGCGATAACAGCGCGGACGCGGTCGAGTCGGCGATGCGAGGTCACGTGCTCGCGACGGCAGAACTGGTCGGCACTTTTGAAAGATGATTTGCGAACGATGATCGCGAACGATGAGGTGAAAGCAATTTTACGATGAAGACGGCATTCAAAATTCTGGGCGGAGTGATCGTGCTCGCGGTCGTCGCGATCGTCGGATGGCACTACTATCAGATGCATCGCGCGCGCAACGCCGGCCTGCTCACCGAGGACATCACGCATAACGGCGACCTGTGGAAGGCCGACTTCACCGCGCGAATCCCAGCGCCCGAGCAGACGGTGTTCGACGCGATCAAAAACGTCGAGGGGACGCATAGCGACCAGGTCAAGGCGGTGCGCGTCGTGTCGCAGAGCGGAAATAAAAAGACCGTCGACATGGATATCGCGGGGCCGGGCGGACAGGTGATCACCACCGAACTGCAGTTCGAGTACATGCCCGACGAGAAAAAGATCGTGTACAGCACGGTCAACAATCCGGTGCTCGAGACGCAGGCCGTGTACCAGCTGAGCGACGAGGGCGCGAGCACGTTTATCGACTATCATCAGGATACGCATATGCTGCAGTCGCTGCCGGTGCCCGACGGAGTGATCAAGCAGGTTATTCGGGGGATTTTCGTCGCGCAGCTCGAAGGCTTGAAGAAATCGCTCAACATCAAGACTGCCGACGATGCCGACAACGACGACGATCCGTGAACGGCGCAAGCCGTTCTCTGCGCGAGCATTTCAGTGAACGAAATAGACGCGCAGCTCGCGCTTGGCGTCGAGCTGTTCAATCGCGGCGAATTTTTCGAAGCGCATGAAGCGATGGAAGACGCGATGAACCTGCTCGAAGACGACACGGCAGATTGGGATTTCCTGCTGGGACTGCTGCGCGCGTCGGTCGCGAATCACAAGCTGGGCGATGGCGAGATCGCGAGCGCGCGATTTCATCTGCAGGCCGCGTTGAAATTCCTCGCGCCGTATCCCGACCGTCATCGCGGCATCAGGCTGCGTGAATTCCGCAGCGCACTGACGGCGGAACTTGCGCGGCTCGACTCGGACGCAAACAACGTCACGCCACCGCGCATCGAGCTTGCCAGCTGATGATTCCATTCACGGCAGAATTCGTGATGTCGGCCTTCGCGCTCGACGGATGCCCGCGATGGAAACGCGCGGAGGTCGCGCTCGCGGGGAGATCAAACGTCGGCAAGAGCTCGCTGCTGAACGCGCTGACGAGGATCAAAGGCCTCGCGCGAACCAGCAAGACTCCCGGCCGCACGCGATGCCTCAACTTTTTTTCAGTGAACGACACGCTCGCGCTATGCGACCTGCCGGGATTCGGCTACGCGAAAATGAGCCACGATGATGCGGCGAAGATCGCGTCGATGATGCAGGAATACATCCACGGCCGCGCGAATCTCGCCGCGATCGCAATCCTGATAGATTGCCGCCGCGGCCCTCATGATGACGAACTCGACCTCGCGGCGATGGCCACGCAACGCGGCGTCGAAGTAATCCCCGTCGCGACAAAATGCGACAAGCTGCGCCGCTCCGATCGCGCAGCCGCGCTCAAACGCTTCGACCCGATGGGCGTGCCGCCAATTTTCTGCTCGGCAACCTCCCTCGAAGGCATCGACGACCTGCGCCGCCGAATCCTCGCCGTCGACCGCACCGACCACCTCAAACGCGCCGGCGCTCAATGACACCCGAAGTCTCGGTCATCATCCCGACGTACAATCGGCGCGCGATGGTGTGCGAGGCGATCGAATCCGTCCTCGCCCAGTCGGTGCGCGAGTTCGAGTTGATCGTCATCGACGATGGTTCAACTGATGGAACCGATGAAGAGTTGGCGCGGCTTGGCGAGGCGGTTCGGGTTGAGCGGATCGAGCATTGCGGGGCGGCGGGGGCGCGGAATCGTGGGGTTGAGATGGCGCGCGCGCCGCTGATCGCGTTTCTTGATTCAGATGATCTGTGGGCGGCGACCAAGCTCGATCGGCAACTTGCGTTTATGCGGGACAATCGTGAGTGCGCGATCTCGCAAACCAATGAAATGTGGATTCGAAACGGGCGCCGCGTGAATCCCGGATTGCGGCATCGCAAGCGCGCCGGCGACATTTTCACCGACTCTCTGCGCACCTGCCTCATCAGCATGTCCGCCACGATGATGCGCGCCGAACTCTTCCGCTCGCTCGGCGGGTTTGACGAGTCGATGGATGCGGCCGAGGACTACGACCTGTGGCTGCGCATCCTTATAGATCACGAAGCCGGCCTGCTGGATGAACCACTGGTGACGCGCCGCGGTGGGCATCCGGATCAAACCTCGGCGACGACTCCCGCAATCGATCGCTTCCGCATTCTTGCGCTGACGAAACTGCTCGCCGATAAGCGGCTGTCGCCGGCGCGCCGAACCGCGGTGGTCGAAGTGCTCGCCGAGAAATGCCGCATCTACGCCGGCGGCCTCGCGCGACGCGACAGAGTCGAACAGGCGCGCTTTTACGAACGTATCGGAGAGCATGCGCAATCGTGGAGCGCTGCCGAGATAGATTGCGCAGTTCAATCGATGCGAGCGATGCTTCGCGAAGTCCCACATGGATGCTGACGAAGTCGACGCGCAGATTCGCACTCTCGCTGCCGAGCGACGACTGCCCGCGAGCCATCTCGCGCGATGGCTCGCGATGGATCATCCGTCGCGCGCGGCGATGCTCGAAATCGCGCGCACTTTGCGGCTGCGCACCGGTCAGCTGGTGACCGCGCTCGACACGCTCGAAGAAATCGCAGTGCGCGAGCACATAAACGTCGCCGCGATTCTCGACCATCCGGAGATTCGGCGGATCGCGCATCGTGCCGGTTCGGCGCCGTCGCGAGCGAGCGCATTTCTCGAAGCGTTGAGAGCGCTCCGCTACCCGCTTTTGAAAAAGACGCAGGACGAGTTGCGCGCCGAAGTCTCGGCGCTCAAGCTGCCCCGCGGCATTTCGTTGGACTTGCCCAAAGACCTTGGCTCTGATGAGGTCACGGTTTCGCTTCGGGTGCGCAGCGGCGCCGAACTGGCGCGCGCGCTTGAAGCACTCGATCAAAAGCGCGCGGGACTGACGCGGATTATCGAAATGCTCGGCGGCAAAAAGTGAAGTTCGAACTCGACAGGGTCTTTATCGAAGACGGATGCGCCCGCTCGCCGCTGGCGACTCGCGTCCTTCGCGCGCTTCCGCCCGAGATTCCCGTGACTTACGTTGCCGACGCACGCGAAATCACCCGCCCCGAATCCGGCGCGGCTGATCCGTTCGGCGCGGGCAAGCGCCGGCTGGTGATCGTCAACCGCAAGACTCCGTTCCTGATGCCGTGTCCGGCTGGATCCTCCAAGTTTGCGTGCTGCGGATACCTGGTGCTCACGCTGGCGTCGAACTGCCCGATGGATTGCTCGTACTGTTTTCTGCAGGAATATCTCGCCGACAATCCCGCGTTCCAGGTCTATGCGAACTACACCGACTCCTTCGACGAGCTCGACCGGCTCGTCGCCAACGCGCGCGGGCGCAGCTTCCGCGTTGGTACCGGTGAGCTGGCGGATTCGCTGGCGTTCGATTCGTTGACCTGTGTAAACCACGATCTGATCGAATTTTTTGTCGCGCGCGAAAATCTCACGCTCGAACTCAAGACCAAGACCGACGAGATCGAAAATCTTCTCGATGTCGATCCGCGCGGCCGCGTGCTCGTTTCATGGACATTGTCGCCCGACGCCGTCTATCGCAGTTCGGAGCATCGCACCGCATCGCCCGCGCAACGAATTGCGGCGGCGCGCGCTGTCCTCGATGCGGGCTATCGCGTCGCGTTTCATTTCGATCCTTTGATCGCTTATTCCGGCGCCGAGCGCGACTATCTACAGCTGATCGACGAGCTGCTCGACAATATCCCGCCCAAACAGATCTCGTTCATCAGCATGGGCGGTCTGCGGATGACGCCGCGACTGCGCGGCGCGGCGCGCGGCCGGTTTCCCAACGATCCGATGCTATGCGGCGAAGACGTGATCGCATCCGACGGCCGCTTCCGCACTTTCACGCCGCTGCGCTTGAGTCTGTATCGAGCGCTGGCAGAGCGATTCAAAAAGGCAGGCGCTGAGATCCCAGCTTACCTGTGCATGGAGCCGGCCAGCGTCCACGAGCATGTGTTTGGCGCGGTGCCCGCGCGACCGGCTACAATCGGCGAGCGCCTCGCGCGCGGATAAAATGTTGTCACGAAAAAAATCTGGCGCACGAGTAAGTTCGATAGCAGCTTCGAACGGAAATTTGCGCGGCGCGCGCGCGGCGATCGACCGGCCGATCGGTGTGTTCGATTCCGGCATCGGCGGACTCACCGTGCTGAAAGAACTGACGGCCGCATTGCCCGGCGAGGACTTTATCTACCTTGGCGACACGGCGCGGCTGCCGTACGGCACCAAGTCGAACGAGGTTATCGTCCGTTACTCGAAGGAGAACACCGGCTTTTTGCTGGCCAAGGGAATCAAGATGCTGGTGGTCGCGTGTAACACCTCGAGCGCAGTTGCACTCGACGCGATCGCGTCGGAAACGATGGTCCCTGTCGTCGGCGTGATCGAACCCGGCGCGCGCGCGGCGGCCAAGGCCTCGCGCATCGGCAAGATTGGCGTGATCGGCACCGAGGCGACGATCGCGTCGGGCGCGTACACGCGCGCGATCCAGCGGCTCAGCCCGCGCGCGGAGATCTACACTCGCGCATGCCCGCTGCTGGTGCCGCTGGCGGAGGAAGGATGGACCGACAATGCGGTCGCGGAGCTGACTGTCGCGCACTATCTCGAGAGCCTCAAGCAGAGCGGTATCGATACGCTGCTATTGGGATGCACGCACTACCCGCTGCTGCGCGAAATGTTCGCGAAGATTCTTGGCGCGCGCGTGAAAATCGTCGATTCGGCGACGGCGACCGCGGCCGACGTGCGCGATCGACTGAAATCGCTCAAGCTCGCACGGCGTGGGGGCGATGGCAGCCAGAGTTTTTTCGTCACTGAGACTCCGGATCGGTTTGTCCGCGTGGGCCGCAGATTTCTGGGGCCGCAGGTGGAATCGGCGGTGCGAATCGAGCGGTAAGAGGTATAATCTTGAATCGCGCGGGAAGAATCACAGGCTGAAGCCTGTGCCACTTAAGGATCTCACCTTCGATTCTTTCGATTGTTGAAGACAACGAGAGGTTGGATCGTCCCCTCTCTTCAATCGGCCGATTTCACGATAAGATGATTTCCAGCTAAACTTGCGGATTGGATCGCGCCCGGAACCTAACTTCAAACTTGCCGCATAAGTCGCTCATATAAGATGGCTTCAGCTTTTTCCCTCGTTGCGCGAAAAATCTTCGGATCGAAGAACGAACGCGAAATCAAACGGCTGCGTCCTGACGTAGACGAGATCAACCGGCTCGAGCCGGAGATCTCCGCGCTGAGCGACGACCAACTGCGCGCCAAAATTGCCGAATGGAAGGCGAATATCAGCGCCATCGAAGATCGCGAAGAGCGCGAAGAGGCGATGCTCGAAATCCTGCCGCCGGTCTTTGCCGTCGTGCGCGAGGCCGCCAAGCGGTCTATCGGCCAGCGCCATTTCGACGTGCAATTGATCGGCGGGATGATTCTGCACTCGGGAAAGATCTCCGAGATGAAAACTGGCGAGGGCAAGACTCTCGTCGCCACTCTGCCCGCTGTGCTCAACGCGCTGTCGGGACGCGGCGTGCACGTCGTCACCGTCAACGACTACCTGGCGCGGCGCGATTCCGAATGGATGGGGCGAATTTACAATTTCCTCGGTCTGACGGTCGGCGTCGTCGTCCACGGTGTGACCGATCAGGAGCGTAAGGTCGCCTATCGCGCCGATATCACTCACGGGCAGAACAACGAGTTCGGCTTCGACTACCTGCGCGACAACATGAAGTTCAATATCGAGGATTACGTCCAGCGCGAGCACAATTTCGCAATCGTGGACGAAGTGGATTCGATCCTGATCGACGAGGCGCGGACGCCGCTGATTATTTCGGGCGCGTCGGAGGAATCGACCGATACATACTATGTCGTCGACCGCGTGATCCCGCGGCTCAAGCCCGAAGAGCACTACACGATTGACGAGAAGATGCGGACCGTCGCGCTGACCGAGGAGGGCGTGACGCGCGTCGAGCAACTGCTCGGCGTCGAGAATCTGTACGACCCGCGCAATATTTTGCTGCTGCATCACGCGAACCAGGGGCTTCGCGCGCACGCGCTGTTCAAGCGCGACGTCGACTATGTCGTCAAAGATGGCGAAGTGATCATCGTCGATGAATTCACCGGGCGGCTGATGCCGGGACGGCGATGGAGCGACGGGCTGCATCAGGCGGTCGAGGCGAAAGAGAACGTCAAGATCGAATCGGAGAACCAGACGCTCGCGACGATCACGTTTCAGAACTACTTCCGCATGTATAAAAAGCTGTCGGGGATGACGGGCACGGCCGACACCGAAGCGGTCGAGTTCAAGGAAATTTATCACCTCGACGTGGTCGTGATTCCCACCAATCAGCCGATGATCCGCATCGACAATCACGACGTCGTTTACAAAACAGAAGATGAGAAGTTCGACGCCGTTATCGAGGAGATCGCCGACTGCCACGAACGCGGGCAGCCGGTGCTGGTCGGCACGGTGTCGATCGAAAAATCAGAGCGGGTCGCCGACAAGCTCAAAAAAACCGGCATCAAGCATTCGGTGCTGAACGCGAAGAATCATGAGCGCGAGGCGGAGTTCGTCGCGCAGGCCGGACGTTTCGAAGCGGTGACGATTTCGACCAACATGGCCGGGCGCGGCACCGATATCGTGCTGGGTGGAAATCCCGAGTTCATGGCGGCGGCGGAAGCGGGAACGAAGGAGCCGAGCGATCCGAATTTCCACGCGGCACTGGCGAAGTACGTCGAGCAGTGCAAACTCGAGCGCGAGAAAGTGCTCGAGGCCGGCGGCCTGCACATCCTCGGCACCGAGCGGCACGAGTCGCGGCGAATCGACAACCAGCTGCGCGGCCGTTCGGGACGCCAGGGCGATCCGGGATCGTCGCGATTTTACATGTCGCTCGAGGACGACCTGCTGCGCATCTTCGGCGCCGATCGGCTGAAAGGCCTGATGGGCCGCATCGGAATGGAAGACAACGAGCCGATCGAGCATCGATGGATTTCGAAGGCGATCGAAAACGCGCAGAAGAAAGTCGAGTCGCACAACTTCGATATCCGCAAACATCTGCTCGAATACGACGACGTGATGAACAAGCAGCGCGAGGTCGTGTACCATCGGCGGCGCGAGCTGCTCAGTGGCGCGTCGCTGAAGGCGGACGTGCTCGACATGTGCGACGCGCTGATCGAGGAAATCGCGTCGGCGCACGGGAGCGACGAAATCGATCCGGCGGAATGGGACTGGAAGGCGATCGACGACGCATTTTTCAAGCAGTTCAAGTTCCGTCCCGGCTTCAACGCGCAGACCGAAATCGAGGGCAAGCCGATCCACGGCTCTGACGATCTAATTGATATCGGCACCGAGCGCGTGCATCAGCTGTACGATCAGCGCGAAACGGAATTCACCGAACCAGTGATGCGGCAGATCGAAAAGATCGTGATGCTGCAGACGCTCGACGCGTTGTGGAAAGACCATCTGCTCGCGATGGATCATCTGAAGGAGGGAATCGGGCTGCGCGGCTATGCGCAGGTGAATCCGCTGGTCGAGTATCAGAAAGAAGGGTTCACGATGTTCGAGGCGCTGATGGCCGTGATGCAGCAGGACGTGGTCGAGAAAGTGTTTTCGGTGCAGGTGCAGCGGCAGCAGGACGTCGAGCAGATTCAGCAGCCCAAGCCGCAGAAAGTCGTGATGAGTCACGGCGCAGAGAGCGAGGCTCAAGCAGCGGCGCCTGCGAAGCGCGAAGAAAATAAAGTCGGGCGCAACGATCCGTGCCCTTGTGGATCGGGCAAGAAATACAAACGCTGCCACGGCAAGTGACGCGGCGAATCGCAATCAGATGAAAGTCGTGCTCGAACCCGCCGCCGTGCGCGGATTTCGATTCGCAGGCGTCAGCGCAGGATTGAAAACCGCGGCGGGCGCGTTGGATATGGGTCTGATTGTCGCGGATCAGCCGTGCGCCGCAGCGGCGGTGTTCAGCGCTAATCGCGTGAAAGCCGCACCGGTTTATGTGACCGCGGATCGCGTCAAGTCGGGGCGTCTGCAGGCCGTCGTCGCGAATTCGGGATGCGCCAACAGCTTCACCGGCAAGGCGGGCATGCAGCTCGCGCGCGAATCATGCGCGCACGTCGCGCAACTTCTCGGATGCGCGCCGGAACTTGTCGTGCCATCTTCGACTGGCGTCATCGGGCATCTCTACGATTTCGATAAATTCAAGAACGGTGCGGCCGATGCGGTTCGCACGCTGCGTGAAGAGGGACTGGCGGATTTCGCGCGTGCGATCATGACGACCGACACGCGACCGAAGACCGCATCGACAACGTTCAAGGCGGGCGGTGAGACCATCACGCTCGCGGGGGCGGTGAAAGGCGTCGGGATGATCTCGCCGAAGATGGCGACGATGCTCGGCTATCTCGTGACCGACGCCGCGGTCGCTCCAGCTTTGCTGAAAAGATCGCTCAAGGCGGCGCTGCCGGCGAGCTTCAACGCGATCACTGTTGACGGCGACATGTCTACCAACGACACGGTGATCCTCATGGCGAGCGGCGCCGCGGAGAATCGTGCATTCGGGGCGCGCGACCAGGCGGTGTTCGATCGCGCGGTCGAGGAAGTGTCGGCGGCGCTCGCGCGCGAACTCGTGCGCGACGGCGAAGGCGCGACCAAGCTCGTCACGGTCGAGGTTCGAAGCGCTCGCAGCGCCTCCGACGCAGAACGCGCCGCGCGACAGATCGCGAACTCGCCGCTGGTGAAGACCGCGTTCTTCGGATGCGATCCGAATGTCGGCCGAATCCTGATGGCAGCTGGATCGTCGGGCGCGTACGTCGAATCGGACAAGCTGGTTCTAAAGATCGGCGGAGTGAAAGTTGCGGCGCACGGACGGCTGCTGACGGAAGCGCTGGCACAAGCGGGCGCAGCGATGCAGGCGCGCGAATTCGCGGTGCAGCTCGATTTGCGACTGGGAAAATCGAGCGCCACGATTCTGACTTGCGACCTAAGCTACGACTACGTGCGGATCAACGCCGAGTACACGACCTGAGCGGAGGGGATTCTCGATGGCAAGTTTCATCAAAGTTGCGAAGGCTGCGGACGTGCCCGAGGGCGGCGGCAAACTGGTCGAGGCCGGCGGCAAACAAATCGCGCTGTTCAACGCGGGCGGAAAATTTTTCGCAATCGACAATACTTGCAAGCATCGCGGCGGCCCGCTCGCAGAGGGCGAACTCGACGGCACGACGATCACATGTCCGTGGCACGGATGGGAATACGACATCACGACGGGCGCGAATCTCGACGACGCGAGTGTCAAGCTCGGATGCTACCCTGTGAAAATCGACGGCGACGATATCCTGATCGAGGCGTGACGCGACCGGGCGCTCAGCGCGCGGCGAACAGGCGGCCAGCGACATAGGTCGCGCCGGCGGCGGCGACTCCGACCAGCATGCTCTCGAGTCCGCTGCGCCACCATGAACGGCTGGTGATGATCGTCTTCAGCGCGCCGACGGCGAACAGTACCGCGACGGTTGAGATCGCGGACACCCTGAGAGCCTGAGCCGGCTCGAAGAAAATGTAGGCCCACACCGGCACCGCCGCGCCGGCAAGATATGACAACCCGACGGCAGCGGCCGAGCGTGCGGGGCTGTCGAAGGATTCGACGTTGAAGCCCAGTTCCTCGCGCATCATCACGTTGCTCCAGCGCTCGGGGTCTGCCGTGATGTGCGCGACGATCTGATCGAGCAACGGGCCGGCGAATCCCTTGTCGCGATAGATGCCGCTGATCTCTTCGCGCTCGCGATCGGGCCATCGGCGGATTTCGTCGCGCTCGCGCTCTATCTCGCTTTGATAAAACTCGATCTGCGAGCGCGCCGAGATAAACGCCGCGAGGCCCATCGCGACCGCGCCGCCGAGCATCTCCGACAATCCCGCCATCATAGCTGCGTTGCCGGTGACGAACGCGCCCGCGACGCCGGACGTCACCGCGAACGACGCGACCAGCCCGTCGTTCAGCCCGAGCATCACGTCGCGCACCCAGCTTCCGCCGGCGGCGTGAACCTGCTCGGTGTGATGGTCGTAATCGCGGCTGAAGATCGAAAACGCCATTACTGTGCGCCTCCGACGAGCGGCGCGACGACCCGTTCGGCATCAGGCGCGGCGCGGCGCTTGCGGCGATCGATCGAGTCACGAGCCGCTTTGACTTCGGCGATAATCTTGAGCGTCGCGGCGTGGCCCGGCCGATTGCCGAGGTAGGAATAAAGGAAGTCGAGGCGCGCCGCGCGACAGAGAAATCGCCCGATGCTGCGATCGAGATGGACGAGGTTCAGCACTCTACGATCCCACGAGACCTTCGCGGCGCGACGGAAGTCCTCGAGGTCAATGAAGTACACGTTGAAGCCGCCGGACTCGTTGTCCTCGACCATGATGTTGGTCTCTTGCAGGTCGCGCGTGTAAAGGCCGACCTCGTGCAGGCGGCGGATTTGCGCGGCGACCGTGTCTGAAATCTGTTTTCGGCGATGCACGTTGCGTCCCTTGATTTCGCCGGGACCGAGCACGAAACGGCTCAGCGAGTCGGCGTTGACGAGCGCGCGGCTGACGAGATACGACGCGCGAATTGCACCGGCACCGTACACATCCATCGCCGCGAGCGGTTCCGGATGCGCGAGGCCGTGCGCTTTCAGCATAGCCGCGCCGGCGAGCGATCGTTTCGCGCGAGATCCGCGGATTCGCGCGATGACGCCGCGGATCCATGACGAAACCTCGACGCGCTTTATGAACGCGGGGCCCGCGCCGGGGACGTCGATGAATCCTGCACGCGTGCGCGCTTCAGCCTTGAGCGTGCGGAAATCTAGCGACGCCATCAACTCGTCGGCGCGCTCGACAACGGCGCGCCAATCCGGCGAGCGCGCATAGAGGACGACATTGCGCATGCACGATTCAGCCTAGCCCTTTCGGGCACCGTTGACATCGAGGAGCGCGGGCGAGACGCCGTCAATCGCTATCGCGTCAAGGATGCCGGCTTCACTCCTTCCTTGGGTTCGACGATCAGCGAGCCGCCGATGTGCGCCGGATGCAACTGACAGGAGAACGGAAAAACTCCCGCCTTGTCGGCGACGAACGTGATCGTTTTGGGCACGCCGCGCGTCACCACTTCGGTGATGTTGTAAGCGGGAATCGTGAAGCCGTGCTGATTCGACGCGCCCGGCACGAGGTTCTTGAGCGTGAGTGTTACCTTGTCGCCCTGCTCGACCGCGATTACGCTGGGCAGCCAAATTTTCGCGTCATCCGCTTCGACCGAGACGAGCGTGAAGCTGCGCGTGCCGGGCTCGTCTGCCGCGGGCGGCGGCGATTGCAATCCGGGCGCCGAGGGTGCGGCACCTTGTGCCATTGCGATTCGGCTCGCGATCGGAAGCATCAAAGCCGCAACGGCGGCGATCGCTACTATGGTTTTCAACGTTACCTTGGTCATCGAAATTTTCTCCTTGTTCTGCAGGTTATGAGAATCTATCACGGCAACGACGAAACTCAGCCATTGAATTGTTTTGCCAGTTTGGTCCACTCGGCGTCGTCGGTTCCGGCGCGATACGGGATGTAAAATGCGACGCGATCGAGCAGCCCTTCATAGCGATCCTTCACTTTGCCCGCGATGTCGTCGAAGGTGCCGGAGACCGTGTACACGTCGAGCATCTCGTCGGTGATTTCTTTCGCCATCGCGACCCATTCGCCCTTCGCGGCCTTTTCGTTCAGCCGCTGCGCGACGTCGCCCCATCCGTGGGTGTCGAGCACGATCTTGTAAGTTCGCGTCGATGCGTAAAAGGAGATCTGCTGGCGGACGGCTTCGCGCGTTTTTTTGATTTCGTCCTCATTGCGGCCGACGATCACGAATGCCGTCGACTGGATTTCGAAATCCTTGCGCGAGCGCCCCGCTTTCTTCAGACCCTTCTCGACGTTCGGCAGCACATACTCTCGCAGGTACTTCGGCGAGTTGAACGGGTGCGCATGCAGGCCTTCGCACATTTCGCCGGCCAGCCGAATGATGTGTTCGTTTACGCCAGCGATGTGGATTGGCACGTTGGAAAAATTGTGGCGCGCGGGAGTAAAGAATGGCGTCATCAGAGAAAAGTTGTAGTACTTGCCCTGGAAGGAAAGTTTCGCGCCGCCTTCCGACCAACATTTGAAGATCGCGCGCAGCGATTGCAAGTACTCGCGCAGGCGCGGCACCGGCGCTTCCCACTTCGTGCTGTAGCGGCGCTCGATATGGCCCTTCACCTGCGTGCCAAGTCCAAGGATGAAGCGGCCCTCGGAAAGTCCGGCGAGATCCCACGCGGTCGCCGCAGTGATCATCGGACTGCGCGGGAACGCAATCGCGACGGACGTGCCCATCTTGATTCGCTTCGTATGTTCGGCGATGAGCGCGGCGGGAAGGAAGCCGTCGTTGCCGGCCTCGGGAATCCAGATCGCATCGAAGCCGGCGGCTTCGGCAGCACGGGCCGCAGCGGGGACATCGCGCAGATTGCGCGTCGAGAGACCGGTATCGAGCTTCATAATTTTTCGCTCCCGATTCAATTTTATCGGCAGGCGGGCGGAATCGTAACAAAGCCCGCGCCAAACTGGAAAGCCGATCAGACCCTCGCGGCGACGCGTTTGCGAACGACTTCGAGCGCGCGTCCGGGGTAGTCGCTGACGAGTCCGTCGACGCCCATGTCGAGTAGTTCCGACATCTCGGCTTCTTCGTTCACGGTCCAGACGTGCATTTCGATTCCGAGGCTGTGCGCGAATTCGACGCTTTGACGCGTGACCAACTCCCAGCCCTCGTAGAAGTGCGAGATTTGGACGGCGTCGCCCGGCGGGCGATAGTTGGCGTCGCGAGTTCCCATCGCCTGGATGAACACGCCCGATTCGAGATACGAAAAGTTGGTCGGGATTTCCGGCGCCAGCTTGCGAATCTCGTCGAGCGGTTGCTGATGCTCGCTGGCGACGAGCACGCTACGGCGCATGCCTGCGCTATCGATCAGTTCGAGCATCGGCACAACCACGCTCGGCGCGATCTGCTTGACCTCGACGATCATCCGCAGCTTCGGAAATTCCGCGAGCACTTCGGACAGGCGCGGCACGCGGATTCCCTTGTCCCTGAACGGAAACGTCGAGCCGTCGAGAGTGAACATCCGGCCCGCGTCAGCCTTCTGCAGCTCCGCGTACGTCATCTCGCGGATGACGCCTGCGCGTCCGCAGTTGCGCTCGAGATGATCGTCGTGACTGACGACAACCTCGCCGTCGCGCGTCATGTGGATATCGAATTCGAGATACTGAACTCGAGCTGCGACGGCGGCGCGAAACGATTCGAGCGAGTTCTCGGGATGCGTGCCGGCGGAACCGCGATGCCCAAAGACGCGCGGCAGTGCGGGCGTGAAGAAGTCGGTGTCGAGATGCTCGCGCATTCAGAGGGTGCGACGGTTCGCAATCTCAGCAGTAGCCGGGAAAATGAAAACTGGCAATGGTGGAAAAACTGGCGGAGAAAACGGAAGGACGCTCAGGTCAAAGCGCGCCGTCGGAAGAGTCGCGAGTGCTCGAAATTCTGGGCCCGCGCAGATGCCTGACTCTTCCTACGCTGTGATCGATCGTGACGTGATACATGTCGCCGAACTTGGAGATGGCCGGCTTGCGCTCGCCCGTAGCGATGAAGTGGCTGCCGAGGTCGGGCAACTCCGCGAGCGCAGACTGGTACTGATCCTTGATATCGTCGAAGATCGCGCGCATGCGCGGCGAGACCGCGTGATTCTCGCCAAGCTTTTCGGTCAAAGGATTCACCCATGCGCCGTTTTTTTCCATCGCGAAGTGCAGATGCGGCCCGGTCGAGAGGCCGGTCGAGCCGACGTTGCCAATAACCTGCCCCATATGAACGGAGCCGCCGGGCTTCACGTCGGGACTGATCTTCGACAGATGACCGTAGATGCTGACCATCTCATGCTGATGCTGGATGCGGATGCAGTTGCCGAGCTCACCGCCCCATCCCGCGCTGATGACTCTGCCATCGGCGACAGCTTTCACCGGCTCGCCGTACTTAGCGACCAGGTCGACACCGACGTGCGGGCGGTACTCGTGAAGGATCGGGTGGTAGCGATGGAATGTGAAGCCGGACGATATGTACTGGAAGTTGAGCGGGAACTTGAGCGACTGCGGACCGAGCGCATGTCCCTGTTCATCATATAGATGAGGCCGGCCGTGCTCGTCGCTGAACGAGATCGCAGTCAGCGTGCGGCTGCCAAAGCGGATTTGCGCCGCCTGCACGTCGCCAACGAGCGTGTACGAGCCGTCGCGGCTGACTTTTTCTTGGTAAATCAATTTGACCGCTGACCCCGGCGCGAGCAGGTTCAGATCGTGACGGTCCGAAAACGCGTCCTGCAGCGAGTCGACGATCGGCTTTGGGATCCCGTTCTCGGCGACGGCACGCTGGAAGTTATCCTTGACGGCAAACGTCATCTTGATGGGGCGAATGTAATATTCGATCGGGCGCAACCCGGCCTTCAACACGCCGGCGCCGAGGCTCGCCGTCACCATCGTGGTGTTCTGATCAAGGTCATACTTGAGACCGCGCATCTCGCCCGTCTCGGGATCCTTATATAGCGTCAGCGGATGCCCGCTTTGAAAATACCGGTTCGCCAGGATGTGCTGCATGTACGACGCCCACTGATGAGCGTCGCTCGCTTCCATCCCAGCCTCGCGCAGGTAGCTTTCGATGGGCGCGGTGCGATCCAGAGTAGTGCTGATCGTGATCGAAGGAGGCGCGGGTTCGGCGGATTCGGGCTGCTCGACGACGTCAGCGCCGTCCTTGCCGGCGTCGAGTTGCGAGCTGAGAGTATCGAGCGGAGAGGAAAAAGTCTGCTGATTTGCTTGAAAAAATAGGAAAAGCGCCGTGCTGGTCGCCAGCAACGCAACGACCAATCCAGTTAACGCGCGTGGATAACCCACGAAGCTTCTCCCCCGAGCCGCCATCGTTTTCGAAACTAAGTGATTCGACTACCCAACGCAACCCCAACATGTCCAGTGTTTGCAATTCCGGTTACTGCAGCGACACAAATTCACACATGTGTCGTCACAAATTGACACAGACGAGCATCGGCCGGCCGACGTCTACTTTATGGACAGTTTCGCGCCACTCGGTAGCCTTGCTGCTCCGCGGCTTCGCGGCTGGGAAACAGGACTCGATTCTCGGGCGACATCTTGTCGTAGGTACCGCATCCCGGCCACGCGTAAATCTTGCTGCGACGATTGCCGACGATCTGGCCGTCTGCAGTCGATGAGACAACCGGCGACGGAACGGCATTGGCAGCGGAGGTCGCATCATTGGGACCGACGGGCTGCGGCCAGGTTTCATTCAACAAGCTCGCCAGTCTGAGCCCTGCTTTGGCAAGCTGATGACCGGCGACGACGTCGGACCGATCGAGGTAAGAGGAGTCCAGCTCGACGACGTGCCCCGCGGGATTGACGCATACATTGAGCGTGGGCTGGCAGGGTTCGGTCCGGATTTGCAGCGCGCCGTAGATGTCGGAACGCGCGAGCTGATTTGATTCCCACGCAATGTCGTCCGCCGCTATCCACGAATCGGCCTGTAGCTCATCCGCGTACGTGCGCTCCAACTTGTGGGCCGTAGTCTCGGGCCGTCCGGAGTCGATGCTGTATTCGAGGCGGCGCACGACCGTTGTATCCCAGACGGCGTGCAGATTTGATTCTCGAGAACGAGAATCGACAGTGACACAGTTTCCACCGCGGTCCTCGTCGTTGGCGGCATGCAGCGGCTGATGGATGTCACCGACAAAGTGGATCAGGAACGCCAGATCGCCGGCAGCGCCCCATCGGTCGTAGTTCCCGTCTTTGAGGCGCTTCGCATACTCGTCGATTTTCGCCGTCACGCACCTACCGCCAGGACATCGCGCGTCAACGTCCGTTCGCCGATCCTGCAAGCAGATATCGATGAAGTGCCATGACGCCGTTGCTTTATCTTCCTCTCGGAACTCGTTGTCCGGGCGATTCGCCGCGACTTCCATCGCCATCGCAACTGCTCTTTTGTCGTCGGGCACTCCGAGGATTTTCGCCACATGACTCTGCGCAGCTGGAGTGAGGTTGTCCGCCGCGATGACCGCAACGATCTTGTGCCCGTCAGGTCCCCAAGCCCAGGCAGATAGAGGGCATAGAAGAAACGCCAACGCGATGTTGGCAATGCAAAGCGTTCCTTTCATTCGCATGGTAAGACGTGTAAGACATGATTATGAGCTCGTCAACGCTATCTACCAAGGGGCAGCTCGTCATCCCAACTCAATATCGAAGGGCGCTGAACCTGCGTCCGGGCGACAAGGTCGAGGTGACCCTTGAAGGACGAAGATTGATATTGGAGCGCAGGTCTGCCCGCGCCGCCAAACTAACGCGCGGAAAATTCGGGCGCCCGGTCCTCGTTTCTGTGCCAGGAACCCCGGCGATAACGACCGAGAGCGTCAACGCACTGCTCGAAGATCTTCCGTGAGTCACCTGCTCGACGTGAACTTTCTGATCGCGTGCGGATGGCAGTCGCATGCCGAGCATGTCAGGGCAAGCCGCTGGCTCAGACGCGCGACGTCGTTTGCCACCAGCTCGATCAGCGAGATGGGCTTTCTGAGGGTCAGTCTGAGTCCAGCTTTCGGCGCACGCTTCGAGGACGCTATCGCGGCGCTCGAAGCGATCTTGAATATGCGTGGGCATAAGTTCATACGCGACGATACTCGCGCAGGGTCGTTGCCCCACGTAACCACCAGCAAGGATGTTACGGACGCCCACCTGGTCTACTTGGCGCGTCGCTATCGCCTCAAGCTGGCGACCTTCGACGCAGCCCTCTGCGAAAAGCCGTGGGCGCGAGGTGTAGCCGAGGATCCCACGATCTGATCTATCCGTTAAGTTGAGTACTAGCGATGCCAATAGCTGCGATTGATCTCGGCCGGCGCCGGATTGGCGTTGCCGTCACCGATGCGGCCGCGATGGGCGCGCATCCGCTTGGAATCGTGGAGCGGCGGGCGCTCAAGCATGACCTCGACGCGATTGTTGCGATGCTGCGAGATCGCGACGTCAGCATGATCGTCGTCGGGCTGCCGCTCAACATGGACGGCAGCGAAGGGCCTGCTGCGCGCGGGGCGCGGAAGTTCGCCGATCAGCTAGCGGTGGCGCTCGGCGTCACCGTAGAGATGTTCGATGAGCGCCTCACCAGCTTCGAGGCGCGCGACCGGCTGGCAGATATGCCGGTCGGCAAGGGCAAGCGCAAGACCGGCGTCGACGCGCTCGCGGCAGTCGTCATCCTCGAGGGCTGGATGCTCGCGCATCCCGACAAAATCCCGCGCACCGGCGGCTAATGAAAAATCGCGGCATGGAATATAATTTCAAGTTAGATGAAGCGCGCCGTGACAATCCTCCTGATCGCAATCATCATCGGCGCGTCGTACACGGCGTTTTCGTACTACTGGCTTAGTCCCACCGAAAAATTCGCACCGCCGCGCGAGGTCACGATTCAAAAGGGCGAGTCGTTCCGACTGATCGCGAGCGATCTCGCCGACGCCGGCGTCGTTCGCAGCGAGCTCGCGCTTCGCATGTACGGCCGCATCAGCCGCACCGCCAGCCAAATCAAGCCGGGTGATTATGCCTTCAACGGCGGCGAACGGATTCCCGACATCATGCGCCACCTGGTGCGCGGCGACTTTATCGTCGTCACCGTCACGATTCCCGAGGGCCTGAATGTCCACGAGATTGCGGAGCGTGTCGCCGCGACCGGCCTGGTTTGCGAGGACGAATTCGAAAACGCCGCGCGCGACGGCGAGATCGTTCGCGCGCTTGGCCTGATGCCGCTCGGCGCCGAGGGCTACCTTTTTCCTGCGACGTACAAATTCTCGCCGCACGCCAAGACCAACGACGTGCTGGCCGCGATGCTCGCGCGCTTTTACCAGATCCTGACACCGCAGGTTGAGGAGCGGATGTTTGCACAAGGCCTCGACGCGCGTCGGCTCGTCACGATGGCCTCGATCGTCGAGAAGGAAGCCAAGGCACCGAGTGAGCGTCCCCTGATCGCGGGCGTCTTCTACAACCGCCTGCGGCTCGGCATGCCCCTGCAATCCGATCCGACGGCGGAGTACCAGCTTGACGGCGCCACGGAGTCGGCCGCGAGCGCCGTGCATACGACGTCGGCCTTCAACACTTATGATTTCACCGGCTTGCCGCCGGGACCGATCGCGAATCCCGGCCTCAAATCTATCGAAGCGGCGCTGAATCCGACGCCGACCGACTATCTCTATTTTGTCGCTCGCGAGGGAGGCGGCACTCACACATTTTCGAAATCCTACGACGAGCATCGGCACGCTATCGCCGCCGATCGGAATTCGACGCCCGCCAAACCTGCCTCAACGCCCGCGAAATGAGGGCCAATCCCCGCCGATTAGACGGTCGCATCTGAGTCAAGTACGCTATAATTTCATCCAGTGGACAACCCGGTCGAGACAATCGGCGCCGCCCGTGCACGAATCGCGCGGCTAGCCGCAATCCGCACGATGCTGTGCGCGATTGCGCCCGCAATCACCGCGATTGCGCTGGGATTGCTGCTCGGCCCGCTCGGCGACCTCACCTGGAATCGCTTCGGATACTCGCTGACGCCCGATCGCGCCAACGACCTGAGCCTCGCGTTGTTCGGCGCGGGCCTGTTGGTCATTGCCGCGGGGGCGGTCATGGCATTTCGCGCGTATCGCCGCGCCAACAACTTCCTTGGCGCCGCCGCCGAGCTCGACGATCGCTTGCAATGCAACCAGGAGATCGTAACGTTCGCGACGCTGGCCGATCCCTCCGCGCCCGAAAGCAACCGCGCGCGGCGCACGCCGCTCTTCCCGATTTTATGGCGTCGCGCGATCGCGATGTTCGGCGGTCTCAACCTGCGCGACGAATTCAAGCTCGAGGTCGGCGAGCCGCTGAGACGCTCCTCGATTTTCGCGGGCGTGGTCGCACTCGCGATGGTGCTGGCGACTCTGGGATTGGTGCGCGCGCCGACGCCTGAAAGCATGGAGGCCGCCAAGCTGCGCGGCATCGCCGAAGAGATCGCCAGGAGTGCGACCAGTACCGACGATACGGTGCTCGCGGACAAGATTCGCCAGGCGGCCGACGCGCTGGAAAATTCAAAGCTGCCGCCCGAAGAAAAAAAGAAACGCATCGAAGACGCGATGCGCCAGGCCAACCACGCCGCCGAGAAGCGCAATAACAACGAGTCGGGAAAAAATCAGGCCGCCGGCAAATCCAGCGCGCAGAGCGGAAAAGGCAACGGCAAGAGCCAGGGCCAGGGCAACTCATCGGGTTCGGGCACCGGCGAAGGTAAGAGCGGAACCAGCGCTGGACAGAACGTCGGCGGCAACAACCCGGGTCCGGGCAAAGGTGGCAGCGGCAACAATTCAGGTAAGAACGACGGCGGCAAGGGCACCGCGAAAAACGATCAGAACAAGGGCAATCAGTCGAACGTCGAGCTGCAGAACGAACTCGCAAAAGCCGAAGCGCAGGTCGAGACGGCCAACGCGAAAAATCCCGGCCCTGACAGCAAGCCCGGCGACGACAAGAATCAAGGCGGCGCCAGTAAGTCTGGCGACAAGTCCAACGAGGCTGGCAGTCAGCCCGATCCCAACAAGCCTGGCGATCTCCCCAAGCCCGGCGCCAACGGCGATCGCAACACTCCGTCAGCCGGCGGCAATCCGAAAAATAATCGCGACATGGGCTCCAACATGGGCGATACGCATCTCGGCGAGTTCCCGACTTCGACCAACGCGCAGCGCTTTCTGAAGCCCGGCGAAAAAGGCACTGCCGTCGATATCAAGGACGCGCGCTACGTGATGTTCCGGTTGCCCGGAGCGCCCACTACCGGCAACGGCGGAAAAACTGTGCTCGACACCAATCGGCCGACCGCGACGACCGCGTACGTCAACGCGCCGCTCGCACCGACCAGCGACGACGCGCCGCCCGACGAACGTCAACTCGTGCCGCCGCGTTATCGCGACATGATTCACTAGATTCTCAAAGGCCAGTTTTTCTAAAGGCCAGTTTTTCTATAAGGAAGGACAACGGATGGGAGCGGCTCCTCAACAAATTTCACCCGACCAGCGGGTTGCGGATTTTCGCAAGACTTTTTCGCGCGCCGAGAGCGAAGTCGCGCGCGTGATCGTCGGCCATCGCGACGTCGTGCGCAAACTGCTGACCGCGCTGTTCTGCGGCGGTCACATTTTGATCGAAGGCGTGCCGGGACTCGGTAAGACCCTGATGGTCAAGGCGGCCAGCGAGACGCTCGGGCTCAGCTTCAAGCGAATCCAGTTCACACCCGACCTGATGCCCTCCGATATCATCGGGACGCAGGTGCTGACCGAGGCCGACGGCCATCGCGAGTTCCAGTTCAAGCCGGGCCCGATCTTCGCGCACATGGTGCTGGGCGACGAGATCAATCGCGCCACGCCCAAGACGCAGTCGGCCGTGCTCGAGGCGATGGAAGAGCATCAGGTCACCGTCTTCGGCACCACCTACCCTCTCGATCCGCCGTACATCGTGCTCGCCACGCAAAATCCGATCGAGCTCGAGGGAACTTATCCGCTGCCCGAAGCGCAGATGGATCGCTTCATCTTCAAAGTCGTGATGGGCTCGCCGAAGCCCGACGAGTTGCGCGAAATCCTCAACCGCACCACCGGCACTGCGCAGAACAAGATTCAGCCGCTGTTCGAGCCCGCGCGCGCGCCGCAAGCTATCGAAAATCTCAAGGCCCTCGTGCGCGAGGTGATGGTCGCCGAGCCGCTCGAGCGCTACATCATCAGCGTGATCGGCGGATGCACTCCCGGCGGCCCCGGCGCGATTCCCGAAGTCTCGCAATATTTGCGCTTCGGCCCGAGCCCGCGCGGTGCGCAGGCGCTGATTCTCTGTGCGAAAGTTAACGCGCTGCTCGCGGGCCGCGTCAGTGTGAGTTACGACGATATCGACGACGCCATCGTCCCATGCCTGCGCCATCGCCTGCTGCTCAACTTCCAGGCCGAGGCCGAGAGCGTGTCCGCCGAATCGATCCTCGAGCAGGTGATAAAGCGGCTCAAGAAGCCGCGCACGTAGCCGATGTTCGGACTGCCCGATGAGTTCACGCCGGGATTTCTCGCCCGGCTCGAGAAGCTCAGGATCAGAACGCGCCAGCGCTATGCGGGGCTCGGCCGCGGGATGCACCTGTCGCCCAAGCGCGGCTCGTCGCTCGAGTTCAACGACTTCCGCCATTACTCGCCCGGCGACGACTTCCGCTACATCGACTGGGGCCTCTACGGCCGCAGCGACAAACTCTACATCAAGCTTTTCCAGGAAGAGGAAGACCTGCTCACGTACATCTTCGTCGATGCGAGCGCGTCGATGGGTTATCCGGCCGGCGACCGCAAGTTCGAATCGGCGATAGTCACGGCGCTCGCGCTCGCCTACGTCGCGCTGGCGAGCGGCGATCGCGTGATGCTGCGTGTGCTCGGCGGCAAGGGCGCGAAGGTGAATCCGTCGTTCGTCAACGGGCGTCATCGAATCGTCGAGCTCGCGCGCCGCCTCCACGATCTCAAACCGGACGGACAGTTCGACTTTGCGACTTCGCTGGCGACCGAGCTGCTCTCGATTCGCCGCGCCGGCAAGGTGTTTATCGTTTCCGATTTCCTGATGTTGCTCAACTCGGTCACACGCGGTCTCGGGATGTTCACCGCGGCCTCGATGGATCTGACAGCCGTGCAGATTCTCGGCGGTCGCGAGATCAACGGCCAGGGACTCGACGGCGACGTCGAGGTCATCGACTCGGAATCGGGCGAGCGCCTGCGCGTATCGATCGGCGAGCGCGAGCGCACGCAGTATCGCGCCACGATGACGCGCCTCACCCGCGAAATAAAATCGTTCTGCCTGAAGCGCGGCCTGCATTACGCGCTCTACACCACCGACAACGACTTCCAGCAATTTTTCGTCCGCGCGACGCGCGACCTCGGCCTCGCGCACTGAAGATTCACGATGGGACTCCTCTATCCCGGCGCGCTTATATTTTTCGCCCTCGTCCCGGCGCTGGTGCTGGCGTACCTCGCCCGGGAGCGGCCGTCGCGCGTGACGGTCTCGAGCGTGCTGGCCTTCCGCGCGCTGCGCGGCTTTCGGCGCGAGCGTTTCGGCGGATGGCCCCGGCTCGACTGGATGTTCTTCGCCGAGGCTATGATCCTCAGCCTCGTCGTGCTCGCGCTCGCGGGTCCGTTCATCTGGAAAAGGAGTTCGCCGCTTGCCGTCGTGCTCGACAATTCCGCCGCGATGCAGGCGCTGACGCCCTCGGGCAAGACCCGCTTCGACCTCGCGCGCGAAAAGCTCGACGCCGAATTGTCCGCCGAAAATAGCGGCGGCGAAATTTCGATCTACGTCACCGCTCCGCAGCCGCGTCGCGTCGCGCCGCCATTCATCACGCTGACCGAGGCGCGCCTCGCGCTGTCGCGAATCAAGCCGACCGACGCACCCAACGATCAGACGACGCTCGAAAACTTTCTCAGCAACCTCGCGTCGGAGGCGCGCGTCGCCAAGGTGATTTTTGCCGGCGCCAACGCGCTCGCCGCGCCGGTTCCCGCGCGAATCCATCCGATTGCGGTGGGCGATGCGGTCGCGAACGCCGCCATCGGCTCATTCTCGCTGCGACGCGAAGTCCTTGGCGCAGAAGCACTTCACGCGAGCCTGACCATCGCCAACTTCAGTTCCGAGACTCGCACACTCGAACTCACCGTGACCGGCGACGGCAAGCAAGTCGCCCACGCCAGGGAAGCGCTAGGCGCGCGCGAGACCGCCACGCTCGAATTTCCCGCTATTCCATCCGCGCGGATCTACGAGGCGAAGCTCGCCCCCGACGACGCGCTCGCGCTCGACAACGTTGCCTACGCGACCGCGGGCTCCGTCAAGAACGTGTCGATTCTTTTCGTCAGCCCAACTCCCGCGGACGCCGACGGACTGAATTCGATTCCCGGCGTCGCGGTCACCGCAAAGAATCCCGATTCGTACTCGCCCGACGAACTCGGCAGCTACGATCTCGCGATCTTCGAGTACGCGGCGCCCAAGGAAATCCCCGGCGTGAACACGATGCTCGTGATGCCGCCGCCGGGCGATCCTGTCTTCGGATTTTCGGTGACGCCTACCGCGAAGGTCGAGATTGCAGGATGGCGCACGACCGACACGCTAACCGATTCGGTAAACTTCCGCCTGCTCGGCGTGCGCGGCGGCGAATATTTCGGCGCGCATCCGTGGATGAGCCAGGTCGTCGGCGGCGACGGCGGCGCGCTGATGCTGAAGGGCGAACGCGGCGCGCATCGTTTCGTTGCGACCGGCTTCAACCCGTTTCCGTATCTCGGCAAACGCAACCTGCCGATGTCGGTGCTGACGCTCAACGCGATCAGCTATCTCGCCGGCCTCGGCGCGAGCAGCAACGGTTACCGTACAGGTCAGCCTTGGCTCGTGCCCGCAGGAGTCGCGCGCGTAGTCGTGCCGTCGGGGCGCAAGAAGGCCGCTCACCCCGGCACACTTTTCAGCGACGTTTCCGAGCAAGGTGTCTACGAGTTGATCGGTCCCGGCAGCGCGCAAACGCCGCGCGCGGTGAACCTCGCCGACCTGACCGAATCGGATCTTTCCAGCTCGCCGCTGCTCAAAGTTGAAGCCGCAAACTCGGGCTCCGCCGCCGAGCCCGTGATGGAAAAATCGTCGCTCAGCGACTACATCCTCTTCGCGATCATCGCGCTGACGGCTCTGGAAGCGCTCATCGTCTATCGCCGCCGACGCGCTATCGAGGCCGCGCTATGATTCCGTCGGGCATGCCGCACGATCTCTCGTTCGCGCATCGCGACGTTCTCTACCTGCTCGCGATTCCCGCCGTCATCCTGCTCTGGGGTCTTTTCAACGCGCGCGAAATTCGCCGCGTGTTTGCGCCGCTAATGCGGGCGCTTGTGCTCGCGCTTTTCATCGTCGCGCTCGCCAATCCGCAGCAGGTGATGCATTCCGAGGGTGCGGCGCGTCCCGCGATCGTCGACGCCAGCGCGAGTATCACGCCTGCGATGCGCGCGTGGACGCTCAAGTTGCTGCACGACGACCTCGGCCTTCGCGCCGCCGATCCCGCCTACATGTTCGCCGGCGACGTGGTGCCTCAATCGATCGGCAGCGTCGAGTCGGCATTCGCCAGCGGCACCGGATGCGCCGAGTGCGCGCCCGGCGCGACCAATCTCGAAAGCGCACTCTATCGATTCGCCGCCGATCCCGACGCGCACGGCGGCCCGGCCGTGATGGTCACCGACGGCTGGCAGAATCGCGGCGACGCCGACCGCGCGATAAGCGCAATCGTCAACGCCGAGATTCGTCTCGACATCTTCACGCCCCCCGGCGCGCGCTCGATTCCCAACGTCGCGATGACTGCGTTGTCGCTGCCGCCCGCTCTCGAGAAAGCGGCGCCGTTCGAACTCGGCGTCACAATGGAAAATCTCAACGACGCGCCCGTGACCGGCATCATCGCAATCGAGCGCGACGGCGCGCTGATCGATCAGCGCAAAGTGACGCTGCCGCGCGGCTCGCAGCGCTTCGACTTCCCGGTCCGCACCGAGGCCAGTGGCCTCGCTTCGTATTCCGCGACCTACAAGCCTGACAATCCCGCGACCGACGCCTACCTCGAGGACGACTCGCTCAAGGGATGGGTGGGTGTCGGCACGCGCCGCAAAGTTCTGATTCTCACCGACAACGCCCGCGACGCGAATTATCTCGGCACCGTCGTCAATCGCATGGGACTCGAGCCGACCGTCGTGCCCGTCACCAGTGGCAATTGGAACGGCTCGGTCGCGGGCTACGACGCCGTGTTGATTAACAACGTGCCGAGCGAACGCATCGCACCGGCCGCGCAGAATGCGATGGCGGCGTACGTCAGTCGCGGCGGCTCGCTCGCGATGATCGGTGGCGATTCGAGTTTCGGCCTTGGCGGTTACGCCGACAGCCCGCTCGCGCAGGTGATGCCGGTGGAAATGAAACCGCCGCAGCACAAGGAAAAGAAGCGCGCACTCGTTCTGATCATCGACAAGTCGGGCTCGATGGGCAAAAACAGCAAGCTCACATACGCGAAGGCCGCCGCCGAAACCGTCACCAAAAATCTCAAGGACAACGATCTGATCGGCGTCATCGGATTCGACTCGCAACCGTTCGTCGTCATCCCGCTGCAATCGGTCGGGCAGAGCCGCCCGTATTTCAATCAGATGATCGACCGGCTCGCGGCGCACGGCCAGACGTTCCTCATTCCCGCACTGCGCGAGGCCGAACGCACGCTCGGCAGCAGCGGCGCGCAGGTGAAGCACGTCGTCATCCTCACCGACGGCGAGACCGGCGGCACCGCCGAGATGTACTACGACCTCGTCTCGCGGATGCATCACGATTCCGACACGACCATCTCAACGATCGCAGTCGGTACCGAGGCCAACGTCGATTTGTTGCAGGCGATCGCGAAGTACGGCGGTGGTTCCTACTACCAGACCGACAGCGCGAGCAACCTGCCGCAGCTCTTCGTCGAGGACTTCAAATCTCACGGCGGCGAGATCACGATGGTCGAAAAAGAATTCACACCGCTTACCGAAAATCCCGACGCGGTCCTGAAAGACCTCGCCGCGCGCCAGATGCCGCCGCTAAAGGGCTACGTCTCCACCGAGATCAAACCGCGCGCCACGATGGACATGTACGTCGATCGCGGCGGCTCGCGCGAACCCGTCATCGCGAGCTGGAAATATGGCGCCGGCAAGGTGATGGCGGTGACGACCGACGCGAGCGGCCGCTGGTCGGGCGCGTGGGTCACGTCGAATATCTTCGCGCCGCTGTGGGATCGCCTGCTCGCCTGGATGACCCCCGAGATGCTCGCCGAGCCGAAGATCGACGTCGCCCTCGGCTACAACGCAGGCCGCATCAACATGAAACTCACCGACTACAGTGCGCAGCCTGGCAACGCGACGCGCCTCGTGACAGTGCTCGTGACGCGCCCCGACGGCGCGCGCACCGAGACCGCGCTCACCGAAGAAGTCGTCGGCGAGTTGTCGGGCTCTATCGACGCGCCTGCGCCCGGCAATTACTACTTCGAGGTGCGCTCGCCGGCCGGCAAGGACAAGAAGTTCCCGCCGCTCGCCTTCACTGTCAGCCCGAGCGTCAACGCCGAACTGCCGCGCCCCGAGCCCAACTACGGCCTGCTCGAAAAACTCGCGTCCGCAACGGGCGGCCGTCTCAATCCGTCGCCGGCTGAAGTATCGACCGAACGCGCGACGCTCGAGCGCCGCGTCTCGATGAATCCGTACCTGCTCGTCGCCGCGATGATTCTGCTTATCGGCGAAGCGCTCGTCCGCCGCCTGACCGCATGAAGAAGCACGACTCGATTCACGCCAATCATCGCGTGCAGGGCGACTATCCCGCCAAGGTAAAATTCTGTCCGCTGTGCGGCGCCGCGATGGAGTCGCGGATCCTGATGCCCGAGAACGCCGATCGCAAGGTCTGCACGCGATGCGGCTTCGTGCTCTTCCCGGGACCAAAGCTGGTCGCCGGATGCTTCGTCGTCGACGACGGCCGCGTGCTCTTGATCCGCCGCGGTATCGAGCCGGCGCTCGGCAAATGGACCTTCCCCGGCGGCTACGTCGATTTCGGCGAGAACGTCGCGGACGCGGCCGCCCGCGAGACGCTCGAGGAAGTCGGCATGCGCATCGCACTCGGCCCGCTGCTCGGCGTGTTCAACGATTCCGCGATCACCGTCGTCGTCTACCTTGCGACGCCGGGCAAAGAAGCGCCGTCGCTATCCGTCGAGGCAACCGAAGTCCGCTACTTCGTCCCCGACGACATTCCATGGCACGATCTCGCCTTCCCCACGACCACAGACGCGCTAACCGCATGGGTAGCTTCGACGCGAAAATCCCGCCAATCACCTTAGATTTCCGGTTTTAGGCATTAGCACTACTGACTTGATTGTGCTAAATAATTTATTCTGAATCTCCCGGCACCTGCGGCCATTCCAAGTCAGGAAGGTGGCTTTTATGGAACGGGTTGAAATTGTTGGCGGCAACGTTTTCATCATCCGGACTCGTCAGTTGAGTCCCGACTGGTGGTGCTGCGATCTTTACGAGCGAGTAGAAACCGACAACGGCGTCGAAGCGTTCGTGCTCGAGGATTTCGGCCAATCGGAAATGGAAGCTATCGGGATGGCGCTCAGCGACGCGCACGAGCCCAACCACATCCAGCATCACCATCACTGATTCGCGGCGCGCGCATCGTCAGACTTTCTTTGACGGCCGAATCGCCTGCCGCTCGTAGTCCGCAATCACAGTCTCGATCGAATCCGCCTGCTCCGCTGACTTGTCGTCGCGGATACGCACGATTCGCGCAAACCGCAGCGCCATCCCCGCGTCGTAGTTCGGACTGCGCTGGATATCATTATATGCAACCTCGACGACGACCTCCGGGCGCACGGTCACCACCCCGTGTGACTCTTCCGTCTTCAGCGCGAGCAGCCGCTCCGTCATCGCGCGGAATTGTTCGTCGCTCAGTCCCTTGAAAGTCTTGCCGAGCATCGCGAACCCGCCGCTCTTGTCGCGCGCCGCGAGATGATAGTTCGACAGCCAGCCGTGTCGGCGCCCGTAGCCCCACTCCGCCGCGATGATCACCAGGTCCAACGTGTGCGTATGCTTTATCTTCAGCCACCCGCGCCCGCGCGCGCCCGGCGTGTACGCGCTCGCCAGCGACTTCGCCATCACGCCTTCATATCCGGCGGCAACCGCGTCGCCATAAAATTTTTCCGCATCCGCCAGGTTCGGCTTGATGATTCGCTCGACGATTTCCAAGCCGGCCGACGACTGCAGTTCCTCAAGCATGGAAATTCTTTCCGCCCACGGCCGATCGATCGTTAGTTCCCCGTCGAGCGCGAGCACGTCGAACACGTACAGCTTCAACGGCTGCTCGACGCGAGCCTTCTCAACATCGCGCGTGCGCCCAAAGCGCCGCATCAAATCCTGGAATGCGGCCGGCCGCCCCGACGCGTCGACGCCGATCACTTCGCCGTCGAGGATCGCGTGTCGCGCGCCGATTCGATTCACAACTTCGACCACGTCGGGGATACTCTCGGTGATCTCGTTCAGCCGGCGTGAGAAAATTCGCACGCCGCCCTCGCCCGCATGATGTATCTGCACGCGCGCACCGTCGAGCTTGTGCTCGAACGACAGCTCCGGCCCGAGCGTCGCGAACGCTTCGGCAACATCCGCGACCGGAAACGCAAGCATCGGCTTGAGCGGCTTGACCGCCGCCGAAGATTTCTCAGCGACGGATTTCTCCGCGCCGGGCTCGCGGATCATCCGCACGACTCGGCCTAAGTCGGCCTCCAGCATGTGAATCCGCCGAACTTCGCTGACCGGCCGCGCACCCATCCGCGCGATCGCCTCGAGCATCAGCCCTTCGCTGACGCCGTGGCGCATCTCGCCGATCAGAATTTTCGCGATGTACTTGCCTTCGAACGCCGACGCGCGCGTGAACAACTCGCGCAGTGCCTCGAGCTTGCGGTTGCGCGCATGCCGCCCCTCGATCGCCGCTATCTCCGCGAATTTTTCGTTGATCTCCCGAATCGTGAGCGTAGGTTCAGGATCTTCCGCCCGCAGCTTGAGCGTCATCTCAACCGCCTCGCCAAAATCCTCGGCGGCAGTGAAGATATCCTCGCCCTGGTCGGCCGCGTCAGTCATCTCGGCGACGATTTTCCAAACGGCGCGCCCGCTGATCTGAAGCCGTTTCTCCTCCCCCTGCTCAACCGCCCGCCCAACCATAAACCGCGCCGCAATCTCCGCTTCATCGACATCGAGCGCCGCGAGAAAGCTGCCGACAGTCTCCGCCATCTGCAACCGACTCTGAGTCTGGCTAAGCGACTGACAAACAGCCGCGAAATCGTAAAACGATGGCATCAGTTATCCCGACGAGCGATCATCGCGAGCCTATCTTGTCATCCTGACGACGGGAGCGTCAGCGACGGGAGGAACGGACCTCGGACAGCTTCGCGTACGCGAAGCCGGTTCCGGTCTCCGAAAATCGCGCAGCGCTCCTTTCCTATGAGCCCATCGGATGCGCCTTCACAAACGGCACGAACACTTTCAGAAACTCCTCGCGCGCATCCATGAACGCATGCCCCACGTCCGCGATGATATGCAACTTCGCCCCCGGTATCTGCGCCGCGATGATCTCCGAATTCTTCGCCGGTATCAGCACGTCCTCCGCTCCCGTCACGACCAGCGTCGGCGCCTTGATTTGCGGCAGACGGTCATAAGTCTGCAATGTGTATGTCGCCTCGAGCTGCCGCTGGAACGCGAACGGTGGCGTCGGAAATTTGAGCAGCCGCGGTATCGCCGCTTCGAGCACGTCGCGATGCGTCGCGATGTATTTCGCCGTATGCCCCAGCGGCCATCCGCGCCGAATCACGTCCGCCGGCGCGATCCCTTCGCGCGGCGCCGTCAGAATTTTCAACGACTCGGGCGGCGGCGGCACGCCATGCTTTCCTCCCGCCGTCGTGCATCCAAGCGTGAGCGTCGCCGTCCGCTTCGGATGCCGCAATGCGAATTCCTGCGCGATCATCCCGCCCATCGACACGCCGAAAATATGCGCGCGCCGCACGTCGAGCTTGTCGAGCACGCCCGCCGCATCGTCGGCGAACATCTCGATCGAGTACGGCGCGTCGGGCTTGTCGCTCTGCCCGGTGCCGCGATTGTCGAACGTGATCGTGCGAAACGTGCGCGCCAGCTCTGTCACCAACTCGGGATCCCACTGCGCCGAGCTCGCGCCCAGCCCCATGATCAGCAGCAGCGGCTCGCCCTTCCCCGCCACGTCGTAGTTCAGGTTCACATCGCGCACTTGAATGTTCGGCATCTCGTTATCCCTCTACTTGTTGGTGCAGAACCCCTGCTTCTTCAGATAGTCGACGGAGTTGTCAGTCAGCGGCGCGTCCGGCGTAGCGTCGGCCCGGTACACCGACGTGTGCTGCGGATCGTAGTAGCACATCAGCTTGATATTCTGCCCCGCAGGAATTTGAAATTCGATCGAGTCGGGAAGATTCGGCGGCCCGTACGACGGCATCGGCATGGTCGCCTTCTGCTCCGTCTGCGGCGCCACATTTCCCGCCTCGGCCTGGCACATCTTGATCGCATCGATCGGGCAACTGCCCGGCGCGGCCGGCGACATATGCATGCTCGCGAGATTCATTCCCGCCGGCTGCGCATCATTACTCGAGCACGACGCGATGCAACTCGCGATCGCCAGCGCCACCGGGGTCACTCTCAGCCAATTGCCCTTCGCCATCTTCACGACCTTTTTCCGATTCAGGCTGCTGTCGACGCAACCGCTCTGACCTCGCTTGTCGCACGGCCTTCGACGTCACCCTTGCGGCATCGCAGGATCATCTCGATTCCCGCGATGTACGCCGTCTCCTCGATGGCGATTCCTGAGCGCGCAAGGATCTCGCGGATCTGTTCCAGCGTATATCGCGTCGGCGGCGCGTCATTGTTTTCAGCCGGCCGCACCATGCCGCGGATCGATTCCACCGTCCGCGCTCCAACCGTCGCATAGTCCTCCGTGTTGAGGATCAGCGTGCCGCCGGCCCGCAGCACCCGGCACATCTCGCTGAAAATCGACTCGTCGTACGGCATATGTTCGATCAACTGCGAACTGATCACGCAGTCGAACGAACCGTCCTTGAACGGCAGCGCGCTCGCCGACGCGTTGACCAGCGGAACCTCGTAGCGCCGCAGGAACCGCAGCTTCGCGTAGTTCGAATCCATCCCCACGGCGTTGTTGAGGCTCTGCATGTTCACGCTCGACCCGCATCCCGTGTCGAGCACGCGCGTCGCCCCGCGCACCCATTGCACGGTGATATTATGCCGCCGCCGATGCCAGTACCTGCGCGGCGGGATCATGCTGTTGAAGCCGCGCTCGTAGTAATCCGTCGACGCCCGCGAATTGCGCAGCCGCCACAGCGGCATCGATGACCGAAATATCATCCAGCCGAAGCTGAACAGCTTCGCGTGCGACCGCCCCGCGCCGCGCGGAAAATAAATGAACGGAACTTCGACGACGCTGAAGCCGTTGGCGAAGGCCTTGACCAGGATTTCTTCCTGCACCTCGAAATTCGTCGACGTGATCTCCAGATTCGCGATCGCTTCGCGCCGGTACAGCCGGAATCCGCTCGACATGTCGAGCACCGGCATCGACAGCAGTCGCCGCAGCACCAGGTTGAGAAACCAGCTCGTCGAATTGCGGATGAAGTCCGAGTAAGCGGCGCCGCCCAGCGCGTAGCGCGACGCGACCACGATGTCGCCATGCTTGCGCGCCCGCCACATCCGCACAAAAAAATCCGGGTCGTGCGACTGGTCCGCGTCGAGCGTCAGTACGTAGTCGCCGCGCGCCTCGCTAAGACCCGTGCCCAGCGCGCCCGCGTATCCACGCTTGCGCTCCGGCGTGACGCGCGCGCCGAATCCCTCCGCCGTTTCGCGAGTCCCGTCCGTCGACGGCCCGTCGATCACGATAATCTCGTGCGTCAGATGCTCGCGCTCGATCGCCGCGATGAGCCTGGGGATCAGCACCCTCAGGTTCTCCGCCTCGTTCATCACCGGTAGAACTACGGAAACGTCCATGCCGGCTAAGTTTCCCGTATGCTCGATGAAAATGGAATATGCGAAATGTCGCGCGCGAGGCGTTCGCGTAGTAATCTGTTCAGGCTGATGAGGACGGGCGTGCGGAAAAAATCAATCTCGAAAATTATTGCGTTCGCGGCGATCTCTATCCTCGCGGCAGGTTCCACTCCGTCTTTCGCCGTCGTCATTCACCGGCATCCGGTCGTGAAGCACGTCGTCGAGGAGCCCACGATTCCCCTCACCTCGATTCACGTCCTCGGCGACCGCCCCGCTCCGTTCGCGCTCGACGCCCGCGCCGCCTGCATGATCGACGCTGACACCGGCGAGGTGCTGTATTCCTACAACGAGCACGCGAAGATGCAGCCCGCCAGCCTCGCCAAGATCATGACGTTTTACCTCTCGCTAGACGCGCTCAAGTCCGGCAAGATCACTCGCGACACCGACGTCACGATCAGCGAAAAGGCCTGGCGCCTCTCGATGGACGATACTGTATCGCGGATGTTTCTCGCCGTCGGGCAAAAAGTTCCCGTCAACGATCTGCTGTTTGGCCTGATGGTCTCATCGGGCAACGACGCCGCCGTCGCGCTCTCCGAACATCTCGGCGGCAGCACCGACGCCTTCACCGCGATGATGAATGACAAGGCCAAGGACATCGGCCTCACCGAAACTCACTTCGCCAATCCCGACGGCTTGCCCGAGGAAGGCGAGTTCACCACCGCCGCCGACATGGTCAAGCTCGCTCACTCGCTCGTCAATCATCATCCCGAGGCGCTGCAATATACGTCGGCCAAGGAATTCACTTTCGCGAAAATCTCGCAGCCCAACTTCAACAAGCTTCTGCTCCACGACCCGCGCGTCAACGGGATCAAGACCGGCCACGTCGACGAAGCCGGCTATCACCTCGTCGCGTCGGCGGCCTCCAACGGCATGAATCTGCTGTCGGCCGTGATGGGCGCGCCGAGCGAAGCGCGCCGCATGAGCGAATCCGAAAAATTAATCGAGTGGGCCTTTCGGACCTACGTCAGCTATCGCCCCGATTTGAAAAAATCCGTGCCCGCCTCGATCCCGGTTCACGACGGCGTCGCCGAGACTGTCGCGATTGGCCCCAACGGCGACGCTGCCTTCACGCTCGGCCGCGGCGAAGAAACCAAGGTGACAGTCCAGTTCGAGCCGTCGGCGAGATATGTGGAAGCGCCGGTCCGCGCCGGCGATTCAGTCGGCAACCTGACGGTACTGCTTGCCGGCAAGCCCGAGGCGACGATTCCGATCGTCACGAAAGCCTCTGTCGAACGCGCTGGATTCTTCGGCCGCCTTCGCCAGAAAATCGGCCGCATGCTCTAATCGCTGTGTCAGTGGCGCGCGCTGTGTTAGTGGCGCGGGCCGCCGTGCCCGCGATTGTGCCGTGTTAGTGGCGCGGGCCGCCGTGCCCGCGATTGTGCTGTGTTAGTGGCGCGGGCCGCCGTGCCCGCGATTACGCATTGAGTTCGTCGAGGATCCCCTTCGCCTCGATCACATCCGCCGTATCCAACCCCTCGCTGAATTTCCCGTACGCCGTCGCCAGCGTTGCGCGAGCGTCGTCGCGCCTTCCCGTCTTCACCAACAGTCGCGCGAGGCTCTTTGCGCCGCGCAATTCCCACGACCGCGCCTCCTGCCGCTGCGCAATCTCGATCGCACGCCGAAAACTTCGCTCCGCTTCGACCTCGCCGTTCGGCATGCAAAGCAACGTCTCGCCCCGCAGCCGATGGATCTCCGCTTCCAGCAGCCGATGCCCCATCTGGTCGGCGCGCTGCTCCGCCCGCCCCAGCTCCCGCAGGCTGTCCTCGTAACGCTTCATCATCATGTACACTTCGCCGAGCAGCACGAACGAGAACGAATAAATCAGGTCGGCGTTGGCGGCCGCGAGGGTCGCCACCGACTCTTTCATCATCGCGAGCCCGTTTTCGAGCGCGGCCCGATCCCCGCGAAAATATCCTTCGCCTGCAATCGTGCGCGCGAGACACATCTTCCCCGCAGCCAGCCAGTACGGAAATCCATATTCCGTCGACAGTTCGATCAGCGTCTCCGACCGCGTCCGCACGTCCGCATACTCCTGCCGAAAATGATTCAGCACGATCGTATGCAGATGCACGAACGCGATACTGAACGGCCGGCGCAGCTGCGTCGCGAGCGCTTCCGCCTCCGTGATCCGCCGCTTCGCCTGATCGAGATGCCCGCCGATATGAAGCGCCCACACGACATTGCAATGACACGGGATTACCGGCGCGTTCATCAGCGGCAGGTAGCGCTCAACATCATGCGCGAAAATATCGATCGCCTGTTCGGAATTCTTCGCCGAGGCGGTGAACTCGCCCATCCACAGCTGGGTCGCCGCCAACGCGTTATGCGCCGACGCCAAGGCCAAATCGCTCGTCACGCGCCCCGCCATCGCGAGCAACTGCTCCGCGATCACGCGGCTCTCGCTCAATTGTCCGCTCGCGTGATTGAAGCTCCACAGCGCGAACATCACGCCGAAAATCTCCGGCGTCTCACCCGCCCGCCGGCAAAGTTCCTGCGCGCGCGCAATGTATGCCGGAATTTCCGGCGACGACAGCCCCTGCGTCGATACGATCAGCGGCGCCAGCATCATCTGGATCTTCAGCTCGCTCTGATCGCGCTCGCGCGATTCCGGTGTCGCCGCGATCACCCGCAACGCTTCGCGCGCATAGCCAATCGCATCGCTGTATGCGGATCTCGTCGCCGCCTGCTCGGCCGCGCGCCGCAAATATTCGATCGCCTTGGGCGCGTTGGCGCTGCGGCCATAATGATGCGCCAGCTGGGCCAGGTGATCCTCTATCGTCGCCGCGAACATCTCCTCCAACGCCGCGCCCGCCCGTTCATGAATCAGTTTGCGCCGATTTATCAGCACCGAGTCGTACGCGACTTCCTGTGTCAGCGCGTGCTTGAAGGTGTATTCGTTTTCCGGAAACGCCGGCTGTTCGTAAATAAACTCCGCCGCCTGCAAGGCCGCGAGCATCGGCGCCAGCTCGTCATCGCTCTGGCCGACAATTCGACGCACCAGCCCAATCGGAAATTCCTTGCCGATCACCGCCAGCGATTGCAGCAGGTCCTTGTCGCGCGGCGCCAGCTTGTCGATTCGCGCCGCCAGGATTCCCTTCACCGTCGACGGTATCTGGATCGACGTGATCGGCTTCGCCATCGACACCGCCGCGCCGTCGCGCACCAGCACGCCCTGATCGAACAACACCTGCACCATCTCTTCCATGAAAAATGGATTGCCCTGCGTGCGTTCGATAATCGTCGCCTTCAACGAATCGATCGCCGCATCGTCGCCCACCATGGCCGACAGCATCTCCGCCGCGTTGTCGCGCCCCAGCGGATCGAGCCGCAGCTGCGTGTAGTAAGTCTTGTGGCCCCAGCTATGCCGATACTCGGGCCGATAATTGACCATCATCATGATTTGCGCGGTGCCAAGAGAATCGGCCAGCATCTGCAGCAGCGCCTCGGACTCGGCGTCGATCCAGTGCAGGTCTTCGAAAATCAAAATCAGCGGCTGGTTCAGGCTCTCGCGCAAAATCAGGCTCTTCACCGCTTCGCGCGTGCGGCGGCTCCGGATCGACGGATCCATTTCTGCGATCCGGTCGTCGCCCACGGGAATCCCGATCAGCGCAAACAGATGCGGCAGCGTATCTTCCAGCGCGCGATCGAGCGCAATCACCTTGCCCGTGATCTTCTCGCGCCGCGTCCGCGCGTCGTCGCGATCGGCAATCCGAAAATAATTCTTCAGCAGGTCGATTACCGGCAGATACGCCGACGCCTTGCCGTGTGAAAATGAAAACGCTTCGAGCACCAGGCATTCCGCTTGCCGCCGCATCTTGAATTCGTGAAACAGCCGCGACTTGCCGACGCCCGCCTCGGCCATCGCCGCGACGATCTGCCCATGCCCGCCCCGCGCCAACTCCAGCGCCCGGTCCAGCTGTTCCAACTCCGCATGCCGTCCGACAAACTTCGACAGCCCGCGCGAGGCCGACATTTGCAAGCGCGTCCGCAGCGGACCAATCCCCAAAACCTCGTACACGTTGATCGGCTCGCTGACGCCTTTGATTCGCGCCGGCCCCAGCGGCTTCAACTCGAAGTACCCGGCCGTTAGTTTCTGCGTATGCTCGGTGATAACGATCGACCCGGTCGGCGCCAGCGTCTGCATCCGCGCCGCCAGGCTCATCGAATGCCCAATCGGCGTGTACTCGGTATGCGCATCGTCGGTGCGAATCGATCGCACGACCACCTCGCCCGTGTTGAGCCCGACGCGAATCTCGACCGGCGGATTCCCCGCCGCGCGCAGGCCCGCCGAATACTTCGCCATCTCCTCCTGCACGCGCAATGCCGCATAGAGTCCGCGCTGCGCATGATCTTCATGCGCCACGGGCGCGCCGAACAGCGCAAAAATCCCGTCGCCGGTCGACTGCACGATATACCCGTCGTAGCGATGCATCGCGTCGATCATCAGCTTCAGCGCCGGATCGACAATCGCCCGCGCCTCCTCAGGATCGAGCCCCTCCATCAAGTCCATCGACCCCTTGATATCCGCAAACAGAGCCGTAACCGTCTTCCGCTCCCCCCCCGAATCCTCCGCCGCCTCCCGCTCGAGCCGCACCCTCACCGCCGGCTCAACTCTCGCCGCCGCGTTGGCGCCAACGTTGACTTCACGAGCCCCCAAGAGCCCCGCCCCACATTCCCCGCAAAACTTGAACTCAGGAGAATTTTCGAACCCGCACCGCGAACACTTGCTGCGAAGCGCAACCCCACACCCCCCGCAAAACTTCATCCCTGCGGGATTTTCGGTGTCACAACTAGAACATCGCATCGCAGTTAACTTTATTTCTTATCCCCACTCCCTGTAAGGGAGTGGATCAAGGTGAGGATCCGTTCCGAAGTGGCACAGGCTTTAGCCTGTGATTCCCTCGCGCGCGATTCAGGATTCTGCCTCCGCCCTCACCACTTGAGACCCATCGCCTCTGTGAGGAACTTCATGAAGCCCGACGAAGCCGCGCACGCGCCTGCAAACAAATCCATGAACTCCAATGAGCAAACCTCCTTGCGTGTGAACTGCGTCCCGCCGACAAAGTCCTTGCGCTTGATCTCCTCGATCATCGGATGCTCCGCGTCGTAGCCCTTCGGCGGACGCGACAGCATGTCGCCCATCATTTCGAATCGCGCGCAGAATTTGCGATCGCCGATCGCGCCCTTCCACTTCGCCGGACGCGCCACGATCGCGTCACGAATCCTGGCGACCGCATCCGCCTCCGGATGCCACACGCCGACACCAGCGAAAGCCTCCGCCGGCGACAGCGACAGGTAGAACGACGGCGACCCGTGATGACGCTCAGCCTCGCGATGACCGAACGCAGCCGACACGTTGGTGTGATACGGAGTCTTGTCGCGCGAGAAGCGCAGGTTGCGGTAGATGCGCATCATCGATCCGCCGGTCGGCCGCGGATCGGCGACGTAGTTCGCGCTGATCTTGCGCAGCCGCGGCGCGAAATCCGCGATGAACGCGAGCATCGGCTCGCGCACGTCGCGTTCGTAGCGCGCTTTGTTCGGCGCGAACCACTCGCGATTGTTATTGCGGCTCAGCTCTTCGAGGAATTCGAAAAATCGCGGCGTAAAATGTCGCTGCGCCATCGCTCGGCGTCACCCTCGAATAAACTCGTTGAACATTTGGAAGAAGCGCTCGGGCTGATCGCGATGCACCCCGTGGCCGGCGTTCTCGAACACTTCGAGCCGCGCCACACCCGGCGTCATCGCCGCCGCGATATCCTGCGAGTCGGCAACCGGCAGAATCGGATCGATCTCACCCGCGGTGATCAGCGTCGGGCATTTAATCTTTTTCAAATCGGACAGAAAATTGAACGTGTGCGATTCGTGCAGGAAAAAATCCGCGGTCAACTTCGGATTCATCACCGCGCGCTGGATGAACTCGGGCGGCGACGGCGTGCGGTTGTACAGCGGCAGACATCGCTTCTGAAATTCGAGCATCGCCTCCGGCCCGGGATTCTCGAAAAAGCGACGCGCCACCTCGCGCACTTCCGGTCCGCCCCGCTTCTCGAACATCGCAAGCGATCGATCCTGCCGCGACACCGCCGCCGTGCTGCTCAACACCAGTTTTCCCGGATGCTCCGGATGGCGCGTCGCGTACGACATCGCCACCATCCCGCCGAACGAGACGCCAACCACGACCGGATGCACGATTTCCAGCGCGTCGCAGAACGCGTGCACGTCGTCGCCCCATTGCGGCAGATTCCATTTCGCCGGATCGCCATGATCGCTGCGCCCGTTCCCGCGATGGTCGAGATACACAACCTGCGCAGTCTCCGCCATGCGCGAGAAGTCAGGCTTGAAGTTCGAATGGTCGAAGCCGGGACCGCCGTGCAGCAGCACCACCGTCGGCACCTCGCGCATCTTGGCGCCGTCGGGCCGCAGCTTCGCACCCTCGACATCGAAGAACAGCCGCACGTCGCCAATATTTATCCGCATCGGCGAATCACTAACGCGAACGCCCGCAACGTGCAAACTAAGGAACGATTAAATGTGAAACCCGCCGTGGGTTTCACGCTTCCTTGGGCAGGGGTGACCCCTGCACCCAGTAAAAGGAGAAGATGCGGGACTTCGTCCCTGTTGGGAAGTTTTTTTGGGCAGCGGGTCTGCTCAGCGCTCGATGCGTAGATGGAAGACGCCGTCGCGCCCGGTCGATTCGAGAATCACATAGCCTTCTGCTTCCGCCGCGCCAGGGATGTCGCGCGCGCCGCGCGGATCGTCGAGCGTCAGCTCGAGCACCTCACCGCGCGCCATCTGTTCGAGCTTCACCTTCGCGCGCGCCCAGTTGAGCGGACACTTGACGCCTCGCAAGTCGAGGCGAATCGTTTTGCCGCGCGCATCCATACTGTGATTCTTACCACAAGGCGCGCGCCCGTGAATCCGCCGCGCGAAATCGCTAAGCTGGCGCGATGTTCCTCGAAAGTGCCGAGCTCTACGACGCCATCTATCACTTCAAGAATTACGCCCACGAGTGCGAGATTTTGCGCGCTGTGATCGCAGTCGCCGCGCCGGGAGCGCGCACGATTCTCGACGTCGCATGCGGCACCGGCGAGCACGACAAGTTCTTGAAGCAGCATTACTCGGTCGACGGCGTCGATCTAAACGAAAATTACCTGAGCGCCGCGCGCGTGAAGAATCCCGCCGGCCACTACACGCGCGCCGACATGACCGACTTCGATCTCGCGACAACCTTCGACGCCGTCACCTGCCTCTTCAGCGCAATCGGCTACGTCAAGACTGTCGATCGTATGAGTCGCGCGATCGCGTGTATGGCGCGCCACGTGAAGCCGAGCGGCGTGCTGATCGTCGAGCCTTGGATCACTCCGGAAAATTGGAAGCCGGGAAACACGTTCCTTCATGCCGGCGAAATCGGCGCCGACAAAGTCTGCCGCATGAGTCTCAGCGGCCAGGAGGGCAATCTGTCGTTCACGCTCATGCACTATCTGAGAGGCACGCCCAACGGCATCGAACATTACAGCGAGCGCCTCGAGCTCGGCTTGTTCACGCGCGAAGAAATGACGCAAGCATTCGAGCTCGCGAATATGAATGTGCGCTACGACGATGAAGGCCTGATGGGCCGCGGCCTCTACATCGCGCGGCACCGCGCTTGACGCGAAGAACCTAACCCCTAACCCCTTCCCCCAGTGGAAGGGGAACAATCGCTTGGCGAGGTCGATGCTCTCTTCGCAAACTTGAGAGCGAAAGGTCGTCCTCGACATTTCGCGATTTCCTTCACTGGGTGCAGGGGTCACCCCTGCCGAAGGAAGCGTGAAACCCACCGCGGGTTTCACATTGAATCAAGTTCCTAAACCTTCCTGCTCTGGCCCTTGGCCTCCGCCCATCCCTGCTTGAGCGGAACCACGTGATGGAAAAATAATTTGCGCTCGACGAAGCGCCATCGCCCGCGCTCGCGTCGATACTTGTCCTCGTAGTATCCCGCGGCGGTGACGCTCTCGCCGTTGCGCGCGAATCGCGCTTCGATCGCACAAGTCCCATGAGCTTCGTCGCCGTTCAACGTGATGATGTGATTCTGGATGAACGGAATCGCGACCTCGGGTTCGCGCACCGACGCGCGATAGAACTTCAGCAGCGACTCGCGCCCGTGCACCGGCTTGAAGTCAGCATCGTGCACGTCGAGCACGCCGTCATCGGCGAACAGATTCGCGACCGCCTCGCCCTCGCCGTGCACGACATGCCAGCAGTAACGGGCCGTCAGTTCCTTGATCTCGTCGCGATCTTCCAATTCCTGTACGCGTTGCTCGATTGTTTTGGCCATCGTCGTCAACTCGCGAATCGTTCGGTCGCGCGCTTCAGGATCGCGCGCGTCGCGTCGAGGCCCTGCGCTCCCACCAGCGGAAATTCACCGATGAAAAACGTCGGCACGCCGCTGACACCACGCTGATTCGCCGCGAGCGAATTGTTCTTCAGCCGCATTTCGTACTTGGGCGATTTTATCGCGGCCGCGACCTCGACCGCGTCGAGTCCCGCTTCCGCCGCGAGCCGCGCGACGACGCCCGGGTCGCCGATATTCGCGCCCTCGTTGAAGTACGCGCGGTAGATTCGCTCTTCGAGCACTTCGTCGCGGCCCGACTCGCGCGCGAACTCGGTGGCCGCCAGCGCTGCGCGCGAGTTGGTGAACATCGTTGGCGCCTTGATTTCAAACCCGACCGCATCCGCCATCGCGACGATCCGCTGCCACGTTGCTTTTCGCGCGGCCGCGTCGCCGCCCTCGCGCACCTTCTCGGCGGGAATTCCTTCGGCCGGCCAGTCGGGATGAATCTGAAAGCCGCGCCATTCAATCTGGAAATCGAATTCCGGCTTCAGCCGCCGCATCGTCTTGAAACCGACGTAGCAGAACGGGCAGATGTAGTCCGAGAACATCACGATCTTCAGCGCCATTGTTCGACCCTCTCGCGCCAATATAGGACCGGGCTTCGACTGCCGTCAAAAGCGCATTTTCCGCAATCGCGCAGCTATGTTATTCAGCTAACGGAGTCGCAGTTCGACCCGAGGTGACGCAATGATTCTCGATTCGCTCAAGCTCGACGGCAAAGTCGCAATCATCACGGGCGCCGGACGCGGTCTTGGCCGCGCGATGGCGGTGAAGTTCGCCGAGTCCGGCGCCGACATCGTCGCCGCCGCGCGCACACAGTCGCAACTCGACGAGACCGCCGATGCCGTCAAGCAGACCGGCCGCAAATGCCTGATCGTGCCGACCGACGTCACCGTCTCCGCGCAGGTGAACGCGCTCGCCGAGGCGACGCTGAAGGAGTTCGGCAAAATCGACATCCTTGTCAACAACGCCGGCGGCGGCGACGGCACGCTCGGCAAGCAGCTTCCGGAAATCACCGACGAAGACTGGCGCCGCGGCATCGACACCAACCTCTCGAGCCAGTTCTACGCATGCCGCGCGGTGATCCCGCAGATGGTCAAACAAAAGCGCGGCAAGATCATCAACATCGCATCCGGCTACGGGCTGCGCGGCGGCAAGCACAACTTCATGTACACCTGCTCGAAGGGCGGCACGATCCAGCTGACGCGATCGATGGCGCTGACGTACGCGCAGTTCAACATCCAGACCAATTGCATCGTCCCCGGCATCTTCCCGCACAACGAAGAGATGATGGTGTTTTTCAAGGGCGGCAAGTTTATCCCGATCGGGCGCGTCGGCGACGACAGCGAGATGGGCCCGCTCGCAGTGTTCCTCGCGTCCGATGCGTCCAACCACGTCAACGGCGAACTGATCGCGATCGACGGCGGCGGCCTCGCGGGCGGCATCACGCCGACTGGAGTGTCGCCGGAAACTTCGGGCTAGAATAAAAACAGCGGAGCCGAAAATGCCATCTTCAACCTCGTCGAATGACTTCTCCCTCGAAGGCAAAAGCGCGCTGGTCGTCGGCGCCGAGCATTCAGTCGGCCGCGCCGCAGCCGTCGCGCTCGCGGAGGCCGGCGCCAAGATTTTGATCGCCTCGCAAGAGCCCGGCACCGACAAGCAGCTGAAGGAAGTCGCCAAGCTGGTGACTGCGGCTGGCGCCAAGCCGGTGATCCGAGTGCAGAGTGCCTCGATGCGCGCCGACCTGTCTGCCACCGCCGACTTCGCCGCGAAAGAGCTCGGCGGCCTGGATATCGTCGTCAACGCTCTCGACACGCCGGCCTACGGGCCTGCAGATGCCAGCGACGATACCGCTTTCGACAAAATCATGGAGAACAATCTCAAGACGGTGTGGATGTCGTGTCAGGAAGGCGCGCGCGTGATGCTTACGCGGGGCGGTGGCGTCATCGTCAATATCACGTCGGTGCTGGCGGAGCGCGGCGTTCCGAATGCGGCGCTCTATTGCGCGGCGAAGGCTGCAGTGCTGAACCTGACGCGAGCACTCGCGCTCGAATGGGCGCGCAAAGGAATCCGCGTCAACGCGATTCAGGCCGGATGGCTCGACGACGAATCGAGTCCCGCCAACAAGAGCGACGAGTTCAGCAAGAACCTGCTGAAGTACCTGCCGTACAATCGACTCGTGAAGCCAGAGGAACTCGGCGGCGCCCTGCTCTATTTGTGCTCGCCCGCGGCCGGCTTCGTAACAGGAGAATCGATCGCCGTCGACGGCGGCCTCCGCGCGCGGGTGTGAGGATTCGTCCTATCGATCTGCGACGGTGAACATGTAGTCGCCGCCGTCGTAGGCGTACTTGCTGATCACATCGTTGATGCGTCCTGACTTGATGTCGTCGGCGATGCGCTGCACTCCACGAACCACTTCTTCTTGATCAGGCGCATCAGCGAAACACGAGATGCCGCTACGGATGCGCGGATCCAAGTACCGCTCAGGCTGGAGCTTGCCGCAGCAGAGAAAAAAATCTTTCAGGTCGGGAGTAACGTCGTATTTTTCTTCGGACGCGATTCGAAAACCCGCCGACGCGAGCACGTCGACAGTGACGAATCGCTCGTACGGCGCCGTCGCCTTCGCCATCATGCGCGGGAAGTATTCGTTCAGCCAGTAATGGTGCATCTGCTCGACAGTGCCGTTTAGAATCACAAAGCGCGAGCGCGGCGTCAGCACGCGATGCACTTCCTTGAACGCGGCGACCGGGTTCGTCATGTGATGATGCACGAAGGTGCAGGTCGCGCCGTCGAAAATTCCCGACGCAAACGGAAGCGCCTCGGCGCGTCCGTTGTGCCACGCGATCTCCGGAGCTTTCTCCTTCGCCCGCGCCAGCATCGTCGCCGACAACTCAAGTCCGCGAATCGGCACGCCCGCCTGATGCATCGCGATCGTGTAATTCCCGGTGCCCGATCCGATGTCGACGTAGCGGCCGCCTTCGCGCGGCTGCAGATGATGAATCAATCGCGACAGCAGGTACGGATCGGCTTGCCGCGTCGTGTCGTAACCAATTCCAATCCGGTCGTACAGCGCCACCTACATCTGCTCTCCGCCGACCGTCAGTACGATCGCGCTCTCCTCGACAGCCTCGACCGAATGCTCGATCGCGCGATCCAGCGCGACGATCGTCCCCGCCGCCGCAATCTGCGATTTCCTCTTCGCGACGAAATTGATCTTGCCTTCGATCACCTGCACCGTGATCGGCGCGCGCGTGTGATGCTCCTGCAGCTTCGCGCCCTTCTTCAGCATCATCAGCGCGACGTTGATCCCGTCGCCCTTGACCAGCGAACTGCCATGACGATCATTGTCGGCCCACGCGGGCTCGCTCTTGAGCCGCGCGATTTCCGCGCGAACGTCGATAGCGATCAATCCGCCCTGCGCCAGAAAATTTTCGTGATGCGGATGCCGCGCCTGATGCGTCGCCTGGTCGGCCTGCCGCGCGCGATCGGAGTCTTTAATCTGTGCCATCGCAAACCTCCGGTGCGACCTATTCTTTCGCCACGCGCAGACCAGCGCAATCCAATCACCTGCGCGGTGAGCGGCAGGGCCGGCCCTGCACCCAATATCCACTCGAAAAGACCTGTCCTCGGGGCTCTTCGGTATGGACACTGGGTTGCAAGGGGTCACCCCTTGCCGCCCACCGCGCAGGTGATCATCATTTGTCGTATGAGTAAGTCCGCATCTCCATCCGCCAACCAGGTTGTCGAGTACTCGAATTTTACATCGGTCGTCACCGGCGAGGGCGACTGGATTCCCGCGGGGTTCCCGCTGCCTGACGGTGGGTTCTGGCAATATCGCGAGCCCGACGCGGTCGTGATCGTGCAGGACGGTTTTCTACGCGTCGCCGCCGTGCCGTATACGCGCGGCCACGACAAGATCCAGTTTCTCGACAACGCCAAGCACATGTACTTCAGCACGCGAACTTTCGCGTGCCCCGACGGCGGCACGATCACATTTTCGATCGACCTCGCCGCCACGATCATCGACGGCGCGCCCGGCGATCTCTACGACGGGTTCGTCTCGTTCAACGTGCTCGACTTCTCGACCGGCGCCGCGCTCGATTTCTTCGTCGGTAACGAGACGATCGCGACGGTGTACGGCAAACTGCCATTCCCGGGCGTGCCGATCGTCGATCCCGCGCACGGCCCGCGCCACTTCTGTTTGTTCGAGGAGATTCGAGAGGCGAGCGCGCCCGGCCAGCTACATCATTTCGAAATCGCGTACGACTCCGCCGCCGACCGCGTGACGTTCTCGGTTGACGGCAAAGAGGTTCGCCAGTATTCCAACGTCCCGTTCAAGCTGGGGCCGTGCACGCTCGCGCTCGGCCTGATGAGCGAGAAAGATATCGCGCCCGGCAAGGGCAGCGTGTCATGCCACGGCCAGGGCGCGGTCGGCAAGTGGGGAAATATCAGGATCACAACCGCCGCTCACAGTTAAGGTACTAAAAATGGAATTCGCGGGATTTGGTCACGTCACGCTGACGGTGAGCAACTACGAAGCGTGCCTGGAATTTTACGACCGCCTGATGACGCAGATCGGGATGCGCCGCTACTACGAGTCGCCGCTCGGTGTCGGATGGTTCGCGGACGAATACATGTTCGTCATGGGCCACGCGGCGCCGGCTGGAGATCGATTCTCGCAATGGCGCACGGGACTGCATCACCTGTCGTTCCGTGCGCGCAGCCGCGAAGAAGTCAATTCGTGCTACGCGATGCTGTTGGAGATCGGCGCGAAGATCATTTACCCGGCCGAACCTGGCCCATTCTGGCCCGGCTACTATTCGGTGGTGTTCGAAGACCCCGACGGCACGCGCCTTGAGATGAACTACATTCCGCCCGAAGGTTGGCAAGCGGTCGCAGCCGCCGCCGACGCAATCGCGAAAGGCAAATCGCAATCCTGATATCACAGCGTAATTGCTTCCGGGAGGTAATCGTCGATGGCCTCGAATCACAAGATCGTATCGCATGACGAGTGGATCGAAGAGCGGAAAAAACTGCTGGCCAAGGAGAAGGAGTTTAACCGGCTCCGCGACCAGCTGAGCGAGCAACGGCGCGCGCTGCCGTGGGAGCGCGTCGACAAGCAGTACACGTTCGAAGGACCGAACGGCAAAGAAACTCTGACGCAGCTCTTCGACGGCGCGAGCCAGCTCGTCGTCTATCACTTCATGTTCGATCCGAAATGGGACGCCGGATGCCCGCATTGCTCGTTCTGGGCCGACAACTTCGATCGCATCGGGATTCATCTGAAGCATCGCGATATCAGCTTCGTCGCAATCTCGCGCGCACCGTACGTGGAGCATCGGCTACGCGGCAATCACGTTCGCGATGTGGTCGATCATGATGGTCGCGATGATGATTCCGAGCGCGACGCCGACCATTCTTGGAATCACGGGCAGCACGAACGGAATGGCACGCGCCGCGTTCTTCACGATCGGCTATCTCATCGTGTGGATCGGATTCAGCGCCGTTGCGACGGCGGCGAGTGGGCGTTCGATTCGGCGCATCTGTTGTCGGACTCGATGGCGATTCGCAGCGGCGTACTCGCGGGTCTTACTATCGTCGGCGCCGGCCTCTACCAGTTGTCGACGCTGAAACAGAATTGCTTGCGGCACTGTTGCTCGTCAAAAAGTCTTCTCGCCGATGATCAAAACCGATCCCCGTCGGCAGCCGTTCGAGCAGGATTGAGTTACGGCGCGTCATGCTTCGACTGCTGCTGGGCGCTGATGTGCCTGCTGTTCGTCGTCGGCGTCATGAACCTCTACTGGATCGCCGCCATCACAATCTGTGTGCTGGCCGAAAAAACCCTGCCGTGGGGATTGCGCATCGCGCGCGTCACCGCTGTCGCCCTGATCGGATGGGGCAGCGTCGCGATAGCGATGGGCGTTCGCTGACATCGAGTCGCCGCTCGGGCGACGGCGCTTCATCAACTTCTCAAGGATCGCGATGCTGCTTGGCATCTATCAGTTCCCATGACTAATCTCCGAGCCATGCAGGTTTCTCTTCGATGCGCGATGGTGGCGATTGCGATCGCAGTTGCGGGATGCGCGTCGTCGCCCTCGCCAACCGTTGCGCCCGTTGCCCAACAGATCAGCGCGCCGTTGAATCTGTGCGCGCCGTTGGATACGCCGCCGAAGGATCTCGCGTCGAAGACTGGCTACATTCAATACGTGGTCACGGTGACCGACGCTGCCGGAAATCCGGTCCGCGATCTGAAGCAGTCGGACTTCATCGCGTACGTCCCGGGGCGCACGCTGCCGATCGAATATTTGAACGACGAAGCCGGCAAAGCGCCGCAGTCGATCGTGATGGTCGTGGATGAGTCGGGCAGCATGGAGAAGAAATTTATCCTCTCCGATACGGCTACGTTCCAGAAAGTGCGTCAGGAAGTCGGAGATGCGGCGGAGAAAATGAACCGGTGCGATGAGGTGGCCGTGATCGCGGTGGGAGGTTATCCCGCAAACTCGTCGCCGAGAGCAGCACTGGACCATGAGATAAGAGTCATACAGCCGCTGACCACCGATCACAGGCTCGCGATGACCCGGATTTCGGAACAAGTTCCGTGGGGTCAGACTCCCCTCTACGACGGGATTGCACAGGGGCTGCAACTGCTCGAGACTGCGCACTACCCGAATCGCGCCATGATCGTGATCACCGACGGTCTCGATAATACGAGTGAGTCGAAAAAGGATCAGGTTGTCGAGCGCGCGAAAAAAGACATGGTCACGATCTATGTGATCGGTGTCGGCAATAAGAATTCACCACCAGGCGAACACGAAGTCGCAGTGGGGCCATTTATCCTGGGCGGCCTCGGAGACCCCGACCGGATGGATACGAAGGCCATAGAGGCACTGTCCACGCAAAACGGCGGGCAATACTTCATCGTGTCGGAGTTACCGAGCGACAACGGCAGCAGCTATGTCGACGCACTCGGGAAAGTCGCGAGCGCGCTCGGGCAGGGTTATTCGATCAGCGTGAAAGCCCCGACCGCGAACACATCGGAAGCGCAGCCAGTCACGATTGCCCTCGTCAATCCCGCTGCGCACCGCGTGAGCGCACACAAGCTGGTATCGATCCCCGCCTCTGCACCTGATTGATGAGGAACCATACTTGGCGCCGAGAGGCTATTGGGTCTCGCCAGTCAGTATCGCGATGTAGTAGGCCTTCGCTCCGCGGAATTTGATTTGCATAGAACCAAACCAGTCGACGGGTTCGTCGGCACCCAGGTGGCCCTCGCCCTTGAGGCGTTGCCGCTTGTCGAAAGGCAGCATGTACTGGTAGTCGAAGGCGTACTCAATACTATCGTTCGTCTCGATGCACGGTTTGCCTAAGATTTTTTCCACCTCGGCGGCGGTCATTCCGAGATGTAATCCGCTCGCGGTGGCAAGTTTGTCGGAAACGATTTTCGATGCGACGCACTTGTACGATTCCGACCAGTCAGGGCCTCCGTCGATCAGATATGCTGCGGAAGCTATTTCTCCACGTTCAAAAATCAGTTTCAATCGACCTCCCTCAGTGGCTGATTTGAAGCAGATCTGGTCACGGCTCGAACCAGCATCTCCGCGACTGCTTATTGCCCATGGTTTGGCAATCTTTTGCTCAGCATCGTCGATAGGCTGTGCATGTCGCAAATCCACTCCCGCAACAACGAAGTTCGCCCCGTTGGGTTTTTCTTTGCTTAGCGTCGAACATGCGGACGGTCCATCCTCCCTGAGCACCGACCACCAATCGGAGTCGTCGAACACCGAGATGGTCGAACCGAGACTGGTCGACGCGATTAGAGTTAGCGCAAGTGCTACTGCTCGCATACCGGAAGATTCACTTCACGCCGGGGAAACTTAGCGTGAAGCCGCCGTCGACCATGATCGTCTGTGCGGTCAGGTAGCTGGCGGCGGGGAGACAGAGGAGGCAAGCGACGGCGGCGATCTCATCCAATGTTGGCAGGCGTTTCAGGGCGCTGCGCTCGGCGCATCGGCGTTGGAAATCTTCGTAGTCGTCGCCCAGGTAGTTTGCGTAGAAGCGCGCGGAGTCGGTGTCGATGTAACCGACATTGAGGCCGTTGACCGTGATGCCGCGCGGGCCGAGCTCGAAGGCGAAATCGCGCACCATGCTCTCGAGCGCCGCCTTCGCCGCGCCGAGCACGCCGTGGCCGGGCAGGTTGCGAATCGAGTCGATGCCGGAAATCATCAGCACGCGCCCGCCATCGCGCATCACCTTGTTCGATTCCTGCACGGCGGCGACGAAGCCGTTGACGCTTAGCGCAAATGTTCGCGCGAGGTTGTGCGCTTTCATCTCAAGCAGCGGCTTGAATGCAGTCGCGGCCGCATTCGCGATCAGGATGTCGAGACCGCCAAGTTCGGAGGCGGCCCGCGTGACCATCGCTCGCACCTGCGCTTCGTCCTCGAGGTCGGCCTTAATGAGAATCGAGCGCGGCGCCACTGCACGAACCTCATCGAGGGTTTTCGCGGCGCTCGCTTCGTCGCGGCGATAGTTCATCGCGACCGTGGCGCCGAGGCGCGCCAGTTCGAGCGCGATCGCGCGGCCGAGTCCGCGCGTGCCGCCGGTTATGATTGCGATTTTTCCGTCGAGGTTGTGGTCGCCCATCAGTTCTATGAATTCAGACTCGCGTACAGGATTTTGCGGATGTCCTTTGCCAGCGAGCTGCCGTCGGCTCGCAGCTTGCGCGAGTTGAAGCCCTTCAACTCGACGCTCACTGTCAGCTCGGCGTCGGCGACGTCGGCAGGCGTGGCAAAAGCGACGCGGCCGCTCTCGGGCGTTCGCGATTCCGCGATCACCGCGCCGCCGCGGCCGTGGATCGTGACGCGCGCGCCGGCGAGCGGCGGATGCTCGCCGTCGGGCAGGTGATCGTTGTCGAGCACGGTCACGCGGAGGCTGCGCAGGTCGCGCGAGCGCTCGAGCTCGACGCGCAAGTCGCGCAGGTAGATCATAGAATCAGCAAACACGCCCTCGATCCCTGCGCGCTGCGGCTCGTGGACCGGGTTCGCTTTCAGCTCGACGCGCTGCGCCGCCATCCCGTGGTCGGACGTGATGACGAACAGCGTCGAGTCGATCAGGCCGCGCGAGCGCAACAATTCGAGCACCGCGCCGATTCTCTTGTCCGTGCGGTAAAGCGCCTCGCGCTGGCCCTCGTGATGCGGGCCGTAGTCGTGGCCACTGCCGTCGGTGAGCACGAACTCATGCGCGACGAACATCGGCGCGTTGTCGCCGCAATGTTCGAAAAGGGTGATCAGCTGTGCCATGCCGCGGATGTCGACGATTTCCTCGCGCGTCATCCCCGGCATGTTGTCCGCGGCCCATCGCGGGCTGACGTCGGAAGCCATCTCGGTGGTGAGCGCCTTGAGCCGCGCCTTGTCACCGACGATGCGCCGCTCGAACGCTGCGTGATCGGCGCCGCGCCCCTGTGGTTCGTGAATCGACGCGGTGATTGTCGTCGGGCCGCCGTGGCGCTTGAACGCCTCGTACAGCGTTTCGACGTCGGGACTGAGATAGCGCTCGCCCTCGAAGATGTTGCCCTGGATCGGCACGGTCTCGCGATGCTCGCGCAGGTGGAAGGTCGGATTGACGACATCGTGATGCCCGCCCCACGCGCCGGTCAGAATCGTCGAGTGGCTGGGCCAGGTGATGCTTGGATAGTTGACGATCGATCCGTGCGAGAGCATCGCTCCGCGCTCGATCAGGCCAGCGAGATTTGGAATGGCGCCGGGGTTGTTGTCGAGCTCGTCGCGCAGCGCGGAATGCGACTGGCCGTCGAGCAGAATCATGTAAACGCGCTGCGGGCGCTGCGCATCGGCGTCGACTATTTCGTCGAGGGGCTGGCCGTCCTGGCGTTTCAGGTAAACCTCGGCCGGCGATCCTGACGCGTCGCGGCCGGCGATTTTCGACATCCCCATCAACCGCGCGATCGTCGGCGCAACATCGACGTGGCGGGCGCCCAACTTGAAGAGACCGCGGCGAACGCCCGGACCGCTGAACACCAGCGGCGCGCGGCATTGCACGACGTCGAGCGCGCCGTGCTGCCCCGGCTGAATTCCGCACGCGTAGGCCTTGGGACTCGCAATCACGTCGGGCGCGCGCGGACTATCGAACAGCTGCGCGATTCGCTCGTAGGCGTAGGGATGGCTGAGCACGTGGGGCTCGAAGTATGCGCGATTTGGATCATCGGTGCGATTGCCGCTGCGCGCGGCGGCGTCGAGCTCCTCGGCGATGGTCGAGATGATGAACGGATCCTGATTCGCGACCGGGTTCTCGCCGATCTGCTCGACGACTTCGAACGACAACGCGCCGCGATCGTCGGCAAAGCGCTTGAAACGAATCATCCCGCGCCGCGACCACACTTCGTACGCGTCGGCGCGCCACGTGATCGCGAGATCGACGTGAGCGGCTGGAGCTTCGGCCAGCATCGCGAGGATCGTCGCGTCGCCGGAGTCGTACTGATGCGGATCGAGTCCCTGACCGCCGCGGCGCTCAAGTCCATATTCACGTCGCTGCGTGGATTCGCGATTCATTTTTTTCTCGAGGCTCCTTGTTCGAAAACATTGCGCCGCGCGACATGAGACGTGCAAGCGACTCAAGGCGCGGTACTTAATGTTCAATTCACATTCGCGCGCAGACCTGCGAGGATTGCGTGTTCGCGCGCATTCCCGCAATAGTGAAACCCCAAACCGGGAAAGGCAACCAGTATATGGCGCTCAACGAAGAATTCGAATCGAAAATCGGCAAAGGCACCAAGGCGTCGGGCAAGCTCAACTTTCGCGGCCCGGTAAAAATCGAGGGCGAAGCGGAAGGCGAGATCAGCGGTGACGAAGTTGTGATCGCAACCGGCGCGGTCGTCAGCGCGCGGATTTCCGCGACCAAGGTGACGATCGCGGGCGCGTTCAGCGGCGAAGTGTCGGCGCGCGAACGCGTCGAGCTGATGGCGACGGCGCGCGTGCAATGCACGATCAGCACGCCGAGCCTCGTGCTCAACGAGGGCGCGCAATTCGACGGCGACTGCAAAATGCCGACGAAGAAGCTCGCCGCGTAGCGCACCACCCCTCACACTTTATTGAATGTGGAACCCGCCGTGGGTTCCACACCTCCTTGGGCAGGGGTGACCCCTGCACCCAATGCTAATCGCGAAATGTCGAGGACGACCTTTCGCTCCCAGGTTCGTGGGGAGAGTGCAATCTCTCCGCGCGATTGTTCCCCTTCCCGTTCGGGAAGGGTCACTCCCAAGTTCCGGTTCCCCTTCCCACTATGGGAAGGGGTTAGGGGTTAGGTTGCTTGTCTGCGAGCACCGTCTCGACGCCGCGCGAGTCGCGCCGGCGCACCACGACTCCCGAATCATCGATTTCGATTTCCTCGCCATCGCCCATCCGCGGCTCGTAAATCCACAAATGCGGATCGCCGCCGCGCTGACGGCACGACTGTTTGCTGGTGGCGGCGACGAGCGTGTTCGGATCGATTGCCGCCACTCGCCCGGTCCATCGCGTCTGCCCGCGTTCGCGAACGTGCGCGATGATCAACGCGCGGAAGATGACGAGGTCCGCATCCACTTCGCCGTAGCGGCCGAGCTTGGCCGTCAGGTCATTGCGGCTGCCGCCGGTGCTGATATTTCCGCGCAGAAAGCTGTCGACTGATTCGTAGGTGGCGTTACGGGTGAACGGGCCGCGGCTGTAGCTGGCGACTACTCGGCGGACGAGGCCCGCGTCGTCGAGGTCGGCTTCGATTTCGTAAACGTTGGATCCGCTGACGGGACGCCGCGTGCCGCGAATCAACCCCCACGCGAGACTTTCGGTTTCGACGGCGATCAACTCGCCGGCTTTCCGGAACTCGTAGCGGAACTCGCCGTCGGCAATCAGCATGCTCGAAACCTAACCGCTAGGCACGGGCCTAACAAGTTTGCCAGCGTCGCCGGATTTGAGCCATTGTGCGGAAATGAACTGGCAGGAGTACTACCGATCGCGCACCATCCCGGCCGACGAAGCGGCGGCCCTGGTGAAGCCCGGGATGCGAGTGGCCTTTCCATTCGCGGCAGGGACGGTGATGCAGCGTGCGTTGGCGGCCAGCGGCAAGCATCTCGACGGCGTCGTCGACCTCCGGCTGTCGTCGCCGTTGATCGATCCCGGATGGTTGAACGGAGACGTCGCCTCGCGTTTCAGGATCGAATTCGAGTTGTTCCTCGGCAACCTCGGACGCCCCGTTCATGACCGGCAACAGGCCGCCTACCTGCCCAATTTATTTTCGACCAGCTTCAAGCCGCACGACGAACGGCCGTCCGAAGACAAGCCGATCGACTTTACTTTCGTCAACGTCACTCCGCCCAACTCGAAAGGATTTGTCAGCTTCGGACCGCATCAGTGGAACAAGCGGATGTACGCGCGGCGCGCGCGTCATACGATCGCCGAGGTCGATGCTAGCCTGATCCGCACTTACGGCGACGTGTACATGCACGTCTCGGAGTTCGAGTATTTCGTCGAGGGGACGCCGCCGCCGCCCGATCTGAATGTGATCGAAACTGCGCTGGCCGCGATGGACGCCGAAAAGCGAGCGGGCATCCGCGCGATCATCGCAGCCGTCGGCGTCGAGCGAATCTGGCCGCTCGTGCAGTATCTGCAACGCACCCAAGTCTCGGATCTGCGCGTGCTGCTGGGCCTGACGCCACCGCCGGCCGAGTTCAAGACGATAGCGGGCTACCTGAGCGAACTAATCGAAGATGGCGTGACGATTCAGATCGGCGTCGGCGATCCCAGCTCGCAGATGCCGCGGATGGGCGCGTTCGACGGCAAGCATGACCTCGGCTTGCATACCGAGATGGTCGCGCCGGGAATCGCAAAGCTGGTCGACGCGGGAATTATCAACGGACGGCGCAAGACGATCCATCGCGGCAAGGCGGTCGCAGTCGGATGGTCGGGCTCCGATCCTGACGACTTGAAGATAGTCGACGACAACCCGGCCTTCGAACTCTACGATCCCGAGTACGTGCTCAAGCTCTCGACCCTTGTCGCCAACTATCGGCAGACGTCGATCAACAATGCGCTTGCGATCGATCTCACGGGCCAAATCAATTCAGAAAGTGTGATTGGCGCGCGAATGATCAACGGGACGGGCGGGCAGCCCGAGACTCATATCGGCGCATTTCTATGTCCCGGCGGCCGCGCGATCACACTGCTGCAAGCGACCGCGGTGGGCGGCGCTATCTCGCGTATCGTGCCGCAGCTCGAAGCCGGTGCGTTCGTAACAGTGCCGCGCTATTTCGCCGACACTGTGGTGACGGAATTCGGAATCGCGCGGCTGCTCGGCAAGAACCATCGCGAGCGCGCACACGAATTGATAGCGATTGCCCACCCCGACCATCGCGCCGAGCTGCGCGAAGCCGCCAACCGGCTTTTCGGTTGAGCCGTCAGTCGAAGGCAGGAGCAGAAATGCCAACGCCAAAGGTCGCTCGCGTTCACGAAGATCAAATCGACGTCGCCGCTGGCACCTTGGCGCGCGCGTTTCATCTCGATCCACCGATGGTCTACGCGCTGCCCGACTCGGCTGAGCGCGCCCGCGTGCTCCCGCCTGTCATGAAGACATTCGTCACATATGCCTCGATGTTCGGCGAGCCGCTCACGACCACTGACAAGCCTGAGGCCGTCGCTTTGTGGCTGCAGCTCGACGATCTCAGCGACACTCCCGAGCGCGACCGCCTGGCCGGCGTCGATCAGATCCCATCGATACTCGGCCGCGAGGCATTCAGCCGCCTCATGCACATCGGGAGAATGTCCGAGCGGTTCCATCAGCACTGCGCGCCCGGCAAGCATCTGTACCTGCAATTCCTGGGCGTCGAACCCGAACGCCAAGGACGAGGACTTGGCAGCACGCTTATCAGCGCGATGACGAAGCGCGCCGACGCGGAAGGACTGCGATGCTATCTCGATACTTTTCAGCCGCGGAACGTCCCGCTGTACCAGAAGCACGGCTTCAAAATCACGATCGAGGAAGTCGAGACGAACAGCGGCATCCGCGGTTGGGGCTTTTTGCGCGAACCGCGCGGTTGAATTTACCGCCTCCGTAAATATTTCCGATTCACGAAATCAGCCGCAATTGAGTGCTGAATAGCACAACGCCGCCCGGTATATACCGACAAGGCTTGACCGGTGGCTGGAAATAGTCCAATAAGAGGGTCTATAGCGCAGCGCAACTTTTATGATAGTCTGTTTGCCAGCCTAAGAATGGGTAGGCGTACTAAAGAGGAAGTGAAGGAATGCCATCCTCAACGAAAGTTCTGACTGTAAACGAGCTAGCCGAATATCTGCGGGTTCATCGCTCGACGATTTATCGCTTGCTCAAAAAAGGGCAGTTGCCCGGCTTCAAGATCGGGAGCGACTGGCGCTTCAACGTCGAGGTAATCGACGAGTGGCGCCTGCGCCAGGGACCGGGCGTGCTGGAAGAGGAAGCAGCAGAATAACCGGACGGCTTCGGAAGTTTGCGGCAGTGCCGTCGATTTCCAAAACTGTCCCTGGTTTCGCTGAACCGCACCGCTGCAGGGTCGTCTCGGTCCGAGATTTTCAATCCGACAAAATCGGTAAGTTGTCGCGCGCGTAGTTGCGCGGCTAGACTGCGACCTCGCGCGGTAGTCGCACCGAATCATGCCGACTGATCTTTCCTCCAAGACACGACTTTTCACCGAATCCGTCATCCGCGAGATGACGCGGCGGGCGCTCAAGTGCGGCGCTGTGAACCTGGCCCAGGGGTTTCCCGATTTTGCGGCGCCGGCAGAAATCAAGGAAGCGGCCAAGCGCGCGATCGACGAGGAATACAACCAGTACGCGATAACGCACGGCTCGCCGAATTTCCGCCGCGCGATCGCCGACAAGGTGCAAAGCTACAACGGTATCGCGTGCGACCCCGACCGTAACATCACGGTAACATGCGGCGCGACCGAGGCGATGATCGCGACGATGCTCGCAGTGATCAACCCGGGCGATGAGGTGATCATCTTCGAGCCGTTCTACGAGAACTACGGACCTGACGTGATCCTGGCCGGCGCTACTCCGCGCTACGTGGCGCTGCGTGATCCGGATTTTTCGATCGATCGCGCTGAGCTCGAAGCTGCGTTCGGGCCGCGCACCAAGGCGATCGTAATCAACACGCCGCACAATCCGAGCGGCAAGGTTTTCACTCGCGCCGAGCTCGAAGCGATCGCCGCGCTCTGCCAGCGCCATGACACGCTCGCGATCACCGACGAGATTTACGAACACATCATCTATGGAGGAGCGCGGCACATCTCGATCGCGAGCCTTCCCGGGATGGCCGATCGGACGGTGACTATCAGCGGCCTGTCGAAAACCTACTCGATCACGGGATGGCGGTTGGCGTACGCGATCGCGAGCGAAAGAATCACTGCGGCGATTCGAAAGGTTCACGATTTTCTGACGGTCGGCGCGCCGCATCCGCTGCAGGAAGCCGGCGCCGTCGCGTTGCGGTTGCCGGAGTCGTTTTACGCGGAGCTGACTGCGATGTACGAACGAAAGCGCGCCGCGCTTTACACGGCGCTGACGCGGGCGGGCCTCGAGTGCAGCAGGCCGGACGGTGCGTACTACATCGTGTCGGAGATTGGCGGGATGGGATTCAAGGACGACTTCGCCGCGGCGGATTTTCTGCTCGACGAAGTTGGAGTCGCCGCCGTTCCGGGCTCAAGTTTTTATCATCGGCCGGAACTGGGGCATCGGAAAATTCGATTCACGTTTTCGAAGAGCGACGAGACGATTGCGGCCGCCGCCGAGCGCCTAAGCCACCTGCAGGAAAAGCTTGCGGCGCGCCGCTAGGCGGATTTCTTGCCGCCCTGGATCGTGCGCAGGCGTGGGCGCTCGATTCCGCCCGAAAGATAAACCAGTACGGTCCAGCCGCTGCGCGTGAGCGGGTAGCAGAGCAGGACGCTGCCGCAGGCGACCACGCACAGGATAAAAATCTCGACAGGATCAGAGAGGTGGGCGGCGGCGAGGGCGAGAATCGCCCAGCATACGAGGAACGAGCCGGCGGCCACCGCGAAGTCGAGATACATCGCGCCGAGCGTTTCGCCGGGATCCTTCCAGAACACGACGTGACATCGCGGGCATTCGCGATTCATCCGGAAATGCGAGCGGAAGATCGCACCGTTGCGGCACACCGGGCATCGGCAGTTGAGCGCGCACTTAATCAGAGCAGATGCGGAGTCGTTGGCCACGATCCTGATATTACACCGCGGCGCGCGTGAGGCCAGCGGCGAAAATTTCAGTCGAAGCTCAGATGCTCCAGTTGAAGCCGACCTCGGGACCGTACAACTGGACGCGCAGGAAGTTGCCGACGCCGGACGACGTCTGCGTGTACTTCGTGTAGTTGTAGTTCAAGCCCGCAAACGGGGAGAAGCCGCGATACTTGGGGTTCGAGTAGATAACTCGCCAGTGCGTTTCGAAACCGGACTGCGAGTCGTAAACCGTCCCACCCTCGCTGCGGCCCGAATTCCACTTGTTGGCCCAGTAGCCTTGCGCGGTCACCTCGAACGCGAAGTTCGCGCCCAGCCAGTGCCGCTCCTCGATTCCAATCACTGGAATCGGCAGACCCTTTTCGTGAAAGCGGATGCGCGACTCGAACTGCGAGAACTGGCTGAATTCCGGAGTGCCGTCGTTGATTCGGAAATCGTTGTAGGTGAACTCGAGACCGATGCGCGCGCGCGAGTCCCATCCCTGGAGAAACTGCGGCAAACCCGATTCATAATTTTCGTAGAGCGGCGTCAGGCGGCGCTCGTAGTAGCCACCGAACGTGTACCATCGCGTGCCGCCGGGATTCAGTGTCTGGTGTTGCGGTTGCCCTGAAGACGGGGGCGGCGGAAAAATTATCGTCCCGCCGAATGCCAGCGGCTCAGATTGAGGCTTGCTGCCATAGATACCGTAGTACCTGAATTGAAAATTCACCGCGTTGACGGTGTCGAACCAATACGTCAGCAGCACTTCGGGCAACTGCAACTGCGATACGCCTAGGTCGTGCTGCAAGCTGACTTCGCTGTCTGGAAATGAGTTGATCCGCCGCCGCACCGTGTTGTTGCCGACCAGAAACATATAGGCGTCGTCAGCTTCGATGTCGATTTGATGCGGCGCGGGAGTGAGCAAATCGGCGCCGGGATCGCGCAGCGAGAACATATCGCTTAGATCACTGGCAGAACAGTTCACGCTCGCCACCAAAATGGAGACGACCACAGCCATCGTCAGTTCGACTAAACGCATGGCTGTGGATGCTGGACTAGTAGGAGTCCAATTTCAAGACGGGTTCTATTCGGCGCTGGCGGACTTTGCTTTCTCGTCGAGAGTCGGCGCAGACGTGCCGGGCGCAGACTGAAACCCATCAGGCAAATCGCGCGCCGGCGAGATGCGAATCACTACGATTTGACCGCGATCGAGCTTGGCGCGGGACGGACGCGCAAATCCGATTCGTGCAAGCAGATATTTCTTGGGGTACTCCGCGATGACCTGGTCCTGCAGCGCGGTATCCGTCACGATTTCCGCTTTGCCAATAAATGCGGGGCCGGTGCGAGTGCCGATCCAGATCATCGCCGGACTGCCGCGCTTGATTCGTTTGGCCTTCCAACTGGTCGGCGAGGTTTCGATGAGCACCTGGTTGTCGGCGGTCGTGATGAACCAGACGGGAACGGCTTTGCTTTGATTGCCGTCTTTGCGAACCGTCGAAATATATATGTAGGTGGCTTTGGCGAGCGCGTTGACGTCGCGAGGCGACGCGGCAGCAAGTACGGTCGCGGCGGGAGCGGCCAGCGCGAGCATGAGCGTGGCGCACGCCAGCAGATGTGGAAGATTGACGGTGGAAAGTTTCATCATTGGCTCCATCGCAAATTTCAATCTCCCAGGTACCGGCGTCGCACGAAAACTTCTCCCAGGAACAGCACGATCACAACCGGTATCAGCCATGGATCGACGCTGCGGCGAAACGCCACGGTCTGACCGCTGTGGCGCGCGATACTCGCCGGAGTAGCGTCGAACGCGCCCTGCGTTGCAACAGACAAGCGGCGCAGCAGTTCGAGATTGGGCGGCCTGAGGCGCAATTCCGCGGTGTCGGCCGGAATCGATCCGGCTGCTGCAAATTCTCGCTGCTCGAGAACTTTTTCGGAATCGCCCGCCTTGAACATCAGCGTCGCCGCGTACTTGCCGCGCGGCAGCGGACCGACTTCGCCGCGATATGTCGACGCGCCCGCCTCGGTCATCGCAACATCGACGGCGCGCCCCGGCCCGGTGATGCGGCAAACGAGGTTGCTGACAGGATCGGGATCGGCCTTCTCCGCCTCGACCGTGATCGATCCGTCAGGCGCACCGTGAACGCGCATCGTGAACAAACCGGAATCGCCCTGGCGCATCGTCCAGCCGGCGAGTTGCGACCAGAATTCCACGTAGCGGTTCCATCGAATCCAGCTGAGTGTCGCGAGCGAATCGGGATCGGCAGCGAAAATCGCCGCGCGGCCGAGCCCGTACTGCCATGACGCGAGCAGCGGCGCAGTCTTATCGGCGCGCGCAACTTTCAGCGCGACTTGCGCGCCGTCCTTGGGCTCGGTCGCGGCATAAAAATCGATCGGCGGAATATCCTTGATGTCGATACCGGAGAGCATCGCAGTCGCCTCGCCCGCCTCCACAGTGGTGCGATCCGATTTGCGCCGGTTCATCGCCTCGCGCGTCAAACCGACCAGCAGCAACGGCAGCTTCTCGATATCCTGCACGCGATAGAAGATGCCTCCGGTCGCCTGCGCGAAATCCTGCAGCAGCTCGAGGTTGGCGAGGTCGGGGCCGATGCGGATCGTCGAAACGGGAATGTGCTGCCGCGCGAACTCGGCGATCAGATCGTCGTGGTCGTGATACTGGCGGTTGGTATCGCCGTCGGTGAGCAGGATCACCTGCCGGACCGGGATGCCGCTCTGCAGAATCTCGCGCTCCGCGATTTCGAGCGCGTCCTTGAAGTCGGTGCCGCCGCCGGGTTGCAGGCGGTCGATGCGATTTTCGAGTTCAGTGCGATCGTCGCCGAGCTGCTGCAGATGCGCGAGTACGTACGGTTGCGAGTCGAACGCGATCACACCGGCAAAGTCCGTATCGTCGAGCTGGCGCAGCAGTGCTATCGCCGCCTCCTTCGCGTAGCGGATTCGCTCGCCGTCGCGCACCGCGGGATAGCGCGAGTCGTAGCTCATCGAGTTCGATCGATCGATGCACAGGTAAACGGCGATCGGCTCGCGCGACGGCGGCGGCGGCTGCGGCACGAACTTTACCGGCAGCGCCTTTTCCAGATCGCCGCCCGCCAGACCTTCTTCGCGCAAGGTGTCGCCGGTCGCGACCAGTCCGCCGCCGTAGTCGGCGACGTAGCGATTGAGCGCATGCTGCGCGGCGGGCGTCAGCGATCCCTCGGGCACGTCGTCGAGGATCACCAGCTGATACGGCAGGTAATCCACGGGATGTTCGCTGAGGCTGCGCGGCGACACGAAATCGATCTGGTAGTTGCGCATCTTGAGCGCGGTCACGAGACTTTGCGGCGGCGCGACCGAGACGATCAGAATCCGCGGCGCACCGGTCACCGAAATGGCGGCCTCGACTCTCGGATTGAGCGCCACACGCGGCGGCGGAATCGAAACCTCGGCACTCATCAGGTACGCGCCCGCGCGATTGAGACGATACGGCAACTCGAGGCGATTCAGCCCCGGCTTCAGCGCGATCGATTGTCCGCCGACCGCGGTGCCGTCGCGGTAAAGCTTGATCGTCGCGGCGACCGTCGACCGCGATTCACTTTCAACGTCGATTCTGAATGCAAAACGCTGATCGGCGCGCACCGCGTCCGGCGACGAGAAATCGGTGACCGCGATCCTCTCGGTAGACGACGGCGGCGGCGCGGCGGCGAAAATCCGCACGTCGTCTTCGAGCATCGCCGGCACCTCGGACATCGCGGAATCCTCGGTCTCGTTGCCGTCGCTGAGCAGCACGATTCGCTTGTCCGCTTCCGGCGCAAACAAGCTTTCCGCGGTCGTCAGCGCACCCGCAATATTGGTGGCGCCTCCGTCGGCGCCGCCGCCGAAATTCCCCAGCAGCCGCGGATCCCCCAGCGGGGCGAGCAATCGCGCGTCGCGTCCAAAGCCGACGACCCCCAGCTGGTCGGTCGACGCCATTGCCGTCTTCAACTGTTCAATCTGCCCGCGCATCCATTCCTGCTGATCGGGCGATACCGAATTTGATTGGTCCATCACCGCGACCACGGCGACGCTCTTCGCCGCGATACGTCCCGGAATTCGCAGCCCGGCGAGCATCGCGACCAGCGCGACGACGCACAGCGCGCGCAGCGTGGCGGCTGCGACGCCGGCCAGCCGCGGTCCATTGCGCATCGCGAGAATCCCCGGCGCCGCTGCCAGCGGCACGAGGATCAGCAGCCACAGCAGATGCGGCCGATCAAACATGGCGCATCCCCCAACGGCCGGCGTGACCAATCAACATCGCGGATTCGACAATCAGCGCGAGCAGCGCCAGCGCCACCAAAATGAAGGCCAGCGGCTGCACTTCCTTTGCGGACTGCGTATTGGGCGCCGTCGCCGGCCTTGCCACCGGCGCGCTCGGTTCAGTTTGCGGCTTCACGACGAGGTCTGACTCGGTCGCGTCGTAGTAGTTGGCGAGGACCTGCGTCGTAGCGCCGCCTGACTCGACGGTGTAGCGCCCGGCTTGTAGCGGACGCATTCGCACGCGGCCCCATTTGTCCGCCTTGACGGTTCGCACGCTGGCGTCGGGTTGGGTGATACGCGCGGTGCCGGCTGCAGGCACGCTCACGTCGGCGCCGGTCGACACGATCAAGACATCGCGCGGCGCAGTCAGCTGTTTGATCAGATCAACGGTAAGCACCAGCGCATCGAGATGATCGGGAGCGAGCAGCAAATGATCGCGCACGTCGAATGCGATCACGCCCGCGGCTCCGCCCGCCGTGCGTCCGACCGCGGCAACCGGAATCGACGAATGTTGGGGACCGCTCGCGGCCGCGATCAGATCCATCCATTCGGGGACCGCGATGACCCGCGTCGCGCGCAGCGGCATCGAAGTGAGCGAGATCGATTCGCCCGGCACGTCGCCGCGAATATCGGCGTTGGCAATCGTTCCATCGACAGCGATGCCGATTCCGTTCTTCGCGTCTGCAGGCGGATATATGAGGAGCGTGGACGCCGCTTTGACCGCGGGCACATAGCAATCGTGCATCACAGCCAATTCGAGAGGCTTCGCATTCGGCCCCGACGGCGCGACGTACGATGCGGGATCGGCGGTCTCGATCTGGAAATTCGCGTTGACGGCGAGCAACAGGCTCGCGATATCGTCGCGCACGGCGGCGTCTGGCGACAGTACCAGCACCTGCGCGGCAAGTTCAGATGGCGCGTAGGCATAGCGCGTGTTGTCCGCTTCGATCGCGTCGGGGGTCAGGATTCGTGCATGCAGCAAGCCGCCGGTCTTGAGCGGTCCGAACGAAGCGACCACCTGCTCGCGCGGGGCGAGCATCATCGTCTGATGAAACTGTTCGCCGCCACCGATCTCGATCGCCAGCTCAGCCAGATGGGGCCGCGCGGAAAAGTTGCGGATCACGGCGCGGCCTCGCGTCGAACCAGGGATACCGGGATCGAGCGACACGATCGCAACGTTGGAATCGTCGGATCCGATCTGGTGGAAATCTACCCGCTCGGCCACGTCGGTGAGGATCGCGGGAGCGGGTGGACGATCGGCAAAGAGATCGATCTCCGATGCGCCACGCGCGCGAATCAACGCCGCTCTCAGCGCCGCGGTGCGCGCCGGCACCGCCATCGGAACCAGCTCGGCGATCGCTTTGGCGAGGTCGGCCCGGTTTGCCGTTTGCGTGTGCCGCACCTGCGCTTCCAACGCGTATGCGATGACGCTGAACTCGTCGCCGATAGGCGCGTGGTCGACTATTTCCATAGCCTGTCGGCGCGCCTGCTCGATTCGCGTGCTCGATCCTTCATGCGCACTCATCCCGGCGCCAAGATCGAACACCAATGCGTGGCTGCGGCCGTGACCGCCGATCGGCGGCCTCATCACGTACAAGCCGGCGATAGCGAAGGTCAACGCGGTGAGCACCAGCATCTCGAGCCAGAAGAGCGGATCGATCCGCACGTGACGGACGTTCGCAACCGGCGCGGGCGCCTCGTCGAACAGCATCAGGCTCGACACTTCGATCGTCGGCCGCGATCGCGATCGCAGATAGATCAGCACGAGCAGCGCGAGGCTGAGCCCGTAAATGAAGTTCTGCGGATTCAGAAGTCCCACGGCTATCTCACGATTCCCAGCAGCGGCAGTTCGCGCTCCATGAAGCTTTCCAGGTTGCCCGCGCCGAAAGCTTGCGCGTAGGTAATCGAGTGCGCGGTGCAGATCTCGCGGATGCGCGCGGCGATACTCTCGACCTTGCGCCGCAGCGCGGCCACCGCAGTCGGGCCGATCACCGTCTCGCGAACTTCGCCAGTCTCCGCGTCGCGTACGCGATACAGTCCCGGCGGGTACGACGCAGTGCTCTCCTGCTCGCCCATCACGTGGACAACTTTTACGTCGTGGCGCGCCGCGACCAATCGCTTGAGCGCATCTTCGACGTCGCCCTCGTTGACAAGAAAATCCGAGATGACGACGACCGTGCCGGCGGGCCTGCGCTGCAGCAGGAACTCGTTGATAGCCGCACCCAGGCGGGTGTCGCCGCCCGCTCTCACCGAAGTCACGAACGGTTTGAAATTAAGGTAGGATTCGCGGCGCCGATGAAACGGCGTCGCTTCCAGCTTCATCGACCCGCGATGCATCGCGAACGCGGCGATTCGCACCGCGTCGTTGTCAGCCATCCCGATGTACGCGAGCGACGCGCCAATCGCCAGCGCCAGCCCGAGCTTGTCGTCATGCGCGGGCAATCCCATCGACGCGCTCGCATCGACCAGCGCGGTGATCTCGACCTGTCGATCGGCGCGGTACGTCCGCAGCATCAACTCGTCCAGCCGCGCGAACGCGTTCCAGTCGAGGAAGCGTAGATCGTCGCCGGGCGCGTACTCCTTGAAATTTTCCGGCTCGATGCCGAGACCCTGGATTCTTCCGAGCGCGCGCTGGCCCGTGCGCACGGTGCGCGCCCGCTTGATGCCCAGCACCATGCGGTCGAGCTTGCGCAAAAACTCGGGCTCGAAAGCGCGCGCCTCGAGCATCGTGGGCCGCCTACACTTTCGCCGCGCGAACCGACTTGATGACGCGCTCGACAATATGCGCGGCGTCAATTCCGTCGGACAGCGCGGCGTAGTTGAGCATTATGCGATGGGCTAGCGCGGAAACGGCGACCTGCTCGATATCTTCACGCGCGATGTTGGCGCGGCCGTCGAGCAGCGCGCGCACCTTGGCGCCGAGAATCAGGGCCTGCGCTCCGCGCGGACTCGATCCGAACATCACGTACCGATTGACCATCTCGTCGTGCACGGCCTTCGCCTCGTCCGTGACGAAGCGCGAATTCTGCGGCTGCGTGGCGCGCACCAGCCGCGCCGCGTAAATCTCCATCGCCGGTGCGGCCATCACTTCGCGCACCAGCTTTTTCAGGCCCTCGACTTGCCCGGGCGCCTCGTCGGCATGGAAGATCGGTTGGATGCCGGCGTCGTCAGGCCCGGTCGTCGACGAGATGATTCGCGTCAGCTCGCCTTCGTCGGGATAGTTCAGGCGAACCTTGAACAGGAATCGATCGAGTTGCGCCTCGGGCAGCGGATAGGTCCCTTCCATCTCGATCGGATTCAGTGTCGCCATCACAAAGTACGGCGGCTTGAGCCGGTAGGTCGTGCCCGACACCGTCACCTGCAACTCGGCCATCGCTTCGAGGAGCGCCGATTGCGTCTTGGGCGTCGCGCGATTTATTTCGTCGCCGAGCAGGATATGGCAGAACGCGGGGCCGGGCTGAAAGGTGAACTCGCGCCGCCCGTCCTCGCCCGACAGAATGACGCGCGTACCGGTGATATCCGCCGGCATCAGATCGACAGTGAACTGGATTCGGTTGAAGCTCAGGTTGAGCGCCAGCCCCAGCGTCTTCACCAGCGTGGTCTTGCCGGTGCCGGGCACGCCCTCGATCAGCACGTGACCGCCCGCGAACAGCGCTGACAGCAACTCCTCGACCGCCTGCTCGTGGCCGATGATCATCTTGTGGATCTCGGCCTGGATCCGCCGAAACGTCCGGGCGAAATCCGCCACCGTTGGCGTTTCCGCCTGCACGTCGCTCATCGTTCGAATACCCGCTTGATTGTTGTTCGATCGTCGGCCGGCACCGCCGTGCGCGCGACCGGCTCGTCCGGCTCCTGCTCGAGGCTGAGCGGAGTGCGCACTTTGGGCGGAACATAAGCGTGACCGGCGCCCTTCGGACCGTGGTCGACCGGCCGCGCCTCGATTGCTATCTCGAAGCCTTCGTTGCCGAGCTTCGACGGCGCCGGCGCGCCGAACAGGCTGTCGGGGTCCGCGCCGATTCCATGTGCTTCGCCGCCGTTGCTGCTGTTCTCGCCGCTTTGCTGGATGCTCTTGTCGGTCGCGCTGTCGTCCTGGTTGGGATTGTCCTTGCCGGCGTTGGATTCGATACCCACCTCACCGTTGCCGCCCGGCGACGGCTGCGAATTCGGCTGTCGCGAATCGTCTTCCGGCGGCAGATCGAGCTCGCGGTTCGACTTGGGTTGATCCTGTTTGAACTGCCCCGCGACTTCGCCGCGCTTGTTTTTCTGCTGATCGGGAGCGCGATGAATCTCGTTCCGATCCTGATCGCCGCCCGCGTCGGCCAGCCGCAGATTCAGCCGATGCGGCGAGGCCGCCTGCTGTCCGGTCAGCTTGTTCTGCAGATCGCCGGCCATGTCGCGCGCGCGATTCACCAGTTGGTTGAGCGAATTGCCGGCGGCATCGCCGCCCGTCGCACTCTGGCGCGCCAGCTTGTCCTCGAGCCGGCGCATCGTGGCGGCGTCGGCCGTCACCGGCATCCCCGATTCGTCGCCCGGATCGGCCGGCCGCAGATGCAGGTCATCGAGATCGACGGTCAGGTCGTCCTGCCCGCCGCCGGGAATGATTTGCGGCGCGCGCTTGATCTTCGAAATCGGATAGGCGAGCGCCGCCAGCATCAGCGCGCCCGCCAGCGGATAAATCCCGCGCGACACGCGCCGCCGCTCGATTTTCGCAGGTGCGAATTCGTCCTGCCGGCCGAACGTATCCTCGACCAGGTAAGACCAGAGCGATCCGCGGTTCTCGTTGTTGGCGAGAGCGACGATCGTCGAGAGACGGCCTTTCAGCTCCGCGCGCTCGTCCGCAATTGCCGCTGCTTGCGCCGCGCTCGCACGCATCCGCCAGCCGGCGCGGATTGCGCCCGCGATACCGACGGCTGCGATGAAGAAGATCGCCACGCTTCCAATCAGGAAAACGAGCGGCGACAGCAGGTACGCGCTGGCAAAGACCACCGCGCCAGCCCCGATCATGATCGCGAGCGCGTAGAAAATCGCGTGCTGCAGCGCCAGCGAATTGATCCGCATGCGAACCGATCCGACCCGGCCTGTGATTCGGCCGAGCTTCTCGTCCGGTCGCTTGTCTGTTGAGGGGAACGACATCGAAAGCGCCAAGCGCCTGAGATTAGGTTAGTTTAGCTCCACAAGTCGCGCAACGAGGAATCTCCCGCGGCCCGCAGCGCCTAAAAGGTCCAGCCCACAATCGATTTCAGAAATATCCCGTTGCTCGCTCGCGTCAGCCCGATACCGACACCAAGGTTCAGCTCAAGCTGCGGAATAAAATCGAAATTCATCGTCGGCACGATGAAGTGCTGCTGCTCCTGCACCTTCGCCAGCGGCTGAATCGATCCCATGTCGGCGTAATATTCGACCGCCGGCGACAGCCAGCGATTGAGCTTGTACACCAGCATCCCCGAGGGCTCGAATTGAAACCCCTGATGCGCCCCCGGGCCGGAGAACGGATCCTCCAATGCAAAGTTCCCGACCAGCCGGAATCCCTTGTAGCTCGCCCCCGCGATCGGCCGCAGCTCAAGCGTCGTCGGATTTTCCTCGGCCGCGTGCCGCATGTAGTCGAGCTCGATATTGCCGCCGAACTGCACCGGCCACTCAAACGTCTGCGGTATTCCGAAATGAACTTTCGTGCGTGACCCCGCGTACTCATAGTCGCCGTTGGAGAGTTTCGCGGTGCACAGATATTGCCCGACCTCGAGCCAGCGTAGCACTCCGTAAGTACCCTCTAGCGTCTCGTGCACCTGGTAAACGTCCATCTGGCTCTTTGCCAACTGCCCGGTCGCGGTCGACGTCGTGTTCGAATGCAACTCGAGCGTCAGATGTCCGACCGCCGCGGTGTCGGTGTCGTAAATCTGGATTTCGTAAAAGTCGATCGCCTGCGACGGACGCGCAACGGAAAGCATCGCAACGACGCATACAAAGATCGAAGAAAGATGAAGAAGGTTTCTCGTCACTCGCGTCCCGGATGAAATCAGTCAGCGCGATTCCTTCAGTCCAGCGTCGTCGGCCGCACCCAAGGCGATCGCGGACCAGTCCAGGTCGGCGCGTCCCTTGGCTATCGCCGAGATAAACCTGTCGTGCAGCAGGCTCGCCGTCGGCATCGGTGCGCCCGCGGCCACCGCGGTCTGAATCACGAGGTCGATATCCTTGAGCCCGAGCGGCAGGCGAAATCCCGCCGGCGTGAATGCCCATGCGCGATTAGCGGACCGTACCCCTGGTAGACCGGCGCCGCAAAGATCGTCTTCGCCAGCATCTCGAGCGCCGCCGCCGGATCGACGCCACTCTTGCGCATCATCGCGACCGCCTCGCCCATCGCCTCGAGCGCCGCCGCGATCATGAAGTTGCCCGCTAGCTTCACCACATTCGCCGCGCCGACATTGTCGCCGAAGTCGAACACGCCCTGCCCCATCGCGTCGATAATCGGCTTCACCTTGGCCTTGGCGTCCGCCGGTCCCGAAATGCAGATACGCAACTGCTTGGCTTGCGCGGCGTTAGGCCGCCCGAACACAGGCGCCGCGACCATCACGCTCCCATGAGACGCATGATACGCGGCAAGCTCGCGCGTGGTCGCCGGTGACACCGTGCTCATCGAGATGTGAATGCCGTCGGGCGCGAGATGCTCGGCGAGCGCGTCCTCGCCCATCACGAGCGCCTTGAGCGAGGCGTCATCAGCAAGCATCGAAACGACGACACCGCCCAGCTGCGCGACATCGCCAGCGCGCGCCGCACGATGCGCCCCCTTCGCAACCAGCGGCTCCGCTTTCGACGCGGTGCGGTTGTAAACCGTGAGATGGTATCCCGCCGCGATCAAGTTCGCCGCCATCGGCAGACCCATCGCACCAAGCCCAACGAATCCAATTTTCTGTGTCATGAATTCAACCTACCACCCAGCCCGCGTGTAGCAATGAATCTGAACTCCCCTGCGCGATTGTTCCCCTTCCACTAGGGGAAGGGGTCAGGTTTTCCAGAATCATCGCGAATGCACTACCCCGATCCGCGGGCATACTTTCGAAATTTTGCATCGCGAGCACCATGGCGACGTCGGATGGCAAATCGTCTGGCCGAACGCGACCAGGATTCCGTTGTACTCGAGCCAGTGCCGCGCGGGCAGCACTTCGCGCAGCGCAATCTCGGTCTTGTCGGGAGTCTTGGTGCGCACCAGGCCCCATCGATTCGAAATGCGATGCACATGAGTATCGACGCAGATGCCCGGCTTCCCGTACGCCTCGGTCACGACCAGATTGGCGGTCTTGCGGCCGACGCCCTTGAGCGTGAGCAGCGCGTCGATCTCGTCGGGAACACGTCCGTCGAACTTGTCGATCAGGTCGCGGCAAATTCCGCGGATGACGCGCGCCTTGGTGCGATAGAAACCGACGGGATAGATGAGCCGCTCGAGCGTCTTCGGCGCGAGCGCAAGTATCGCGTCAGGCGTGTGAGCCTTCTCGAACAGCCGCAGCGACGCGGCGGCGGTGGTCGCGTCCTTGGTGCGCAGACTCAGGATGCACGAGATAAGCGTGCGGAACGGATCGTGATGCTGCACGGCGATGAAGCTGACAATCGGCGCATTCCACGACGGCGCCTCGCGCCGCAACACTCTCAGCACCCGGCTGACGCCGCGCCCATCGATCGGCGCGCGCCGCGCCGTTTCAGTTTTCTTGCGAGAAACGATCACCGTCATGGAGCTTGAGAGACGCGCGCCGGCGCGCGAGATCTTTCGCTGCGCTCAGGATGACACAAAAGAGCGAGCGGCCGCACGCATCATTCTGAGCTGCCGCAGCGAAGAATCTCGACGGACGCTCCTGAGGCCGGCGCAGGCATGCTCACCAGCAATATTCGCTTTCAGCATTCGAGCGGTTGACGGCGCGGGCGCGACGTAGTTCCTTCATGGCGTGATCGAAATCCTAAAGCTGCGGCGTAACATTGTCACAGCGATTGCTGCGGCCTCGATGGTTGCCTGCGTCGCCTTCACCGGCCCGGCCTTCGCAGCCTCGGCGGCGCCTTCGCCGAATATCCTGCCGGCGGAGTCGCGCGGCGTGACGCAGGCGCCGCCCCCACAGCCGATAAATTGGGACCGCGTTACGCAGGAAGCCATCGACCTGCTTTCGAAGTACATCCAGATGGATACGACGAATCCGCCCGGCAACGAGCTCGGCGCGGCGCGGATGCTCAAGGAAAAATTTCTCACCGACGGGATTCCCGCTACCACCTGGGAGCCGCAGAAGGGGCGCGGAATCGTCGCAGCGCGGCTCCGCGGTATCGGCAAGCATAACAAGTCGATCATCCTGCTGAGCCACATGGACGTGGTGCCGGCCAATCCCAAGGAATGGCAAGTGCCGCCGTTCTCGGGCACCGTCAAGGACGGGAAAATCTGGGGACGCGGCTCGATCGACGACAAGGGCCCCGGCGTGATCGAGCTTATGGCGATGCTCGCGATCAAGCGCGCGGGCATCCTGCTCAATCGCGACGTGCTGTTTGTCGCGACCGGCGACGAGGAAGAAGGCGGGCGCAACGGCGCGGGATGGTTCGTCGATCACGAGGCGAGCGTCTTCTCCGACGCCGGCTACCTGATCAACGAAGGCGGCGGCATCCGCGCGCTCACCGACAACAAGCGCAAGGTCTACGTCGTGTCGGTCACCGAGAAGACGCCGCTATGGCTCAAGATCACTGCCAGCGGCCCCGCTGGGCACGCGTCCGATCCGCCGGCAGAGACCGCGGTCACGCGGCTGGTGCGGGCGTTGGACAAGTTGAGCGAGTACAAAACGCCGGTGCACGTGATCGGGCCGGTGCAGGACTACTATCATACGATGGCGACGCTCGATCATGGGCCCAAACAGCAACTCGATCTGGCCGCCGCGCTGAAGGATCCCGCTTATCTCCAGAAATTCATCGACGACCCGGGTCAGAATGCGCGGGTGCGCGACACGATCACGCCGACGGTGCTGTCCGCCAGTCAGAAGACCAACGTGATTTCCGAAACGGCGTCCGCCGAAATCGATTGCCGGCTGCTGCCGGGCAGCGATCCCAAGACGGTCATCAGCGACATCAAAAAAGTAATCGGCGACGACACGATCAAAATCGATACGATCCTGAACTTCCCGCCGATTTCATCGCCGTCGCGATCACCGCTGATGAACGCGATCGAGACGCTCGCCCGGAATCGCGACCAGGCCGGCGTCGTTCCCTCAATGATCATCGGCTTCACCGACAGCCACTACTTTCGCCAGAAAAAAGTGGTGTCCTACGGTTTTATTCCGGTCGAGGTGAATTCCGCCGAAGCAAAAGGCGTTCACGGCATCAACGAGCGGATCGGGGTGAAGGAACTCGCCGACGGAATTCAGCGAATGGTACAGTTGCTCAAGATTTTCGGAGGCCAGAATTAGGTGATGCGATGATTCGGGCTGGCGTCGGTTTCTCGAGTGCGCGAAATCCGCGCAACGCCGCAGCGGAGGCAACCGCCGCCGCACTGGCGCAGGCCGGCCTCAGCCGTGCGCTGGGCGCGCTATGCTTCGCGACACCGGCTTACGGCGCCGCATATCCGATGATCCTGCGCGCCGTGGCTTCCGAAGCGCACACGCGCGAAGTCGCGGGATGCTCGAGCATGGGCGTCATCGCCGGCGAAACAGAAGTCGAATCGGGCCACGCGCTCTGCGTGCTCGTGTTCGGCGGCGAGGAGATTTACGCGACGAAATTTTTCGTGCCCACTCTTCGCGGCCGTGCGACCGGAGTGGCGTCCGAAGTTGCGTCCGCGGTACGCGGCAAGCTCGGCAAATCGAACCTGCTGATTCTCTTTGCCGATACTTACAACTTCGAGGCCGAGGCGACTCTCCAAGCTCTCGGGATGGAATTGCCAGGCGTCAAGATCGTCGGCGGTGGCGCGAGCGAGGACGGCTCCATCGGCGAGACTTTCGTTTTCTGCGGCGATACGGTCAGCTCAAACGCCGTCTCCGGGATGCTTCTTTCTGGAGAGTTCGACCTCACTCTCGCAAACACGATAGCTTGCGGACTGATTGGCACGGCGCATCGCGTCACGGCGGCGCGCGACAACATTCTAATAGAGCTCGACGGCCGTCCTGCGTACGAAGTCTTCGCTGAGGCCGCCGGTCCTCTGGCTTCCGACCTGCGGCGCGCGCTCGCCTACGTCTTCGTCGCGATCCCAGTATACGAGAATGCAACGACGATCGAGCGCGGCCAATTCGTCGTGCGCAATATCGTCGGCGCCAGCGAAGAGCACGGCGTCATCGCGGTCGGGTTCCAGCCCAAGGTTGGCGACACGGTCGGTTTCGTGCTGCGCGACGCCGAGCGCTCGCGCGAGGACTTGAAGGCGAGCCTCGACGACTTGAACGATCGCCTCGCGTCACCGCCTGCGTTCGGCCTGTACTTCGATTGCGTCTCGCGCGGCAGCGGCCTCTATAACATCCCGGGCCACGACTCCGCCTACATCCGCCGCGCGCTGGGCCCCGTCCCCATCGCCGGCTTCTTCACTGGATTCGAAATCGGCTCGCTCGCCGATCAGACTTCGCTGCTGCAGTACTCAGGAGTGCTCGCGCTGATTTCAGGAAAGAAATCTTAAGGCGCCCGCTCCGTTTTCAGGGTCGTGCCTTTTCTCTTGTGTCATCCCGAGCGCAGCCGAGGGACCCCGGATCTTTCTGAATGCTCGCCGACGCACCCCCAACCACGGCGCGATCGAAATGCGCGTGCCAAGGACGTCACTCGATCCGTGGTTAGGGTGCACCTTCTGGCCTCGAAAAAGATCCGGGGTCCCTCGGCTGTGCTCGGGATGACACAATGCTAGCGCGCGAAAGCAACCACGACCGTCTACGCGCGTGACGCCAGCTTGCGCGTTACCAGCATCGCGATTCGATAGGTGAAATGCAGTTCGCCTTCGATTCGCACTGGACGCGCGCCGCTTAGATCTTCCTTCGCATCGCGCTCGACCATCGCGATCGCTTTCGCCGCGCGCTCCGGCGACGCATCCGCCGCCTTGATCCACTGCGCGACAGGAGTGCGGTAGCCGTGCGACGCGAACCGCACGATTTCGAGGCCTGCCGCGCCCATCATCTTGATCAGCTCGCTCATCGCGAACGCGCTCGTGTGCGAGGTATCGCGCAGCCGCTCGAATTCGTTGTAGTACGCCGCGCGCTCCGGCTGCTCGCTGGCAATCAAATCCTCAATCGCCACAAGTCCGTCGGCGCGGCACACTCGCGCCATCTCGGAAATGACTTTCACCGGCTCTGCAAAATGATGAACCGCGAAGCGGCACACGACGACATCGAATTCTCCGTCATTGAACGGCAGCCGCGACTCGACGTCGCCCTTCCGAAAGCTGACATTAGAGATTCCCCGCTCGGCGCGCATCTTCTCCGCAATCTTGAGCGGCGCATCAGTCAGGTCGATGCCGACGACTTCGCGGCAGGCCCCCGCAAACGCCATCGCGACATGACCCGGGCCGGTCGCGACTTCCAGCACGCGCGCATCGCGCGGCGGCGCGACCAGCTCGACCAGCTTGCGCAAATGATCGGCGTCGCGAATCGCAGGCGCCGTCGCGTAGTCGTTGGCCTGCCGCGTGAATTCTTCGCGGACAAGATCTTTGTGTTCCATTTTTTCTGTGAGCCGAAGTCCATTGTCGCGGTTCACGCGCACGAATCAAGCGCGCAACCGTCTGTTCCCGGCGCTTGCACGTTTGAAAGCCTTAATGGTACCTGAAACATGGATCTGAGCGGTTTCAAGCCGCAGGATTCCCATCGAAAAAACGGAGGCACGTAAGTTGGATTTCGGATTTTCTGAAGAACAAGAGATGCTTCGGGACGCGGCCAAGCGCTTTCTGGCCGACAACTGCCCGACCAAGTTTGTCCGCCAGATGATGGCGGACCCGACCGCGCACGACGCCGGCTTCTGGAAAAAGCTGGTCGAACTCGGATGGCCCGGCTTGCTCATCCCCGAGAGTTACGGCGGCCAGGGCGGCAGCTTCCTCGACATGACAGTGATCGTCGAAGAGGCGGGCAAGGCGCTGGTGCCGGGACCCTTCTTCACCTCCGCACTGCTCGCGGCGCCGCTGTTGATTGAGGGCGGCTCCGACCAGCAGAAAAAGGACATCCTGCCGCGCATGGCGAAGGGCGAGTTTATCGGCACCGTCGCGATCGCCGAGGCTGCGGGCCGCTTCGACGCCGACGGAATCCAGCTCAAGGCGACCAAGAGCGGCAACGAATACACGATCACCGGCGAAAAATTTTTCGTGCCCGACGCGCACGTCGCCAACGGGATGGCGGTTGCGGTGCGTACCGGCGGCAGCGGCGAGAAGGGAATCTCCATCCTCGCGATGAACGCCAAGGCTCCCGGCATCACGATCACGCAGCTCAAGACCGTCGATATGACGCGGCGGCTCTGCCACGTGAAATTCGACAACGTGAAAACTTCCGAGCTCGTCGGCAAGGAAGGCGAGGGATGGCCGATTCTGCGACGCACGCTCGATATCGCAACTGCGGGACTCGCGGCCGAGATGGTCGGCACCGCGCAGCGCGCGCTCGATATGTCAGTCGACTACGCGAAGACGCGCGTGCAATTCGGCAAGCCGATCGGATCGTTCCAGGCCGTCAAGCACAAGTGCGTCGACATGATGGTCGCGGTCGAGAACTCGCGCTCGCTGACCTACTACGCATGCTGGACCGTCGATACGAAGGGCGCGGAAGCAGCGACCGCAGTGCCGATGGCGAAAGCATACGCGTCGGACATGGCGAAGAACGTCACGTCGGAAGCGATCCAGGTCCACGGCGGCATCGGCTTCACGTGGGAGCACGACATGCACCTGTTCCATCGCCGCGCGCTAGCGGGCGAAGCCAACTTCGGCAACGCACCTGTGCATCGGGAGACGGTGGCGAAGTCACTGCTGGGCTGATCGCAACTACATAAGATCGTTAGAGGGCCGCGAGTGATGAACTCGCGGCCTTTTTCTTTCCGACCGCGAAAAATCTACGCGATGGACTTCTCTTTTTCTTCCTCGGCGGCGGCGCTTCTTGCGGACAGGCGGTCGCGCATCGCGCGGTGGCTTTCGCGCGTTATCGGGTAGCGTGAGAAGACCAACGCACTTAGCAGGTAGATTGCTGCGGGGCAGAGCGCGAACACCGCGTGCAGATTCTCGCCTGCTTGAAGCGTGATATCGCCGCCGGGCTTGTAGCCGACCCAGCTCAGCACCGGGCCGACCATCAGCAGCGAGACCGCAATCGCCAGCTTTATCGACATCGAGGTGATTCCGCCGTACGCGCCTTCCTGGCGCTGGCCGGTGCGCTCTTCGTCCCATTCGATCACGTCGGCCGCGGCCGAAACTTGCGTGACCCAGATTCCGATCGCCGAGAAGCCGCTGAACGCCATCAAGAGGTAGAGCCCGATCGAGCTTCGCGGCGTCATCAGCATGAAGCCCATCGAGCCCAACGCGTTGCAGATCATCGCGACCACGAACGCCGGCTTCTTCTCGAACCTGACGGTGATCCTGAACCAGAACGGATACGAAACCATCGAGCCGGCGAAGTATGCCATCAGCCATCGCGCCGCCGCGTTCTCGTCGTGATACCAGTACTTGGCAAGGAAGCGGAGCAGCACGGTCGGGATGTTGATCGCCATCACGGCGAGCGTCGTCGCGATCAGCAGTATGACGAACGGCCGGTTGCCGGCGACGGACTTGATCGACTCCCACAGCTTCGAGCGCTCGAGCGTCGAGAACTCGGCGCGCTCGCGCAGGCCCGCATAAGCAACCATCGCGCCGCCGGCCACCGCCACCGCGCAGACCGCGCCGGTTACTTTGAAGTCAGTGCCGCGCGCGAACAGGTACGTCGCCGCGAACGGCAACAGCGCGCCGCTGATGTCGCCGACGGTGCCGAGCAGTTGGCGAAAGGTCGAGAGCTTGGTGCGTTCGTCGTAGTCGAGCGTGAGTTCCGGCATGAGCGCGCCGTATGCGGTCTCGTAAAATTTCCGCGACGTGAGCATCAGGAAGTAGAAGCCGAAAAACCATACGAACAGCCCCGCGTGCAGCGTCGGCGGCGAGAGCAGCAGGTAGTAGCAGAGCGCCATCGGGATCGATGCGAAGAAAAACGGCCGGCGGCGGCCTGACTTGAAGCGTGCGCGATCGGAAATATTGCCGACCAGCGGGTCGGTCATCGCGTCCAGCACCAGCGCGAGGAAAAAGGCAACTCCAGCCAGCGATGGAGAGAGGCCCTTGCGATCGGTATAAAAATAAAGGAGATGAAGTCCGATTAGAGTCGCGCACAGGTTGAGGCCGGTCTGCGCCTGCGCGTAGATTAGCAGGGGACGCAGGCCAATCTTCTCACTCGAATCCCGGTTTGCCACGGTCCGCAAAGACTACTCGATAGAGATGACCATATACAAAGCGATTTCGGTTCCCCGGAAACTGCTGTGGTGCGCGGCGATCATGCTGTCGCTCGCGCTGGCGACGCAGGGATGCACGACCGTGACCTCCAAGGTCAAGTCGATGATGGGCTCGTCCGACGACGATACGACCGATCTCGACGACGCTGCCAACGCCAACGAAGGAGAGCCTCTGCCGCCGCCCGTCGCCAACGTCGCGATCAGCTACCGGCGTCCCGGCGACGCACTCGCCCGCGCCACTGTGATCAAGTTCTTCGGCGCCGAAGTTATCGCGAACCATCAGCGCGACGCGTCGAAGACAGAATCTGTCATGCGCTTCGACGGCGGCGTTCCGATTTGGGAGTTCAAGGCCGACGAGAGCAGCTTCGGTTCGCTCACCGGCGTCGGCTCGACGAAGTACAGCCTCAAGAGTATCGAGTATTCGAAGGTGCCTGCGCACTTCACGCAGGTGCTGCCGGAGGAAGGGCCGCCCGAGCCGCTCGACCGCGGCGCTTACTACGTGTTTCAGATTGAGCGCGCGTCGGGATCGGTGAGCTACCAGGCGGTGAAGGTGCTCGCCGACGGATCGCTCCAGGCTTACAACGCGCAGCCGCGCGCGGGCAGTAGTTACCTGCTTTGTTGCAACGTGACGGCGGATTTCCCCGAGCCGGTGATCGTCCCAGACACGACGCAGGACGCGGGGGCTGAAAGCGCGCCACCGCCCGACGAATCTCCCGATCAGTCGGCTCCGCCTCCTGACCAATCCGGGCCGCCTCCAGATGAATCCGGTGGTCCGCCATCGCTTGATCCCGGCTCTCTGGGTGGCACGCCATAGTATCTTTATTGGTCTTTTTCTATCTGCGGCTGCCTGACTGACTTTTCGCCCGAATTCGAAATTCTCTAATGAATTGGCGCAGCTTTTTGACTGCGACGATTTACTCAATTATGAATCCTAATTCAGTACTGAGTGTGATTTCGTAATTGACACACGATTCATTTTTCAATAAAAACCTTCGTGTGGGACAGGCTGCTCGACAACATGGTGACGTGCCAAACCGCTTCGATCGGCGGCGCGAAAAGACGCGCGTCGATCTGATCCAGGCCGCCGAACGTGTCATCTCGAGCAAGGGCTATCATCAGACCCGCATCGCTGACATCGCGACCGAAGCCGACGTTGGCCTCGGCACTTTCTACCTGCACTTCAAAACCAAGAACGAAATCTTCATCGAGCTGATCGAACACGGCGCGGCCGAATTGCGGCGCAACCTCGCCGAGGCCAAGGCGGGCGTCTTCACTCCGGCCGAGAAACTCAAGATCACGATCGATACGATCCTCGACGCGGCGGTGCAGGCACCCGAACTTTTCCGCATCGTGTTCGGTCACAGCCCCGCGTTTCTCGATCTGATGGTTCGCGTCCACGAGGTTTTTATCGACGACCTGCGCGACGACCTCGCGCCGGCAGTCGGCGATCGTGCCGATGCAATCGCGCATCTCACAGTAGGGATGCTGTCGCAGGCTATCTCGTGGCTGCTCGCGAGCCGCGATCTTTCTCACGCGGAGCTGAAAAATATCACCGTAAATTTTGCCCTGGGCGGACTCGAGCGCGCAGCACGGCTCGCCGCCCCTTGAATCGGAGGATTCTCACAATGGCCCACGACACGCACGACCACACGATCGTCAACACCGACCTCGAAAGCGTTTTCCACTGGGACTACAGCGTCAAGTTCCCGCAGATGGACCGGCTGTACGAGAACGCCAAGCGCGATCAGTGGAACGTCTCGACCACCATCAACTGGGACCGTCCGATCGAAAAGGAAGTCCTGGACATGACGATGATGCCGATGTTCCAGACCGAGCTCTACAAATCGCTGAGCGCTGAGAACAAGTACCAGCTCGGTCGCAAGTTCGCGGCGTGGCGCCTCTCGCAATTCCTGCACGGCGAGCAGGGTGCGCTGATGGTCTGCGGACAGCTCGTTGACGCGGTGCCCGACCTCGACGCCAAGATGAACGCCGCGGCGCAGGTGTTCGACGAGGCGCGTCACGTCGAGGGCTTCCGCAAGTACATCACCAAGCTCGATCGCATCTACCCGATCGATCCCACGCTTGAGCGCCTGCTGACCACCGTGATGGCGCACGATCGATGGGAGCCCAAGTACGTCGGGATGCAGGTCGTGGCCGAGGGGCTCGCGATTGCGGCCTTTCGCTTCATGCAGCGCGAGACCAAGGACGAGCTGCTGAAGGAACTGCTCGAGTACATCATGAAGGACGAAGCGCGCCACGTCGGCTTCGGGATGCTCGCGCTGCGCGACGCCGTGACCAAGCTCAAGGGCAAAGACAAGAAGGACCTCGAAGACTTCGCCTTCGCCGCGTGCGACATGATGGTGACGAAGGTCGTCGACGGCGTGCCCAAGGACGGCTTCCTGTCGGGCGCGATGGTCTTCGAGGAAGTAGGCATCTCGATGAAGGACATCGAGGAAGAGATGCATCGCAACCCGGCGTGGGCAGCAGCCGAGAACGACATGGAAAAGCAGTTCAACTCGTTCCTGTTCGTCGACACGATCATCCCATGCCTGCGGCAAATCGATCTGATCAACGACCGCACCGAGTCGTGGTACCAGCAGCTAGGCGTAATGCAGATGGCATCCGCCGCGTAGCTCGCGCGCACAATCAGAATGATGAAGGGCCGGTCGTGAGACGACCGGCCCTTCCTTTTTTCTCCTGCGCACGAACGCGAGTCCCGTCCGCGCCAGTTGTCATCATGACGAAGCGAGCAACGCGAGCGGACCACAAGTCTGCGATCCTCACAAAGCGAGCAACGCGAGCCTCCGTGTCATCCTGACAGAGCGAGCAACGCGAGCGGCAGGACATGGCTCCTGGCCTCCGGACAGCTTCGCGTTTTGTGTCACCCTGACGACCCGAGCAACGCGAGGGGAGGAACGGGCCTCGGACAGCTTCGCGAAAGCGAAGCCGGTTCCGGTCTCTGAAATCGCGAAGCGCTCCTTTCTACTAACAAGCGCGAGAAAGAATCAAGAACGACAAAACAAAGACGACGGAATAAATTCCGTCCTACTTCCGGAACTTCGCTAACGCCTGACCTTGCAGCTTGTAGTTCGGTTCGCCGAATTCCTCATCGACGCCGCCTGTCGGCCTGAACCCCAGGCTGACGTACAGTGCCGCGGCGTTGAGATTGGTACGGAAGCAGGTTAGCTGCACCGCTTCGCATCGAGGGTAGCGCGCGACGATCATTTTGAGCACCTCCAGCATCGCAGCGCGGCCGTAGCCTTTGGTCTGATGCTCGGCGGCGATCATGATGTCGTCGATCCAGTAGTTGTCAGCGCTGTTCGGATTGCATGCGGTAGTCGTGTAGCCGACCACCTCTTCGCCTGCGCGGATGAGATGCGGCAGATGTTCGAAGTTGTCGCCGAACAGGCGCACGTAGCATCGCGCGAGCGTCCATCGCGCGGGCGTGACGTATGTAGTCTGATCGGGCTTGAGCTGCATATTGAACAGCTTGAGAAAATTGCTCCGATCGATCGGCTCTAGAACGATCTTGTGATCCCTCTTCTTCATGATTGCACGTGGAGGAAAATGTCTCGCGCGTGTTCGTCGCTTATGCGCTTGACTGATGTGATTCGATCGGCGAACTGCGCGAGCGACGACGTCTCCGCCGATCCGACGTCGACCAGCACTGCGAAAATCGAGAAGTCGAGTTCGTCTTTGCGCTCGCGCAACCGCGACAACCATTGCGGACTTACCTGCGATTCGCCGTCGGTGATTATCACGATATCGCCGCGCTTGAGTTTCTTTTCGCCGAGCAATTCGACCGCCGCGTCGATCGGACTCTCGAAGTCGGTGCCGCCGCCGGGAAAGTACTCGGCCATCTCAACGACCTTGTTCAAATCGGGCTGATAGCGGCGTTCGCGATTGAGATCGATCACCTTGAGGCTCGCGAGGCCCGACGAAAACATCACGGCGCGGAACAGCCGGCGCTGCCGCCTCGCTATATCCATCAGCGTCAGCGCGACCGCCTTCGACCACATCTCCTTGTCGCCCTGCATCGAGGAGCTCACGTCGATACACACAACCATCGGGCCCTTGCCCTTCTGCTCGTCGTCGCGCAGGCGGTATTGGAGCACGGTGCCTTCGAGCACGCGGCGATGGAAATCGCGCTTGAGGACGGAATGATGCATCGCGAGCAGCTCGGCCGGAATCAGGCGGCCGAGCTCGGAGCCGAGCTCGATGTCGTAAGCTTCGGCAACGCCGCGTTCGAGCGTCTTGCGCTTGAGCGCGCGCGCGTCCTGCTTGAATCGCCCGACCATCCGCGCCAGTTCGCCGAGCTTTTTATTGCGCGCAAGCCGTCGCCCGAGCTCGAGGCGCGCACCGGCGGCGACGCGTCCGCCCTGCCCGAATTCGCGGCTGAAGTCGTGACTGTCCTCGGCGGCCTGATCGATTTCAGCTGCCAGCTCGCCAGTCTTGAGCTGCATCCGCTTGAGCGCGCTCTGATCCGCGCCCTTCAGCTGAGTCTCGAACTGCCGCGACTTCTGATTGAGCCGCGCCTCGGAGACCTTGGCCGCGCGCTCGGCCGCATCGGCCATCTCCGCGAGCTCCTTCTTCGTCGCCTGATCTTTTTCTTCGCCGGATTCCTTCTCGCCCTCTTTCGGTTCCTGTATTTCGTTGACGGCCTTCACCGCCTCGGCGCGCGCTTCGAGGTCCTGCTCCTGGCGCGCGAGGTCCCACAAGTCGAGCATCTCGCTGCGGTTGATGAGCTTCTCCGACTTGATCATCTCGAGCGCATGCTCGCTCATCACGATCGCGGCGATCGCCGCCTTGTCTTCTTCGAGCGCGGTGCGCGAGCGCAGCGCCTGGAACGGCGCCGACGGCACTACCTGTTCGAGAATAGTGCGGTTGAGCGCAGCCGCCATCCGCACGTCATCGGATTTGCGCAGCACCGGGTTCATCTTGAACAGCGCGAAGAAGAAATCCTGCACCAGCGCGCCGAAGTGAGGCACCAGCCGCTCGCCGGTTTCCGCGAGATCGGCGAGCGACGGCGCATCGGCGACGATTTCATTCCACGTGCGCCGGTCGTAGCTGTCGCTCTCGAACCACGACGCCGTGGCCGGTACGACCGGCACATACATACGTCGCGGCTTGACGATTTTGGCTTTGCGCGGCATCGGGATCGATCCTACGTCACACAGAACCGGCTCGCCACGATTGGGGTTCCCTCCATTGCCTTACGATGGAGCTTGATCATATCGCTTGATCGGTAACAGAATTGTAACAACGGCATCGCGGGACGCCCTCAATAGATGACGCAGGAATCCAACACGCTCTCGAACCGTCAGCATTCGCTGATACTCGCGGCCGTGCAGGAATTCATCTCGACCGCCGAACCCGTCGGCTCCGCCCAGATCGTCGCGCGCCATCAGCTGGGCGTGCGCGCCGCGATGGTGCGCAACATGATGGCCGAGCTCGAAGACGGAGGGTACCTGCGTCAACCACATACTTCGGCCGGGCGCGTGCCCACAGAGAAAGCATTTCGTTACTACGTCGATCATTTGGCGGCGGCGACGCGAATCGGCTTCGAGGATCGCGCGCAGATCGAGCTTCATTACTCAGGCGCCGTGCGCAACCTCGGTGAAGTGCTGCGCGATACTCCGCGCCTGCTCTCGCTTCTCACGGGGCAAGCGGCGCTGGTGATGGCGCCGCGGCTCGAGGCGTCGATCATCGAGCGCGTCAACTTCGTGCGCATCCGCGACAACCAGGTGCTGGCGGTGTTCGTCGCGACGAAAGGCGCGATGCAGAATCGAATCGTCGATACCGAGCGCGACCATTCGCAGGACGAGCTCGATCGGATGGCGCGCTACCTGAACGAGTCGCTCGAAGGGCGTACGCTCGACGAGGCGCGGCGATGGATCGAAGCGCAGCTTCACGAGGAGCGGGCGAATTACGATCGCTTCATGCACGACGCGCTCGCGCTGGGCGAAGCGATCGCCGACTACGTCGGGCGTCCGGAGTTGTACGTCGAGGGCAGCTTGCAGGCGCTCGAGCAGCCGGAGTTTTCGGATCGCGGCAAGATGCGCGAGCTGCTGCGCGCGCTTGACGACAAAACCGCGTTGCTTGAACTGCTCGAGCGCAGCCTGACCAACGCGGGGCTGACGGTGTCGATCGGATCGGAGAACTACGACCCGCGGCTGGCATCGCTGAGCGTTGTGGCGGCGTCGTACGCGAGCGGCTCAAGCGCGCTCGGCAGTCTTGCGATTGTCGGGCCGGTGCGGATGGACTACGACCGGGTGATACCGCTGGTCGAGTACACGGCGCGGGCGCTGTCGCGATTGATGGAATATTGAAGTGAAACCCCTCCTGGGTTTCACGCTTCCCTGGGCAGGGGTAACACCTGCACCTTAGTATTTCGCCTCCAAAATCTTCGAAAAATCGAACGATTTCGGCCTTGCCGGCAGTGGCACGCTCGAAAATCATGCTTAGGTTTTCTGTGGTCGGATCGGTTTCATAAAAATGAACAAGCGACATAAACATCCGCAGGACGGAAATCCCGAGATGGATGGTGAGTTCGAGCAGACGGGCTCCGGCGCACAGTCTGAGCACGCCGAGGTCGAGTCCTTGCAGGCGCAGATCGCTGAAAAGGACAAGGAAATCGCAGAGCTGAAAGACAAGTATCTGCGGACGCTCGCCGACTCCGAGAATGCGCGCAAGCGGATTCGCCAGCAGAGCGAGGAATCGGTGCGTATCCAGCGCGAGGCGATTCTCCGCGACCTGCTGCCGATTATCGACAACCTCGAGCGCGCGCTGGCGGCAGCTCGCAGCGGCACCGATGCCAAGACAATTGTCGATGGCGTCGAGATGACGGTGAGGGCGCTGATCGATTTTCTGCGCGCGCAGGGCGTGACTCCGATCCAGTCGGTTGGCCAGGCGTTCGATCCGAATCGGCATGAGGCGGTCGATCACGTTGAGTCAGAGACGCATCGGCCGAACACGGTCGTCGATGAGTTCCATCGCGGGTATCTGATCGGCGAGCGCACTTTGCGGCCGGCGCGGGTGTCGGTCGCGAAGGGAAGCGGGGGCGATTCCGGAAGGCGAAACGGGGGCGAAAACGACGCTTCCGACGTTGAAAATAGCTAAAGCATGATTATCTCTATCTTAAGTTCTATATCAGGGGACCTTTAGGAAAATGGCAAAAGTTATCGGTATCGATCTGGGCACGACCAACAGTTGCGTCGCGATCATGGAGGGCGGCGATCCTGTAGTTATCGCCAACTCCGAAGGCAGCCGCACGACGCCGTCCGTAGTTGCTTTCACTGAATCGGGCGAGCGGCTCACCGGCCAGATCGCGAAGCGCCAGTCGATCACCAATCCGACCAACACAGTTTTTGCGATCAAGCGGCTGATGGGCCGGCGTTTCGATGACGCCGAAGTTCAGAAGGCGCTGAAAGTGCTGCCGTACAAGGTCGTGAAGAACGACGACGGCGCGGCGTGGGTGGAAATCCGCGGCAAGAAATACAGCCCGCCGGAAATCTCGGCGTTCATCCTGCAGAAGATGAAGCAGACGGCAGAAGATTACCTCGGCGAGAAAGTCACCGAGGCCGTTATCACCGTGCCCGCGTACTTCAACGACAGCCAGCGCCAGGCCACCAAGGATGCGGGCCGAATCGCGGGCCTCAACGTGCTGCGAATTATCAACGAGCCGACGGCGGCGTCGCTGGCGTACGGACTCGACAAGAAGAAGGACGAGAAAATCGCCGTGTTCGATCTCGGCGGCGGCACGTTCGACATTTCAATTCTCGAACTGGGCGAAGGTGTGTTCGAGGTCAAAGCGACCAACGGCGATACCTTCCTGGGCGGCGAAGATTTCGATCAGCGCATCATGGACTACCTGGCCGACGAATTCCGCAAGGATCAGGCAATCGATCTGCGCAAGGATCGGATGGCGCTGCAGCGGCTGAAGGAAGCGGCTGAGAAAGCCAAGACCGAGCTGTCGACCGTCACCGAGACCGACATCAACCTGCCCTTCATCACGGCGGATCAGTCGGGCCCCAAGCATCTCAATATGAAGCTGTCGCGCGCGAAGCTCGAAGCGCTGTGCGCCGACCTGCTCGACAGGCTCGACGCGCCATGCGTGACGGCGCTGCGCGACGCCGGCCTCAAGGCCAGCGACATTAACGAGATCGTGCTCGTCGGCGGCATGACGCGCATGCCCGCGGTGCAGGAGCGCGTGAAGCGCCTGTTCGGCAAGGAAGGTCATAAGGGCGTCAACCCGGACGAGGTCGTCGCGATCGGCGCGGCAATCCAGGCGGGCGTGCTCAAGGGCGAAGTCAAAGACGTGCTGCTGCTCGACGTGACTCCGCTGTCGCTCGGAATCGAAACGCTGGGCGGCGTGTTCACCAAGCTGATCGAAAAGAACACGACGATTCCCACGCGCAAGAGCCAGACCTTCTCGACCGCGCAGGACAACCAGACAGCGGTCACGATTCGCGTGTTCCAGGGCGAGCGCGAGATGGCGGCGGACAACAAGCTGCTCGGCCAGTTCGACTTGATCGGAATTCCACCTGCGCCGCGCGGGATGCCGCAGGTCGAGGTCACGTTCGACATCGATGCGAACGGAATCGTGAACGTGCATGCGAAGGACCTCGGCACCAACAAGGAGCAGTCGATAAAGATCACTGCGTCGTCGGGGCTCAACGAGGAAGAGATCAAGAAGATGGTGCGCGAGGCCGAGGCGCATGCGGCGGACGATCATGCTCGCCGCCAGCAGGCGGAGGCGCGCAACAAGCTCGACAACCTGATCTACACGACCGAGAAGACGCTGAAGGATCACGGCGCCGAAGTTGACGAGGCGGGACGCAAACAGGTCGAAGACGCGCTCGCGGAAGCGCGGACCAAGCTCGAGTCCAAAGACGCCGACGAGATCAATCGCGCGGCCGAGACGCTGCAGAACGCGTCGCACAAGCTGGCCGAGGCGATGTACAGCAAGACCAAGGCTGGTGCTGGGCCGCAACAGGGCGCGGGCCCGCAGGATGGCGCCGGCGCTCAGGCTGGCAATGGCGAAGCGGGCGCCAAAGAAGACGTCGTCGATGCGGACTACAAAGAAGTCAAAGATCAGTAACGATATACGGGGCCGCGCAAGCGGCCCCTTTCACATGAAACCCGCAATGGCGTCGCCAGCGACGTTCGCATAGAATCTCTGCGCGATGCCGTCAGCCAATAAACGCGATTACTACGAAGTTCTTGGCGTCAATCGCGGCGCCGGCGAAGTCGAGCTGAAGAAAGCCTACCGCAGTCTCGCGATTCAATTTCATCCTGATCGCAATCCCGGCAACAAAGACGCCGAGGAGCGGTTCAAGGAGCTTAACGAGGCCTACCAGGTTCTCTCCGATCCTGAGCGGCGCGCGCAGTACGATCGCTTTGGACATGCCGCGTTCCAGGGACCGCAGGGGGGACCGGGCGGATTCGGCGGCTTCGACTTCAGCCAAGGCTTCGAGGAAGTTTTCTCCGACATCTTTGGCGACTTCTTCGGCACCGGCCGCGGACGATCGCGATCGCGCACTCGGCGCGGCGACGACCTGCGCTACGATCTCGAAATCGAATTCGAAGAAGCGGCGCGCGGAATCGAGAAGGTCGTAAAGTTCCAGCGCCTCACGCAATGCGAAGCCTGCAACGGCACGCGCGCACGCGGCGGATCCAGCGGCGCACGCCAGTGCCCCAATTGCCGCGGCAGCGGCCAGGTGCGCACGCAGCAGGGATTCTTTTCGATATCGACGACCTGCGGACAGTGCCGCGGCGAGGGAATGATAATTTCGGACCCCTGCCCCAAGTGCCAGGGACAGGGGCGAATCCGCAAAGCCGAATCGCTCGCCGTGAAGATTCCGCCGGGCGTCGATAACGGATCGCGCCTCAAGCTGCGCGGCGAGGGCGAGGCCGGCTACGGCGGCGGACCGCAAGGCGATCTCTACGTCGTCATTCACGTCAAGGAGCACGAGATGTTCGTGCGCCAGGACAACGACGTGATAATCGAGGCGCCGATCAGTTTTCCGCAGGCGGCGGTCGGCACCGAGATCGAAGTGCCGACGCTCGAAGGCAAAGTGAAGCTGAAGATTCCGTCGGGCACGCAGTCGGGAAAAATATTGCGGCTCAAGGGCAAGGGCATCGTCGATCTTCACGGCTACGGACGCGGCGATCAGTTGATCAAGGTGATTGTCGAGACGCCGCGCAGCCTGACCGCGCGCCAGCGCGAGCTGCTCGAGGAATTCGCGAAGCTCGACGGCAAGGCCGTCAACCATCCGCTCTCCAAGGGCTTCGTGGACAAGCTCAAGGAGATGTTCGGCTAGGCTGGCGCGCGAGTGCCGTCCAGCGAAGGAGCGCAAGCTATGGCCTGCAACTCATGCGAAAGCAGCGGAAGATTCCGCGCGAGCTATTGCGACGACTGTGAGCGCTGGACCTTCCACGTCGATAAGCGCGACCTGCTGATCGCGGCAGGGCTGCTCGCAGTAGGAGCGGTAGTCGTGCTTCAGCCGGAACTGTTGTTCGCTCCCGCCGGCTTCATGTTCGCGAAGCGCGTAGTCGGCGCCCTCGTCTAGAAAAAATTCCGCGCGCTCAGCGCGGGACGTGCACCAATTCAAGCTTCAACCCGTCGGGATCGGTGAAAAACACCGCGTAGTATCCCGGCAAGTAGTCGTACTCTCTTGGCGGATCGGTAACCTTGCCGCCGTTGGATGAGATTTTTGCGGCCAAGTCGTCGATCTGTTGGCGGCTTTCGGCGGCGAATGCGATCTCGCACAGTCCGACGCGATGGCGATGAAAAGTGTCGCGGCGAAATTCGGGGTCGGACGGCCGAATCCAAAGCGAGCCGTGATCGCCGAAGTAGCCGGTCGTGACGTCGGTGTCCGCCTGGTCGTAGGACATCGCCTTCGGATAGCCAATCTGCGGCATCAGCCAAGCGTAAAACTTTTTCGCGGCCGCATAGTCGTTGACGTTGACGATGATATGGTCGACTCCCGCGCCCATGGCGACACCTCCGGTATAGCGTTTTTAGAAAGTAAAAATTATCGGTGCCCGCCCCTTGACGTTCGACGAAGAGGAATTATTTTTTCGCTCGGATAGCGGTTCCAAATCTAATTCAAAAGGAGGCTCTTATGGCACTGCTAAGATATTCCCCCGAATTGGATCCTGTTACCAACCTGATCGCGCTGCAGGGCGACCTCGAGCGCTTCCTGCGCAACCCCGGCTATGGGCTTGGTGTCTCCGGATCGGGCGGTTTTCCGCCGGTGAACATTTTTGATGCCGGCGACGGAATCGCAGTCATTGCCGAGGTGCCGGGTATCGACCCCAACAGCATCAGCGTGTCCGGCCAGGGACATACGCTCACCATCAAGGGCGAGCGGCGGCGCGAGACCTCGACCGACGCTGCCGGATATCACCGCCGCGAGCGTTCGTTCGGCGAGTTCTCGCGTTCGATCCAGTTGCCGGAGCAGCTCGATCTCGACAAGGCGACTGCGACTTACGAGGCGGGAATTCTGACGGTTAAGGTTTCCAAAGCAGAAGCGGCAAAGCCGCGTCAAATCGCTGTGAAGTCGGCGTAGCGGTTCAAATCGAGTACCCGAATTCCTCAAAGGAGGAACGCAAAAATGACTGAGCAGGAGATCGCGACCAAAGAAAAGCAGCAAGTACAAGGCCAGGAAAAAACCCGCGCTGGACGTTTCTTTCTGCCTGATGTCGATATTGAAGAGCTGAGCGATTCGCTGAAACTCCGCGCCGACATGCCCGGCGTCAAGCAGAACGACGTCGAGGTGACGCTCAACAACGGCATCCTCACGATAGTAGGCACGGTGTCGTCGGAGTCCTATCGGAAACTGCAGCCGCTCTATACCGAGTACAACGTCGGAAACTACTTCAGACAGTTCGAGTTGAACGAGGATATCGACGCGCAGCGGATCAATGCGTCGATGAGGGACGGCGTGCTCGAGCTGACGCTGCCGAAGAGCGAGCGCGCACGGCCGCGGCGAATCGAAGTCAACGCGCGCTGAGCGTGCGGCCCAGCGCGTCGTACAAAGCAGCGCGCATCACGCCGGCCGGCGGCGCCACCCGGTTGAACAGCTTGAAGGCGAGTTCGCCCTGGTTCACCAACATTCCGGCGCCGTCGGCGGCGCGCCGGCCGGCAGCGAGCGCGGGCTTGATGAACTCGGTGGGCTCCTTCGAGTAAACGAGATCGTAAAAGAGGCAATCGTCGGGGGTTGACTTGTAATCGAGGCGCGCGAAGCGGCCCGTCGTCAGGCCCATCGAGGTCGCGTTGACGATCAACCGTGCGTCGGCGAGCAGCGCGGAGTCCATCAGCGCGTCGAGCCCGCGAGGCTCACCTTGTGCGCGCGCGCCCTTCATCGAAAAGCGGCGCGCGAGTGCTGCCGCGCGCGCGGGCGTGCGATTTGCGATCACGACGCGGCTCGCTCCGAGCCGGACGCATGCCAGGACGGAGGCTGACGCCCCGCCGCCAGCGCCGATCACGATCGCGAGGCGTCCATGCAGGTCGCATCCGAGGTCGCGCAGGTCGCGCTCGAGGCCGCGCGCGTCGGTGTTGTCGCCGCGCAGCACGCCGCGCCGATTGACAACGCAATTGACCGCGCCGAGCATGCGCGCCTCGCCACTGAGATCCTTGATGAGCCGCGCCGCAGCTTCCTTGTGCGGGACAGTGAGATTTACGCCGATGATACCGAGCGGAGGAATCGCGCGGAGTGCGTGGGCCAGATTGCCGGCAGTGACGCGAAACGCAGCATAGGTTCGGCTCATACCGAGCGCCGCGTAAGCAGCGTTGTGCATCGCGGGCGATTTGGAATGTCCGACAGGATCGCCGAAAATCGCTGCGACCGCGATATCGCGACTGGCAGCCAAGCGGGATCAGCCGGCGACGGGATGTGCGGCGCGCTCGGCGCGCACCTCTTCGGCGTTGAACACCCAGCTATACTTGAGACCCTCGCGCGCGAACGCGTCGGCCGCGCCCTCGCCCCGCTCTACCAGCGCGATTGCCGCGATCACGTTCGCGCCGGCCTCACGCATCGCAGCGACGGCTTGCAGGCTCGAGCCGCCAGTCGTGTTGGTGTCGTCGATCACGGCGGTCTTGAGCCCGGGCTTGAACGCACCTTCGACTATCTGCTGCAATCCGTGTTGCTTGGTTTCCTTGCGCACGAAGAATCCACGGATATCCACACCGTTGCGATACGCCGCGGCCATCACCGCGTCGGTCACAGGCAGCGCGCCGACCGCCATGCCGCCGATTTGTTCGACGCCCGAAGCCTTTACGAGCTCTAGCACCAGCTCTCCGGCAAGGTAAGCGCCACGTGGCAGGTACAGTGTGCGTTTGCAATCGAGATAGTAATTGGACGAACGGCCCGAAGAGAGCGTGAGTTGACGCTCGAAGAAGGACTCCCGGGCGAGAATTGCCAGCAGTTCGCGTCGATCTTCGGATTTCATAATTGAAGGCAAATCTTAGCGGATGCAGCGCAGGGCACAAGAGCGATATAATATTAGTCGCGCTGGTGATAGCGTCAAAAGCGCCCGAAGGGAACAATGGACCGCGCGTTGCGGTCTGCAGGGCACAAAAAGGAGAGGCAGCGATGCCGCCACGAGTTTGCACTCGGGCGACGCGCGATAATAAGTGATTAGCAACGATTCACCCCGTGTTATCGGAACTGGCACTGCGTTACCCGGCAACTACGTCGACCAGGAACAACTGACATCGCGTCTGCGCGAGCTGTGGCAAACGCGCTGGTCTGATCTGCGGCGCTTCGACAAAATCCAGGGCGCGCTAGGGATCACCGGGCGTCATCTCGCCCTGCCCATCGAGCAGTACATCCCGCTCGACACCTTCGCGAAGACCAACGATGCGTGGATGCGCGTCGCGCCGGAAGTCGGCAAGGCGGCAGCTGAGCTCGCGCTCGAGCGCGCCGGGCTGAAGCCTCGCGACGTCGATCACTTATTCTTCGTCACCGTCACCGGCATTGCAGTACCGAGCATCGACACGCGAGTTATCAGCGCGCTCGGGATGCGCAAGGAAATCAAGCGCACGCCGATTTTCGGACTCGGATGCGTCGCGGGTGCGGCCGGGACTGCGCGCGCCGCTGATTACATTCGCGCATTCCCGTCGGAAGTCGCGATGCTGCTGTCGATCGAGCTGTGCTCGCTCACGCTGCAGCGCGAGGACCTCTCAATCGCGAACATCATCGCGTCTGGGCTGTTCGGTGACGGCGCGGCCGCGATGCTGATAGGCGGCACGGCGCAGACGACGCCCGGTCCGCAGGTAGTTGCGACGCGATCGCTGGTCTTCCCGAATACCGAAGAAATTCTCGGCTGGGAAATCGTCGACAGCGGATTCAAGATCGTGCTGTCGTCGAAGCTTACTGACCTCGTGCGCGCCAATATCCTCGACGAAGTGGATTCGTTCCTCGCCAAGCAGAACATCGATCGATCGCACATCAAGCACTGGATCGCGCACGCCGGCGGCCCCAAGGTGCTCGAGACCCTCGAAGGCGCACTCGCGCTGCCCGAGGAAGCGCTCGCGCGTTCGTGGCATTCGCTGAAGTCGGTTGGAAATCTCTCGTCGGCGTCCGTGATGTTCATCCTCGACGAATTGCTCGAGGACCACGTCGCCGCGCCGGGAGAGTACGGCATGATCATCGGGATGGGTCCCGGATTTTCGGTCGAGTTAGTCTTGCTGAAGTGGTGATCTCGCTCCGCACGTATCTGATCATCCTCGCGCTGCTGGTCGTCGAGCGAATCTTCGAACTCGATAAGGCGCGCCGCAACGCGCGCCGCGCGTTCGAGCATGGCGCGATCGAAGTCGGCCAAGTGCACTATCGTGTGATGGTCGCGATGCACACGATCTTCATCGTGTCGTGCGCCGTCGAGGCCACGTTCTTCCCGCATACAATTGCGCCCGCGGTCCCGTGGATCGCGCTGTTCGCTGAAATTGTCGCACAGGGGCTGCGCTACTGGGCGGTCGCGACGCTCGGCGAGCGCTGGAACACGCGCATCATCGTGAGTCCCGAGCGCGCGCCGGTAACTGATGGGCCGTATCGCTTCATGCGTCATCCCAACTACCTGGCTGTGGTGATTGAAATCGCGGCGGTGCCGATGATCGGCGGCGCGATCTTCACAGCGATCGCATTCACAGTCGGCAACGCATTGATCCTCGCTGTAAGAATTCCCGCCGAAGAGCGCGCGATGGGCGGGCGCTACGCTGAGGCACTCGGATCGCGCCGCCGTTTCTTCCCCGGGTTGCGCCACGGCTAGGATAGTCCGGTGTTCTTCGCACCGTTCCTTGCGTTTTACGCGATCGTCTTTTTTCTCGTCCTCGCGTTCTTTTTCATCCTGCTTGAAATCCACGTCATCAGTTATGCGTTCGTTACGCTCGGCCTGTCTCCCGAGATGGCGTTCACAGCACTGCTGGTTAGTCTCTTCGGTAGCTACATCAACATTCCGATCGCGCGCGTCGCCGGCGGCCAGCCGCATCCGGCCGAGATAGTTCGCAGCTTCGGCATTCGCTACAGAGTGCCGGCGCGCTACGCCACCGACTCGACCATCATCGCGGTAAACGTCGGCGGCGCGATCGTTCCCGTGGTGATCTCGGTGTATCTGCTGATGCAAATGCCGACGATTCTCGTGCCGGCGCTGATCGGCGTCGCGATAGTCACTGCGATCGTTCATCGGTTCGCGATGCCGGTGCCGGGGATGGGAATCGCGACACCGATGCTGATACCGCCGATCGTCGCCGCCGCATGCGGCTACTTCCTCGGCTCCTCGCAGCACCATCGCGACGCTGTCGCATTCATCAGCGGCGTGTTAGGCACACTCATCGGCGCCGATTTGCTCAACCTCCGCAACCTGCGCGATTTGGGCGCACCGGTCGCATCGATCGGCGGCGCCGGTACCTTCGACGGAATCTTCCTGACAGGAATCGTCGCGGTATTGTTGGCGTGAGCGCGTATACTACGCGGGTTTGAATTTCACCAGCGTGTGATCCGGCGTTACGTCGTCGAAGAAGACCTGCACCGGCATCTCGACGCGCACGCTTTCCGGCGGCGCGACGATATTCGTCGTCATGCGCGGGCCTTCGGCCAGCTCGACGATTGCCAGCACGTACGGCGCGTCGGCGAACGCACGGCTCGACGCTCGCCGCACGACTGTGTAGCTGTACACTTTGCCGCGACCGCTCACGCGCTCCCACGCGAGCTTGTCCGAGAAACATTTCGGGCATCGAGGGCGCGGATAGTAAACATACTCGCGGCACGCACCGCATCGCTGAATCGTCAACTCATGGCGGCGTGCGGCTTCCCAGAACGGACGGCTCGTTGGCGATGGCTTTGGAAGCGGTTTGTAGTATTCGCTCATGATCGTCGCTCCAGCACGAGACTGACCTGCTCGCTCATGATTCCTCCGTTGCCGTTGACGTAGCCGAGCGCCGCGTCTTTCACCTGCCGCCCGCCGCCGCGGCCCATCAACTGTCTTATCCCCTCCGTCACATGACTCATCCCGCCCGCCAAGCCCGGCTGGCCGAACGACAGTTGCCCGCCATGTGTATTGCACGGGAAATCGCCCGCGTAAGTCAGGTCATGTTCGGCGACGAACGGCCCGCCCTGCCCTTTCTTGCAAAAGCCTGCGTCCTCGAGCGTGACGATCACGGTGATCGTGTAGCAGTCGTACGGGCAGACGAAGTCCATGTCCTTCGGCTGCAGGCCCGCCATCTTGAACGCGTTCTCGGCTGCCGGCTTGATGGGCGACGTCGTGATCGACGGCGCGTAGGTGATCGTCGAATGGTTGGCGGCTTCGCCCGCGCCCAGCAGCCATACCGGCGGATGCTTCGCGCGCTTGGCCACTTCGGGCGACGCGACGATTATCGCAGCGCCGCCGCTCACCGGGCTCACGATCTCGAACAGATGCAGCGGGTCGACGATCATTCGCGAGTTGAGCACTTCGTCGATTGTGAGCGGCTTGTCGTTGAACGTGGCGAGCGGATTCTTGAGCGCGTTCGTGCGTTGATCGACGGCGACCTTCGCCATCTGCCGCGCCGTGGTGCCGTACTCGTGCATGTGGCGATGCGCGATCATCGCATAGCCGCAGTTCGCGCCGATATTTCCATACGGCGCCTCGAACTCGCGCTGCACCGAAACCACTGGCGGGCGCTGGTCTCCCGCCTTGTTCAAATCGGCGACGAGACACAGCACTGCGCTGCACATGCCCGCGTCGATTGCGGCCGCCGCGCGCCAGATCATGCCGGCTCCGCTCGCGCCGCCGATATCCACCTGGTTCAGCATCCGCAGGTCGAGCCCCAGCACCTCGGCCGCGCTCGCCGGATAAATCATCCCGGGATCCGAAAACGGTACGCCGACCAGGAAACCGTCGATATCTTTTTTCTCGAGCCCCGCATCGGCGATCGCCTCGGCCGAGACTCGCGCCATCTGGCCGAGCGCGGTCAGGTCGCCTGGCTCCTTGAACGGTTTGAGTTCTCCGATTCCGATCGCCGCGGCTTTTCCTTTGAGACTCATAGCATCGACTCCCGCGTTCGCGTTCTCGATGACGATTACCACAAATTGCGTCCCGCGAGATCGCCGCCGCGCGGTTCAATTCAGAGAAAAAATCTTATAGCTTTGTTCGTTCGAGGTACTTTTAACCAAATGGCATTTATCATCTGTGACGATCACAACCTTGACGTTGAAGCCGATGGAGTCGACAACGCCGTCGCGAAGCAATTGATGCTGACCGACGAAAAGGCCGGCGCGACCCCGATCGAAAAAGAGATCATCGCGTTCGGCAAAACGCATCGACACTGCAACATCCGGATTCTCGCCGGCTAGTTTTCAGATCACTCACATACCCGCCCGCATTTTCCGCCTTCGATGTTGACCGGCTGACCAAGCGGCAGATACACTGCCGAGGCGGGGTGGAGCAGTCTGGTAGCTCGCCGGGCTCATAACCCGGAGGTCGAAGGTTCAAATCCTTCCCCCGCAACCAATACACCCACATTTTTGACGCTTCGCGACCGCTTTCTTGGGCTGTACCTGCTTCAATCGCGTTGCGACGCCTAGCTCTGCCAGCCATTTCAACAGCACCGCACGAAGCTGTTTGTTTATAAAATTGAACTTGAAAGTAGTATTTGCGATGAATTAGACATTAAGGCAAGTTTAGTTCTCTCACATCAGCCGGAATCGCGGGGGCATAAATGGAAATCGCCGTTCATTTGTCTCGAGCTCGTCGGGTGCTGGTACTGGCGTTAGCTTGGCTACTCTTCGTTAACCCTTCGTACGCCGCAGCGAGCACCGATCATCGTCCCGATACGCCTGCTGCGATGCTCCGCCTACCGGGCCACGTGCTGCCCGCGCTGTCAAAAGCCAATATCGTTCCATCGAAGGCAAACAAAAACGATCAGCCGATGACGCTGACCATCGTGCTGCGTCATGACGATGAAGCGGGGCTAAATCGCTACTTGCACGAGCTGTACGATCCGCACTCGCCAAATTTTCATCACTACCTTACGCAGCCGCAAATCGCGGCCAAATTCGGACCGTCGGCCGACACCTACATGGCTGCCCTTGAATACCTGAGAGCCAATAGCTTCGAGCTCCTGCGCGGATCGGCAAACAGGCTGACGCTGACGGTTCGGGGTACGCGCGCCAACGTCGAGCGCGCATTCGACATTCGGATTAAGGATTATCGAATTGGCAGGCGCTACTTCTATGCGAGCGATCGCGACCCGGCCCTTCCCGCAAATCTCGCTCCGAAGGTGCAATCGGTCGGAGGGCTCTCGAACCTTGCCCACGTCACTAACACCGTCAGTATAAAATCCGGGTTTGGGAAGCTCATTTGCAACATACTGCTAGCTCCATTCTATCCACCTGCCGGTCAGAAGTTCTGCGGATATGACCCTACGAAGGCTTGGAAGGCCTGCGTCGATTCTGTCCCAGCTTGGGCATCCAACAACACTCCGCTCGACATAGCGGTTGATCCCGCCTTGAATTACGCGACTGTTGTGCCGGACGGTCAGCCGTGCCCCCCTCCCCCGAAAACTACGACTCTCGCGAAGGCCGCCGGATTCGGCGTCGGCCCAACTGACGTGCACACGATGACGCGGCCCGCGACATCGTCGCTCGGCGGCATGGGCCAGACGATTGGCCTCGTCGAATTCGACACCTTCGAGCAAAGCGATGTCGCCAACTACTTCAACTTGATCGGTCTGCCGTCTGCCAACCTTGCCAATTTGAAAACGGTGAATGTAAACGGAGGAGCAGCGCCGGGATCAAACCAGGATGAGGTCCTGCTGGACATCGATACCGTCATGACTCTGGCGGAGCAGGCCAAGGTCACCGTCTACGATGCGCCTTTTGAGGGCGGCTCCAGCTTCGATGATGTGTTCAACCAGATGATCGATGACAAGGTTACGGTGATTAGTAACAGTTGGTCATACTGTGAAGACGAATCCGATCAGGCCGACGTCGACAGCGTCGATAGCGTCCTCAGTAACGCCGCGCTCGCCGGTATCAGCGTTTTCAATGGCGCAGGAGACACCGGCAGCACCTGCCTTGATGGCGCCGCGAACACTATCGGTGTGCCGGCCGATTCTCCGCATGCGACCGCGGTTGGCGGCACCACCGAAACGCAGAGCCTTGGCGGCCTCTATGGAACCGAGATGTGGTGGGATGGCACTTCGGAAACTCCCCCTACGGGTCAGGGCGGCTTCGGTATCAGTAAATTCTTTACTACGCCCTCATATCAAACCGGCCTGAACTCGATGGCAATGCGTTCCATCCCTGACGTTGTGACGAACGCGGACCCCAATACCGGCGTCGAAATCTGCCAGGCCAGCGCGGGCGGATGCCCCAACAACCTCTTCTATGGCGGCACCAGCATCGCGACTCCAATCTGGGCCGCATATACAGCTCTCATCAATCAGGCAGTCGGCACTAACGTTGGCATGGCGAATACAGTTTTGTACCCGCTCGCCGGCACCAGCGCCTTCCATGATGCCGCGTCGATGGGTAGCGACTTTCAGCACGTTGGCCTCGGCTCGCCAAATCTCGACCAAATGATTCTTGCGTTGTCGCATCAGACGGCAGGACCACCCGACGCGAATGGTTCGATTGTCACCCTTGCTTTTCAGGACGACGACCTCTCGCCGTCTATTTCGCTGGGCGTACCGTCCGATGGTGCTACCACGGCGATCGTTGTCGTGCTGCTGGCTGACACGAACGGCAACACGATTCCGGGCAAAACGGTAACGCTCGCCGCAAGCCCGAGCGACAACGCGATGATCTCGCCCGCGAGCGCCGTCACCAGCGCCAACAACGGTGCTGCCGTGTTCACGGTCACCGACCTCGTCCCCGAGACACTGACTTTTACAGCGACCGACACCACAGACAGCCTTAAGCTTTCGATGACGCCCGGTCTCAGTTTCGTTACTCCTCCGGCAGCGTCCGCCAGTATCGTGGCGAGCCTCAGCACCGAGCCCGCCGACGGAAGCACCCCCGACACCATCACGGTGACGCTCAAGGATTCGCTCGGGCGCCCCACTCCGGGCAAGGTCATTGCTCTCGACCAGGGCGGCGCAAGCTCCGTCGTTAGCGCGCCTTCCCCCGCCGTCACCGACAGTAATGGCGAGATCCAGTTTTCTGTCACCGACCTCCACACTGAGAGCGTCACTTACACTGGAACCGACGTCACAGACGGCAACCTGCCGGTGCCCGGTTCCGCAATGGTGGATTTCACCAGCGGCGGAGGCGGATGCGCTTCAGCGTCTTACGTCACTGGCACGGCAAATCCTGCACCCGGCTATGCCGTAAGCGCGTTCGCCACCGGCTTCGTCGTCTCCTCAGGCGACCAGGGCTTCTCCTACAACTGTTTCGGCGCCTACGGGATGGCGTGGGACGCTGCAGGCAACATGTACGTAACCGACTGGCCCACCGGTAAGGTGTACAAGTTCGGCACTTCGGGTGGCGTCGCCGATGCAGGCCATTTGTTTACGACGGTGAAAGCGCCTGCCACGGGCCTCGCAATCGACCCGGCCGGGAATATGTTCGCCAGCGAAGGCTCGGTCAGCGGGCCCGATGGCGACATCGTCCCGGTCAATCTGTCCAACGGCACAGTTGGTACTGCGATCGCCTCCGGCATTCCATGCCTGGGGAACATGGCGATTGATCCTGCGATACCGGCCCTCTACGTAAACGATTTCTGCTCGCTAGGCCCCGTAAGCCCAAACATCTGGCAGGTCACCGGGATCGACGGTGCGAGTCCGACTACCGTCGTCTACGCCCAGACACCGGACAACATCGAAAACTTGAACCTTGCGGTTGCACCGGACGGGGCGGTCTACGATGTTTACGCTGCGGCCGCCGGCGCGCCGATAGCACGGGTAGCTCCAGGCGGAAGCCCTGTGACCACGCTGACGGCGGCCGACAGCTCGCCAATAAGCCTTACCGGCGGGCTCGGTATGACGGTCGGGGGGAAGCAGGCCAGCGGCGACGCGCAATTCGTTATCGCGCCGTTCAATCCCCAGGCCAGCGCGACCTCCGGTCCTGATGAGGCTGAGCGGACTCTCGATCTGACCGGAGCCTCGCCGGCGCCCGGCGCGGCGCTTACCACGACCGACTTTTCAGGCTTGTCCAACTTCGCGATTGGACCCGACGGATGCCTGTACGTGGCAGGCGGCCCGACCGTCTCGAGAGTCACCAACGCTGACGGGAGCTGCGGTTTCGGCCCAGCCACCCAGCCACCGGCAATCAGCCTATCGCCGGCCGTAGTGATGCCGAATCCCCAGGTGGGGAGCAGTGTGAACCTGACAGCACAGTTCCACTACGTGAGCGTTGCAGACGGAACCCCGGTGACCCTTCAGGTCTCGGGAGCAAATAATAGGCTCCTCCAATCGAACACAACCGGCGGGGCCGCCTCGTTCAGCTATACGGGGGCGTTTCAGGGCATCGATACGATCATCGCAAGCGCAACCCTGAACACTGGCTCGATAGCCTCAAATCCTGCCGTCTATACTTGGGATCCGGGGACCGACGTGACCTTTCTCACGCTGAACCAGAGTCCACTGTCCAGCAAGGTAAATCAAACCGTCACGCTAACCTCGAATCTTACCGATGTCTCACAAAAGCCCGCGGTCGCGCTCTCGGGCGAGCAGGTGAACTTCAACCTCGGCGGATCCGGCTGCCACGGCACCACCGATGCGAAGGGCAATGCTAACTGCGAGGTGACGCCGAGCGGTGCGGGAGTAGATACGCTCAGCGCGAATTTCGCCGGCACCGCACAACTGAATGCATCCAGCGATTCGCGTAACTTCAACGTAGTTGCAATGCCCAGCCCTACGCCGGTTCCCGGCAAGCTCAAGATTTCGCCCAAGGCGCTGAATTTCGGAAGTGTCGACATCGGCGCCAGTCCGATCAAATCGGTGAAGGTCACCAACGCGGGCAAGGTAAAAAAGAAAAAATCGGCACTCCCGATTTTGATCGAGATGGAATCAGGCGTAGCGAACCCGTTCACGTTGACTCAGGAATGCGACGATGACGACCTGCGGCCGAAAGCCAAGGGCGTCGCCCCGGGGAGTTGCGAGGTTTCGGTAAAGTTCGCCCCGACCGCAGCGATGAAATACAGCGGCACGCTCATGATCGACACCAACCTCGAGCCGACCGCCGACATTAGCGTCAAGTTGGAGGGCAGCGGAAAAGCGCCGAAGAAATGATTTGAAATGGGGGCAGATCGCTTCGGCTCGCCTCAGTTCTCGGCTTGCTCGATCAGATTTGCTTGCCCCAGGTGTCGGCATACGCGAGTTGCTCTACCGGTCGGCGGATCAGCGGGCCGTGGCCGCGGCCGACTGGATAGCCAATTGGAATTGCCGCGGCCGTGTACCACGGATCGGGAATCGCCAGCAGCTTGCGCACTTCCGGCTCGCATTCGCATAGCAGCGTCGTCAGCACGCAGCCTAGTCCTTCGGCGCGGCATGCGAGCAGCAGGTTCTCGACCGCGGTGTAGACCGAACCGCCGCCGACCACGGAGGGGCGGTCCTGCTTCGCGTCGGTGATCGCCATGTTTTTCGGATTGAAGCAGAACACGGCGACGACCGGCGCCTCGCCGAAATGCGCACCAAGGTAATCACCCGCCGCCAGCGTGCGTTCCGCTCGCGCGCGCATTTCGGCCGGCGCGCTCGCGGGAATCGCGCCACGGTACTGCTTCGAGTACGCGATCCATCGCTCGTTGTAGAGCCTCCCCAGCGGCTCCTTAAGCGCGCGATCTTTCACGACCACTATCCGCCACGGCTGAACGTTGCCGCCGGTCGGCGCCCACGTCGCCGCTTCGAGCACGCGACGCAGCACGTCGTTGGGTATCGCATCGGGCCGCAAGCGCCGCACCGCGCGCAGCGTCCGCATCGTTTCGTAGATTCCCATTTCCGCCATGTCCGATTTCTCCTTTCGTTCATCTCGCGCCGAGATGACTGCTCAACATTCCGATTGCCGCCAATGTAAACAGCGCGACGTCCATCGAGGCGTGCGCGATGATCGACGCTTCCAGCCCGCGCCGCAAATACAAGCGTCCAAACACGACGCCCTCCCACGTCTGCGGCATCACGAGTCCGCCGAGCATGAGGCGCCAGGTGCTGTGGAAAACGGTTCCGGCCAGGGGCGCGAGGTGAATCAGTCCGAACGCGTAGCCCTGCACCAGCGTCACGACCCAGAGCGCGCGGCGTCCCGGATGACCGCGCGAATCGCGCGACATCAGACGCACGATCCATCCCAGGATCGCAAAGAGCACTAGTCGAAACTGGATCTCCTCGCTGACTGCCGCGGCGATCGCAATCGCCGCTCCTGCGAATGCGACTCGGCCCGGCGCCGCCGTGAGCATTGGTATGTTCGGAATTTTGAGGCCGGCGCCGCCATGCTGAATCAGAATCAGCGGCACGATCACGATCGCGAGCACGCTCCCGCCGGCCAACGCCGCGAGGAACGCGTAGCCAAACGAGACTCGCAGCAGGCGGCGAAGCGAGAAATGCAGTTTCATGCCGGCGAGCCTTGCTGCGAGCAACGGCGCGCCGGGCAGCCCAAGGTCGCCGTTGAGCCTGAGTGCGAGCGGCACCAGCATCGCAAGCACGATCGTGAGGCCGAGGAACGGCAGGGCGCGCACGAATTCCGATCGGTCGAGCGACTTGAGTGCGAACGCGAGCGGATACTCGATGATCGCGCCGGCGATGGCCATCGACGCGAGTAATACCGACTCGCGCCGTCGCGCCGCGCGAGCCGCGACCGCATCGCCGAAATTTTCTGCGGCCGGCTCGCTCACTTGATCGTCGGGATAAATTCGGGGAGGTCTTTCGACGGCTTCATCTTCCACTTGGGCTTGCGCTTCTCGACGAACGCGCTCACGCCCTCGTACGAATCCGGCTGCTTGCCCGCCCACACGAACGCGCGCGTATCTTCCTTCTGCGCCTTCTCAGCTTCCGGTTCGGCGAGCAGCGAATAGATCAGCCGCTTGGTGATCGCGACCGAGACCGGCGCGGTGTTCTGCGCAATGTCGAGCGCCATCTCGCGCACTTTCGGCATGAACTCCGCGTCGGGCCACACGTGGCTGACGATTCCGAACTCGAGCGCCTCGCGCGCGGTGATGATCCGCCCGGTCATCAGCAGTTCGTTGGCCCTGGCCACACCGATCATGCGCGGGACGGTCCACAGGCTGAGCGCCTCGGGCACGACGCCGCGGCGCACGAACACGAAGCCGATGCGCGCGCTTTCGGCCGCGACGCGGATGTCCCATTGCATCGGCAGCGTGATTCCCATGCCGACGGCCGGGCCGTTAATCGCCGCGATGATCGGCTTGCGCACGTTCCACGGACGAATCGCGAGCGCCGGCCGGTTGCGACGCTCGGCGCGCGCGTCAGCGTCGAAGGTGTTGCCGCCGCTCGACAGATCCGCGCCCGCGCTGAAGGCGCGGCCAGCGCCGGTGACCACGATCACGCGGACATCGTCGTCCTTGTCGTACTCGGCGAACGACGCGTAGAGGTCAGCGGCCATCGTGCCCGAGAACGCGTTCAGCCGTTCCGGGCGATTGAGTGTGACGGTGGCGACTCCGTCCTTGACTCCTTTCAAAATATGTTCGCTGGCCATGTGAGCTCCTCCTTCAACTACTGGGTGCAGGGGTCACCCCTGCCGCGGGCGCGGGGCGCGGAGCCCCGCATACAATTTCACCTACTTCTTGGCGCTCGCGTCCAGCGCTTCCGCGAATGACATCATCTGAACGATCTGCTCGCGCACTTGCTCGGGGTTGTTGCCGGCTGCCTTGTCGAGGTCGCCGATTCCTTCGGGGACGTACCAGTGGAGCTTGTCGGAGTTGTAGGCCTCCCAGACGATCTTGGCGACTTCTATCGGATGGATGAGGCGGAACATTCCTTCTTTGGGTGCGCGGTCGGCGGTGCCGGGCGGCAGGATTGCAGTGTCGATCAGGCCGGGGAGAGTGTCGGCGGCGCGCACGCCGTAGCGGCGGAACTCGATCGACAGCGCCTCGGTCAATCCTTTCACTGCGTGCTTGGTGGCGGAATAGACGGCGATTCCCGGCATCCCGTAGGTCGCGGACGAGGATGACGTGGTGAAGCAGAGCGAGCCGGGCGTCGCCTTGAGCAGGCCGATGGCGGAATGGATGCCGTTGAGGACGCCGATGAAGTTGACGCGGACGACGCGCAGGATGTCGTCGAAGGATTGCTCGTCGAAGAAACCGCCGACGCCGATGCCCGCGTTGTTGTAGAGGATGTCCATCTTGCCGGCGGTGGCGGCGCCGAATTCGGCGAGAGCTTTTTCGTAGTCGGCCTTGTCGGTGACGTCGAGCTTGCGGACGACGCAGTTGTCGGGGCCGAGCTCCTTTTCGAGCGCGCGAAGGCCGTCGGCGTTGACGTCGTAGCCGCCGATGAACCATCCTTTCTGGCGGAAGAGGCGCGCGGTCTCGCGGCCCATCCCGGAGGCGGCGCCGGTGATGAAGATCGATTTGCGGCCGTTGGCAGTTCCCATAGAATTCTCCCGATGTCGTTACTTCGGGATCGAACATAGTCGAAACGCGAGGCCGCTGGCGAATGGAATGCTTCGTCTATGTTCTAGGCAGCTGCGGTGCTGACGGGTATCGGACGTACGTCGGGTGGACGAACGATCTGGAACGGCGGATCGCGCGGCATAATGCGGGGACGGGCGCGCGATCGACGCGCGGGCGGGTGTGGTTCTTGTTGTATGCGGAGCGGCATGACTCGAGGGAAGAGGCGATGAGTAGGGAGTGGCATTTGAAACGTAATCGATCATTTCGAAGGAAGCTCACGCAGAGCGACCAGGGCTCTTGTTGCAGTGCTTGATCGAATTATGAACCCGCGATGGGCAACATTATTCGCGGGCTTAAGTCTGGTGATTCCGGTATGGATAGGACCGCAACTGCTCTCTAACGTGGTGTTCTTTATTCCTGACACGGCCTTAACAGGGGTTTCCTGGTTTTGGCTTTGCATCCCTTTCGGGGACGGCACGGCGTCGCTTGTGCTGGCACAGTTCGTACCGATGATCTTGTTCTTCGTGTGGAATCCGAGGTTGCTTTTGGGTGTAGCCCGCGTCCCGAAGCGATCGTACGCTCTGTTCGCAGTCGCGACGATCTTAACTGTTCTTTATTTCCGTTCGGGCTGGTCCGATGGCATGAGTTATCAAGGTTCCAAGTACACCAACGCATTCTTAGGAGGAAACGTCGCATCTATCGCTCTCCTGGGTTTACTTTTCGCTCGGAACCGCAAAAGAGAACCGTCGTTCAGCACCAATCTGCTGATCCATTGGAGCCTGTTCGCATGGCTTGCATGGTTTGCGTTTCCGTTCTTAGGAGCGCCGACGTGGCCCTGACCATTAGAACGAACCGCATCCTGGAATTTGGACCCTCACCCGCGTTGGAGGCGAGGCCTCTCCCTGATAGAGAGAGGCGAGAAGAGCGCAGGGCGAGGAGTGGAGGCGGAATCCTGAATCGCGCGTAGCGCTGTCATCAGACCCTCACCTTTGATCCTCCCCCTAACAGGGAGAGGGGAAGAAGGAGACGCGCCTGGCTCTAGTTCTTATCGTCGATGGCTGCAGACTTCGGGCTCTTCGAGGGGAGAAAGTTAGGAGCGCTGCGCGATTTTGGGAACCGGAACCGGCTTCGCTTGCGCGAAGCTGTCCGGAGGCCAGAAACCATTTCCTCGGCTCGCGGCGCTCGCGGCGTCGGGATGACAGAGGGAGAGTCGCGTTACTCGCTTGTCGGGATGACAAAGTGTGGGCGGACATTGGGGGTGATTGATGCGACCTAACCCCTAACCCCTTCCCATAGTGGGAAGGGGGACCGGAATTTTGGGGCGGGCGGGCTTGCGAATGATCCATACGACCTAACCCCTAACCCCTTCCCCTAGTGGAAGGGGGACAATCGCGGAGGGAGGGACACTTACCTTCGAGCGAAAGTGGGGACAATCGCGGAGGAGGAACACTTTCCTTCTAAGGAACGGGGACGATCGCGGAGGGAGGGACACTTTCCTTCGAGCGGAAGGGGGACGGATTTTGGAGCTGTCTGGCGGGCTTGCGGATGATTCATGCGACCTAACCCCTAACCCCTTCCCATTGTGGGAAGGGGAACCAGAGGGTTGGGAATAACTCCTTCACGTTGTGGGAAGGGGGCGGGATAGGAGGCGCTTCTACTTTTTATAGTCGATGGGTTGGGGGCAGGCGGTGCCGGCGGCGTTGTAGGCATAGACCATTTCGCCGCCTAGGTCTGCGCCTATTGTTAGGAGTAACACTAGGGCTAGGAGGGCTAGGAGGAAGACCGGGCGGAATCTTGTGGGCATGGGGCGGGAGGCTAAGGCCCATAGTGTTAGGGCGGCGGTTAGGAGCGACGTCGCGACCATCAGGTGTTTGTGGTGAGTTAGGAGTTGGTTGCGGACTGATTCTGAGATCATCAGGCCGGGGGCGGCGTAGAAGCCGCTTATCAGGGCAGCGGCGGCGCCTAAGGCGCCTAGCAGAAGCATCCAGAGACTGGTCCATTGGAGTTTTTCGCTTTGCGTGAGCCAGGCGAGGAAGTACATCAGCGATGCGCCGTAGATGAACGCGATCGGAAAATGGACTAAGAGGGGATGGTAGTTCTGTAGCTGTGATGCGCCCGGCAGAATTCGATCCAGCACGACGCTTGATCGTTGCCGGCTACTTCACGGATTCGACGACGATGTATTGCGTGCCGTTCTTCGTGTATGCCTTGCCGGTCACTGTTACTTCATCTTCCATCCGCGAGATTACGCTTTGCGGGAGCGGTGATGCGTCCTTGTCGGGGAGGAGGATGTAGGACTTCTCGGTGCCTTTTTCGATTAGAGTTACCGGGATGCCGGCGGACGCGCATTTGATTGCGCATTGCTTGTGGCTGGCGCCCTTCGCACCCATCGTGCCGTAGCAGTAGGCGTCTTCGAGGTTGCCGGTGACTGAGGTTTGGGTGCCGTCGGCGAAGGCGATGGTAGAGAGTGATACCGCAACGACAAATCCTAGTCCTAGTTTCGTCAGCTTGTTCATCGTTTGCTCCTGGAGATTGGGGTCCGACGGAATAAATTCCGTCCTACTTACAATCAGTGGGACCGCGTGTGGAGCATGCAGTGGGCGCCCATGGTGTGGTTGCCGCCGGTGCAGCAGGAGGCGCTCGGGCAGCATCCCTGTTTTTTCACGCAGCATTCGGGGGTGTCTGAGGCGCTCTTCGCCGAGGACATCGCGTAGGGGGTGCCGACGACGGTCGCGAGGATTGCGAGCAGGGCTAGTTTTCTCATGATGAAGCTCCTCTCAGAGTTTTAGTCTAGCGGCGATAGCCACGGGCCTCGACGGTTGAGCCGACGTCGCTGCCACCGAACATCTCACGCCATCCTTTGCGGCGCGAGCCGGGCAGTTTCGCGCCGAGGCGCTGTAGGTGCACCTCGAGGATTTGCTTGAGCTCCTCGTTGAGGCGCTCGATTTCCATTTCTTCGGGCATCCGAGGTCGCGGCTGGCTCTCGGAGATGCCGCCGCGGCGGCGGCCGTAAAGCTGCTGCAAGCGCAACTCCGCCTTCGCGAACATCGCTTTATACTTGTAGTCGAGGCGGGACAGCGCGACGTTCATCTCTGACAGCGCAATGAAGCGCCGGCGCATCTGCCAGAATACGAACAGTCCAAACAACATGAGGCCGAACATCACGATTGCGACAACCCCGAGGCTGGCCGCGGTCGCGCGCCACCATGGCAATACCTGCACGCCAAGCTGCAACTCCTGGTTCTGGCCGGTGAGGTCCTGCACCTGCGACTGAGCGGACTTGAGCTTCTCTTCGGCCGAGTCGGACTTTTGCTCGGCGGCCTGCTGCTGCGCACTCAGCGTCTCGACCTGCGCTTTGAGGTTCGCGACTTCGGTGGTGAAGGGATGCGGGATTTTGAGCACTTCGTCGACCTGGAGCTCGTCATCGACATGCATCCGATTGGCGTGCGCGACTTCGTCGGGCGTAACCCCGAACATCGAGGCAATAGCGCCGACCGTGTCGCCGGGGCGCACCGTGTACGGAATGATGTTGGCGGGATGATTGGGCTTGGGCGCGGGCTGGTCGGCAGTGTCGGCGGCAGTGGAGGTGTCGGTGTCGCTCGGGGGAGCGACTCGCGTGGGCGGCGACGAAGGTGGAACGGTGGTCTCGTTGAAGTCTTGCGCGAACGCAAGCGCGCATCCGGCAACGATAAACGTTACCGCGAGGGCGAATGTTGAGAAAGCCGGCCTGTACCGTCGCGCGATCATGAGGGACCCTCGATCTGCGAACCTAGTCCAGTATCTATCAGAATCGGTTCAGGGTCTAGGATGTAGCAGGGATGCTACGCGCGGGAATTTCCATTTCGCGCCGATTTTGCGGACGCGCAGAGCGCCCGCGATGGCCGCGGGCGGGACGATTTGGCTATAGTCCAGTGAATCGAGGAAGCGGCCCATGATGTGGTGGTATGGCCGGTTACCAATAGCCGAAACGCTGATATTGGTGGGATTCGCACGAATCCTTTACGAATTGGTGTTTGCGGTTACGGGTTGGCCAGTGCACCTAGAGGATCTTCTGTTCCCGCTTGCCGTTGTCGCGATCGGGTTCATAATCCGGGCGCGCAGACTTCGATACCCCTGACTATCAAAAACAGACCAGTGTCAAACGGGCGCTAATCGCGGCTAGGCGGATGGAGGGCGGCGTAGGCGGCGCCGACCACCCCGCCGCGGGGGCCAAGGGCGGCGCGGACGATTTTGGCGTCGCGGGCCATCGCGGTGAAAGCTCGCGCGCGGACCTGGGCCGTCATGGTTTTGCGCATGTAGGGGAGCGCGCCGGCGACGCCGCCGCCGAGCACGACGAGGTCGGGATTGAAGGCATTTATAAAGGATGCGATCGCGATGCCGAGGTAATGGCCGGCGGTGGCAAAACTGTCGAGGGCGATTTTGTCGCCGCGGCGCGCTTGCGCGGAGAGTCCGCGGACGGAGAAATTGCCGTCGGAATCGAGAATCTGCGCAGGCATCGGCGTGCCAGGCGCCAGGCCGAGGCGATCCTCGATGAGACCGCGCAGGCCGGAGGCGGAGGCGTACGACTCGAGGCATCCGTGGGATCCGCAATCGCATCGCGGGCCGTCGGGATTGACGGTCACGTGTCCCAACTCGCCGGCCATCCCACTGCGTCCGTGGACGAGCTTGCCGCCGACGATGATACCGCCGCCGACGCCGGTGCCGAGCGTCAGCAATACGACGTCGCGGCGACCGCGCGCGGCACCGCGCCAGAATTCGCCGAGCGCCCAGGCGTTGGCGTCGTTGTCGAGGACGATTTTGCGGCCGATGAGATTTTCGAGCTTGTCGCGCAGCGGATAGCCGCGCCATGAAGCGACGTGCGGCGCCTGCATCACGGTGCCGGTGAAGACGTTGAGCGGGCCGGGCACGGCGACGCCGATTGCGCGCGGCGAGCCGAGGCCACGGCGTCGCGCAGTGTCGAGGAGATGAAGCGTCTGCGCGGCGATATTTTCAGCGACGGCGGCGGCGTCACGCGAGGCGAGCGAGGGGCCGTGCTCGATGAGCAAGACGTCGCCGGCGACGGACACGGCTGCACATCGGATATTGGTGCCACCCATATCCAGGCCGACGGCCCATGCGCGCGTCATTTTCCGGAGTGGCCCGGGAATTTCATCAGCGCGAGATATTCGCGATTGCCGGCGGCGCCTTCAATCGGCGATTCGAGCGTGCCGACGACTTCGAGGCCGATCTTCTCGGCGAACTCGACGATGCCGGCGACCGCTTCCTTGCGCAGCTTTTCATCCTTGACGACGCCGCCCTTGCCGACCTTGCCCTTGCCGACTTCGAACTGCGGCTTGATCAGCGCGACAATCTCGGCGCGCGGCGCGACCAATGCGAGCACGGCCGGAATCACCAGGCGCAGCGAGATGAAGCTGGTGTCGATGGTGACGAACTCGGGCACGTGCGGGAGATCGCTGGGCGCGGCGAGGCGGATGTTCATGCGGTCGAGGACGGTGACGCGGGGATCCTCGCGGAGCTTGAGCGCGAGCTGGCCGTAGCCGACGTCCATCGCGATGATGGCCTTGGCGCCGCGGCGCAGCAGCACGTCGGTGAAGCCGCCGGTCGATGCGCCGACGTCCATCGCGAGTTTACCTTCGACGGAAATTCCGAAATGCTCGAGCGCGGCGATCAGCTTGTAGGCGCCGCGCGAGGCGAATTGCGGCGCGCCGGCCATCAGCGCGATGTCGGTTTCGGAATCAACCTTGAGGTCGGCCTTGTAGGCGGGGCGCGAGTTGACGCGCACGCGGCCAGCCATGATGAGGCGCTGCGCGATTTCGCGGCTGTCGGCGAGACCGCGGCGCGCCATCTCGGCGTCGAGGCGAAAACGCGCGAGCGGCGTGGAGGAGCGTCGCGTGCGCGGCTTGGGTTTCGCGCCGGAACCGTTGTTAGAAGGGTGTTTCGTCGTCGTCCTTTGCGCCGGCGGGATGTTCGTCGTCAGACGAGGTTTCAAAGGGCGCCGTGCGCAGTTCGCCGCCGGCGCTCCGCGTTAGCAGTTCGACCTTGCGCTCGACTTCGTCGAGTTTCCCATTGAGCGCCTTCACCAGCATCACGCCGCGTTCGAAGGCAGAGATCGATTCCTCGAGGGTGAGCTCGCCCGAATCGATCTGGCTGACGATCGTTTCAAGATCCTTGAGCTCGTCTTCGAATTTTTTGGTCTTCGTCGTCATTGACTATATGGCGCGCGCGGCGAGGCGGCCCTTTGCCAGACGGATATCGAGATCGGTGCCGGGCTTCACCGTTGCGGGGTCGAGTACGGCGCGCGAATTGGTTTTGTCGATGACGACGGCGTAGCCGCGGTCGAGAACTTTCAGCGGCGACAAGGCGTCAAGGCGGCCGGCCGTCGCGGCGAGCTGGCGGCGTTTGGCTTCCAGAGCTGTCGCGGCGCCATGAACGAGATGCATCCCGAGCCGCGCGGTCGTAGTGCGAAGATCGCGGACTCGAGCGTCGGGAGTGCGGAGGCGCAGGCGTAATTCGCGGACGCTGCGGCGACGATCCTCGATGCGCGAAGAGACTGCGTCGGCGAGATCGGACTCGAGGCTTGCGATCCGAGCGCGCGTCTCGGCGACGATGCTGCCGGGATGGCGGATGCGATCGGCGAGATCGTCGACGGACTCGCGACGGCCCAACAGTTCGCGATTCATCACGCTCGCGAGCGAGGCGGTGAGCGACTCGACGCGCTCCTTCAATTCGTCGAGGCTGGGCACGACCATCTGCGCGGCCGCGGTGGGAGTGGGCGCGCGCAGGTCGGCGACAAAATCGGCGATGGTGTAATCGACTTCGTGGCCGACGGCGGAAATCACGGGGATAGCCGAGCGGAAAATCGCGCGGGCGACGACTTCTTCGTTGAAGGCCCACAAATCTTCGAGCGAGCCGCCGCCGCGTCCGACGATCAGCACCTCGGCGCGGCCGTCGCGATTCAGATCGGCGATTGCGTCGGCGATCTCCTGCGCCGAGCCGTCGCCCTGCACTTTCGCGGGCCGGAAAATTACGTGCATGCTCGGGAATCGATCGAGCAAAATGCGCAGCATGTCGCGGAGTCCCGCGCCGCCGCGCGCCGTGACGATACCGATGCGTCGCGGCAGGAAGGGCATCGCGCGTTTGCGCGCGCGGTCGAACAGTCCTTCGGCCTCAAGACGCCGCTTCAACTGCTCGAATGCGACCTGCAACGCGCCGACGCCGCGCGGTTCCATTTCCTCGGCGTAGAGTTGCAACGCGCCGCGCTGCTCGAAGACTTGCACGCGGCCGCGGACGATCACTTCCATCCCGTCCACGACTTTGAAGCGCACGCGCTGGAAAGCGGTTTTGAACATCACGCAGTTGATCGCGCTGCGGGAGTCCTTGAGCGTGAAATAAAGATGATTCGACGGCGCGAGCCGCGCGTTCGAGATCTCGCCGACGACCCAGCCTTCGCCGAGGCCGGCGTCGAGCGTGTCGCGCACCATCCGCACCAGGTCCGATACCGTGATCAGGCCCGTGCGATTGCCCCGCAGTGAAAGATTAAGCTGCCCCGCCATTGGACGTTTAGCTTATCAGAACAAGTTGCCGGGCACCTATACGGCGGATTAGACGAGCTTTTCGACGATTGATTTGGCGAGGGGTTCGCGGTGGCGCATTCGGCCAAGGTAGCGGTCGCCGCATATTTCGCGCAGAGGGGTGTCATCGATCGCCGGGGTGGGGTCGCAGTCGCAGAGGATGCAGCCCGCGACGGTTAGTGCGCGACTTTCACATCGCTGCAGCACCAGAGTCGTTGCATCCGTGCAGTCGGGGCGGTTGCCTGCTATCAGGATGACTTCGAGGTTGAGTGACGTGGCGAGATCCGCGAAATCGAGCGAGCTGGCGGCTTCGACAAGGACGGCGTCGGATTGCGCGGCGATTTCGTTGAAGCATCGCGCGATGTGAGACATGTCGGCGGAGACTATTGGGCTGGATCGGTGTGGGCAAATCAAATCCATCGGCGTGATCGAGCCAACTGCGAGTGCCAGCGCTTGCGCATCCTGAGACTCGGGCGTGTCGATTGGTTTCATTACGCCGACGCGGAGGCCGCGGGCGCGCATCGCGAATCCGAGTGCGCATCCGACGGTGGTTTTGCCGACGCGCGGGCCGGTGCCTGCGATTAGAAATCGTTTCGCCATTGGGTGATCAAAGCGAACATAGAAGCTAGCATCAAGCGCAGGCTTCGCGATCCCGACTCGGTGGAGGAATCAATGACTCAAGCCAACGCACCCGTTATCGAAAAGTGGGAACGGCAGCGCATCCGCCACGTCCATCGGCATAAGCCGGTAATCAACATCAACCAGATTGACGCCGAGAAGCTGACTCGCGGTCAGATGATCGCGGATCGGCTCGCTACGGTGATGGGCAGTTGGCCGTTCATTATAGTGCAGTCATTCATCCTGGCGCTTTGGATCGTCTTGAACGTGGCCGCGTACATCAATCATTGGGATCCCTACCCGTTCATCCTACTCAATCTCGCGCTCAGTTTTCAGGCTGCGTACGCGGCGCCGATCATCATGATGTCGCAGAATCGGCAGGCGGCGAAGGATCGTCTGATGGCTGAGCAGGATTACGAAGTGAATCTCAAAGCCGAGGAGGAGCTGAAGTCGATCATGTCGCATCTCGAGCAGCAGGACGAAGTGATGCTCGACATCCTGCGGCGAATGGAGGGACAGCATCAGGTGATCATGAGCAAGTTCGGTTTGAAGGAGTCGGAGGGGAATGCGGCGCCGGCGTAAAAAAGCGCCGGACATCATCGAGATGCCCGGCGCGTTCTGATCCTTATACTTGCAGTAGTTTAGTCGCCCTTGGTTTTGGCGCTGTCGGCGGCGGAGGCGTCGGGAGAGGTCTCGCCTTTGGCCAGTTGGAGCTTGAACGAATTCCAGTGCTTCAGGATTTCGATCGCGCGATCGAGCTGGACGTCCTTTTCCTCTTTGGCCTTGGCGCCCTTTGCGCCGGGGCCCTTGTCGCCCTTTTCGGATCCTGCGGGGGTCGCATCGGTGCCGGAAGCAGGATTCTTGTCGTCCTTCTTCTGTCCATTCTGGAAGTGATGCGGCAGATCCCTCTCATGGATTTCAGGATTCTCGTCGAACTCGCCGCCTTGCTGGGTTATCGACGCGAGCGTTTCCTTGGGCAGTTCGACATCGACGTCGGGCGTGATGCCCACCGCCTGAATCGAGCGGCCGGTCGGCGTGTAGTAGCGCGCCGTGGTCAGGCGCAGCGCCGCATGATCGTCGAGCGGCAGGATGGTCTGGACCGAGCCTTTGCCGAAAGTCTGAGTGCCGAGAATCACGGCGCGCTTCTGATCCTGCAACGCGCCGGCCACGATCTCGCTCGCACTGGCGCTGCCGCCGTTGACCAGCACCACCATCGGATAGTCAACGAAGCCGGGTTTCTTGTGCGAGAAATATTTCTGCTGCTGATTTTCCTCACGGCCCTGGGTGTAGACGATCAGTCCGCCGTCGAGGAAATCGTCGGAGACTTTTACCGCCTGGTTGAGCAAGCCGCCCGGGTTGTCGCGCAGGTCGAATACGATGCCCTTAATCTTGCCGTGATCCTTCGACTGGAACTCGTCGATCGCCTTCTCGACGCCGTCGCCCGTGTTCTCCTGGAAGGTAGTGACACGGATGTAGCCGTAACCTTCGGGCAGCGTTTTCGACTTGACCGACTGAATCTTGATGACGTCGCGCGCGAGCGTCACGGTGAACAGTTCGGGCACATTATTGCGATGGAGCGTCAGGCGAATCTTGCTGCCCTTGGGCCCGCGCATCCGCTTGACGGCATCGGTCAGCGACATGTCCTTGGTGAAATCGTCGTCGATCTTGATGATCTGATCGCCGGCTTTGAGTCCTGCGCGATAAGCTGGCGTGTCCTCGATCGGCGCGACGACGGTCAGCGCGCCGTTCTTGATCGTGATTTCGATGCCGAGGCCGCCGAAGCTGCCGCGCGTCTCGACTTCGAGGTCGCGATAGAGGTCGGGCGTCAGGTAAGCGCTATGCGGATCGAGCGACGCGAGCATCCCGCTGATAGCGCCGTCGATGAGCCGCTTGGTGGTGACGGGCTCGACGTAATTTTTCTGCACGATTGCGAGCACGCTCGCGAAGGTGTCGAGCTCCTGGTAGGTGTCGTTCGAGAGCGCCTGCGCGCGGCGAACCGCTAGTTCCTGTAGAACGAGGAAGCAGGTCACCAACGACACGGCAAGAGTGATGGACCAACGATGTCTTTTAATCATGTAATTCAGTTACTGCCGGAACCCGTGATTGTGAGTTGTTTATTTAAGCAGATGCGCCGCCTTGATGCATACGCCTACAAAAGTGCGTCGTTACGTCGATAATCCTCTTTCATCCTTGCTTCGAATCGAGCAGTTGCTGTAGCGCGTCCCGCACGTCGGGGCGGGACCAATCGAATGCGCCCATGTGATGCGCGACGATTTGGCCCTTGCGGTCGATGATGAAAGTCTCGGGCACGCCACTTATCTCATAAGACTCCATCACTTTGTTCTCCGGGTCCAGCAGGATTGTGAAGTGGTAGCCGTTCTTGGCGACATACGGGGCCACCGCAGCGCGGCCCTTGACGTCCTGGCTGACCGCAAGCATCACGAAATCCTTGCGGCCTTTGAAGTCCTCGTACAGCGTCTGCATCGAGGGCATCTCCTCGCGGCACGGCTCACACCACGTCGCCCACACGTTGAGGAATACAACTTTGCCGCGCAGCGACTGTAGCGAAACGGTCGAACCGTCCAGTGTCTCGAGATTGAAATTTGCCGCCTGGCTGCCGGCTGCGACCGGCGCCTCGGATTGATCGGAGGATAGCGGCGAATTGGAAATGCGCGCGCCGCGATGGCCGCTGAGCACGACGAGCGCGAGTCCCGTCATGACGACGATGCCTGCGACGAGGTAGAGGATGCGGTCCTTGATCTGCATCGTGATCATGCGCGCGCCGCCCGCATCGCGCGCCGGTCTTTTTCGCCGGGCTGCGGATCTGCCTGCGCTTGAGCTTTTCCGCTGGTGAGAATCAACGCGACCGCGCCGAGAATCATCATCGCGAGCGCGATCAGTTGCGCTTCACTCAACATGTAGAAGACTCGCGGATTGACTCGCCAGAACTCGACGAGGAAGCGCGCGGTGCCGGCCAGCACGAGGTACCAATAGATGAGGCGGCCGGCCGGATGAGACGTCTTGCGCATCGACCACAGTATGTAGAACACGCCGAGATACAGAATTGTTTCATAAACCGGCGCCGGATGGACGCGGACGCCGGGGAAAAAGCCCGAGACGAGGCGGTAGTGATCGTCGAGTTTCAGCACCGTGTCGGAATTCCAGCCGACAATCGCGCGCGGATAAGCCATCGCCCACGGCACGGTCGAGGGCAATCCCCAGTCGCCGTCGCCAGCAAGCTGACATCCCATGCGGCCGATTGCTTGCCCAATCGCGAGTGCGGGTGCACACATGTCCATCGTGGCGGCGAACCCAATGCGGGACCATCGCGAAACAATGTACGCACCGAGAATTCCGCCGATCATGCCGCCGTAGAAGACGAAGCCCGCGCCCGAAAAAATCATGGTCTTGGGATCGGCGAGGTAGGTCGGCAGATCGTCGAGGATGGCGTAGAGGCGCGAACCGACCAGACCCAACACGGCGGCGGCGATCACGACTGATGAAGAATATTCGGGGTCGAAGCCGCGGCGGATGCATTCGAGGCGGATGACGTAGTCGGCCGCCAGGAATCCAAGCGCCATCATCAGGCCAAAGCTGTAGACGGTCAGCGGGCCCAGGTGGAACAAGACAGGAATCATTGTGACTAGGAATTATAGTACGCGACGGCCCTCGGCGACCACAAAGGCTTTCGGCTTGCGGGTATCGCACCCCTCTATATATATGACGCAACTATGCGGGCAGTTGTTCAACGCGTCAGCCGGGCGGAGGTGCGCGTGGGCGGGCGCGTCATCGGCAAGATCGCGCGAGGATTCGTCGTGCTGCTGGGTGTCGCGGCGGGAGACAGTGAGGAGGATGCGGCGCATCTGGTAGATCGAATCATGGGGATGCGCATCTTCGCCGACGATGCGGGCAAGATGAATCTCGCGATCGCGCAAGTCGACGGCGCGATGCTCGTCGTGTCGCAGTTCACACTGCTCGCGGACACCAACTCAGGGCGCCGGCCGTCGTTTACAAAAGCGGCTGCGCCGGACGACGCGCGCCGTCTCTACCAGCATTTTCTCTCGCTAGCGCGCACTCGCGATGTTAAAGTCGAAACCGGTGAGTTCGGCGCGACGATGAACGTCGAGCTAGTCAACGACGGTCCGGTGACGATCATTCTCGACAGCCGTGAGAAATAGAAAATAATGCCGCGGGCGGGTTTCTATACCGTCGAATCGGGGAAAATCTCGTTTCGGCGCGACGGCAACTGGTACAGCGACGACGAGCGGATCGACAACCCGCGAATCGCGTTGCTCTTCAGCCAGAGCATCAAGCGCAATCCCGACGGCAGCTACTACCTGCAAGTCGCCGAAGAGCGCGCGTCGATCACGGTCGAGGACACGCCGCACGTCGTGAAAGCACTCGAGGACGACGAGCTTGGCGGCTTCACGATGGTGCTGAACGACGATACTCGCGAGGCGCTCGATCCCGGGGCGCTTGAAGTCGGCGCGAACAACGTGATGTATGCGCGGGTGAAGGGCGGCAAGGAGCGCGCGCGCTTCCTGCGATCGGCGTACTACCATCTGAGCGATCGCTTCGAATCCGACGACGACGGCCACTTTTACGTAATGCTCAGGGGTCGTCGGTATCCGCTGGGCGGTGCGCCGATCAGCAACTGAAGATGGACCTGGCCGAGCCGAATCTGCACATCGTGCTGGTGCGTCCTGAGATTCCGCAGAATACGGGATCGATCGCGCGGCTGGCCGCGGCGATCAAAGCGCGGCTCCATCTGATTGGTCCGCTGGGATTCTCGCTCGAAGATCGCTACCTCAAGCGCGCCGGCCTCGACTACTGGCCGCTGGTGGATTTGCGGACCTACGAAGATTGGGATCAGTTCACTGCGACGCATCGCGACTCGCCGCATGCGAAGTCGAAATTTTTCTCGACCCACGCGGCCACGTCGTATCTCGACGTGCAGTACCAGCGCGGTGATTTTCTCTACTTCGGCGGTGAGACCAAGGGCCTCGGCAAAGAGTTCCTATCCGAGAGAACCGATCGTGCGTATCGGATTCCGATCTTCGAGCCGGGCGTGCGCAGCCTGAATCTCTCGAACGCGGTCTCGATCGTTGTTTACGAAGCGTTGCGCCAGACGGGCGCGCTCAAGACTTCTTGACGCTGCAACTGCCGCATCCGGAGCTGCAGCCGCCCTTCTCTCCCTCGGCAGGCGGCGGGCCAAAGTAATAACCGGCCTGCTCGAGCTCGCCCGGCGAGACCCACTTGAGACTCTCCGCAATCGGCGTATCGCAATGCACGCATACGCGCTGCTCGGCGCCGGCGTCATCGAGCGCCACGTACGTCAGCACCGATTTGCCGCATGCAGCGCAATCCGCCATCGGAAATGAAGAGTCTCTAAGTGCGATCAGAGGCGTTGGCATCGAACTTCACACTACACGATTGTGCAGGTGAAATTCGATGCCTGTTTGGTTGGGTCAGCCGCGATGGCCTCCGCCACCATGTCCTGAATGGGCGAAGTCATGTCCACCACCAGTATGTCCGCCACCACCATGCGCGAATCCACCGCCGTGCTCGAATCCGCCAGCGTGCGCGAATCCACCATGACCACCGTCATGACCCCATCCGCCTGCATAGTCATGACCCCAATGGCCATGATCCCATCCGTGACCCCAACCATAGTCGGCGTAACCCGGATGGCCCCATCCGTATCCATACGCGGGTGCATATGAATAAGCGGGGTAGCCGCCGTATCCGCCGCCGCCCCATCCACCACCTGGGTAACCCACGTCGTAGCAGCCCTGTGTCGAAACCACACCGATCAGAAGCGACAGAGCTGCTAGAGCCGTCAGTATCTTTCGTTTCATTGCTCTGTACCTCTGATCTGTTAGACGAGCCGGCGGCGCGCGGGTTTCACGCGGAATTCCAGCGAATAAGATCGGGAGAAATTACAAAACTAACGGTCTAATTCAGGCCGTCCCAGATTTGGATCAGCACGCCGAAGGCTGACTGCGGCGAGATGAAGTATTGGCGCTCGCCACGCCAATTCTTTTTCTCGTCGACCACGCGGATACCATCGCGCTTGAGCTTCTCGCGCGTCTCGTCGAAATCCTTGAGGTCGAGCGACACGTGATGCATCCCCTCGCCGTAACGCGCGATGAACTTGCCGACGAAGTCGTTGTCCACCTTGCGCGCCGGGCTCTGGATGAATTCCAGTTTGAAGCCGGCAACCTCGAGATGGCCGAGGTCGAAGTTGCCCTCGGAATTGCTGGTGTGAATTTCGTGGCTGATTTTCGTGCCGGGAAAGTAGCTCGTGAAAAATTTGTAGGCGGCCGCGATATCCTTGACGGCGAGCGAGACGTGGTCGAAATACGCGAGGCCGTCGGGCGCGGGCTTCGGATGGGCCTGCTCCCAATTCGGCGTGTGCCAGAACTGGATCAGCGCGCCGAAGGCCGAGCGCGGCGAGATGAACGCAGTCGCGGATCCTGATTCGTACTTCTGCTCGTCGACGACGCGCACGCCGCCCGCCTTCAGATTTGCGACGAGTTGATCGAGTCCGTCGGTCTCGATCGACAGATGATGCATCCCCTCGCCGTGACGCTCGATAAACTTCGTGACGAAGCCGGGCTTGCCGGGCGGGTCCTCGATCAACTCGACGACGAAGCCGCCGAGATGGAAATCCTGCCAGTAGAACGATCCGCTGACCTGCTCATCGAGCGACTTGGCGCCGCGCAGTTTGATCGGAAAATACTTCGCGAAGAAATCGTAGGCGCGGTCGATCGACTTCACCGCGATCGAAACATGATCGAACCTCAAACGAACATTGTCAGTCGCAGCCATGCTGAAACGAATCTCCCTTCGAAAAAAATCTTGCGCCTATTTCGCGGCGCGCCCCGGGCGGAAGCGCCACAGTAGCCGGAACGAGTTGCGCAGCACCAGCGGCCATCCGTTGCTGATTTTTCCGGCGTACATGCGAAGCGATTGATCGGCGCGGGACAATGCAGGCACGTCAAAGAAATTCGAGCCTCGCGTCCAGCCGCGCCGCGCCATCATTCGCGCGTACTACTATATAGCCGCCTCCCTTGAACGGCCCCGCGTTGAAAATTTGCGTCGGACCGATCGCGTCGACGCCGGCGGATTCGTGGATGTGCCCCGAGATGCATACGTCGGGCTTCACCTCCTCGATAAACCGGCGCGCGGCCGTGCTGCCGACCGGCTTTCCGCTCATGATTCGGTCGCACTTGGTGTCGAACGGCGGCGGATGACAGATCATCAGCAGCGGCCGCACGTCGCGCACGAAGTCGTAGCCGGCGCGCAGTGTCGCGTAGATTTCGTCCTCGGTGAATTCGAGCGGCGTGCCGAACGGCGAGATGTTCGACCCACCGCATCCGAAGATCCCGACGCCGTCAACGACGCGCCCCTTGCCATGCAGCGCGATACCGTCCTCTTCAAGGAACGGAATCACCTCGCGGCGGTCCAGATTTCCCGGCAGCGCAAGCACAGCAGGACAAGCGCGGCGAACGTCGGTGATCACTTTGCGCGCGTCGTCGACGCCGCCGAAGTTGGTGAGGTCGCCGGACAGTATGACGAGGTCGCAATCGCGCATCACCTCGTCCATCCGGTCGAGATTGCGCGTGGCCATGTGCACGTCGCCGAAGGAGATGATTTTCATAAATCCACTTAATTGTAATGAAACCCACGGTGGGTTTCATACTTCCTTCGGCAGGGGTGACCCCTGCACCCAGTGATAGGAAGGATGCGGGACTTCGTCCCTGTAAGGAAGTTTTCGGGGAAGAGGGTTCGCTTCCGGTTCCCCTTTCCCGTTCGGGAAAGGGGAGTTAGGTTGGACGCCTCTTCCCTTGCGACCACTTGAACCGCATAACGAGATGATGGCCTCGCGCGACAAGTTTGCGTTCGTGCTGTATCGGCCGCAGTCGGGCGGCAACGTCGGTGCGGCTGCGCGAGCGATCAAGAATATGGGCTTTGACGATCTGCGGCTCGTCGGAGCGGGGCCACTGGAAGATCGCGAGGCCGTCAAGATGGCGGTCCACGCTGACGACGTCCTGACGAGCGCGACCGTGTATCCGGATCTCGGCGCAGCGCTGGCGGATTGCTCGATCGTGGTGGGCACGACCAGCCGGCGCGGCGGCTATCGGAGCCGCGCGACTCCGTTGCGCGCGGCGGCGGCGGAGCTAGAAGCGCTGGCCGGCGCGAATAAGATTGCAATCGTTTTTGGCCGCGAAGATCGCGGGCTGACGAATCGTGATCTGAAGCTGTGCCATCGTTTGGTAACGATTCCAACCGCACCCGAGTATCCGTCGCTCAACCTAGCGCAGGCCGTGATGGTCGTCGCGTACGAGCTTATGATGGCGACGACTGCCGCGACTGAATCGGCACGAGCAACCGAGTTCGTGGCCGCGGCGGTGAGCGATCCGATGCTCGATCGAATGGCGGAGGCGTTGGTCGCGATTGGGTTTATTCCCGACGACAACCCGGAGCACATTATGCTCGCGATCCGCGAGATTTTCGGGCGCAGCGGATTGACCGCGCGCGAAGTCGAAATTCTCAACGGCATGGTGCGGCAGATTCGATGGGTCGCCGAGGGGGGCCATCGCACGCTCGCGGAGAAGCGGCGCGCGGGCAGGAAATTGAGATAGCGGTTTCCACACGCAAGCGCGATGCGCGATAATCGCGAAACAGCGATGGCCGAGATAATCGATTTTGCCGAGATACAGGAAGCGCGGCGCAAAGCTCGCGCGCGCATCCCACAGCGCGAAAACCTTGAGCGCGCCGTGCAACTGATGCGCGAGAACCTCGCCGCCGTCGCCGTCGAGATGGCCGAAGCGCAGCACGAGCAGCAGGCGGAATTGCTGACGCGGATCGAACGGCTGGCGGCGCTGATTCGCTACGGCATGCGGATGCTCGGCGAGAACGTTGACGCCGGACTCGAAGGTCCGTTCCCGATTCGGTCGCGATAGGAACCTAACTCCTAACCCCTTCCCGAGTGAAGGGAACAATCGAAATCTATTTCGGCGGGATTCAAATTGGACGAGGGAGTAACACTCAGAATCACCGGAGTTGAGCCGGGCGACGAAATCGCGGGCGCGCGCAAGATCACGATCAAGACGACGCGCGGCGCGATTCCGCTGGTGCTGCATTCGGCGTCCGAGAAGGGACGCGCCGTGCTGTGCGTCAGCGGCGCGATGGGCGGATTCGACGGGCCCTCGACGCTGTATCCGCGGCTCGGACTTGAGATGCCGCGCCGCGGACTCACGATCGCGCGACTCGACTATCGCGCGCCCAACGAATTCGGCGAATGCCTGGTCGACGCGATGGCGGCGCTGACGTTTCTCGGCGGGATTGGCAACGAACGCGTCGCGCTGATTGGGCATTCGTTCGGTGGCGCAGTCGCAATTAATGCGGGCACTCTCAGCCCGATCGTCACTACGGTGATCGCGCTGTCGAGCCAGCTCGCAGGCGCGCACGTGGCAGGCGAGCTGGCTCCAAAGCCGTTGCTGCTGATTCACGGCGGCGCGGACATGATTCTTTCGCATGAAAGTTCGCAAGCGCTGTACGATAGAGCCGGAGAGCCGAAGACGATCAGGATTTTACCGGGAGTCGGACACGGATTGGCAGAAGCGCAAGACGAGGTATTCGAGGTGGTCAGCGACTGGCTGGTGCGGCACCTGCAATGATTCTGAAACTATTCACTCCACTACCTGCATCACGGTAGAATCGCGCGATGGCTAGTGGACAAAGAATCGCAGTGGTCGGTGCGACGGGCGCCGTCGGCCAGACCACGCTCAAGATACTCGAACAGCGCAAGTTCCCGATTCGCGAGCTGCGCGCGTATGCGTCGGCTCGATCGGCGGGCAAGACTGTCACCTTCGCCGGCGAGTCGATAACAATCGAGAAGCTCGACGCCAACTCCTTCAAGGGAATCGATATCGCGCTGTTCTCAGCGGGCGCCGATCAATCGCGCGAGTTCGCCCCGCTTGCGGTCAAGGCCGGTGCGATCGTCGTCGACAAATCGAGCGCATTTCGAATGGACCCCGACGTGCCGCTCGTAGTGCCCGAGATCAATCCGGCTGCCGCGCGCAGTCACAAGGGAATCGTCTCGTGCCCGAATTGCACGACGATCGTCACGGTGATGCCGCTGAAACCGCTGCATGACCTCGGACGTCTCAAGCGGGTCGTCGCGACCAGTTTCCAGGCGGTGTCAGGCGCCGGCGTCAACGGTATCGCGGAGTTGCGCGAGCAGACGATGGCGTGGTCGAAGGGCGAGCCGATCAAGTCGAAACTTTTTGCACATCAGATTGCCTTCAACCTGCTGCCCGCAGGCGACTTTGTCGAAGGCGGATACACGGGCGAGGAAATCAAGCTGATCAAGGAGATCAGAAAGATTCTCGACCAACCTGAACTGCCGATTTCGCCGACAACGGTGCGCGTACCGGTCTTCACCGCGCATTCAATTTCCGTTAACGCCGAGACCGAGACGAAAGTGTCAGCATCGGATGCGCGCAAAGCGTTCGCGGACTTTCCGGGGATTCAGTTGCTCGACGATCCCGCACAGAATCGCTACCCCATGCCGATCATCGTCGAGGGCCAGGATGACTGCTTCGTCGGCCGAGTCCGCGAGGACCTGAGCCGCCCCAACGCGCTGAACTTCTGGGTCGTCGGCGACCAGTTGCGCAAGGGCGCCGCGCTCAACGGCGTTCAGATCGCCGAACTGCTAGTCGGTATCCTTTAGGTACCGCAGCCACCCGGTATCGCGCATACAAAGGTCACGAGCCCCGCGGGTATCGGACTCGTCACAGTGTGCGGCCCCGTTCGCGGTGCATTCAGTAAACCCTGCAGGTCGACGATCGCCACGTAGCTGAAGTCGCCGTTCTCGAGCACCCCATAAGCTTTTTTGCTGTTGGGGCTCACATAGGCCGTAACGGTGTGAGGATCGAATCCCTGCGACCAACCTTCCTCCGTTGGAGGCGAGGGCATCGTGAACGCCACGTAGTCAGGGAACGCCGGCGTACCGCTGCCGGAAGTCGACGGCAGTTCTACGACACCCTCCAGGTTACCGCCAAACTCACCGGTCACAATCGCGAGATGAGTCCCGGGCGCGACGGCAATACCGCAAGTGCCCGCCTCGAGCCCCTCGAACTCGGGAAAGTTCACCAGCGCGCTGCCTGGATCGGTCCAGGTACCGGGCGCGCCGTCGGTGCCGGGCGTGAACGTGGCCTGCGTGAGATCGGCGATGAAGAGATTGCCCGTGCCTTCGTCGGTAGCCAACGCGATGCCGGTGGTGCAATCCTCACCTGCTGAGTCCCATCCCTGAGGCCCCAGCGACGACAAGCTGTTGTTGAAAATTGCGGGCGTCGAGCTGCTGACATTAACGATCTGGTAGTCCGAATCACCGTCATTTTCGAAAGATTCGTTTGGCGACAATATCAGGTGGCGAACCGGGTCGATCGAAACGTCTTCTGAAGTCCCTAACCCGGCAGGAATCGGCGTTTCAAAAGTTGGCGTGCCACCAAGGTCCAGGAACTGGTAGCCGCCGGGTCCGCCGGACGACAGGCCAACTGTGATTAACGCCTTGTTGGTCGTCGAATCCACCACCACGCCACAGTTTTTACAGTTGCCGCCCGAGAAAAACTGAGTGGCATCCGCGCTACTTTGCACTGTGCTGGTAAGAGTCGTGCCGTTGATCAGGAAAACATCGGTGTTGTTGCCAACGCATACCGTCTCGCCGGTCAAAGAGTTAGAGGAGCAGGAATTTGGAATGCTTCCCGTTGTAATTGCAATCGGCGCACCTCCGGTGCCGGGTCCACTACCGGTTTCAATTGGTACGACATTGACCGCAGGCGCACCTTCTTCCCAGTTTCCCTGTGGAAGATAAGCAGTCGCGTTAGAACCCTGGACCAGAACCGAGAGAGAACTCGAAGGCAGGCATGCGTTAGGTGCCGGCGTGGGCGAACTGGTGGGCTTGCCGCCACCGCCTGAACATGAGGCGCATGGATCGCACCCCGTGCCCAATGAGAGTCCCGCCGCCGCGATTAACAGGCATACAGCCAGCCCCACCCATCGAGAGTTCATAGTCGATCTCCTCCGCATTTAGCCCGCTGAATCCGCAGTGACCGTGCGATAATCGGTCTCCCCACCAAATAGATTCGCAAGGTTGCGGCGAAGATAGACAAAAGCGGGTTGAGTATCAACCCAAGTGAGAGCGCGGCTGACCGATTGGTCCGGCGATTGACAGCCCCGCGCTCGCATATTACGTTGAGTCAACTGCAAGTGATTGCAGCCTTATCGAGAGCGGCGGAGGGACATGGCCCGCTGATGCCGCAGCAACCGGCCCGCGATGGGTGCTGGTGCTAACTCCTGCAGGGGTCCTCAATGTGAGAGTCCCTTGGAAGATAAGGCGAGTATCTAGCCCTCGTCTTACCGTCTCCGCAGGATTTTTCACCGCTCAACATCGGCACTGACCGCGTTGCACTCTCGACAAGTGGGAGAAGCGCAGGGAAGTGGCAACGGATTCAATATTGATCGTCGGCGTCGGAGGACTGGGCGTCCCCGCATTGTGGGCGCTCGCGCGCGCGGGTGCGCGCCGGCTGACGCTCGTCGATCCCGACCCGGTCGAGTTGTCGAATCTCGCGCGGCAGGTGATCTTTCGGACGGCGGACATCGGGACATCGAAAGTGGAAGCGGCGGCGCGATGGCTCGCCGAACGATTCCCCGACGTCAAAGTCGAGCGCCATGCGGTCGCGCTTGACGAATCCAACGCGCCGCGTCTCATCGGTGCTAACAATTTTGTAATCGATGCGACTGACAGTCCCGCCGCGAAGTTCCTGATCAACGATACTTGCGTCGCGACGCGCACGCCGTTTGTTTATGGCGGCGTGGTCGGGATGACCGGGCAGGCGATGACGGTGATTCCCGGGGTGAGCGCATGCATCCGCTGCGTGTTCGAGACGCCGCCCGACGAAGCGGAAATCCAGAGCTGCCGCGAGGCGGGGATCGTCGGGCCGGTCGCGGGTGCGATCGGCGAGATGCAGGCGGGCGAGGCGATGCGCGCCTTGCGCGCGCAGACGTTCTTGCTCTCAGGAAAAATTCTCACATACGACGCCTCCGGCGCGAGCCGGGTGCGGATTGCGGAAGTTAGTCCGCGCCCCGGATGCGGTTGCGGCGCATGGAAGCATGAGCATCACGAGTCGCTGGAGCACAGCCGGTAAAAACAGAGTCGAGGAAACGATGAGCTACATCACAAATTTGAAATGTCGCGAATGCGGCCAGGAGTATCCGATAAGTCCGCTCCATGTGTGCGAGACGTGCTTCGGCCCGCTCGAAGTGACTTACGACTATGCGCGGATTCGCGCGGCGATTTCGCGCTCGATTATCGAGAAGCGGCCGCACAATCTGTGGCGCTACCGCGAATTGCTGCCGGTCGATTTCAACGAGAACGACGTCGTCGGACCCAACTCCGGCTTCACGCCGCTGCTGCATTGCAAGCGCCTCGGCGCGGAACTCGGCCTCAAGCATCTCTATATAAAGGACGACACCGTCAATCATCCGACGCTATCGTACAAGGACCGCGTCGTGTCGGTGTCGATTACCAAGGCGCGCGAGTTCGGCTTCACCACCGTGTCGTGCGCGTCCACCGGCAACCTGGCGACGGCGGTCGCGGCACACGCGGCGCGCGCGGGACTGCAATGTTACATCTTCATGCCCGAAGGCGTGGAGGCCGGCAAAGTTGTCGGCTCGACGATCTACGGCGCCAAGGTGATCACGATTCGCGGCAACTACGACGACGTCAACCGCCTGTGCAGCGAGATCGCCGACAAGTACGGCTGGGCCTTCGTCAATATCAACCTGCGCCCGTTCTACACCGAAGGTGCAAAGACGTTCGGCTTCGAAGTCGTCGAGCAGCTGGGCTGGCGCTTGCCCGATCACATCGTGGTGCCGACGGCGGGCGGGACGATTCTGCCGAAGATCGCGAAAGCGTTTAAGGAGATGAAGGAAGTCGGGCTGATCAAGACCGGCGAGTTCAAGATTCATTCGGCGCAGGCCGCGGGATCCGCACCCGTGATCCATGCGCTGCACAAGCACACCGACCTTATTACGCCGGTGAAGCCCGACACGATTGCAAAGTCGATCGCGATCGGAAATCCCGCTGACGGCTTCTACGTGCTCAAGGCAGTGCGCGATTCCGGCGGATGGGGCGACGTCGCCACCGACCCGGAGATCATCGACGCGATCAAGCTGCTCGCGCGCACCGAAGGAATTTTCGCGGAGCCAGCCGGCGGCACCACGCTCGCAGTCGCGATCAAGCTCGCGCGGCAAGGGCGTATCAAGCCCGACGAAACTGTAGTCGTGGCGATAACAGGCAACGGCTACAAAACACTCGAGGCGGTCGCGAGCGCGATCGAGCAGCCGTCGGTAATCGACGCGCGCCTGAAAGATTTCGACGCGCTGTTCGACCGGCTCACAGGAAAACGCGCCGCCGACAGCGCCGCCTAGCTTGTTTGCGCAATGTGGCCAGCATAAGTGTAGCAATTCAACCAGGAGGCTAGTCCCCAATCATGGCAGTACGCGTAAGAGTTCCAACCCCACTTCGCAGGTTCACCGCGGGCGTCGACGAAGTCCCGGCCGACGGCGCGTCGATCAAAGCGGTTATCGAAGACCTCGAACGGCGCCATCCGGGGATGCGCGAGCGGCTGCTCGATGAAAAAGGCGACATCCGCCGCTTCGTCAACATCTATTTGAACGGCGACGACATCCGCTTCCTCGATGCGATCAATTCCAAGGTAAAGGATGGCGACGACATCTCAATCGTTCCCGCGATTGCCGGCGGACGCTGACACTCGCGCGCCGGACGGCACGAGCGAGCGCGTCGTGCCGTTGGACGAGATCGTCCCGGCCGGGCGCGCGCGTAGCGTACTCGATCTCGTCGGCAACACGCCGCTGCTCGAAGTCACGCGGCTCACCGAGGGATTGATTCCCGCGGGCGTGCGGATTTTCGCCAAGCTCGAAGGCTTTAACCCCGGCGGCTCGGTTAAGGATCGGCCGGCCAAGAAGATGCTCGAGGTCGGAATCGCCGAAGGCAAGCTGAAGCCCGGCAAAGTGATCCTCGACTCGACCTCGGGCAACACCGGAATCGCGCTCGCGATGCTCGGCGCGACGCTTGGTTATCCGGTCGAGCTGGTGATGCCGTCGAACGTGAGCCGCGAGCGCAAGAAAATCGTCGAGGCCTACGGCGCGAAGATTCATTTCTCCGATCCGATGGAAGGATCTGACGGCGCGATAGTCATGTGCCGCAAGATGATCGCGGAAAATCCCGCGCGCTACTTCAAGCCCGATCAGTACAACAACGAGGCCAACGCGCTGGCGCATTTCGAAACCACGGGACCAGAAATCTGGCGGCAGACGCTCGGCCAGGTGACACATTTCGCCGCGGCGATCGGCACCGGTGGCACCGTGATGGGCACCGGCAGATTTCTGAAATCGAAAAACCGCGCGATTAAAGTGATCGCGATCGAGCCGGACGACGCGATGCACGGGCTCGAGGGCCTCAAGCACATGGCGAGTTCGATCGTCCCGGGCATCTACCACGAAAAAGATCTCGACGACAAAATCCAGGTCGGCACCGAAGAGGCGTACGAGATGGTCTACGCGCTCGGGCAGACCGAGGGCATCCTGGTCGGGCAATCGTCGGGCGCTGCGATGATCGCGGCGCTGAAGCTCGCGCGCACCATTCGCGAAGGCACGATAGTCACCGTGTTCCCCGACTTCGGCGACAAGTACCTGTCGACGAATTTGTGGATCGGATGGCAGGAATGGCGGCGCGAGCGCCTGCAACAAGTTATCGCCAAGTGGAAAAGTAAATAACGCAAATGGAACGTATCCACGAACGCTACTACCTGAGCTATCCGCGCACGCTGATCAAGGAGCCGATCCTTTATCAGCTGGTGAAGAAGTTCGACCTCGTTTTCAATATCCGCGGCGCCAGCGTGTCCGAAGAGATGGGCCTGGTTGCCGTCGAGTTCGAAGGCACCAACGATCAGATCGAGCGCGCGCTGGCGTGGCTGCGCAACACCGGCGTCACCGTCGAGCCAATCGAAAAGAACGTGATAGAGTAGGCCGCGCGCGCGATGTCCCTGACTGACGCGCAAATCGATCGCTACAGCCGCCAGATAATCGTGCCGCGCGTCGGCGGCCGCGGCCAGGAACGCCTGCTCGCCGCGCAGGTACTGCTTGCAGGAGACGCGCGCGATATCGAGGCACCGCTCGCCTACATGGTCGGCGCAGGCGTCGGATCGATCGTCCTGAAGCTGCCCGCCGGCCAAACTGCATTCACCGAAACATCCGGCCGGAACCCGGATGTGTCCGTCACAGTCTCCGATGAGTCGCAAGGTCGCTTCGATCTGGCACTCGTGATTGTCGGCAGCGCCGCCGCGAAAAAGATCGCGGACGAGATCGCGAATGATCGCGAGGTGCAGGCGTTGGTGATCGCGAGACTGGATGCGCCCGGGAAAATTTTCGTGATCCCAGATACGCAGAGTCCGCGAAGCGACAACGGAACATTCTCCACACGTGCAGAAGCTGCGGATTTTATCGCGATGCTCGCGACGACGGAGGCATTCAAGTTGATCGCCGGCTACCCAGAAAATTCCCGACCTTCGACGATCTACTTCACCGGTTACGAAACCAGGGTTCGCGTTCATCCGTGATGTACAAACTATGGATGTTCGATTTCGACAACACGATCGCGCGGCTCGAGCCCGAGGTCGATTGGGCCGGCGGCCGCCCAATCCTCGAAGCTTATCTGCGCTCAGTCGGCGCGCCCGGTGAGCTGTTCACGCGAATCCCGCGCGGCAACCTCCCGCTCTACGACGCCTACCGCACGCTCGCAGTCGCGGAGTTCAGCCCGCCGCATATGGCGGAGGCGCTTCGGCACGCGTCCGAGATAATAGAGAAAATCGAATTGGCTGGAGTCGATCGCGCGCAGCCGCTCGAAGGCGCGATCGAAATACTAGCGGCGCTGAGGAAGAGCGGCGCAATGATCGCGATCGTGACATCGAACTCGTCGAAAACAGTCCAGCGCTGGTTCGACCGCCACGGCGTCGCGTCGGTCGACGCAATCATCGGCCGCGACACCTTGCTTGGACTCAAGCCGGCGCCCGACATGGTGACTCGCGCACTCGAAACATTCTCCATCGATCGATCGGAGGCAGCATTCGTCGGTGACAGCGACGCCGACATCCGCGCGGCGCAAACTTGCGGCGTGCGATTTTACGGAATCGCGCCAACAGCCGCCGCCCGCGATCGATTGCTGGCCACCGGCGCCGCGGAAATCTTCGGCTCGCCGGCGGCACTCGCAATTCACCTGAACTTGCCGGCCGCCCGTCCGTCATCCTGACGACCTGAGCAACGCGAGGGGAGGACGGACCTCGGACAGCTTCGCGAACGCGAAGCCGGCACCGGTTTCTAAATCGCAAAGCGCTCCTTGTTTCCTTTCACAATATTAAGTAACTTGTAGAGTTCAGTAAGTAATCTATTCTCAAGGAGCATCAGTTTTAGCCGATGGATCAAGGGTTTACCTTGTGGTTTACGGGCCTGTCCGGGGCCGGAAAGTCCACGCTTGCGAATCTGCTCGCAACCGAACTGCGCGAGCGCGGGCATCGAGTCGAAATCCTCGACGGCGACGAAGTCCGCACCAATCTGTCGAAGGGATTGGGCTTCTCCAAGGAAGATCGCGACATCAACATCCGGCGCATCGGTTATGTCTGCAATCTGCTGGCGCGCAACGGCGTCATCGCGATTTCAGCGGCCATCTCGCCCTACCGCGACGTGCGCGACGAAGTGCGCGGCCTGCATCAGCGCTTCTTCGAAGTGTTCGTGCGATGCACGATTGACAAACTCGTCGAGCGCGACGTGAAGGGCCTCTACAAAAAGGCGCTGGCCGGCGAGATCAAATCTTTCACTGGCGTGTCGGATCCTTACGAGGAGCCGCTCAAGCCGGAACTGATTGTCGACAGCAGCACCGAGACCGTCGATCAAAGCCTGGGCCGGCTGCTCGCACGCCTCGAGGAACTGAACTACATCAACAAGGGAGCACGACGATGAGCGTGCGCGACGACGCAATCCCGGCGCACGGCGGCGGCGAGCTGGTCGACTTGAAAGCGCCGGCCTCCGAGCGCGCTGCGCTGGCGGCGCATGCAGCGAAGCTCGCAACGGTTACGCTCAACGCGCGCGACATCGCTGATCTCGAGATGCTCGCGACGGGCGCGTTCTCGCCGCTCACCGGCTTCATGGGCGAGGCGGACTATACGCGCTCGCGCGACGAGATGCGCTTGGCGTCGGGCGTGCCGTGGTCGATTCCAATCACGCTCGGCGTTGACGAGAGCGTCGCGAAGTCGCTCAAGACCGGGACTGAAATTGCGCTTACGACCGAAGACGGCAAGCGGCTCGCGATTCTCAAGCTCGCGGAAATTTACAAAGTCGATCGCAAGAACGAAGCCCAGAACGTGTTCGGTACTTCGGAGGACGCGCATCCGGGCGCGAAGAACGTCACCTCTATGCCTGCGTACTGCCTCGCGGGCAAGGTCACGCTGATCGAGGAGATACCGGGGCGCACGTTCCTGGAATTTCCGCGCGAGCCGCTGCAGACGCGCGCGGCGTTTCGCGAGCGTGGATGGAAAAAGATCGTCGCCTTCCAGACGCGCAACCCGACCCATCGCGCACACGAGTATATCCAGAAAGCCGCGCTCGAAATTTGCGACGGCCTGATGATTCATCCGCTGGTTGGAGAGACCAAGGGCGACGACGTGCCCGCCGCAGTCCGGATGGAGACCTACAAGGTACTGCTCGACGCGTACTACCCGAAGGACCGCGCGATGATCGGCGTGTTCCCCGCGCACATGCGCTACGGCGGCCCGCGCGAGGCGATCCTGCATGCGATCGCGCGGCGCAACTACGGATGCACGCATTTCATCGTGGGGCGCGATCATGCCGGCGTCGGCAATTACTACGGCAGCTACGACGCGCAGAAAATCTTCGAGCGCTTCAAGCCGGAGGAACTCGGAATCACGCCCTTGATGTTCGAGAACACATTCTACTGCAAGCGCTGCAATTCGATGGCGTCGTACAAGACCTGCCCGCACTCGGACGCAGATCGCGTAATCCTGTCAGGCACGAAAGTGCGCGAGATGCTGCGTGCAGGCGAAGCCCCGCCGCCGGAGTTCACGCGCCCTGAGCTGGCTGCGATCCTCGTGAAAGCAATGCACGACGCAAAGTAGATCGCGTAGAGTTTCAAGGCTACAAGCCGGCGGTCTTCGGGCAGCCGGCTTTTTCATTTGATCAGACGAAATCCGTTACGACCGGCCGCGCGGCGATCGAATGTCGCCGTGTACTCGCACCCTGCCCGTGAATTCGACGCTGCGATCAAGCTGTCGGCGAAATCAGCCCCATCCTCATATTCGCGGAGCGCGGCGCGCGCGTCCTCCGGGTGTTCAATCGACAGCTGATTAGCACTTAAGAGCGCGTCGAGCGCCGCGACGATCGCCGAACGATCAAGCCTGTATCCACGCTCGAGTACCCAAACCAGTTCCGCCAGCACAATCTGATTGACAAATCCCGGCTCCTGCTCCGAACAATCGGCCTCAATAAACCTGGACGCTATCCGTAGCTGCGAGAGATCGTCCCGAATCAGGTAGCGGACCAGAATGTTCGTATCGATCCCTTTCACCGGGGCCGCCCGAACCTGCTTCTGATCGCCTCGTCCATCTGCTCGATTGTCAGGTGGCGCGGAGCTTTGCCGAGCATCCCTCTAAGCCGGCGAACGTCTATATTTTTCGGAGTTACCACAACCCTTCCGTTACGCTCGATGACGAACTCAATCTTGTCGCCCGGCCGGAGCTTGAGATGGTTTCGCACCTTTATCGGGATTGTGGTCTGGCCCTTTCTGGTTAGCGTCGAAATACTCATTTTCCTTAATCTTCGAAGAATTCCTTACTCATCTAACAATTCCTTACCTGAAGTAAGGATTACACGGGTGAGATGCGTTCGCAAGACGGAGTTCAGGGTTTAAGCGCGCGCTCTTTCGCGGCGCGCCTTGCGCGACTGGGGTCGCCGGACCAGGTCCAGGCGTGTTCGGTGCGGCTCACTCCAATCAGCACGCCGAGGAATGCGGACGGGTGGATGAATAGTTCCGCGAGGCCGGCTTCGTCGCGAGTGTGCGCGGTGAAGCGCGAGCCGCGCGCTTGCAGGCGCTGTTCGAGGGCGCCGACGTCGTCGGTCTCGACGAAGAACATGTACAGCGAATCGCCGCGGCGCTGATGAAAGCGGCCCATCGCGAGGTTGGCGTCGGTGATCTGAGAGATCTCGATGCGGTCGAGACGCGCGGGAGGATTGAACAGCGTCAGCGTGCCGGTGTAGCCGAATTGCTTGCTCTCGATCGGGCTGAACTTTGACGCGTCGAGGCCGAAGATGCGCGCGTAGCGCTCCGACGCCGCCTTCCAATTGGCGACGACGTTGGTGACTTCGTAGATCCACTTTATCGCGCCGATTGGCGCGCGCTCGTGATGCTGCGAGATGACGGTGCGCATCCCGAACGTCGCGCTGGAATCGAGATAGAGCTGTCCCGCGGATTGTTCGAAGTTCACGCCATTCTTCGCGAGATGATGCGCAGCGGCGCCGGGGTCGTCCACTGAAAATCCCGCACCGAAGAGTCCGCCGCCCCACTTGGAAAGGAAGTCCTGGACCGCGCCTGCTGCATCGGGCTCGAGAATCTCGATGAGGCTCGACCCCACCTGCATCGTGGATCGCTTCGCGGCTAGCGGTGCCGATTTGTCGCGAAGTACCAACTCGCCGGCGAAGACTTCATTCACAACCTTCTCGGCGGCTGCGGTGTCGGTCACTGCGATCTGAACTCTGTCAACGCGTTTGAGCATCGTCGAAGTTTTCTCCCCTTCACTATTGCAGCGGCGGCTCGTCGTCAGGCGGCGCGATCACCGGCGACCCGTGATGCATCACCATGAACCACGCGTTGCCGACGCGCTCGAACACGTTGGTGGCGAGCACGTTCGAGCGCTGAGTGCCGTCGTAGCCGCGCTGAGTCAGGTTTTCCTCGACCACGACGATCGCCAGGTCGCCGCTGATCATCACTTCGATTTCGCCGAGCTCGAACTTCATCTCGAACACGTTGTCGAGGATGCGCTCCCAGCTCGACATGATCGGGCCCCATCCGGAAAGTTTGCGCCATCCGGGATGGATGCAAATGATGCGCGGGTCCTTGAGCCAGACCGCTTCCATCTTTTCGGCATCGAGGCTTTCGAACGCGTCGTAGAAGGCGCGGTTGGCAGCGAGCACTGATTCACGATCCGACATCAGGTTTCACAGCGTAGTTTTTCGGATGAGCAGTTGCCAGCAGGGGTGACCCCTGCGCCCAGTATTCGGAAAAGGAAAGATGGAGAGTGTCGGCACTCATGGTGATGGTGTGAGGTTTTGGGCGAGTGAGGCGCCTGAGGCTTTGAATCGGATTGCCTCGTCGATCAATGCCGCGATTTTGCCGGCGGCTTCGGCGATTGGTATGCCGCCGCGATGGATGTTCGAGATGACGGTGCGGTCGGGCTCGATCGACTTTAGCGTTGGCCGATAGATGACGTAGGCGCTCAGGCTCTCGGCGGTGACGAGGCCGGGACGCTCGCCGACGATCATGCAGACGACGTCGGGGCGCAGGATGTCGCCGAGGTGGTCCTCGATTCTGACACGGGCGTTGCGAATGAAGATTGGTTTCGGAAGGCGGTAGCGCGGCGCCAGAATCTTCAGTATCGCGCGCAACAACGGTCGTGCGTTCTTCTCGACGGCGGCGGACGAGAGGCCGTCGCCGATGCAGATCAAAACCGTTGGCGTCGCGGATTTGGTGCGTTGCTTGAGACGCTTGATGCGTGCGGCGTCGGCGTCGGTGAGGCGGCGGCCGAGTTCGGGGTATCGGATGTAGTCCTCGCGCGTGGCGGCTTGCGAGTGAACTTCGAGCAAGTTGTTGCGGCGCGGCCATTCGCGCACGACTTCGGTCATGACGGCGTCAACGGCGCGCGCGTGATCGGCGCGCAGTGAGAGCATGGCGGCGGTGGTGTAGCGCGTGCCGGCGCGTCCGAGGCCGAGGCGCGCGGGTGTCGATTTGCGCATCGCGTCGAAGTCGGTATCGATGTCGGGATCGATCTTTTTCAACGCGAGCCCATCACGATTCGTGCGTCGCCGGCGCGCTGCGTGAGGCGGCCGTCGTTCAGGATGCCGCGAGTCTCGCACCACTCCTCGAACTCGGGTGCGGGCCGGAGATTCAGCACCTGCCGCAGTGTGGCGGCGTCGTGGTAGCTGGTCGATTGATACGAGAGCATCACGTCGTCGCCCATCGGCACCGCCATGAAGTATTTGCATCCTGCGGCCGCGAGCAGCACCGCCAGATTCTCGCAGTCGTTCTGATCGGCGCGCGCGTGATTGGTGTAGCAGGCGTCGGCGCCGTGCGGGACGCCGAGCAGCTTGCCCATCATGTGATCCTCCAGGCCCGCGCGCGTGATCTGTTTCGCGTCATAGAGATATTCGGGACCGATGAAACCGACGACGGTGTTTACGAGCAGCGGCGAGTAGCGGCGCGCCAGCCCGTAGCATCGCGCCTCGAGCGTCACCTGGTCCGCGCCTTCGTGCGCGCCCGCTGACAACTCACTGCCCTGCCCTGTCTCGAAGTACATCAGGTTCGGCGAGCGAAGGCGCCCCGTCTCGCGAATCATCGAGTAGCCGTCGTCGAGCATCGCGACCGTGATGCCGAAGCCGGCGTTGCCCTTCTGCGTGCCGGCGAGGCTCTGAAACATGATGTCCATCGGGGCGCCGGCTTCGAGCGCGCGCATCTGGGTCGTGATATGGCCGAGCACGCAGTTCTGCGTCGGCACGCCCGTGCGATCGATGATGTCGGCTGTGAGTTCGAGCAGCTTCCTGATGTTGTCGGGCTCGTCGATACACGGGTTGATGCCGATGAGCGCGTCGCCGGTCGCGTATGCGAGGCCTTCGTACGTCGCGGCTGCGATCCCCGCAAGATCGTCCCGCGGATGATTGGGTTGCAGGCGCGTCGATAGGCGTCCCGCGAGACCAAGCGTAGTGCGCGCGTGCGTGACGACGCGAATCTTCGACGCGATCGCGATCAAGTCTAGATTGGTACACAGTTTGGCGACCGCGGCGGCGATTTCCGCCGTGATGCCGCGGCCGGCGACGAGGATCGTGTCGCCGGTGGTGTCGTCGTCGAGCAGCCATTCGCGAAACTCGCCAAGACTCATCCCGCACACCCTGTCAAACGCCTCATGGTCGAGCGCGTCGTCGATCACGCGCGTCACTTCGTCGCGATCGTACGGGACGACCGGGTTCTCACGCAGATCATTCAGCGTGAGATCGGCGAGCACGGTTTTGGCCGCGATGCGTTCCTGCTCGGAGCGCGCCGCGATGCCCGCAAGCTCGTCGCCCGATCGCGCTTCGTTGGCGCGCGCAAGCAATTCCTTGACCGAGCGGAAGCGGTAGGACTTGCCGAGCAGTCGCGTCGAAAGTTTCATTCAAGAATATGAAGCACAGTCATGGGGCAAAATGGAAAACGCGGACGCTGGTGATAAGCGCGTCGCGCCATTCGATCAGCTCGAGCACGTGTTGCGGATGCGCGCCGTCGACATTCGAATGACGCCGATACTCGACCGCCGCGCGATCGCCGGATTCAGTGACGGTAAGGATTTCGAAACGCAGGTCCGTATAGCGCTCGAGCCCTCGCCGCGCATACACGCCGATCTCATGATGGCCATTCAGCACTAGCCTGCCCAGCTCGGGATAAATCTTCGCGATGAGCGCGCTCTGATGCGTCGCGTCGCGAGTGTAAAGCGCCACGACCCTCGCAGGATCGCGGCTTTCCCACGCGGATTTCCATGCTTCGACGCGGGCGCTCGAGGTGGACATAGGGACAACCTAACGCGGCGCGCGAGTAAGTGGAAATGGTGCGCGCGAGGGCATCATCCCAACTGCCCCACAGCAATTTCAGCTCTGGACCTTCCTATGGCGAAAATCATCAGCCTCATATTCTTCTAAAGAAACCATGACAACAGGAGCTGGTGGGCAGTTATCGGGGTCGAGATACTGATGGCAAGGGACCGTTGCCTTGACCATCTCGGAAAGCAGGTCGACGTAATGACTGGCCGAGCCTGCGGATAGAATCCAGCGAAATGTAGTCGGTGACTCCGCGACCAGTTCGCTGCCGCTCGCCTCGTGATTCAACTCGACAAAGACCGTGCACTGCCCGTCCGATTGGATGGGCTTTCCATCTCCGATAACGAAGCTCGCATTCTTCGACTCAATAGGAGTGCGCGCTAACTCCGCGAACCTCGAGCTGAGCCAAGCTATCGTCTCGTGATCAACAAGGAGCAGCAGCGTCTCGTCACCTTTGAACGAAGGCAGGTGCGCAACAAAAGAGATATTTTCCTTCATGCCGTGTCCATTTGAGAGGAAAGCATCACGGGTAAACTCGGTTGGGCGATGTTTTGGCCTAACTGAACGAAGTCGAACTGTAGTTTATAATACCTGTAGTGGTCGAGTGATCGTGGCACAACGGTGATCCGATGAAAATTGAAAACATTCGCGAAGTGAAGACGCGGTTCAGTCGATACGTCAAAGAGCTGCCCAAAAGCGGATCGGTCCTAATACCGAAGAGCGGCCGGCCGTGCGCGGCGCTGGTTCCGATCACTGAGGACACCGACCTCGAGGCCCTGGCGCTCTCGCAAAACAAGCGATTCTGGAAAGTGATAGATGACGCGATCGCGCGCGGAAAAAAAGAAGGCTTTGTCGATCTGGCGGATCTCTAATGCGCTGTGCGGATCAGTGTGGCGCGCGCGACGATGACTACCTAAGATACCAGTCCGCCTATGAGACTGATTCGACTGCTCGCCGCCACGATCTATCTGCTTGCTGTCGTTTCGATTGCGCATGCGGCGCCTACCGGGAATCTCAAGCTTGATGTGCTTGGCGACGATGGCGCAGGCGCGAAGAATGCGGCGCACGTGATCGGCGCCGATGGCAAGGAGGCTGGCCAGGTTGTCGCGGGATCGACGATCGCGCTGGCGCCCGGTGAGTACAAACTCGTGCTGCCGATCGTTGGCGGGCAGATCGTCAAGGACGGCGTGCAGATCGAGGCCGGGCGCACGCATACTGTGCTCATCACGAATGTCGCGGTGCTGCAGGTCAGCGTGAAGGACAAGAGCGGCAACGATCCCGGCTTTGGCGTGACCGTGACGACCACCGACGCGCCGCACACAAAGGTCGCGAGCTTCATTTCGGGCGACAAGTACCTGTTCGCGCCGAGCGAGGTGGACGTCCATATCGACGCGCCGCCGCAGGGCTACGACTGGCATGCGTTGCAACTCGCGCCTGGACGTCGCGCGCAGTTGACGCTCGGCGAACTGGTCAAGGCCGAGCTGCTCGTGCAGCCGGTGATGTCGAAGATTCCGATCGACAATACGACACGCGTGGTAATTCTGCGTGCGGGCACGCAAACCAAAGTTGCGGAGAGCGACCCCGGCAGTGAGCATCGCTTCAAACTCGACGCCGGCGACTACGACGCTTACGTGGAAAACCGGTCCGGCAAGGGCAAGCCGTATGCGACCTCGGCTGGAATCCATCTCGAATCCGGTGCAAAGGTGGTACGGACGGTCCCGCTGGACTAAAGAAGAAAACAAGAGAGGGCAGATGGCAAGCGAACGACAGAAAGAAATCAAGCGGCGGCGCAAACGGAAAAAATCGAGGCTCCAGGCGAAGACCCGGGAGTCGAGGAAGAAGGCGCGGAAGAAGCGCTAAGTTTTTTCAGTATTAAGGCCGCGCTCCGTTGTCGCGCGCGGAACCTCACCCTTAGATCGGAACGGAGAGTTGGTGATGGCTTACGAAACGATTCTCTACGACGTGGCGGACGAAGTTGCGACGGTGACCCTCAATCGTCCGGCCAAGATGAACGCGTACACCAACACGATGGGCGCGGAGATCACCGACGCGATGCTGCGTGCCGACGCTGACGCCGACGCGCGCGTGATCATGATCACCGGCGCCGGCGATCGCGCGTTCTGCGCGGGCGCAGACATGTCGATGTTCGCCTCCGACATCAAGTCGCGCGAGGAGAAGCATGACGACAAGCCCCCCGCGACTGAGCGGCGCGCGCGTCACGTGGTCTCGCTGCCGCAGGTGATGCGCAACTTGTCGAAGCCGACTATTGCCGCGATCAACGGCTACGCACTTGGCGTCGGATGCACGATTCCGATGCTGTTCGACGTGCGAATCGCGTCGGACAACGCCAAGATGGGCGTGATCTTTCCGCGCGTCGGCCTGATGAGCGAGCTGGGCTCGAGCTACCTGATGCCGCGTATGATCGGGCTCGCGCGCACGGCCGAGATGATGCTGACGGGGCGGCAATACCCGGCCGCCGAATGCCTCGCGATGGGTCTCGTGAGCCGCGTCGTGCCGCTCGCGAACCTGATGACAACAGCGCGCGAGCTTGCCGCCGACATGCTGCTATGCTCGCCGACCTCGTTGGCGTTCACGCGCAAGGCGCTGTACCAGGGACTCGACGGCACGCTCGAAACGGCGATGGCATTCGAGGGCTTCGCGCTCGAGAAATGCTACGTCAGTCCGGAGCACAAGGAATACGTCACGGCGTTCCTCGAAAAGCGCAAGCCGAATTTCAAAAAGGCGAAAGCTTAGGTCCGCTGTTTAGACTTTCGATTTTCTACTGAAGCCAGTCAGCTCCCGCGAATGCGGATTGCCGGGCGGCTGGTAGCTGTAGAGCAGTGCGCGACGATCGTCGCCCGATGTGTTCGGCTTCGATCGATGCACGAGGAACGGGCCGAAGAAAGCAACGGCGCCCGCCGACACTTCCAGCGCGACCAGCCGCGATTCGTCGTAGCGTTCGGGATCCATCTCGAGGCTGCCGAACCCTTCGACGTTGCGGCGTTGCTGCAAACCTTCGCGATGACTCCCCGGCACCACTTCGAGGCATCCGTTTTCAAGCGTCGCGTCGTCGAGAAAGAGCATCGCAGTCGCAACCCTGCTCGCAATCGGCGTCAAGTCCTTCCAGTACGGGAAATCCTGGTGCAGGACGATCGGACCGCCATCTCGCGCGCGCTTCAGGTTGAGCTTCTCGGTGAACAGGATCACATCGTCGGCGCCGACGACGTCCTTGCACGGGTCGAGGAGGCGCGAGTCGTGCGCCCATCGGTTGAGATCGTCGCTCAGATGCGCGAACGGCTCGACGCCCTGAACCATGTCGAGGTTGCCGGGCTCCCATTTGACGACGGTCGCGAGGTCGCGCTGCAATTCGAAGTTGTAGCTGCCGACGCTGAGCTTGCGATGACGCCGCTCGGCCAGCAGCCGACTGACGAGCGTCTCGCACGCCGCGACAATCGACGCACACTCGCGCACGTCGAACACACTGCGGCGCAAGACGTAACCATTGTCCTCGAGTTGGCGGCGCTCCGATGCGTCAAGGCGATGCGATTCGATCATTGAGCAGACCTGTTCGAGTGATTAGAGTCACCCGCAGGCAGGATTAGCAGAATCGATGGAGAATCGCGAAGCCACCGCCGCGCAAATTGCCTTCTTTCGCGAGCATGGATGGCTCGTCGTCGAGGACGCGATCGCGCCGGCCGAACTCGCCGAGGTCGCCGAGCGGATGGACGTCATCGTGCGCAAGAAGCACAAGCTCGCGTACGACTGGGCGTGGGAAAAAGGCCGCAGCAAGGACGATCGCGAATTCAAGATCGTGCAGGGCAGCCCGTCGATGGTGTGGCCGGAGATCAAGGACGCGCGGCTGCGGATCTGGATGATTGAATTCGCGCGCGCGCTGATGGGCGCGCAGGTCGAGTTCTGGTACGACCAGTTCCTCGCCAAGCCTCCGCGTGACGGCGCGCCGACCTACTGGCATCAGGACGAAGGCTACTGGGGACGCAACCTGCTCGATCGCGGGATCACCTGCTGGATGCCGCTGCACGACGTCGACGCGCGCAACGGATGCATGCATTTCATCGACCGCGGCCATCGCGACGGCGTGCTGACGCATCGCCAGCCCGAACATATTCAAAGCGATCTTTTGTATTGCGAGCCGGACCTTGCGCGCGTCGTGTCATGCCCGATTCGCGCCGGCAGCGTCACCTTTCATCACGGCAAAACGCCGCACATGACGCCTGCCAACACCACCGACGAGTGGCGGCGCGCGGTGACGACGCACATGCGCATCGTCGGGACGCTCGGCGAAGGCGATCACTACCCGTGGAAAGTTTATGTCAACCAGGTCACCGGCGAACGGACGATTCCACCGTCGCGCTAGAGGACTAGTCATGATCGATACGATCGATGAACTGATGACACGGCGGCCGCAGGTCGAGTTCGCGGTCAAGCTGACTCCGAACCAAGTCGAAGAATTCACGACGCTTGGATTCACCAGCATCGCGCGAATCACCGTGGACGAGGAACTCGAGTGGCTCGCGGAGGTTTACGATCGGCTGTTCGCCGAACGCGTCGCGCCGCTGCCGGGTGCATTCATCGAGTTGATGCGCCCGCATGAGGCCGGCCGCGACGTGCAATCGCAAATCATCATGCCCGAAGTGCGCTTCGCCGAACTTCGGCAGACCGCGCTGTGGCGCAACGGGCGCGTGCTCGCCGCGCAGTTGATGGGCGTCGATGCAACGCAGCTTGTCGGGTGGGGTCACATGATTCGCAAGCCGCCGCGCGACAACGGCGCCCTACCGTGGCATCAGGACGAAGCCTACTGGGATCCCGCGTTCGACTATCGCGCGCTGGCGTGCTGGATGCCGCTCGATCCGGCGACGGTCGAGAGTGGATGCATGAGCTTCATTCCGGGATCGCATCGCGGCGACCTGCGGATGCATCATCGATTCGGCGCCGACTTCTCCGATCACGTCGTGCACGTTGAGGACGTGAATCAGGCAGAGGCCGTCGCCGCGCCGGTCGGTGCAGGCGGCGCGGTATTCCATCATTGCCGGACGTTGCACAGCTCTGGTCCGAATCGAAGCGAGCGGGTGCGGCGTGCATACTCCAACGAATGGCAAGTCGAGCCTGCCAAGCGCGAGCACCCTGCCCCGCGCCCGTGGTTCGACGAAGTGCGCAAGGCGCAGCAGGAGCGCCAGCGGACGGCTTGAGTCGCACAGCTATCGGCTAAGCTTTCGTCGCGCTCGCTTGGTGGATCGCTTGCGCGCAGGCGCTGTCGAAACGGATGTGGGGCTCGGCCCCGGCGAAGATTTGCGCGCGCCCTTCTTCGGCAGAGACAACTGGTAGCCGTTATTCAGAATGGCGGCGGTCTGATCCCATTTCACTTTGTAATCGATTCGCACGCCGACCCATCCTTGCTTGCCCATGTAAGGCGGGACGAAGAATCGCTTCGGGTCCGAGTTGACCAGAATTTCCTGCACCATCGCGGGCGCCTTGACCCACACGGCGATGTGCCCGCTGTCATGATGATTGCAATCGGTCATCGCGAACATGCTGCCGCCGGTGACGCGAAAGGTGCACTCGCCCCACGCCTCTTTCTCGAAGACCTCGGGCATCGCCAGGCAGATCTCGCGCAACTTCGCGATCGCGGGATCCGAGTCGTCATACTTTCGCGGATGTGCCATCGCCGGCTCCGCTCACTTCTTATTGGTGGCGATCCACCAAGTGTTGCCCGAAGTGTCCTTCACACCGCCGACGCGATCGCCCCACGTCATATCAGCCGGCTCACGAATCGATTTGGCGCCGAGACTCAGCGCGCGTTTGTACGTCGCGTCGGCATCGGGAACGTAGATGTAGATCGCCGCGGCCATCGACGGATCCGAAAAGTAGCCGTTGCCGAACAGCACATGCGCATCACCAATCTTCGCCTCGGCATGGAATCGTCCTTCGGCATCGGGCGTCGGAGCATGGGTCACTTCTCCGCTGAACGCGTTCTTGAGGAAGTCGGCAAGGTCCGGCTTCGCGTACAGGTAAGGCGTGATCGGGGTGTATCCCGGCTGAATATGTTTGTTCGCGGCACTCATACGAGCCTCCATGGAAATCGATTCGGTCATCGTTGCGTATGCATCGTGATTAGCAGAACCTCCGAGAGCATCGAAGGGTTACGGTCTAGACTGAAGCACAGCTTGACTGGAGCTTTCAGAATTAAATAACTTAGCGAGTCTGATTTATCATCATTACGCGAAACGTGCTTGTCCGTTGAGTTTCGCGCGGCTGTCCAAGTAGAATACAAAAAACAAACGTCAAGAGGCAGGTAGGGAATATGGCACTTCATATCGGAAGCGTGGCACCGGATTTTACCCAGGAATCGACCGAGGGACCGATTCATTTTCACGAATGGATCGGCGACAAGTGGGCGATCCTGTTTTCGCATCCCAAGGATTTCACCCCAGTATGCACCACCGAGCTCGGCGCCGTGGCCAAGCTCAAGCCCGAGTTCGAGAAGCGCAATATCAAGCCGATCGCGGTGAGCGTCGACGACGTGACCTCGCATAAGAAGTGGACCGGCGATATCGAAGAGACGCAGCAGACCAAGATGAACTTCCCGATTCTCGGCGACGGCGACAAGAAAGTCGCGAAGCTCTACGACATGATCCATCCCGAGTGGAACGACACGCTGACGGTGCGCTCGGTTTTCGTGATCGACAACAACAAGAAGATCCGGCTCACGCTCACCTACCCGGCCAGCACCGGCCGCAACTTCCAGGAAATCCTGCGCGCGATCGACTCGCTGCAGCTCACCGACAAATACTCGGTGGCGACCCCGGCCGACTGGAAGAAGGGCGAGGATGTAATCATCGTGCCGGCGCTGCAGGATCCTGAAGTTATCAAGCAGAAGTTCCCCAAGGGCTACAAGGCAGTGAGGCCCTACCTACGCATCACGCCAGACCCGAGCAAGTAGCAAGGGCGATCCAGTACTGAAAAAAGCGGCTCCCCGATTCGGGGAGCCGCTTTGATTTTACCCTTGCAAAACTTCCTAACAGTGGCGAAGCCCCGCATCCTTTCTTGGCACTAAGGTGCAGGGTTTAACCCTGCCCAGGGAAGCGTGAAACCCAGGAGGGGTTTCACATACAATCAACTTCCTCGATGAAAACCGAGCAACCCTTGCCGCGCGATGGCAGCGCGAGCGTTCTCGAAGCATCGCGCGGCGCAATCGGCACCGCGATGCAGTGGGAGGTGCTCGCCTACTTCGCGGTCTTGAATATCGCGGCCGGTTTGGGCTCTCCGGCCGGTATCGCCGCGATTCCGATCAGCTACTTCCTGAAAGACACCCTTCATCTTTCTCCGGTTCGTCTCGCGGTGTTCCAGGCGATCGTCGCCATACCCGTCTGCGCCGGCTTCCTGTTCGGCTTCATCAGGGATCGATGGAGAAACGCGCGATGGGGCGATCGGCAATACCTGCTGGTTTGTGCGCTGGTGGCCGCGGGCATGTATGTGTGGCTGGCCACTTCGACGATCGACTACTCCAAGTTGGTGTCGCTCGCGCTGATCGTCGTGATCGTCTACGTGATGATCTACGCGGCGGCGCAGGCGCTGATGACCGGCGTGGCGCAGGCGTACGGGATGACGGGGCGGCTGAGCGTGGTATTCAGCTTCGGCTACTTCACGCCGGCGGTGCTTTCGGCGCTGGCGGGAGGATGGCTGGTCGCGCACGTATCGGTGCGCGGAACGTTTCTGATCGCGGCCGGCTTGACGCTGACGATCGCGCTTCAATCATTCTGGCGGCTCGGCGCGGCAAGCGATTTCGAGCGCTCGCCCGCGAGCACTGAAAAGGGATTCGCCGCGATGCGCCGTTTGCTGACACATCGGGCGCTGTGGCCGGCGGCGGCGATCTACTTCCTGTGGAACTTCAGCCCCGGATGGGGCACGCCGATGTTCTACGAACTGACGGAGCGAGTGCGGATATCGAGCGAACTGTTCGGTACCTTTACCGCGCTGCAATCGTTGTTCTTCCTGCCGACGACGCTGCTGTACGGCTACCTGTGCGTGCGCGCGCCGCTCTCGCGACTGCTGTGGTGGGGGACGATAGTCGCGATCCTGCAAGGACCAATCATGTTCATGGCGCAGGGACCCGCGAGCACGATCGTTGTCGCAATCCTGTACGGATTGTTCGGCGGCTTCGCAACGGCGGCGTATATCGACTTGATCATGCGCTCGTGCCCCAAGGGCCTCGAAGGCACTGCGATGATGCTGGCGAACACGTCGGCGTTCGCGCTGGCCGGCAGCTCGGGCAACCTGCTTGGCAGCTGGATCTACTCGCGCGGCGGCTTTGCGTGGGCGGTGATAATCACGACGCTCGCGACTGCGCTGATCGTTCCAGTGTTGCCCATGATTCCGCCGGAGGTGATCGCGAAGCGCGACGGGGAAGCGGTAGAACTGCACGATTGAATGTGAAACCCTCCTGGGTTTCACGCTTCCCTGGGCAGGGTTAAACTCTGCACCTTAGAATTAAGATGCGGGGCTTCGCCCCTGTTTGGAAGTTTTTTCAGTGGACATGATTGCGGGAAAGTCGTAGTTCGAAATGATTCTATCGTGGAGATAGAGAGATGCAGATTCCACAATCGGTACGCGAATTGATCGCGATGGCGCCGCTCGCTCATCTGATCACACTCAGTGCAAAGGGCAGTCCGCAGGTCACGGTGATTTGGGTCGGAATTGAAAACGACGAGTTCGTGATCGGGCACCTGGCTGAGCATCAGAAGATCAAGAATATCCGGCGCGATCCGCGAGTGGCGCTGTCGATGCTCGGTGACAAGACCAACGCGCAGGGGATGCGCGAATACCTGGTGATTCACGGCACCGCGCGCATCACCGAAGGCGGCGCCGTTCCCCTTCTGCAAAAGTTGGCGCCACTTTACCTCGGGCCGAAGGCAAACTTCCCGCCGCCGAGCATGCAGAAGATTCCCGGCTACGTCACGAGAATCGCGCCGTCGCGATTCTCGGGCGTCGGCCCGTGGGTAACGAAATCCGCGGAGTGAGCGATCAGAGCATTTGAATCGCGCGCGACGTCAGCTACGGATGCGTTGCGAGGAACTGTAGCATCGGCTCGGTCCACGTGTACGGCCATTCGATGTGATTCAGCGAACCCAGCGTCGTGCCCGGGATGTTCGAGCTGCTGCCGTCGGGGTCGGTGCCGCAGAGCGGATCGCAAAAGCCGACCTCGAGCTTGAGGTCGTTGAGTATCACGTCGTCGTCGGGATTCGCGCCGAGCGTGGCGGTCTGGCTGATGATCAATTCGCTGTTCGGGCATAGGCCGGCGATGTCGCAGGAGTTGTGCACCTGGTAGGCCTTGATGCCGGGATTCGGCACGACTATCTCGGCGCTGCTGGACGGATGATCTTCCACCGGCGTCTGCGGACACGGATCGTTGAACGCGCGGAACGGATCGGGCGCCGAGTAGACGGCGATCGAATTCACGTTGGGACGATTGAGCCCGTAGATGTAAGACATCGCGGACCCGTTCGACCATCCGGAGACGAAGGTCTTGTTGGTCATCACGGTGCCGGTGGCCTGCACGGCTGCGATGAAATGATCGATTGTCGCCGCGTCGACATTTTCAGGAAAACTCTGCCCGCCGACCTTGACCGTGCCGGGTGTGAACTGGCGGTACCAGTTGTCCCATCCGGGGCCTTCGTTGTCGGGCGCCGGATAGAAGTGCGTCGTGTCGCGACCCTCCGGCGTCAGCACGACGAAACCGGTCTTGCCGGGTACGAGACTGAAGTTGTCCTGAAACAGGAGGATGTTGGTCGAGGTGATCGAGTCGGCGGTTACGAGCGACGGATGTATCCACACGAGCATCGGCAGCGGATTCGAAGTGGTCGCCGATGCGGGCGCGTAGAGGCACGCATAGCGGGGCGTGCCGTCGGAATCGCTCCACGGCCCGAGGCGCGTACCGCCGAGGCATAGCGGGACCGGATTGCTGATCAGCGTTTGCGGCGGATTGCCGAAGGGAGTGCATCCGTTGGCCGCGAACGCGCCACGTGGTAATGCGGCGAGTATCGCGAGCGCGGCGAGGAGTGAAGTGAGTTGCGTGACGCGGCGGCTCGCAGCGGGTCTCGATGCCATTCGGTGTTTCCTCCCTTGGCAACAGGCGGACCAATCCGTCTGGGGAAGAAGCAAATTCGAGACCCGATGGTTTGTTGCGGAATTCCTTGCGGAATTTTGGTTTGAAGGCGAGCCAATCGTGAACAGAGGGAGGGTTTTACATACCAGCCCGTCGAATGGAAACAGTGTTCTAGGACAGTTTTGGATAGTTGACATTGATCCACTAATTTCTTTCTCCTCGATCTCTTCCGTTTCGAATGATGGGTTCAGTGCGGGCGGGATCGTTTCAGTGAGCGGGAGTGTGTGGCGGGTAGCGGTTGAGTCAGACATCACGGGTAGTATGGCAGATTGAGATGACAACGGTTGGCAGGAGTGCGGAATCGTAGTGGAACCCGCGGTGGGTTCCACACCTCCTTCGGCAGGGGTGACCCCTGCACCCGGTGAAAGAAATTGGGGGAGGGGTTGCGCGGGGGCGGGGGTTGGTCCCGCACCCGCGGTATCGTGCTAGTGCGCGGTTATCAATGAGGGCCGGTGCCGACGGACTGGCATAGGTTGCCGGTGTTGGCGGTCTGGTCGATGTAGATGGTCGAATCCTCGTAGAAGACGAAGCCGCCGTTTGAAGATGCCATGTTGATCTTCACGTCCTGGCTGTTGTTACCTCCGGGGCCGGCGCCCACCAGCGCGCAGCATGAGAAGGAGAATGCGTTGTCGTGGCAGTCCGCGTTTCCGCCGCTGCCGTCGTTGCAGTTGTTGGGCGACGTTTCACCGTCGGGCAGCTTAAGCAGCGTCATCCAGGGCGCCATGAATTCCGCGGCGCCGCTGGCCCCCGCCATCGGCTGGCAGATGATCACGTTGCCGGCTGCGTCGGTGAGCGAGGCGGTCATCAGGAGCGCCGCACCGGTGCCGGGAATAGGCGCGTTGCTCGCGTCGAGCAGTTCGTGCGTGTCGCCTTGCGCTGAAAAAGTTATGTAGGCCACTCCGGGCGGCACAGTCAGGGTCTTGTCGTAAACGACAGCGCCGCCAGGGGCGCCGGGAACTGGACTCGGGGCCGGGGTAGCCGCCGTGACGATCTCGCCGCCCGAATTCTGAAACTCGGCGGAGAGTCGCTGGACAGTGCTCGACTGGGAAATCAAATCGCAAGTGTCGTTGTGATGGCATGGGCTGGCATTGGTGCCAACGGTGCAGCTGGCGACAATCTTCACCTCGCCCGAGCTGTTGTTGACGCAGGCGAAAACGTCGGCGCGAGCGTTCGAAGCAAAGAGCATCACGATGGCGAGGACAAAGGATCCGGCTATTGCTGTTCTCATCTCCAGGCCTCCCTACTTTTTTGCGTACTAATCAGTTAGAGACCGGCGAGTTTTGCGCAGCCTTACTCGCGGGGAATGTGCGGTGCGGACGCGGCGGGCCGCGGTTGTCGATCGAGGAAGGATTCGAGAAATTGCTACGCACCGGAAGACCTCCAGGTGCAGTGAGCGAATAAGCAGATTGTCGGGCAATGCTACAAGCGGCCTTATCTCGCTTTGCCTTTGCTAAGTCAAATTTTATGGCGAGTGTGGTTGTAAAATTTTGACGTTGGAGTGGGTGCGAACTGTTGTGAATGAATGCCGGCGACCTAACCCCTAACCCCTTCCCCTAGTGGAAGGGGGACAATCGAGTGAGGGGATCTAACGTGAAACCCGCGGTGGGTTTCACGCTTCCTTCGGCAGGGGTGACCCCTGCACCCAGTGATAGGAAATCGCGAAATGTTGAGGACAACCTTTCGCTCTCGGGGTGTGATGCTGGTGTCATTCCAGGCGAAGCGATCATCGCAGGTGGTGCTGCTAGGTAGCTGTGAATGAATGATGGCGACCTAACCCCTGACCCCTTCCCCTAGTGGAAGGGGGACAATCGAGTGAGGGCGAGTGCTCTCCTAACGTTGGGTGCAGGGGTCACCCCTGCCGGAGGAAGTTTGAAACCCGTCGGGGGTTTCATGTGAGATTACGTTCCGCGCGTCCTGGCGATTGCTACATTCCCAGGTAGGCGGGGACGAAGACACTTATGTCTACTGTGCCCCAGCCGGTGGATTTGTCGTAGCCGGGGGTGGCGGGGAAGCCGTGGACGCTGCCGAAATTGTTATCGCCGGTGGTTACGTCGCGGATTCCGGTTGATGCGGAATTTGATTGCGCGCCTAGTTGGTAGATTCTCGTGTTGAGGTTGCCGGTCGGGGTGCCAGCGGCTTGCGTGATCAGCTGGCTGATGCCGGCCCATGCTGGGGCGCCGATGCTCGTGCCGCCGATGCAGCATAGGACGGTGGGCGCGCCTTTGAAGCGGCCGCCATAGAAGAAGCCGGGCGTGTCGGGACTGGCGCCGAACGAGATGTCGGGGACGTCGCGTTTTTTATCGGCGGCGATCACTCCTTTTTGAAACGCGGGCTTCTTGAAATACTTGCTCTCGCCGCCGCCGGTGGCGCCGGTGCCGTCGTCCCATACGCTTTCGGAAACGAAGCCGTCGTCGATACCCGCTACGTAGTCAGGCAAAAACTGCGTGCCGCCGACCGCCGTTACGTTGGGCGAGGCGGAGAGTTCGCTGATGCTGCGCGCGTTGCCGGGGGCGCATTGGCTGGTCTTGCGGTTGAGCTTGAGGCCGGCGGCGCCATCGTCACCGGTGGCGACGAATACTGACTGGCCCTGCGAGGCGGCCTGCGCGAAGAGAGAATCCTGGGTTTTGTAGAAGCTTTTCGAGCCGCCGCAAAATCCGAAGCTGATGCTGATCGCCGTGCATGGGCTGTTCTTTTCGCGCACCGCGGCTTTGATGGCGTCGACAATGGCGGAGGCGCCCTTGCGCGGATCGCCGGTGTAGGCGCGGATGCTCGAGCCGGGCGCGAGCGCATGCGAGTAAACTACGTCGACCATCGTCTCGTCTTCGTTGCCGTTCTGGCCCGGATCGGAACCGTCGACGAGGACGGTGCTGAAGTTCGCGCCGGTCAGCGCGGGCAGGCTGAACTGCGAGTTGAAACTGTTGGCGGCGGGCTCGTCGAGATCCGAATCCTCGATCACGGCGATGCATCCGGGGCCGCTGCCGTCGATGGGAGTGGCGGCGCCGAGCAGCGGAGTCTCGTCGTAGAAAGTATAGATGTCGGGCGGGCCGAAGCTGGGGCCGGTGTCGTTGACGATCGAGGCGGGCGAGTTGGCGTTCGCGGGGAGCGTCGAGATCCGGCGGACGGTCGGCGCGCTATGCAGCAGGTTGTCGAGGCCGTGGACGGATTCGACGAGCGGCGCGAGAGTTGCGGGAATACGTGGGTCGGCGATGTTGGAATAGAGGCGGCCGTCGGCGGTGGCGGCGATTTTCACGGCGAAAACATTTTGGGCCTGCGCGACCGTGCCGGTGAAGTTGACCTCGCGGGTCGAGGCGTCGGCGGAGGTGACGGTGAAGCCTTTTTGCGTGAGGAATCGCGAGACGCGGGCGAGGTCGGCGGCGGTCGGGCCAAAGCGACTAGTGAAGTCGTCGGGCGTGAGCCATCGATGGTAATCAGGCGACGAGGGATCCTGCTGTGCGGCGAGGAGGCGCGAGAGATCGGCGCGATTGCGAAGGGCGAGCGTGAGATGCATCGCGAGCGGATTCGAGGGCGATGCGGGGGCGGCGCCGACGATGTCGGCGGCTTCATCGGGATGATTGCCGTCGAGGGTGGCGAGCACGTCGGAGGCGGACGCGGGGCGCGCGAGGGCGACGGTGAAAATGATTGCGGCGAGTACGGTAAAGCGGCGCAGCGTCGCAGACGTGGAAATCAAGCTGGTGGAGCCTCCCATCATATATACGGAATTGGGGGTGGAATGATTCAAATGATGACGAAATACGGCAGAGATGGAGATAAATTTAACAAAATGTAGGGGAGGGAGGAATGGGCGGAGGGGGGAAGGGGAAATCATTTTATTTAATGTGAAACCCGCGGTGGGTTTCACGCTTCCTTCGGCAGGGGTGACCCCTGCACCCGGTGGGGGAGAGGCGCGAAATGGCGAGGACGCCATTTCGCTCTTGGGGTTTATGGGGAGAGTGGGGAGGGCTGGGGGTCGGTATCGCTGGGGATGCGGGGAACCTAACCCCTAACCCCTTCCCCTAGTGGAAGGGGGACAATCGCGTCAGGAGTGCTCCCTCTAATATTGGATGTTGGTGCGTCGGCGGGCGTTCAGAAAGATCCGGGGTCCCTCGGCTTCGCTCGGGATGACACAAGGAAGGATCGTGATTTGCCCTTCCCTGCTCCGCGTTGACAAGAGGGGGTGGGGGCTGGAGAATCGATGTCCTAATGGCACGAATAACCGTAGAAGATTGCCTGGAAAATATTCCTAACCGTTTCGAGCTGGTGCTCGGGGCGGCGCGGCGCGCGAAGCAGTTGCTCAAGGGCGCTCGGCCGCTGGTGGAATCGGACAACAAGGAAGTAGTGACGGCGTTGCGCGAAATCGCCGCCGGCAAGGTCACGATCGAAGAACCCGACGCCTGAGCGGGGGCGATCTGATATCACGCGACAGTGCTCGCGGCCGTGGATGGCGCGAGCGTCAATGTCCGCATCTCAATGCCAGCATATATGTGGTGACGGCTGGAGCCAGACTGTGGCGCGCAAACCCGGCAAACCTATTCCGCCAAAGCGCGCGGCCAAGCCGAAGCGCAGCAGCATTAAGACTGCCGGCAAGGATCGTCGCGCGCGGGCTGCGGCGGAGCCGGTCGTTGCGGAAGATCCGGCGGTCGAGATCGATGCTGAGGGTGTCGGCGCTGAAGGTGCGCATGATGATGACGCGCCGATCGAAGTTTCCGAATTTCATCCGGTAGCAAGCACCGACGCTGACGCGTCGGCAGAATCCGCCGAGGCGGGCGATGCAGACGCGGACGACGACGACGCGAAAGGCGGCGCGCTCGTCGCCACCGATCCGCTCGGGCGGTACCTCGCAGAGATACGGCGGTTTCCGCTGCTGTCGCGCGAAGAAGAGGCGGTGATCGCGCGGCGCTACGTCAAGGACAAGGATCCTGCGGATGCGTATCGGCTCGTCACGGCGAATCTGCGGCTGGTGGTCAAGCTCGCATACGAGTTCGCGCGGGCGACCAAGAACGTGCTCGACCTGATCCAGGAGGGCAACGTCGGGCTGATGGAAGCGGTCAAGAATTTCGACCCCGAACATGGGATTCGGTTTCCGTCGTACGCCGTGTGGTGGGTGCGCGCGTATATCTATCGGTACCTGATCAACAACTGGCGGCTGGTGAAGATCGGCACGACGCAGGCGCAGCGCAAGCTGTTTTTCAATCTGCGCAAGGAGACGGAACGGCTCGAGCGCGAGGGATTCAAGCCGCAGCCGCTGCTGCTGGCGCATCGGATGGGAGTCAGGGAGAGCGACGTGCGCGAGATGCAGGAGCGGATGGGGCAATCGGAGGTGTCGCTCGACGCGCCGACGGGCGGCGGTGAGGACAACGATACGCGGCTGCTCGACGTGATCCCCGATGCGGGAAACAATCCGGAGGTTGAGACGGCGGATCGCGAGTGGCGGAACTTTGCGCATGACAAGGTCAAGGAGTTTGCTGACACGCTCGAGGGCAAGGAGCGAGATATTTTCGAGGCACGGCTGCTGGCGGAGGATCCCGAGACGCTGCAGGTGATCGGCGCGCGGTTCGGAATCAGCCGCGAGCGGGTGCGGCAGATAGAAACGCGGCTGAAGCGGCGGCTGAAAGAGTTTATCGAGGCGTCGGCGCCGGACGCGGGGCCGTCGTAGTAAGCCTGGTGTGCGCCAAGCGCGCAAACTAGGAGACCGGAACCGGCTTCGCTTGCGCGAAGCTGTCCGGAAGCCAGCAGCCATGTCCTGCCGCTCGCGTTGCTCGCTTCGTCGGGATGACACCTCACCCCATTGCCGCAAACACATCAGTGCTGCGATAATGCGGGCTGAGGCGGTGAGCGCAAGGAGCTGCAACGTCGATGCGAGAACGCAGTTGCGCGCTGGTGGTGGTGGGTAACGAAATCCTATCCGGCAAGGTACAGGACTCGAACGCATACTTCGCGGCCCGCGAGCTGCGCAAGATTGGCGTGGCCTTGTCGCGTATCGCAACTATCCCCGACGAGCTCGACATTATCGCGGGCGAAGTCGCGTACTGCTCGCGCAATTTCGATTTTGTGATCACGTCGGGCGGCGTCGGCCCGACGCATGACGACTTGACGATGGAAGGCGTCGCGCGCGCGTTCAAGCGGCGGCTCGTGATGAACCCGGTGCTCGAAGCGCTTGTGCGAGAGCATTTTCGGGAACGATCGCTCGACGCGGGCCTGAGAATGGCGCAGGTGCCGGAGGGCGCCGTGCTCAACGACGCGGGCGATATCAGGTTTCCGACGGTGCAGATCGAAAACGTGTACGTTCTGCCGGGAATCCCGCAACTGTTCGAGGCGAAGCTGCGCGGGCTGAGCGCGCGCTTCGCGACCGACCCGTATTTCATGCGCGCGATTTACCTGAGCGCCAACGAAGGCGTAATCGCGGAGCATCTGAATGATTGCATGCGGAATTTTCCGGAGCTGATGCTGGGTTCGTATCCGCGGATCGGAGATCCCGATTACCGCGTCAAGTTAACGCTCGAGTCGAAGAACGCGGAGTATCTCGAGCGCGCGTTCACTCATCTGATGCGGCTGCTGCCGGCCGAGGCGGTGGTCAGAACCGAATAGCAAATTACGCCCGAGGTGGTGGTGGAGGAAAAAATGAGGAAAGGAATTTTCAAACTTGCAATGATGGCGATCGCGCTGTCGGTGATGCTCGCGGGGCCGATGGCGGAATACGCGGCGGCGCAATCGTCGCAGCCGGTGGGCCCGCCGTCAGCAGGGACGCAGGTGCCGCAGCCGACGGACAATAGCGTCAACTGGCCGGGCGCGGGATACGGCGCGGGCGCGCTCTTCTGCAACCTGCTCTACATCCCGGCGAAACTGGTGTACGCGCTGCTCGGCGGAATCGTCGGCGGCGGGACGTACCTGGTGACGGCGGGAAATCAGCAGGCGGCGAATACGGTGTGGCGCAGCGCGCTCGGCGGGGACTACGTGGTGACGCCGCAGATGCTCGCGGGGCAGCAGCCGATCAATTTCAGCGGACCGACGGACACGCCGCCGACCGAGCCAGCGGCGACGACTTCTTCGGCGGGCATGACGACGACTACGACTGCGAGTTCGGGCGGTGTCGCGCCGATAACGCCGCTACCGCCGTCAGGCACGTCGGCCAGTGCGACGACGTCAACGTCGGGGGGACAGCCGCTCGATCATGGTAGCGGCCCGGCGAGCGGCGGATCGGCGTCGAACGCGAATATCGAGTAGGCGTAGAGACGGGGAGCGTTGCGGATGAAGAAGATCCGGTTCATCTGGAAGTCGACCTGAACTACGTGCCGCGACGCAAGAAGTTTCTTGCGCAAAGACCTCGGCGCCGAACTTGACGAGCGCGACTACGCGAAGGTTCCGCTGAGCGTATCGGAGCTGAAGGAACTGTTCGCGGGGCGCGACCCGCGCGACTATCTGAACCCGCGCAGCCCCGGATTCAAGGCGATGGGGCTCGCGGGTAAATCTCTCACGCCAGAGCAGGCGTTCGCGCTGATGGCGAAGGAGCCGAATTTGATCAAGCGGCCGATCGTCGTCGCGGGGAGGGAGATGATCGCGGGGTTCGATCGGGAGCGGTTGCGCGCGGTGTTGGGGTAGCGAAGCAAAGGCTTAGCCAGCGAATTGTCTTTGACCCGTTATGTCCATCAGCCAAGTTGCCGCGCGAACTGCCCTGCGTAAAGCACTTGGAGCAATGCGCCCGCCCGAAAAGATCACCCAAGAGCCTTACGAGCACGATGACAGACATTTACGACGCCTCGTTCGACTTCAAGTCGACGAGCGACCTGATGGCAGCGACCTGTACGACTATATGGGGGATCTGCGCTACACGGAGATTCAGACTTCGCTGTTCGTTTATCTCCTCCCGATCTGCCTGGAAGTATGGCGCAACGACCTACGCGGACTAGATCGCAGTTATGGCGGCGTGATTGAGCATTTTTATCCAGTCCTTGCTGATCGACACGTCTTCGATGTGCATTTGAGCCCCTGGCGGACCGAAGCAGTCTCGGATTTTATGAGGCGGGCAATTCTTGAAGAGATCGACGATCAGCGCGGGTTATCGTACCAGGGAGCAAGAGCCCGCCCGTATCGCTGGATTCGAGCACTTACTACGTACGGGGTTTTCCTGCCCGACATCGAACGCTTATGGACCCAATGGTGGTCGCTAGGCACGATCGGTCGCGCGGTTGCTGCGATTCAGTACATTTCATGCCTTATGTACCCGGAGAACGAAAACCCGATATTCGCTCCGTGGACCCGAAACGGCGGCGGCGGTCCGCCGAGTCTTTGGGAATTTGGAGGACATCTATACACGCACCGGTGGCTCGAACCGAATGTCGCTTTCTTACGGAAGGCGCTGAGCTTTCATAGTGTCAGTGACGTCCTCTCACTCGCCGTGAGCCAGTTGGCGAGCGAACCGGAGCACTCCGTCGCGACACTCGTAGAGGAGAACTTCCCGCTGTGTGAAGCGGCGGTCGCGGCTCATTGCGCCGACCTTCCGCAGTTGCTCGAGACAAACCAGGAACCCGGTAGAAGTTTCGAATGGCCTACAAAACCCTCCTAGCCTCATCATGGGGCCGGTAGTAGTGGCGCGCGGAGAGATCTTCGCGGGGTTCGATCGGGAACGGTTGCGCGCGGTGTTGGAGTAGCGAAGCCATTAGTCTCGAGGTAGTTCCATGCGCGGAGGGTGGTGGCGGCTCACGATTTTTGTCGCGGGCTTTGGCGTTGCTTGTTTGATCGCGCACGCATTGCACGCGGACACCGATACGAGCGGCGTCACGATCATCAGCAGCGATGCGAAAATCGAAAATGGAACCTGCTTCAGCTTCCGGGCGACTGCTCGCATGGAGGCCCCGCCAGCCGAGGTCTTCAGCGCTCTAGCTCATCCTGAGAATTCGAGGAGAGTGCGGCGAGTCATCGAATCCCCTGACCATCGATCGAAGATTCTCGAATTCGATCTCGTTTTCAGCCACATGCAGCCGCCGCCCGACAAATACGTCGTGTACCAGGCTGAATTCCATTTCGACCCCCAGAAACTCACTGTGTCAGGACACAACGTCGACGACCGGCCGCTGCCGTGGAATGAGAACTATGCGCTGGCCGCTTTCAGAAACGGCGCCGAGACGGTGGTTGGGTATAACAGTTGGCAATGTATTCCTGAGCGGCCGGGCGACAAGCCGAGAACCGCGGACAGCTTGGCGCGCGACTTGGGCGCCCTCTTGAAATGGAGACTGGAAAATATCGAGCGTTCGATTCGATATGCCGCAGGGCAGCCTGCGAGTCCCGAATTTCGAGACGGTAGACGAGTTTATCCGACTGCGGTCGCGACGCCGAAATCGCCGCAACGATGAGGTCGTGACCCGTTACGATCGCGCGGCTTTGATCTCGAAGCGGACGCCTTCGCGGCGTTGTAGATAGCTGACGATCTCGAAGAGATTGTCGGCGCGCGGATTGCCGGTCGGTCCGAGCATTCTCATTAGGCTCTTCGGAGGAATCTGCGTGGCCTCGGCGAGGTCGTTGAATCCCAGGGTTGCGTTGACGTAGTCGCGCAGGATCGCTTTCGCCGTGGCTATGTCGCCGGTGAGCATCGCCTCGACGCCCTCGCGAAGCAGCTCTTTTCGGAATTTAGGGTCGCGCTCGACCCGAGCGCGAATGGTTTCCTTGAAATCGCGAGTTAGCGGCATCGAAAATATAGTAACACATAGGTTACTATTGTCTAAAAGGCGAATCCGGAGTTCAAGCGCGGCGGCGAGTTCCGGCGTGCAATAGTTTGGGCGCGGTGCTATTTCCTGACTGATACGAGGTAGTTTTCATGGCTTTTTCTGATGATCTGTTTTTTGCGCCGGCGCATCGGCTGGCCGCGATGTTGCGGGCGCGCGATGTGTCTTCCGTCGAAATGGTCGATTCGTTTATCGAGCGGATCGAGACCGTGAATCATGGGCTCAATGCGGTCGTCACGCTCGTCGAGGAGCGGGCGGCGCGCGAGGCTGAGGATTCCGATAATCGTTTGTCGGGGAAGGGCGAGGTTCGGCCGCTCGAAGGGCTGCCGATTACGATCAAGGATTCGATAATCACCGAGGGCGTGCGCTCGACCTGGGGCATGAAGATGTTCGAGCATCACGTGGCCAAGCATGACGCGCCCACCGTCGAGCGGCTGCGCGCCGCCGGCGCGATCATTATCGGGAAGACCAACACGCCCGAGATGACGATGGATTACGACTGCGACAATCCGGTCTTCGGGCAGACCAACAATCCGTGGAATCGCGAGCGGGTGCCCGGCGGATCGAGCGGCGGCGAGGCGGCTGCGCTTGCGGTCGGGATGTCGCCGCTGGGCATGGGATCGGACTATCGCGGATCGATTCGAATCCCATCGGCGTTCTGCGGCGTCGTCGGGCTCAAGCCGTCGTGGGGGACGATTCCCGGCAGCGGGCATATGGCGCCGAGTATCGCGTCAACGCCGCCGATCGCGCACATGGCGACGATTGGCCCGATGGCGCGCTACGTCGACGATCTCACACTGGCGTACAACGTCGTCAAAGGACCGCATCCGAGCTCGCCGTACACGGTGCCGACCGCGGACGCGCATCCGGAGAAAGTCGATCTGAAAACAATTCGTTGCGCGATTTTCACCGACGCGTGCAACGTTCCGGTCAGGTCGGATATTCGCGCGGCGATCGAGCGCGCCGGACGCGAGCTGCAGAAAATGGGAATTATCGTCGAAGCGGTGAAGCCGCCGATCGAAGACGGCGAGCGGCTGTGGTGGGAATACCAGGGCGCCGACGGCAATCAAGTGATGGCGGAAGTGTTCGGCGAAGCCATGAAGCATTCGCGGCCGCGGCTGCGGAATTTCTTGACAACCGGCGAAGGAAAATCAGCGGCGGAGTTTTTCAAGATCGCGCTCCAGCGCGACGCGTGGCGCGTGCAGTTGGCGGAGTTCATGGAGCGCTACCCGATAATCCTCGGCCCGGCGTTCTGCACCACTGCGTTTAAGCATGGCGCGACCGAAGTCGAAATCAACGGCACGACGTATTCGCATTTTCTCGCGGGATGGCCGGTGTCGTGGGGCAATTGCGCGGGACTGCCGGGCGTCGTCGTGCCATGCGGGAAAGACAGCGAGGGAATGCCGATCGGCTTGCAGATAAACGGGCGCGCATTCGGCGAGGAGACTGTGCTCGCGGTCGCGAAGGCGGCGGAGACGGCGCTCGGGGGGTATCAGCGGCCGCCGATGTGAGGGGCGGGGAAGAGAAGACGCCTGCGCGGCGGGCGGCAGGGGTGACCCCTGCACCCAGTGATAAGAAGCAAAATGTCGAGGACGACCTTTTGCTCGGGGGTTTTATCGTTTTGTCATTGTGAGGGCAGCGAAGAATCCGGGATCTTTCTTGACGCTGGCCGACGCAACTCAACCCACGGAGCGATCAGGGCGACCGAGCGCTCAAGCGGCTTCTTTGCGGGTGCCTGAGTATTCCTTTCTGTAGACGCGCAGAAGGGCGGCGAAGATCGACATGATTGCGGGGCCGAGGAAGAGGCCGAGCGGGCCGTAGGCTTCGAGGCCGCCGAGGATTCCAAGGAACAACGCGATCGTCGGCAGTCCGGTGCCATGCTTCATCGCAAGCGGCTTGATGAAGTTGTCGATAATCAAGAGCGCGACTACACACCACACGAACAGACCAATTGCCGGCGAAGGCGCGACCGCAAGGCCCAGATAAAGCACCGCGGGGATCCATACCAGCGCGGTGCCGCCGATGGGCATCAGGCCCGCGGCAGCCGAACCGATCGCCAGGAAGAGCCAGTACGGCATCCCGAAGATCAGCATCCCGATGCCGATCGACACGCCCTGCAGGACGGCGGTAAGCATCAGGCCGCGCATGACCGAGGAGAGCGTCGTGCGCAGCGTGTCGAAAATCGCTTTCTTGTCGTCGTCGTGCAGCGGCGTCAGGTCCTGCAGGCTGCGGTAGTAGAAGTCGCCGTCGCGCAGCATGTAGAAGAACGCGAGCAGCGCGATGCCGAAATCGACGATGAAGCCGAAGACATTCTTGGCGGCCTGGGTCGCGTTCTTGGCGACGTAGTTGCTGGTCAGTTGCGCCGCTTGCAGCGTGAGCTTGGGCAGCTCCTCGTCGAGCTTGTAGCCGCGCTCGCCCATCTTTTTCGAGATCCATGCGCCGAGCTCGGTGTGCACGGCCCAATCGTGAATTTTCGTGACGCCGCCGGTATTCACCAGGTCGCTGGCCTGCGTGTAGAGCGACTGCGCTTCGACGACGAGGCGGCTCGACGCCCAGATGGCGGGCAGGATGACGCCGAGGCCGACGATGATGCTGATGATAGCGGTCGAGAGCGAGCGGCGCTTGACGTACTTTTCGACTTCGATCAGCGCGGGATGCGCCATGAAGGCGAGCAGGATTCCCCACGCGAGCGGCGTCAGGAACGGCAGCATCAGCTCGTACAGCTCGTAGGCCATCACGGCCAAAAAGCCGAAGAAGAAGAGCTGGACTATGCGCTCGCGATCCATTTTAGTCGGCGTGACGATGCTCCGTGCGCGTGCGATACTTGGCGCGAGATCCTAGCAGATGGCTGCGTTGTGGTCGCCTGCTGCGCCGCAGTGAATCGTGAAGCGCGGACTCGGGAGATGGCCGGAGCCGCGGAAATTTGGCAATCTGATTCTGCAAATGAAAGTTCGGCGAAAAAATCGCGGCCAGACGATGACCGAGTATGCGCTGATACTCGCCGCAGTGGCGGTCGTCGCATATGGGCTGACGCCGTCGAGCGGTTACAATTTTCTCGACGATGCGATTACTGGCTTGATCGGCAAAGTTACATCGATGCTGTAGGCGATGGCGCTGGCGAGAGTGCGATACAGGAAATAGAGACGATGCTTCGCGGAACGCGCACATGGTACTTGCAGCGTCAGATGCACTTTACGTTTGTCGTGATGTTCCTCTCACTGACCCTTGTGTTTTTGGGTCTGATTCTCGCCTCTACCGGTTGGTGGAGAATAGTCTGGTTAGCTGTTTTGCCGCCGATTTATATCTTGACGCTGCTGCTCACCATATCGAAGCTCACGGACTTGCAATGGTACAGACATCTGGCCGAGTCGGAGCGCAAGGCAAATCAACTTGAATCGGTCGGGTTGATTTACGGGGACTCCGTCGCCAAGAGAGCTCATGCTTTTGCCAAGCGGATTTTTGGCGGAACCTAAATTGGACTAGAAGACGACCGCGCGCGAAGCTTCGGTTGCCCGCCAGCGCATAATCCGTTACCGTTGGCGTTTGCTTGATGTGTCTAATCAATACCCCTCGCCCGTGAAGGCACGTAGCTCAGTGGGAGAGCGCTTCCTTGACACGGAAGAGGTCGGCGGTTCAATCCCGCCCGTGCCTACCAGGTCCGTGCCCACAGCCGCGCGCGC
>Ga0210383_10000026_pt1 | contig 186896 bp, 170 predicted proteins | sample IncBWC14OmetaG_FD_160072 | JGI IMG/M metagenome (GOLD analysis project Ga0210383, IMG submission 160072) | Forest soil microbial communities from Barre Woods Harvard Forest LTER site, Petersham, Massachusetts, United States - Inc-BW-C-14-O ...
CGGTGGGTTCAGGTTGGCCTTGGCGCTCGCCACCCCTGCGATATTGCCCTGCACGTTCTGGAGCGCCGCCTGATAATTGGCTTGCGCGGTCAGATAGGTAGCCTGGGCAGTTTCATATTCAGATTGAGAGACTACTTTCTGATCGAGCAGCTGCTTTTCCCGGTCAAGCGACCGTTTGTTCGTTTCCATCGTGGCTTTCAGACCCGGCAACGTCTCCCTGATATTGGAGACCATCGCCTGCTGCTGATCCATCTGCGCTGCCGCCTGGTCCCGTTGGGTCGTATAGATATCGGCATAGATCTTTGCCAGCTCCTGCCCCCTGTGCACGCTATCTCCTTCCTGGCTGACACCCAGCTCCACGACCTCGCCGGAGATGTCCGGGCTGATCTTCACTTCCTTCTCCGGATAGATCTTCCCGCTGGCGGTAACGATCTCCGTTATATTGCGCTTGATTACCTTTTCCGCGGTAACTTTGGTGCCATCTGGTTTGCCGAGCCAGCCGGTCTGCTTGCCGACTACCAGTGCGATGATGACCACTACTACGATTATGATGATCCAAAGAAATAGCTTATTCATGTGTGTTGCAGGTTTATAGTCTTATTCCCATCCCCTTGTAGTATTCCAGCACCTTCATCTTGAAGACGTAATCATACTGGTCGTATAAGAGGGTGACCTTGGCATTGAAATAATTATTTTGATTGGTCAGCAGATCGATCGTGTTGCTCATGCCGACATTGTATCGCTTCTGTGCGTAGTCGAAACTTTTCTGGGTCTGGGCCAGGGTGACCTTCTGAGCCTCGAATTTTTCCAGCGCTGAGACAGCCAGCTGGTAGGCCTGATAGATATTGTTCTTTAGCGTCAGGTTGTCCTGTTCGCGCTGTAGCTCCTGGTTCCGGAGGTTGAGTTTGGATTTGGCGTAATTGGTCCGGAGGATTCCGCCATTCAGGATGGGGATGCTCACGTTGACCCCGACCTGCTGCGCGAAATAATTATTCAGCTGGGTGAAATAACCCGGTGCTTTCGTTTCGACAATCTTATAGAGCGGTACAGGGCTGGTCACGGGTGTACCGCTGCCAACCACGTGTCCGACCGTATCGACTGAAGAGCCGTATATTACCGCCGCCTCACCGGGCGTGTTCAAATAGTAGGAGCTTAGACTGCCGTAAAGGCTGACAACGGGATACATGGCCCCCTTTGTAGCCCGCACCAGCTGTTGATAAGACTGGATCTGAAGCGCATCCATCTTTTGCTGCGGCTGGTTCGTCAATGCCAGGGCATAGACCGCATCGGGTTGCAGGTTCGCCAGCTGCTCGATCGGGATCTGATCCACCGGCGGGGTATCTACCTCGAAAGGGGTAGCCGCATCCAGGTCCATATAAGCTTTTAGCTGAAGGATATCCTGCACGGCAACGCCCTTGTCCGTGATATAATTCGAGCTGTCCTGGGCAACCTGCGATTCGAGTTCGGCGGCATTCAGCTCCGGCAGCGTCCCCGCCACCACCTGTTTGCGGGTAAGCTCAAGCTGATTTTGTGACAGCTTCAGCTGCAGCAGAGCTGCCTGTGCCGTTTGATCGGCCAGGAGGACCGTCAGATACGCATTGGCGACGGTGAGAGTGGTATTGTTCTTTAGCAGTTCGGTGTTGGCCAGCAGCGCTTGCCAGGCATAACGGGCCGCGTCGATCGTCCGCTGGAGATAAAAGCCATTAAAAACCGTTACGTTGGACTGGAGGGACAGGCCGCTTTGAAAGGTCGTCTGGGTCTCCAGCACATAGGTGGTCGGATTCTGAAAACGCCCGGAATTTATGCCGGCTGAAACGCCGGCGGTCAGGTTGGGGATTTGGGAGAGCCGGCCTTGATCCAGCGTCAGTTTTGCCAGCCTGGCCTGAACATCGGCTTGCTTGACCGAAATATTGTTGGTGACGGCATATTCAACACATCTTTTCAGATCCCATTTGTCCTGCCCGGCTGCGGTATAGGTTAGAAAGACGGATATGGCTAGAAAAAGCAGCAGTTTCTTTTTAGTCATGGGGCAAATTTATAATAATTTTTCACCATGCCGCATCGAATGCCTGCCCCAGATCGCTTATTATATAAGCGGCATCCTCCAGCCCGGTATAAAGACGTAACATCCGATGGTCGGGGTTGCCCGCGTCAAATTCCGCCGCCGTCAGCGAGGCGCACTTGGGTAAGATCAGCGATTCATGGCCACCCCAGCTAACCGCCATGAAGATATGACGGAGCCGCTCACAGAAGGTTACAATCTCCCCCCGGCTTTGCGCGCGCACATAAAAGCTTAGCAGTCCGCACGCGCCCGACATCTGTCGCCGGGCCAGGGCATATTGAGGGAAGGTCTCGTCGAGCGGGAACAAAACGCTTTCCACCCGGGGGTGTCCCTTTAGGAAATCAACGACTTCCCGCGTCGTCCCGGATATCCGCTCCAGCCGCGCCGGCAACGTGCGCAGTCCCCGGATCAGCAGCCACGCGTTAAAGGGCTGTATCCCGCTACCGATATTCAGGTATTCACTGTCAAAGATCTTTTTCATCATTTCGCGACTACCGGTGAGTACCCCGCCCACCGTATCGCTGTGGCCGCCGATATATTTTGTGGCCGTCTGCATGCTGATATCGATGCCCATTTCGATCGGGCGCTGATACAGCGGGGTGCAATAGCTGTTATCGATGATCGTTACGATCCCTTCTGCCCGTGCCAGCTCGGCGATCGCGCTCAAATCTTGTAATTGGTAGTCCCAGGAATTGGGCGACTCGAGATAGATCACGCTGGTGGCCGGCAGAATGGCTCGCTCAAAGTTCTCGATCCTCGTCCCGTCGACATACGTCGTGGTCACGCCGAATCGCGGAAGGATAACATCGAACATCCGCTGTGCCCAGGTATAAGGCCGGTTGACGGATACGATATGGTCCCCTGCTTTCACGTTTGCCAGCACGGCTGCGAAAATGGCGGCGGCGCCGCTGTTGAACACAAGGCAGTCCTCCGCGCCGTCCAGCGCGGCCAGCTTCTTCCGGAGGATCTCGACCGTGGGGTTGAGGCCCCGGCTGTACAGATAGCCGCTGTATTCGTCCTCAAACAAGGCTTTCAACTGGTCCACCTTTCCCACCCGGAAATTGCTCGTCTGGATGATGGGTGGGGCGACGGCGTTGAAGTAATGCTCGCGATCTTCCCCAAGTTCGTTTATGATATATGAAAGGTCCATCGTCAGGATTTTAGATTGGCCGGCTCCGTCGGGCCGCGGGAGACCCGCCCCTTCCGGGCACGCAAGACAAAATACAGCAAAAAGAAAATAGAAAATATCCCGGCGCCGAAAAGTGCCGCCCGCGGGTCATTCCAAAGTACGCTGATGGCAATTCCAATATAGGCCAATATCAGGATGGCCGGGACCGCCGGGAACCATTTTATCCGGTAAATATCCTGGTCCTCCCTTACTTTCCGGCGCCGCAGGATAAAGATGGTGGATGCAGACGTCGCGAAACCGATGCTGTCCAGGAAAATGGTATAATTAAGGATCTTCTCCACCTTGCTGGTGAACAGTAAGGTCATGCAGATCGCTGCGCAATAGGCGGTAAGCGACCACACGATAACATCATGTTTCGCCGTTCTTTTTCCGAAGATGGCGGGCAATATTCCCTCTTCGCTCATCGCGTACATGACCCGCGGATTGCTCATGACCGAGACATTCACATACGCCAGGACGGACAGGAACATCAGGATGCGCAGGATGTGGTCGCCGGCAGCCCCGAACAGATGGTCCATCAGTGTCGCGGCGATTGAGTCGGCGGATTTCAGATGGTCGAAGCCGATTATTTTGACATACACGAAATTGATCGCCAGATAAAGGATGATGACGAGCATCACCCCGGATGCGATCCCGCGCGGGACGATCCGGCTGGCATTACGAACATCACCGCCGAAATTTATCGTCTGCTGATAGCCGCCATACGTGAAGGAGACCGCGACCATGCCAAAGGCAAGCGCTTTCAACCAACCCCCCGATCCGCTTTCCCCTGCCGCCGCCGCCAGCGGATGGACCACAACGGGGTGATGACCGAAAATCGAAGTGAGCAACAGCGCGATCAGTAGAATTTTGAAGATCGTGAGGATATTCTGAACGCGGCTGCTCATTCGGAGTCCGAGCAGGTTGATACAATAGAAGAAGGTCACCGCGGCCGTCGTCACCAACTGCCGGAAAAGCTCCGGCGTCGGCTGGTTCCCATAGAAAAAATACCCGATATATTCCGCACCGATAACGCCCACAAGGGCCATGGACCCTGCGTTGGATACGAGGATGATACAGTTGATGGCAAAGGCCAGCGACGGATGATAACCATAGGAGAATACCTTGTAGTACCCGCCGGTAACCGGATACCGGGAGCCGATCTCGGCATAGGTAAGCCCGCCGCAAAAGGCGATACCGCCCCCGATCAGCCACGCGAGGAAGAACAAAAGCGGAGTACCGGTCCGGTTTGCCACCACCGTGGGGGTACGGAAGATGCCCATGCCGATGACAAGGGCTACCACGATCATGACGAGATCGAATAAATTCAGCTGCTTTTTGCTCATGCGTTTTCCATCAATGTCTGCCCTTTCCGGCCGCCCGGTTCCGACCCAGTTTCCCGCCCAGTTCCGGGAGGTCTGAAGATAATGATTATTAATCTATCTTTACAAAAACCATGAAGAAGCTAGACTGCCTGTTGACTGCCTGCCTGCCGGCGTGCATGATCCTGTCCATGCAGAAAGTCTCCGCGCAGGACTCTTCGCAGTCGAAAGCCTCCCCGCAAAAAGTCTCGCCGGCGGGATTCCTGACCGATTCATCCGACACCAGGCCCCTTCATGAAGTAGTGATAAAAGCCTATGAGCAGAACCGAAAGCTGATCGACGTCGGAGCGCCGGTGGCTGTGGTGAGTAAGGCGTCGCTGGACCGTTTTGGCGGTGGCAGCATTCTTCCCGCGATGAATATGGAGCCGGGGGTCCGGATGGAGGAGCGTTCCCCGGGCAGTTACCGCTTGAATATCCGCGGCAGCTCGATCCGCTCGCCGTTCGGCGTCCGGGATGTGAAGATCTACTACAACGAGATCCCCCTGACAGATCCCGGCGGCAATACTTATCTGAACGAGCTGGGTTTTTATAATTTCCAATCTCTGGAAGTGATCAAAGGTACCGCAGGCAGCCTCTATGGTGCGGGGATCGGCGGCGCTGTCCTGATCAGTAGTATGCCGGCCGTTTGGGATAAAGGGCTGAGCGTCGATTATACCGGCGGCAGTTACAATACTAATAATACCAATGTCGGCCTGCGTCTTGGTGACGGCGACCATCGAAGCATCCTCACCTACAACCACCAGACAAGCGACGGTTACCGGCAACAGACCCGGATGCGCCGGGATATCGGTAGTTGGGAAACGATGCTCCGGCCGAGCGACAAGCAAACCATTCATGCCTATATCCTGTATAGTGATCTCTATTACCAGACACCCGGTGGGCTGACGGAAGCCGAATACAACAAAGATCCGCAAATGGCGCGGCCGCCTGCAGGGACATCGCCGGGCGCGGTGCAGGCCCGGGCGGCGATCTTTCAGAAGAATTTCACGGCCGGCTTCAGCAATACCTTCCACCTGAGCGACCACTGGCAGAATACCACCGCCCTTTATGGCGCCTATACCGATTTCACCAACCCGGGGATCCGTGTGTATGAATACCGGCAGGAGCCTCATTTCGGCGGGCGCACAGTCATGCAGTATACGACGGATTGGGGCGCGTCGAGGCTGCAGGTCAATGCGGGTGCGGAGGCCCAGAAGGGGTTTTTCGAGACGCGGGACTATACCAACAACGGCGGCATCCCCGCCGCCCTTCAGACCGATGACAAACTCAACAACTGGACCTATATGGCTTTTGCACAGGCCGACCTCAAACTCCCCGATGGATGGGCGGTCACCGGTGGCGCCAGCTTCAATGCCAATGCGGTCAACATTACCGCCGTCAACGTTACCCCGTCCGTAACCAGCAAGATCCGCTTTACGAATAAGTTGGCGCCGCGGATCGCCGTGCTGAAAAAGGTCCTGCCCGGCATTTCCGTCTATGCCAGCGCCAGCCGCGGCTTCTCGACCCCGACCGTCCAGGAGCTCCAGAAAAGTAACGGCGTCGTGGGACCCCCGCTGGAGCCGGAGAATGGTGTCGACTACGAGCTCGGCGGCAGAGGCAGTTTCCTGGGGGGCAGGCTGTTCATCGATATCGACGGGTTTATCTTCCACATCAACAACGCGATCGTCCAGCGGATCGACTCGAGTGGCGTCAGCTATTCGGTCAATGCGGGCGGCACGAATCAGCATGGGATCGAGACCTTTATTTCGTACCGGTTGATCGACAAACCAGGCGGCTTTTGCAATAGTCTGCGGGTGTTCATCAGTCATGCGTGGCATGATTTCCACTACGCCAGTTTTGTGCAGGACACCAATAACTATTCCGGTCACCGGTTGCCCAGTGTCCCGCCGCAAACGATGGTCAGCGGCCTGGACATTTCGCTGAAGATCGGCATCTATGCCAACGCGACCTATACCTATACCGACAAGATCGCGCTGAATGATGCGAATACGTTCAATGCCGGTTCTTACAATCTCCTCGGTGGCCGGATCGGATTCCGGAAGGTCCTGGCGCGATGGAGGGGAGATCTATATGCAGGGATCGACAATGCCGCGGATGTCAAGTATAGCCTGGGGGATGATTTCAATGCGGCGTTGAACCGGTTCTACAACGCGGCGCCGACACGGAACTATTTCGCGGGTATCTCGATGAATTACTCTTTCCACTAATTACGCTTTCCGCCAAAAAAAAAGACCCCGCCTTCGGCGGGGTCGACAACATTATCTTTAGATCTTTTAGTAAGTGATGTACAGGGTCGGGATCTTCGTCGTATCGGAATAGCTGCTGGAGCAGAAGATCCTGGAATTGTAGATCTGCTCATTCTGCAACCGGATCTCGAATCCGTTATTTCCATTGGCCAGCATATCCTTCACCAGCTGCGTCACATCGATGTTCGGCAGGTCCAGGGACGATAGATTGGTCTGCGGTATGAGGACTTCGTCGGTTGTATCTACCGTAGGCTGCGTATTCCACGTCGTATTCGCCGGGTCCCAGCTGCTGCTCACCCGTTGGATGTAGAACTGATTGGTGGTGCCATAATTTGGCGTGACCAGATTGCCATTGCCCGGGGTCGGGTTGGAATAAAGCGACAACTGCGCCTTCCCGATGTTGGTATTGGACAGGGTGGACAGATCGAATTTGAACACCGCCCTGACTTCCACCTGGACGCCGTTGATGGTCCAGGTCGCAGCATCAAGTTCCTTCGGATATTCACCTTCGCTGTTGTCGTAGGTCGGATTTCCGATATACGTATACTCATAAAGGTTATGGACCGGGGCGAGCATTACGGGATTCGTATTTTTCGCCGGACTATTTACAATGACTTCCATCGTATCAACCCCTGTCAGCCCGAACGTATCGGTAGCCTCCAGCTGGAAGATATACGTGCCGGGAACAAACCCGGTAACAACGGTCGTCTTCGATCCGTCATCCTGAATGAACGCAGCATTCGGCCCCGATACCTGGCTCCATAGATAAGCCACGATCGTACTGCTCGAATCAGTAGCATATCCGCTCAGGGTAACGCTGTCGGTCGGCAATGAAATTGTTTGGGATAGACCCGCAGTGACTACCGGAGGCTTCCTCGAAGGAGGAGTGGCCGTCTTCTGACAGGAAAAAAAAGAAAAGCCCAGCACAAGGCCAAGGGCAGCTGCAAAGAGTTTTCGGGTTTTCATATTAAATAATCTAATTAGATAACAAAGGATAGAATAGCTCGCAAACTTAGAGATTTATTCTGGAAAGTGGAAGCGTTCCACATTAAAATTGGGGTATTTTCGCCACATGGCACGTTTCCCCCCGCTCCTCCTGCTCCTGGCTGTCCTGTCCTGCCGTCAGGGGGCAAATGACAAATCGGCGGCTTCCGGGGCGGCCTCCGCCGCGGCTTCGGCAGGCAGCGCGGCTTCCGGGACAGCCTCCGCCGCACCGGCCGGCGAAAACCGGTCTTCTTCGACCAAATCCCGGGTCAGCTATGCGCAAGGATTTACCATCGACTATTTCGATCACTATAAGGAGGTGAAGATCCTGAATCACTCCGCGGCCTCCACAGATACAGTTGACTTTCTGCTGTTGCCGGCAGGGTCGGCGATCCCGGCGGGTCATCCTCGCGCGCAGGTGATCCGCATCCCCGTGCAGTCGATGATCGTGAGCGGGTCGACGCATATCGCCCAGGCCGACTTCACGGGGGTAGCAAACCGAATTGCCGGGGTGGGCAACGGACAGTATGTGATCAACCCGATCGTCAGAGAAGGGCTGCGGACCGGCCGGGTACGGCAGGTGGGGCTTGAAAACAACCTCAACAACGAGCTGGTGATCTCCATGCAGCCCGGGGTCGTCATGACGATGATCAATCCCGATGCCGCATCGGGTGGGTATAAGACACTGACAGACGCGGGTATCCCCGTCCTTCCCAATGCGGACTGGCTGGAGACAACACCACTGGGCAAAGCCGAATGGGTCAAGCTGATGGGTGCACTGACCGACCGGGAAGAGCTGGTCAACCGGAAATTCGACAGCGTCGTACAAGCCTATCAACGGCTGACGGCTGTCGGAAAGACCGCCGCGGTCCGACCTTCCGTCATCATCGGAATGCCGTTTAAAGGAACCTGGTATACGCCGGCCGGGGGCAGCTATATGGCGCAGCTCCTACGCGATGCCGGCGCCACATATCATTGGTTCGACACCAGAGGTACGGGCAGCCTGGCGCTCGCCTTCGAGACCGTAGCGCCCGAGGCGCTGACAGCTGAATTCTGGCTGGACGTGGGCGACGTGAATTCCCGGGCAGCTATCCTCGCGCAGGACACGCGATTCGGGGCATTCCGCTCCTTTCGGTCCGACGCCATCTACAACTATAACCGGCGGGTCAATGATGCCGGGTCCTCCGACTATTGGGAGACCGGCGCCGTCAATCCCCAGTGGGTGCTGGCCGATCTGATCCGTATCTTGCATCCGGGCGCCTTGCCTGCGGACACGCTGATCTATTACAAACGAATCGAATGACCGGCAATCCTCTTAAGAAATTCCGGGTGACCGGACTGCTTCTATTGCTGCTGCTGGCTTTTCTGCTGGACCTTTCGACCGGTACGATCCATATTCCCCTGAAGGATATTTTTCGGATTTTCTTTTCCCCTTCGGGCGCCGATCCCGCCTGGCAATACATTATAAAAAGCATCCGCCTTCCCAAAGCCTGTACCGCGGTACTGGCCGGGTGTGGGCTCTCCGTCGGGGGGCTCCAGATGCAGACCCTCTTCCGAAATCCGCTGGCAGACCCCGCTATCCTCGGTATCACCGCCGGCGCCAGCCTGGGGGTAGCCGCGGTCATGCTGGCGGGCGGCAGCATGACCGCCTTGTATGCCATCAAAGAGCTGGGCGTCTCCGGCAGCTGGCTGGTCATCAGCGCAGCCTGTATCGGCGCAGGTGGGGTAATGGTGGTCGTACTGATCCTTTCCCGTCGGTTAAGGGACAACGTGATGATGCTGATCGTCGGGCTGATGATCGGCAGTCTCACTCTCGCGCTGGTCAGCATCTGGCAATATTTCAGCAACCCGGAACAGGTAAAGGAGTATCTCCTGTGGACCTTCGGGTCGCTTGGCGGCGTGACCGGATCGCAGCTGTCGATCCTGACCATGGTCGTGGCGGTCGGGCTGATCGTCTGCGTGCTGTCCTCCAAGATGCTGGATGCGCTGCTGCTGGGTGAGAACTATGCGCGCAGCATGGGCCTGAACGTGCGGAGCGCCCGCATGATCATCATTTGCAGCACCAGCCTGATGGCGGGAAGCATAACGGCCTTCTGCGGCCCCATCGGTTTCATCGGGATCGCCGTTCCACATATCGCGCGGTCCCTGTTCAATACTTCCAGTCACCGCATCCTCATCCCCGCCTGCTGTCTGATCGGGACGCTCCTGCTGCTGCTTTGCGATACGTTCGCCCAGCTGCCGGGCAGTCAAACCGTGCTGCCGATCAATGTCATTACTTCCCTGGTGGGGGCGCCCCTTGTCATTGTTCTCCTGTTACGTCAAACAACAGCCCATCCATGGTAAAGACTACCGCTTCCCTGCTCAGTGCCCGCGATCTTCGAACGGGCTACCGCTCCGGGACGAAGCGGATCGTTGTAGCCGATGGGTTGCCCGAGCTGCTGCTTCAGCCCGGAAAGCTGGTCTGTCTGCTGGGCCCTAACGGTTCGGGTAAATCGACGTTGCTACGCACCCTCGCAGGTCTTCAGCCTGCGCTGGGCGGAACGATCCATATCGAAGGAGTCGACAGGTGGACACCGGCGGAGCTGGCCCGCAAGATCAGCCTCGTGCTGACCGACCGGGTAAGGGGCAATAACCTGACCGTCGGTTCGCTGGTAGCACTGGGACGATATCCGTGGTCAGGCTGGCTGGGCGGGTTGAACGCTACCGATAAAGCCAGCATCGCCTGGGCGATCCGGGCGACCGGCGTCGGCCCGCTGTTGGAGCGGAAGTTCCATACCCTTAGCGACGGACAAAGCCAGAAGGTCATGCTGGCCCGGGCCCTGGCCCAGGATACGCCGATCCTCATGCTGGATGAGCCGACCGCTCACCTCGACCTGCCCAGCCGTATCCGCCTGATGCGACTTCTTCACCAGCTGGCAAGGGAAACAGACAAAGGGATACTGGTCTCTACACACGAGCTCGACCTGGCCTTACAAATTGCGGATGAGGTCTGGCTGCTTCAGACCGGCGGCCAGCTGCGCAGCGGAGCGCCCGAAGACCTGGTTCTGAATGGCAGTTTCGAAACCGCGTTCGCCGAAGAAGACGTTGCCTTTGACAAAGGTTCCGGCAATTTCCTTATCAATTCCCCGCAGGACAAGCCGGTCCGGCTGACCGGAGAAGAGGGGGGGCTGGCCTTTTTCTGGACCCGGCGGGCATTGCAGCGGGCAGGTTACGAGGCGGTTTCCGACCCCACCAATTTTCACATCCACGTAGAAGATCGCCACGGCCGCCCGGTCTGGCTGCTCGAACGCGCAGGAGAGACCACGGCATTCGACAGCATCCAAAAATTATTACAGGCAATAGCCGGGAAGTAATACCTTCACCGCGAATTTGGTTGACGCGCAATCGTCATTAAAAGGGAAGTCCGGTGCAATTCCGGCGCTATCCCCGTAGCTGTGAGTGTCCAACAAATGACCTTTCACTCTTCTTAACCACTGTCCGCCAATGCGGATGGGAAGGTACGAAGGTCAGGCACAAGCCAGAAGACCTGCCCGATTCATCACTTAATTTATTAACGGCTTTCGGGAGAAAAGCACAAATTAATTGTAATGATCAGCAAAAATTGGGTCTTCCTGTTGCTGCCGTTCACCGGCAGCGTTTCCGCTTTCGCACAGACCGGGGATAGTACCGGTAAACAATTGAATGAAGTGGTGGTCACTGCCACCAAATATCCCGTGAAACAAAGTCAAACCGGGAAGGTCGTTATCGTCATTCCGCACGACCAGATTGAAAAAGCCGCAGGCAAACCATTGGGCGAGCTGTTGAGCGAACAGGCGGGCATCACCGTAAACGGCTCACTGAACGACCCCGGCACAAACCAGAGCGTTCTTATCCGGGGCGCTGGATCGGGGCGGTCGCTGGTCCTCATCGACGGAGTGCCGGTCAGCGATCCGACGGCGCTCGACAACAGCTTCGACATTAACCTTATCCCGGTCACGATGATCGAACGGATCGAGATCTCCAAGGGCGCCCAGTCGACACTCTATGGATCGGACGCGATCGCCGGCGTCATCAATATCATCACCGTCCGACCCGATATCACGGCGCCCTTCAACCTAAAGGCAAGCGCTTCCGGCGGCAACTACGGGACCTATAACGGTAATATCCAGATCTATGGGAAGCTGGCCGATCAGCTGACCTACAATATCCGTTATAACCACGACCACTCGACGGGATTCCCCACCGCGCATGACAGCCTCAAGACCCCATCTCCGGTACCGTTCATGAGCGATGGGTTCCATGGGGACAACGTGGCCGGCAACCTGGCATGGAACCCCTTGAGCGCGTTGACCGTCAAAGGGTTTCTGCAGTATAGCAACTACACGAATGGCATCGACGCGGGCGCGTTCTCTCCGGCGGTGAATTACAACAATTACGACAAGAACCTGCAGGTCGGCGGTGGATTTACCTACAAGCTGCCCGGCACCACCATCACCGGCAATTACCGATACAGCGCCGCCAATCCCCATCTGGTGGAAGACAGCGTGTACGGACAGTCCTATTTTACAGATAACTATCACGGCAACACGCAATTCCTGGAGATCTATGCCAGCAGCAGCCTGGGGTATGGTCTGACGCTACTGAACGGTGCAGATTACCGGTACGCTTCCATGCATGAGGTCGGTGTCGCCGGCGGTTACCCGCTGGTCTTCGCCGATACCTCGGTAAGTCAGTCCTCACTCTACAGTTCTCTGCTCTACAATGGCCCCACCGGGTTAAGCGTCGAGCTCGGAGGCCGGCTCAACACCGATTCCCGTTATGGCAGCAATTATACCTATACCTTCAACCCGGCCTGGCTGATCGCTCACGACTGGAAGGTCTATGGCAGCATCGCCAGCGCCTTCAAAGCGCCGACACTTTACCAGCTCTATTCGCCTTACGGCGACCCCAGCCTCCAGCCGGAGAGGTCAACGTCCGACGAAGCCGGCATCCAGTTCAATCACGCGAAGTTCAATACACGCGCTACTTATTTTCACCGGATCACGCATGACGGCATCGACTATAACTATTTCACCAACCTCTATTACAATTATGATGAGGAAAAAGGGAGCGGCGTCGAATGGGAAGGATCAGTCAGCTTTGCACGGATCTGGTCGCTGAGCGCCAACTATACCTGGCTGCAGATGCGGGAGACGACCCAGAGCCACACGACCTACAATGATACCACCTATCATTATGCGCTGCGCGTACCCGAGCATACGGTCAACCTCACGCTGGGCGTGAGTCCATCCCGTCGTCTTTATGTGAGCCTGAGTGGTCACTACGAAAGCAAACGCTATGACATCGGTGGATATGACGTCAACTTCAACCCGCTGCCGGATGCGGCCCTCGCTCCCTTTGTGATCGTGAATGGCTATGCGGAATACCGCTCGACCCGACGGCTAACCTGGCTTAAGTTGTTTGCCGAAGCGCGGAATATCCTCAACAAAAAATTCTATACCATCTATGGCTACAACTCCATCCCGGCTATGTTCACCGCTGGGGCGACGATTGATCTTGATTACGGGCGGGGCGCGCAGCGGTAAAAGCCGCCATGCACAGGAACTGGCGCTGCAATACAGCGGGCAATCCAAGGGACCATCCGGCCGGCGCCCGATCTATGTGGCTACGGCCCGCGCCTGGGATGATGAGTTCAAACAGCGGATCCGGATCCATCAGCAGGACCGGGACCAGCGCTGGCGGTCGATCGAAGAAGAGCGGCACCTCAGCCGGCTCCCGCTGGAAGGAGAAGTGGCCGTGATCGACTGCGTCACGTTATGGATCACCAATTTCTTTTCCGATTTCCACGGAGATGTGAATGCTTGTCTGGATGTCTGTCGTCGGGAGTTCGACGAGCTCGCGAAAAAGGATGCCGTGCTGATCGTCGTTAGCAACGAGCTTGGTATGGGGATGCATGCCGATACAGAGGCGGGGAGGAAGTTCACCGACTTGCAAGGCTGGATCAACCAGTATATCGCGGGAATGGCCGACGAAGTAATTTTTATGATTAGCGGGATCCCACTGACGGTCAAAAGCGTCCCCTGCGAACCTCGCGACCCGTCGGACCCTGGCGATCCGTCCGAACTTCGCGACCCGTCGGGCCTTGGCGATCCCTCCGAACCTCACGACCCGTCGGACCCTGGCGATCGCTCCGAACCTCGCGATCCCCTGGCCCCCAAATAATACGTATAATTTCAATTCATACGCATGAATTCACAAGAGATTCGTCAACACCTCCAACACCGGATCGACAATAAGACAAAGCCGCCGGGAGCGCTGGGGCAACTGGAGGAAATGGCGCTGCGGATCGGCCTCTTGCAAGGCACTACTCATCCGGTCCTTAACCGCCCGCATATCGTCGTATTCGCGGGCGACCATGGCATTGCAGCGACAGGTCTGGTCAACCCCTATCCACAGGCGGTAACAGCGCAAATGGTGCTCAACTTTATCTGCGGGGGCGCCGCTATCAATGTGTTCAGTCGCCAGAATGGGCTCGAGCTCATGGTGGTCGATGCGGGCGTCAATTATCGGTTCGATCCGGTTGAAGTTGGGGACCGGCTCGTGACAAAGAAGATTGCATTCGGCTCGAACAACTACCTGGAAGGGCCCGCCATGAGTGCGGCCCAGGCGCTCGAAGCGATCGAAGCAGGCCGTGAAGTGGTCGCCGGCCTCGCCGCTCAGGGTTGTAACAGCATCGGCTTTGGCGAAATGGGTATCGGCAATACTTCATCCGCCTCCCTGATCATGAGCTTCGTGATGGACGTCCCGGTCGCGGAATGCGTCGGCCGAGGGACCGGCGCGAGTGACGAGCAGCTGAAACAAAAGCAGGCGACCCTGGAGGCGGTGTATCGCCTTCATGAACCAACGATCCTCCAAACATCGGCCTCCCCCCAAGCCTCGACCATTCTCCAAACACCGATTAGCCCCCAAGCCTCGACCATCCTCCAATGTGTTGGTGGATTTGAGATCGCGATGCTTACCGGCGCTTACCTGGAAGCCGCGGATCAGAAGATGGTCATCCTGGTCGACGGATTCATCAGCACGGCGGCGCTGCTGCTTGCCCGGCTTTCCAACCCCGCGATCCTGGACAACTGTATCTTTTCTCATTGCAGCGGGGAAAGGGGTCATATCAAAATGCTGGAGTATCTGGGAGTGCGACCTTTATTGCAGCTGGGAATGCGATTGGGCGAGGGCACCGGAGCTGCGCTCGCCTTTCCATTTGTCCGCGCGGCCGTCAATTTCCTGGAAGAAATGGCCTCTTTTGAATCGGCAGGCGTCAGTAAAAGCAGCGAACCATGAGAAGGGAAGTAAGGATTTTTTTCACCGCGATCATGTTCCTGACCCGCTTGCCGGTACCGCGGAACATCGACCACAGTCCCGAATACCTTCGGGAGGCGCCGCGCTATTTCCCGGTGGTTGGCTGGATCGTGGGCGGGCTTTCTTCGCTCGCGTTCTGGTTATTCAGCCGCTTCATTTCCGTCGATATCGGTATCGCTGCGTCGATGATCGCCGGGATGCTGGCGACCGGCTGCTTTCACGAAGACGGTTTTGCCGACGTGTGTGACGGCATGGGCGGCGGCTGGACGAAAGAAAAGATCCTGCTGATCATGAAGGACAGTCGGATCGGCGCATACGGCGCTATCGGCCTGATTTCCATCCTTGCAACGAAATTCCTCCTCCTCAGAGAGTTGTCCGGTGTATCAACAATTCCTTTCTTTATTCCCGCCGTCGTGGCCGCCCACAGCGTCAGCCGCCTCATGCCCGTTTTGGTGATGAAGGCCGGCGTTTATGCTGCGGACCCCGATCAAAGCAAAGCGCGGCCGCTGGCGGGACCTTCGATATCCGGGACGAGCGGGATCATCGCCATTGTCCTGGGCCTGGTGCCATTTGCATTGTTTCCGGCGTTCGTCCCGACCGCCATCGCTTCCGCGTACTTCCCGGTCGTCATCCTACCCACTCTCGCGGTCACGTACGGAATGTACCGCTGGTTCTTCAAATGGATCGGCGGCTATACGGGAGATTGTCTCGGCGCAATCCAACAGGTGACGGAAATTACCGTTTACCTGGGATGTATCCTTCTTTGGCGTTACCTTTAAGTGATGAGGATGATCTACCTGATCCGTCACACGACACCGGCGGTCGCCCGGGGAATGTGCTATGGACAGACCGACCTCGATGTTACGGGATCGTTCCATCAGGAGGCGGCGGTGATCCGGCAATATCTGCCCGATACCATCGGATTGGTATACAGCAGTCCGCTGAAGCGCTGCACCCTCCTGGCGAAGGAGCTTTTCCCCGACCGGCCCATTCTGCTTTCCCCCGAACTGATGGAGATCCATTGCGGCGAGTGGGAGATGCGCGCCTGGGATGATCTCCCGCCGGAGGAGGTGGGTCCCTGGATGGCCGATTTCGTGCGGGTACGCATCCCCGGTGGAGAAAGTTACCTGGACCTCCACGAGAGAGTGACGCGCTGTTGGGAGAGCGTCAGCCGGGAAGAAGGCGGTTCCGGGCCCGCCGCCGGTGCGCGCGAGGTCACGCCCGGCGATATCGCCGTTGTCGCCCATGGCGGGGTGATCCGGAGCATCCTTTCGGGGATCACCGGTATAGCACTAATCGACAGCTTCAAGGCCTTCGCGCTGTACTATGGCTGCGTGATCCGGGTCTTCGAAGCCGGTGGCGGATGGGAGTATGACGTTCTGTGCAACCCCGCACCAGCCGAAAGGGAACAACACAAACCAAAAGCGTTTTATCGATGAAATGGAACTTCGATCTGAACCAGCTCGTGACGGTCAGCTTCACCCTATTCGCCGTCATCGATATAATAGGCAGCATCCCGCTGCTGGCCGCGCTCAAAAAGAAGATCGGCGTCCTCCACGAAGGGAAGGCGACACTCATCTCGGGTGCGCTGATGATCCTCTTCCTTTTCGGAGGCGAGCAATTCCTAAAAATCCTCGGCGTTGACCAACGATCGTTTGCGGTCGGCGGGTCCATCGTGATCTTTATCCTGGGGCTTGAAATGGTGCTGGGGATCGAGCTCTTTAAAAGCGAGCCGAACGCCAAAGCCAGCGTCGCTGTCCCGATCGCCTTTCCACTGATCGCCGGTTCGGGAACGCTCACAACGATCATGTCCCTGAAAGCCAACTATGACACGGGTGTCGTACTCCTGGGCATCCTGATCAACCTCCTGTTTATTTTTATCGTGCTGAAGTCGATGGGTTATATCGAACGGGTGATCGGCGCCGGGGGCATGATCGCGATCCGCAAGTTCTTCGGCGTCATCCTCCTGGCCATCGCCGTCAAGATCTTCAGCACCAATTTGCATGGGTTATTGAAGTGAAAAATTGAATCGAAATCGAATTTTATTAAGTAGTTTTGCCGTCCCTTTCCCGGGAGTTGGTTCGTCTGGCAGGGGAAAGGTTTTGGTCCTGTAGTACAATGGATAGTATAAGGGTCTCCGAAGCCCTGGATTCCAGTTCGATCCTGGACGGGACCACCAAGCGAACTTCACGGTTCGCTTTTTCATTGATAATCACCTAATTGCAAAACTAAATTTAATATAACTTCAGATTTAAAAAATGAAGTACCACATTTCGCTTAATCAGCTATAAATCAGCAGATAGTGAAGGTTTTCGGGGGTATTGCATTTGTCGATATTTGTTTATAACTTTGTCTATACAAAAAACAGTTAGACACATGACACACATATTCGAACCCCATTTTAACCTACAACCCCGCGCAGACGGTGATCCCTACATCATTATGAAGATCGTTTGCACGGATCGCCGCCCCTCTTACAGCATTGGTTATTCTATCCCTGGTAAGCTATGGGATAAGGACAAGGAAAGAGCTAATCCCAAAAAGCATCCCAACCCCGCCCCGATCAATGACCGGATAAAGGAAATTAAAGACTGGATCGAAGAATTTACTAAGGGAAAAAATACGGTCCTGGCTGATGATCTGATTGCCTTCCTAAAGACTAAGGACGGCAAGATAAAAGGTCAGCGGTCAGCGGTCAGCTTTTTCGATGTGATTAAAGATAAAATTGACGCTGTTGAGCGCGGTGAGATCATGAATGAGGGTCGGCCATACTCAGCAAATACTATAAAAAATTGGCGCGGCAGCTTAGAGAAAATGAGGGAGTTTGAGCCTTACCTTTCCTTTGATGATACCACTGAAGATGTAAGGGGCAGATTCCTTGCATGGTCTACCCGGCAAGGTTACGCTCTTTCATATGCTGACCGGGTAATAAAGGATTGGAGAAAGTTTTATGAATTGTGTGGTAAGACGCTAGATTTTAAACGCCTGGATAGTAAAGAAATCACTTCGGCCCGGACTGACGTTTATCTTGATGAAGCTGATATTGTGAAGATGTTGGAATTGAAGCTGACCGGCGCGGACGAATTGATCAGGGATCGGTTTATATTTAACGCTGAGGTCGGGTATAGAATCTCCGATTTTAAGCATATCAACAGCGATAATATTGACCTGGAAAGCGGAACGGTTGATTACTCATTCCAACAAAAGACGAAGAAGAAAAGCGCCTCTATTGACCTCACAGACCGCGCCCGTGCAATCCTTGCGAAGCACAACGGCGAGTTACCCCACCAATATCATGAGGTTGTTGTTAACCGTAGGATCAAGGAGATTGCTAAAGCGGCAGGGATTACCGAAATGGTTGAGTTGTTGGAGAGAGAGGTTCCTATGAGGATGCGGGAAAAGCTGCAACTTCTCAAGGTGTATAATCTTGATTCTGTCAAAGGGACTGTCAAAATCCCCAAATGTGAATTGATAAGCAACCATACCGCCCGGCGCTCCTGTATTACCAACCGTTGCGCTGAGGATGGGACAAGTAGTGAAATTGCCTGGATGCTGAATATCGCAGAAAAGACAGCGGCCCGGTATAATAAATTAACTCCAAAAGAGGTTGCAATGAAGCGGGCGGAAAGAAAGCGAGTGCCAGAAACCGCAGCTTAAACGACGATTATTCTAAATTGAAAAAGACCCCACAAAACGGGGTCTTTCTTTTTTATATGCGTTTCTTCCCTGGTAGAGATAACAGGTTAAAGAAGCTGCTTTAATTTGCGTGCAACGAGTTTATAGGTGTAATCTATTGCGACCATTCCAACCACTCCAACCACATAGGATAAAAACCCTACCAATTTTATACCCACTCGTTCGGCAATCAAAGGGGTAGTAAATCCAGCTACCATCCCCCCAATGAATATTTGTCGAATCGAATCAAAAATATCTGACTTGGTATGAAAGGACCACGCGGCCCCACCAATTACGCCATTAGCCAAATATTTCCATGTGATTCCTAGATTGCCTAAGAAGTCAATTATATCCTTTTTCATCTTATACAATTTGTACTGTTGTTCCATTTAAGTAAATAAAGAGGTGTGATCCTGTTTTCCAAATATCACCTTCTACCGGGGAGGTTGGTGCGCTCCCGGTTGGTATATTCAGTGAGGCAATATTTGTAGTAGATGCTGCCGAAACAATCTTACCACCTAATACCTCAATAGCATAGAAGTTAGCAGCACTGGTCAACGTTGGAGAAATAGAAAGCGCAGTGGTTATTCCACTTGCTCCTCCTGTTTGATTTATCGTTGGCTGCAAAGATATAAGACTGAACGTTCCGCTGCCACTTGTCGGCGCAAAAGATTGAACGAATTGGTATTGATTTACGTTGCCCGTGGTGTTCGTTGACGCTCCAGAACCATTTATAAAACTTGTTCCGAAGCCTGCTGCTGTAACAGCTAAAACTTGCTCGAAAGTAAAGCCGCTATTATAGTGGAATTGATTGGCTGTTGCAGGCAACGAACATAAACTAATCCCGGCTCCGCCCACTGGGTTAATGGTTAATCCCGCTGCTCCGAAACTCCAGTTTGTTGCAGCAGATGAAAACGCAAACGGTGAGACCCACGCGCCGTTAATGTTAAATGATAATACCAAATTACCCGTAATGGTAGAAGGACTTGAACCGCTCACAGGCTGTAAACCGATCATTGCTTGTACCGTCTCCGATCCTGTTCCTGATTGGGTTGACCATGCTTGACCACTAAATATCACACCCGGCGAGTACTGGGTTTGTGCTGAAGTAGCAGGGGTTGTATCGTTCAATATAAGTCCTCCTAGCGTTGAGGATACAGTCGAAGCCAAATTGTTGCGGAGTATTGTTATACCACTCGTATCAACGTTTATGTATGATCCATCAAACCATATATCCCCGATATTCGGAGCAGTAGGCGCAACACCTGCCGTTAGATTTATTTGAGATCGGGTCGTTGTTCCTCCAATGATACTCAACCATGTTGACGTTGGTGCGGTATTTCCACCAATTTGAGTAGCCATATTCAAATAGCCAGATGATGCGTTTAACCGAGCAGCAGCCGTACCTGAAAGAGAACCACCGACATAAAAAGTGTGATTAAAACCACCACCACTATTCGTATTTCCATAGTTCATTCCCACTGCGGCTTGCGCTTGCACTGCAAAGTTTTCGGCACCTGCTGCAATACCTAACGTGGTTGTACTACCAGAAGAATAAAAGAAGAAATTATTAGAGCCATCAAACCACTGGTCTCCTGGAATAGGAGTTGTGGGAGCAACACCCGCAATAAAATTAGTAGAAGAATGACCTGTAGTAGATGCTCCGAAAATAGTTCTTGCTGAAAACGTTTGTCCGCCTGTCCAGGTATTTGCATGAGCCAAATTCAAAGACGCAATAACCGCTCCTGTTATAGGGGAGATCGTTAGCGTTCCATCAGAATTTGAAACGGATGATACAGCATTTTGAGGGATAGGCTGCGTACCAAGCAAACCCGTAGACGAAGCGACCACCATTGTAGTCCCAGTAGAAGCGAGAGAAGTAATAAGGGCATTCCCGTTGATATACGTTGAACCATTGACCTGAAGTTTATAACCGTTATCAACTGTCGGATTGCTATTGCCAATAATAACATCTTGAGTGCTTGAACCGAAGATAGCAACGTTATTCAAATCGGTTGTGATGCTGTTACCGATAATCGTGGTGTTATTCCAGACAACTGAATTATTCGTGGTCTTATTTGCGAAGCGACCAAGCAGAATAATATTATCCATTGTGACATGGCTGAGACCTGACCCGGCCCAAGCACCTATAACCGTGCTGCCGCTTGCTGTTGCAGTCGCGGTATATATGCTGCTGTAATTGGGAGAACCACCCGCACCCACACCAACGAAAGTAAGATCAGTACCATTAACTACAATTCCCGCCATAGACCCCAAAAGGGTGCTACCATTAAGAGTGGTGGATGTATTTGCGGTTGCCCATCCAGCAATAAGATCGCCTATACCTGAAGTCAACTGCTGACCGCAACCAGTACCTAATACAGCACCCCAAAAGTTCTGCACACCTGTATAGGCTTGCAACGCACCAAATCCAACCGCAACCGCGCTTTGTACATCAGCGCCGGAAGTATTTCTTGCAGCATATCCAGCATACATACCAAGATAAACAGAATAGGTATCCTGGCTGTCGTTGGCTCCAAAGTGAAGGAGTGGTATACCCTGGCAGCTAATCATTCCCGGACCCGCGCCGTCCTGGTCTGGAGTTGTCATTCCTGTCAATTCCAAAACTCCAGTAATCTGAGTATTACCACTGACAGTTAACTGATACGTAGAACCGAAGTGAGCAGGGAGCGGACCGCCAATGACAGTATCACCGGCAAACCAGTTCGGGCTTGTGGCACCTCTTTGATAAATGCCTGTCTGCCCCGAGCCGTTATCTTGAATGTCCAGTGTTGAAGCAGGAGTTTGATTCCATGTACCTTTCCCAAGTAGTGTGTTGTAATGCTTGTCGATCATGAAGAATCTCGTCGATCCTGCACCACCACCTTGACCATTGTTGAAGTTAACGAAGTCGCTATTCAGCATAGGACCGGGCGCACCTGGATTGGTATAGAAATACTGATCGTAATCATAATACCAAATGGAGAAATGGGAATAGTTATCCTGATATCCATTCACACTATAACTATCTCGTCCTGCAAGGTCCAAATTAAAGGCACCACCTTGACCGGCTAAAGCATTAGAAGCAGCACGAATATTCGGCTGAACTTGACCGGCAACGTTTTGATAGTTGAGGATCAAAAATCCATTATAGGAACTTCCAGACGGCGCATCTGGATTACTCATTTCCAAGAAAACAGAATTGTTTCCATCAGCCGTTATGCTCTTAGAAATGAGCAGCGCCGGGTGAGGGAATCCCCATGTGCTACCTGGAGCAGTTCCACCACTTGCCCCACCAACGATGAATTGTGAGTAAGTCGAAGGAGCAAGAGATTCCTTAAGCCATAGATAATTGTTGTTGACTGAAAGATCAATGGTCTTATTCGTCAACGTTACTCCGCCCAGTATTGCATTAGTGCCACTAATAGAAAGGCCATCATCAGCACCGAACACATTTGAAAACGTAGGCAGTGGCAGTGTTGATAACAACCCGCTGGAATTTGCGACTACCATAGTCGTGCCCGTGCTTTCAAGGGAAGTGGCTGTAATTGCTCCCGCAAAATCAAATCCGCCCTGTGAAGTCCAAATGGTATTTCCTTCGGTTAGAATATCTATACCTCCGTTTGAAAGATCAAAGGTTGTATTGCCCGCAGCAAGCCCGACAAATCCTTCCTCAGCAATAATCAAATCTTCAGTACCCGCAGTATTTGATACCAATAGATGAACGGTCTGTAAACCGTTTGCAGGATTCCAGGTAAGACCTGGAGTGCTCGTTATAGTGTTGCCCGAGCTACCAAATGCAATTTGTGTAGACGCTAAGAATGGAGGCACCGAAGTTGAGCCAGAAACGTACAGACCATCAATATTCGCTATCAGGGTATTTCCTGGAAAGGCGGATATATTGACGTTAGCAATAAGAGGCAAGCACGTTGTCCCGCTCCCATCAAAACTAACGGTTGGGCTGTTCAACACACTCAGACCACCACCACATCCCCCGCCCGGTTGAACAGGGAAGGGAACGAAAGTGCTGCCTGATGCGCTGCAATCTTTCATAGGTTCATCACACCAACCGAACGTGTTGGGTACTAGGATATCTACATCAGCGTAAGAACCAGCAACGCGATCACTAAACTTTTCTTCGAATGGAACAACGTTAACATCAAATTCAGGCTCCAGATCGTAGAGGTCGCGCAACAAATAAAAGATACCGTTAAGTATCATGATGCTGTTACTCTTGATCTCGTTTTCATTGGAGATATCAGGCTTAACCAAATCCATCCAATAGACCCTCAGCTTGTATGTAATCGTATTGTTACCGATCTTGTTGCCGCGTAGCTCTACCCATAGTAAAGGATAGTTCCTTACCGTCTCAGCCGTTATATTCCAAACGTCCCCGAACCCGAAAGCATTTACTTGGGCGTGGTCCTGTGCAATCTGTCCGAAGATTTGCACAAGGTTCATTAAGTTCGCATCCGTATTATTGAATAACAAAGCCATTTGAATAGTTTAAATATTATCTGAAATACCAACGGGGGTCCGCTGCGTTCTGATCGTCGTATCCATTACCCAGGTAGATGCCTGAGCGGTACGGCCTGGCTGTCGGGGCAGTGTCGGCGCTGTTGATGATTCTGTAATAAGAAGGGAAAAGATTTTGATTGGTGATAACGTACTTGATCAATTGGGACGCATACCAATCCCGATTTGCCTTTGCCTGATTCGCCAACATCTGCACCTCATCCAGTGAAGCAGGTTTAGAGTTGTCTGAATCCTGCTTTTGTACCCCGAGATTCATCATCTTATAGGTTATGTAAACCGGAGCCTCAGCCTGGATTGCCCACACAAGTAACGGCTGAATATAGATATTGAGAAGCTGAGTATCTTGAGGCTGCAAATTATACCCCCACGTTGGCGCTCCCCCATCTGGAGGGATAGTACCCGGAGTAATCGAATTGATAATTCCATTTTGTAGGTAGACGTATAATCCCGTACCCAGTATCAGGGTTAGATATTTCCGTTGAACCAGATTGATCACCGGCGTTAGAATCTTCATGTCCACATTTTCATTAATCAGACCTTGCGCCTTTAGAGCGGGTTCATCAATGAAAAGCGTATTGTATGAAAGCGGATTTAATGGCATAGAATTATTTTTTATGAGGGATCAGTAGAATCACCAATGTTCTTTTCTCCTGGCGGCGGAACGTTGTTCGCGGGTTCCGCTTCGTCGTTTGTCTTGTTCGGAGCCGGTTTAACGTTGGTGATACCGATAACCTTTTCATCGTTGAGAATTGCAACCTGAGTGATATAACCCCATTTGTAAAGCAGTTCACGAATTTCCCTACTTGTCATCTGTGACGCAATGAGCGTTTCATCTGTGAACACGGTATTAATCGGCTCGATTGGGAGGATTTGTAAATCACATCCTTTGAAGTTTATGCCAAGCAGCTTGTTAAAGAGTTGCAGCAATATGCGCTGTTGAGGTTTTACATAGGTGTTCTGGAAAATGCTATACCCCTGCAAGTACTCCGATCCGTGCCCGAGTTTACCAGCCGTCTGCACCCCGAAGATTGCGGGAGTAGTGACACGGTGACCGACAAAGATTTCATCTCTTACAGAAGTCTGCAAGTTGATGAATCGTTTATCTAAATCCGGCTGCTCGATTGTGTCGATCTTGGGGGCCGCGTCCTTGTTGTCTGCAAACGTAAAGATCGCTTTACCAGCTTGCGACGATCCGCCCCATTTATCGGTCATCTTCTTTTCAATAAAAGCCTTTTCTTCTTCAGTCGGCTCACCATTCAGGAATGATACCATAATCGATGGAAAGAACCCATTGCGAATTTGGTTGAGGTTGAAGTTCGCTATCTCAATCGACGTTTCAATTGCGGGGATCGATCCGATGTACTGGGGAACGGGATACCATTCGCGGGTTAGTGTACCGCTATAATAGAATATCTTCACCCCGGTAGGATCAGCTTCATCATACAGATCATAATCAATCGTCTTTACTCTTTGAAGCGACCAATCCTTTGCATAGCGCAATTTATCCGCATCCAAAGTGAAGCGGAACTTTCTCAGGTCTATATATCTGATCTCAGCAATTTGCGGTTTCTTAGCCGTCGATCCCTTCGTATAAATAACTTGTAGAGTGAACCCGCCATAGATTTCATAGTCAAGGCAACATTTTCGGAACACTTCATTAAGGGAATTACCTGACCTGTTGCAGGAGTTGATAAACTCATTAATCGCCGCGACATTCTTGGTAACGGCTGTGTTACCACTCGGGATCGTTGTTATCGGCACGTAGAGACCATTAGCAACGATTTCATCAACCTTACGCAGAATGATAGCCTGATGGAGCGAAGACCCCATAAACGCATTTAAAAGGTAATCCGGGTACTTGTTATCGTCGCCATAGGTAAGATACCCACCGTTCGCTTTGTTCTCCTTCATCTTCGGAAGGACGTAACTAGGCTGCTGGATAGAGAAGGCAACCCGATTCGCGTAACGGTTGATTATATTTTCCTTCGCCGCGTCAATTGCGGTTAACGGCTTAGAAGATTGGGCTGTGCCTGTAAAAGGTTGTTGATCCATATTTAGGAGTTGTAGATATTATTGTTGTAGGCGACAAGGTTGGGATTGACTGCACTTTGGAAAGCCGATTGGGTAGCTGTCACACCAACTACCAGGAGCTTGCCCCATTCGACGCGGTGAAGTCCTGAAGGAGATAGAACAGATTCAGGATTCTCATAGACGTTGTAAGAGTATTGACCAGGGAGAGGAAGGTTCACTTGCCCGGCGTAGGGATCAGTTGATCCAGACGGGCCGGTTTCAGTGATACAAAAATCATTGTGTCTATACGGGGACGTGCTTACATCAGTCGCAACGCAATAGAAGTAACCGTTTGTTGTCAGGTTGATAAACTCAAACAGATAAATATTATTATCAGTGAGAACATCCTCCGCAAAAAGTGTTACGACAAGTTTATTGAGGCTATTTTGATTGATTATAAGCATTTTTCCGGCTTAATATTCCTTAGCATGGTGTTAAGGAGGATGGAGAAAATTGGAAAGACTAAAAAAAGTCCCGCATGGAAATGCAGGACGTTCTTAATATATGTGCGATCAAAAAAACAGCAAATTGTGTAGTCCCCTGCAATGGTGACTATGCAAGGAGTGCGGGCATCAGGGCGGCAGGAACAGCATACATTGGCTGCGGTTCCTCAGCAAGGAAAGCGAGATCGTAACCATTGAGATCACCGAACGCTTTACCAGTCTTACCTGATGAAGTCTGAAGCTGTGCTCCGTTTACTGTACCCGTCAACCAATAGTTACCCATGTTATCCAGGATGATAACCAATAGAAGATTCTGAGCCAGTAAATTAAATTCAGACCATTTGTTAGCCGAAAGCTGATAAAGAACCACCTTGATATCATCCTTGTAATAAACTGATCCATTCGCTTCGTTCGTTTCGATGGTTTCAGTATATTCACTCGTGGCCTTTCTCAAAGAGTACTGAAAGAATTGCGCTCCCCCGGTCAACGTAATTGCCGTTACGGTTCCCCCCGATGCGCTCAAACTTGCGAGACTTGATTGCTCGGTAAGGAAGATGGCTTTGATACCACCCACCCCATTTCGACACGCTAAAGGGAAACCTTGTGTTAGGCTACATGACATATTGAAAGAATTAAATAATTAGAAAAGAAGAAAACAGAAATGGTATCGACTATCCACCGAAGTTAGTCTGCGATTGCAGCCATACGATTTCGTTACAGAAAGCAACGTTTGCACCTGCTTTGAACTTAACCGTCATTCTCACTTCCTGGAAGTCCTGAGACCACCACATACGGAAGGAATCGAAATCGGTATCTTCGCTTTCAAGGTCAACACCCATAACGAAGTTGGACAAGCGACCAGCATAAATATTGCCAGTACCATTTAATCCGTTCAACGCGATAATCTTAATATTCGTACCCGGCAAGACTATTTCAAAATCTGATGGATTTGCATTCTCATAGTGGAATAGGTTGGCGTTAGTCAATGCAACGGTGAATGTTTTGAAAACATCCAGGCCGCAAAGGATAACAGCGTCTTTCTTATCAACTACCTGTGCGGGGATAGCCTGATATACTGCCATGAATGCAGCGATTGCATTGGAGGTAGTGATTCCAGTGTACCCGGATACAGCTACATAACCCGTACAACCCGATACCTGCTTAATGAATCCATCAAACTGAGCCAAGTTAGCGTTAGCACTGTTAACGTCACCCTGCCAAAGAGCCGTTTCAAGCTGTTGAGCAATGATGCCAGCTTGCAACTCAGTGAATACATCCCAAAACGGAATTTCTTCATTGTAAGAACCGGCGTTTAACTGCGTTTGTGCGTAGATGCTATTCAGTGTAGAAGGACACCAGTTTTTATCAACCTTGATATATCCTACAGTGATAGTACGCTGAGAAAGCGTAGTCGTATCCAAAGGATTGAAACCGCAACCACCCGGCTGGAAGGTAGAGGTATCATCCATGATGTTGATCGTTGCTTGGCTCTTAATGCCTTTTTGCTTACGAACGATTTTCTGTGTCTTTGCGCTGAAAAGCGATTTGTGAATCAGCGGATACTCTTGCTGTTCAACGTACGCAGGCAAAGTGGCGACATTATAACCCATATGTGAGAATTTTAAATTTTAATGTGTGTGATTACTTTTTCTTTGCAGCTTCTTCTGCCTCTTTAGCGGCTTGCATTACCTTGAAGAATTTGCTTGTATTTGCCGAAGTCTGAGGCTTTCTAAAAGGAGTAACTTCATTTTCAACTGGCTCACCGGCTGGCTCATTTGCAATTGCCTCAACGGTTTCAATTACGGCAGAAAGTGAAGTCTTGAATTGTGAAGAAGTCGTTTGCTGAGTGGTCAATAAATCCTTGAGATTGCAAACGATATTCTGTAAGTCCCAAATCTGCTGATAGAGAGGCTGAAGTTTTGCGTCGATGTAATCCGAAATGTTCACTACTGCGGATACAGCAGGATCGGTAACATCGTAATCGTCAAACTCGTCATCAGGAAGATCAGCCCCGGCCCCTGGAGGGGAAACGATGCTGTTATCAGCGCGGATTTTCTTTGCGCTCTTGACTACTTCGGCCTTATAGAAATTAGAAGATGCTTTTGCAGCCTTAACTTTTTCGGTTTTCTTCTTCTTGTCCTCGCTCAATTCCTCATCGTCCTTTTCGGTCTTTTTGGCAATTGAAGGCGGTCCGGCCTTATCAATCTTTTCTTTATATGCTGCAACAATAGCATCCTTAACTTTTGTCAAGTCTTCGGGAGAATATTGATCAGCATTTTTCTCTTTGTTGATGTAGTTCCATGCGGCTTTGATATGTTCCGCCGTATCAATCGGGTAACGCTGGCGTTTGTCTTTCTGATAACCTTTGTCGGCATAGTCAACATTACCATAAGGCTTTTTAGCCTCTGCACTCATCTCGTCCTCAAACTCGTCATCGAAATCATCGAAAGTGCTTCCTTCCGGCTCGTCAACTCCCTCATCTCCGTTATCGTTTTCGCTATCGCCGGTTTCCTTGTCTTTCGCTTGAGCCTGCTTTTTGGGCTTTTTGTCCGTGTCCTCGTCAGTTGTAGCGGCTTTCAAATCAGCGGCAGTAACGAGACCGTCAGTTATAGTAAATTTGTCCCCGCCCTTCGTTGCATATTCTCCATCAGCCAGTACAGACCAATCATCGTTTGAATCCATCAGATACACGGTTGTACCTTTTTTGATTTGGTCCCCATCATATTTAATCAGTGAACCGTTTGTTAACTGCTCCTGACTTAACTTAACTGAGGATAAAATGGCCTTTGCTTTTTTCAAAGCATCAAGTATTTTGGACATATTGTAATAATTGGGAAAGCAGGCCGAAAACTGGCCTACATATAGGTATGTGTAAGAAACTCAAATTTGTTCAAAGCCAGCACACAACTAAAACGGATCTAAAATGCTTTTCAGTTCATCGAAAAGTTGCAGATCAGATTTTGCATCATTGCGTGACATAGAGATTTTTGCGTAGTCAAATAATCCCTCGATGCTGAACCCCTGAAAATCTCCTTCTTCAATTGCTTTCCATATTTCAGGATTATCAACAGTGAAAGAGCCATACCAAGAACCCTCAGCAATATCTTCATATCCTACAGGGGGACGATTGCCCCGAGTAGAATCGATAATCATTGATTCGAACATATACACGCCAGGGATCAACGTGCCAGAATGCTCAAGGTTTACATTTGTGGTGCGCTGCATCTTGAAATATTTCTTTACTACCTTTTCGATAGTTGCGGCATCAGCTACCACATACCATTCATCAATGATCTTGCCACTCGAATCCTTTTCATTTCTATAGATCGGCAGATCGGCAATCATTATAGGACCGGACACAATTTGTCGCGCCTTATCCTGAATGGTAAATTTGAACGGTTTACTGTTCGCTGAGAACTTTTCAAAGTTTCTAAGGATAGCGGGGTCTTTTACAAGACTGACAACGCTGACCCCTGTGAGGTCGTCCGTGTCATCACTAATCACCAATTTAAAAACGGGTTTCTTAACTTTCTTTTCCATAAAATTATTTTAGATCGATGCGGCGTTTCTATATCCTGCCGCTCTTTGTTGTGATCCGGTTACTTGAGATTCTACTACGAAAGCCTGCACGGGTTCAGTACCCCCGGAGCGGCTGTTATTCATTTGACTGATGCTTTGCGGCGCGATCTGGATAGCGCGACCATTTCCACCGCCAAGAGAAGGAGCCGAACCCCCACCACCAGGGGAGCCGTTGGAATATGAAGATGATCCGGCCCCCGATCCCGACGATCCACCCTGACCGGGTACTTTGGTTGCTGCGATCTTCTTCACATTGTCATACCCGGCCAGAAGTGCAGCAGCAGCAGCCGCAGCACCAAGAGCGGGACCAACAACGGGGATTCCTGCCATAGAGTTGTAGGCTTTAACCGCGCTGGATATTGCGTCAATGGTTGCTCCTGCAATGGCAAATTCTTTCCCGGCCTGAGTACTCTTCCCGAGCGCGGCCCCGATCTTGTTGAGTGAACCCCCAACCTGATCTGCATAGCCAGCGTAGGCAGATAATTCCTCCAGGGTGATTTGTGTTCTTGCCTTGCTTAGAGCCTCGACCTTTTGAGTATATTGTTCGGAAGATATTACTCCCTCATCATAGAAGGTATCCAACATATCCCTAGCCGTGTCAAGATCATGCTTCTTTTTTTGCAGTTGGACAATTCGGTTCCGATCATCCCTTGCAGTCAATTCGCTTATTCGTTTCAGTTCCTTCGCGTCTGCGGTCGCTTCTTGAGCAAATTGCTTATCGTCGAAATCCTTATTGATTGCGGCAAGTTCTTGCTTATGCTGCTTCTCCAAAGCCTCTAATTCCTTTTCATGACCAGCAAGCGCAGCCTTCTCTTTTTCATAAAATGCGTTCGCTTCATTGAGAGCCTTTTGACGTGCAGATACCTCGATATTCTGATCCTTGTTATAGTGTGCAGATATCTGATTCTCGATCTCCTGTAGATGTTGTTCAGCTTTAAGCTGCTGATCCTTTATCTCCTGTTGTCTCTTGGCGTGGTCAGCTTGCGCCTTCTCAAACCTTTTTTCAGCAAACTCATTATGGATCGCGTCAATATTCGCTTCATGTTGACGTGTCAATTCCTCAGTAGCATGACCAGCCTTTTCGAGATCGGACTTTATCTTTTCATATTTGATCTGCTCAGTTTCTACAGCCTTCTGTTCCGCATCTTCCTCGATCTTCTGGCTTTCCTCGACATATCTTTTCTGTTCGGCTAATGATTCATCATTCTTTTGCTTCTTACTATCCTTGCCCTTGCCAAGTGTATCGATGCCGGATGCTTTGTCAATCGATGCGGCTGCATCCTCAGCAGCTTTACCGATCTTGGAATATTCGTCTACCAGGGTTTGCGCATCTTCGCGGTTCTTACCCAACATAGCGTTAGATAGATTCTGAGCCTTCTGAGCGCCTTGAAAGACACGGGTAAAGAACAAGTCGGTTTTCTGCCAGCCGTTCAATCCTTGTTCGGTTGCGCTTTTTATCTTGTCGGTTAACGCTTCCTGTTCCAGCTTATACGCAGCCGTTGCAATTGCTCTTTGCTCCATTGCTTGCACGTAATCCGGTGACCGATCAATAAACAATTGTTCGGCTTGGTTATAGGTCTTAGCCTTACCAATCGAATCGCCGAATTGCTTATTATATTCATTCAGTACATCAGTGCGGGAAACCAAACCAGCCTGAGCCTCAGAAAATAGATCGTTCATCTTTTGAACGTTCACAATGGTTTCAGCTTGTGCGGGAGCTGATTCGGCCAACGTCTTTCCGTACTGCTTGGTAATATCGTTAAGGTCTTTGTAATAGGTGTAAGACTTGTACACCTCATATCCCAACGCACCAACGGCAACGGCTGCTATTGTTACGGCTGGCCCGAGTAGAGCAAAGTTAGATGAGATGGAACGCAAGCTAAACCCTTGTCCGGTGAGAATCCGTCCGAAGTCCTGGAATGCGATTCTTTGTTTGGACATTGTACCAAGCAATGCAGTCCCTTGAACATTTGCCTCACGGGTAACGGCAGTGTTTTCGGCTAATGCTCTTGTATTTTGTTCCGTAGCTGATCCAACACTTTTTTTAGCGTTGGCAAGTTCTTTATTAATTGCTGTGGATTTCTCGGCGATCTGATTGTATTTTTCAGTTTCGGCCATTAGCTCCTCATTAGTGAAAGCAAACCTTTCACCTGCATCCTGTGCGGATTTACCGGCCTTCTGATACTCCGTTCCTAAGTTCTCCAGGGATTCGACGGCATCTTTTGTATCTACTTTGACTGACTGTATTATTTCGTCGGGCATAAGATTAATTTAAAAAGGCTTTTTCAATTTGTTGGACGTACCAGGACGTGCAAAAAAGCTGGTTGAAATAATCGGCCTTCACTGTTCCGGGTACTTTCAATCTGTAGTGAGTTTTCATAAACCCGTTTTTGAAGAAAGGGGTCATCCCCGCGTCATGATACAGTGATCTCGATTTTAAAATGTCAATTGGATCAGTTGACCAAGCAAAGGAAAGATCGGGAGTGATGCGGGTTTCAATTCCTTTTCTCCAGAGAGACCATAAAACTGCCCACATATCAGAACAATAGCTTTGAAAGCCTTCGTTCTCATTGATGAAAAATTCATTGTTGACTGTCTGCAAATACCGTTTCAGGGTTATACATCCTGCCAACACATCTTTCCAAAAATCCGCGTCAATACCTTTTAACAGATATTGCGCCCCTCCCGCTCTTTCTTCATTTGCTTGGATTATATTTCTATTTAAAGAGAATATTTTCGCGCATTCATTGAGTACATCAATTTTCCTGTAGTCGTGCATCTTGTTTAAAATCACCTGACCGCTCTTCGAATCAAAATACTTTGCTCCTATATAGGATACCGTATCCGACAAATAAACGATATCGTCTTGCAGCAGCTTTTCGAAATCGATCTCCTTCACAAAGAGAACGTCCGAATCGATGTAGAAAACAGGTTGCCCGGATAGCTCAGGAAAGAGACTATAATGTTTCATCAGCACATATGGCCTTACCAGGGATTCATATCGCAGTTTGTTGATAGTCGTTTCGTAAAGATTATCCTCGTCCCTATACCAATGGAAAGTGACCAGCGGAAAATCTTCTTTCAGCCTCAGCCAAATCGGGTCGATCTGCTCATCTTCTTTTGCCAGGACCAGGACATGAAGAAGCCGGTCATAACCATATTGCTGCATGTTCACGATCTGTACCCTTGTTTGCCATGCGTACTGAATTACGTTCGGTTGTGCTGTGAGTATTAACATGATCCTGTGCCTAATTGAATTGTTATTTTGTCTGTTGATAAATAGCTGGTCGATGATAATGTAAAACTTCCCGTTGCTGTCACATTGATACAATCGACAAGAACACCATTTTTGATTAGCGATATAGAAAAGGTTTCAGGACCACCGGGGATTGATCCCGTAACCGTCACCGCAATTGAGCCGGTGAAAGCTGAATGATATCCTGAATATGTCCCGCTGCCAGTGATACCAGGGAAGGAAGGGGTTAGGCCGCTGATCCCTGTTACTGAGGTAATGTTGGCTGTGTTGATACCGTTCTGAATTACCACCGTTGGCGAAGGCGTGGTTGTCGTAGTCGTTGATGTGGTCGATGTTGTCGATGTGGTTGTTGTAGTGGTCGAAGTTGTGGTTGTCGTCGATGATGTTGTTGTGCTGCTTGTGCTGGTACTTGTTCCACTGCACTGCCCAGTAGTAAAGATGATACTGATCGTATCCGTTCCGTTAAACGTCTCAGATGAGAAGTTATAGGAGCCGGTTGCGTTCACATCGATACAACTTACTGATGTGCCATTCTTAAAGAGAACAGCATACAGCGTGTTGATCGGCAGCGTTGGGCCTGTTATGTCAATGCTGATAACTCCAGTGAACGATGAGTAAGTTCCATAATATGTTCCATCACCTACCAGGGGCAGACCTTGCGATCCGACTTGTGTAAGCCCGTTGATCCCTGAAACATTGAAGGTATTACCATTCACAAAGTTTTGAATCGTTACGGTTGGAGCCGGGTAAACAGTTACCGCGGTCGTTGTCGTTCCAGATATGCCGTAATTGTCAACGGCTGTGAATCTATAAACGTAAGTTCCCGCTGTGGTGATTCCCGTTACATACGTATTCAGTGCGTAAGGGCTTTCGATAACAGATGTTGAACCGCTGATCTGCGTCCACTGAGTAAAGACAACATCCGCGCACGAATTGCCCGAAGCTGTACCAAGCAATTCAACCGTTGAACTTGGCAAGGTGATCGGTCCGTTATTTGTTGCCGTTACGGTCGGGGCGGCTGAGTGTGCGGTTATAGTAACTGAAATCTGCTGATTGGTGCTGAGACCGTAGTTAGTCGTAACATATAAATTAAATTCGTAAGTACCGACTTCAAGATTTGTAACTTCTGTGCTATATGCGTTCGGCGTTGCCAGGGTTGCCGTGTTGGGACCGCTTATTTGTGTCCACTTGTAATAATCAATATCCACCCCGTCCGGATCAACCACTGAAACCGAAGTCAATTCGAAATTGTCGCAAGCAACGTCCAGCGATCCGATTGCATAGAGGTTGAGAGTGGCCGGGTCGGTGGTGAATTGGAATAATGGCAGCCGAATTAGTTCGGCCTGAGTGGTAACGCTATCATCTGAAGCATAATCTTTGATAGAGTTAACCCGGTAATTCGTCCCGTCCACTGCTATGATATTCGACAAGTCAAGATTTGAAATGTCGATTGAGTTCAATTTTAATTTGCAGTCTACGAACTTCGCCGATTCGTCAGTGATCTCGTTGACTGTATTGAGCCAATAACGGCTGAATAAATTTCTCGTCGGATAATCAACCGGCAGCGTGAAAAATAACTCGTCGGGTTCTGCAAAGAGCAAATCCCTGGTCGGGTTGGTCGGATCATCAAGATGCGAACAGAATGGATATTGTGTCCATGTTTCAGCGCCGCTGTTCGTTGTCACGAATGGACTACCCGGCTCAAAATAATAGTATGTCCCTACAGTTAAGGCAAGTGCTGGCTGAGGGGTATACTGGATAGTGAACGGATTACATTTATTGTTGCCCCCGCTGATCTTCGAGAAAAGCAAAATGCGTGGCTTGCTCTTATGGGGCTTAAAGGTGATGCCATTATCCGGGGTCTCCGCCATAACTGGCACGATGACGTTAGAATCAGTAATGTAATTGAACCCGTCATTTGTGGCGTAGTACGTCCCGTTAACCTGGTTCTCCGTTAGTGGTGAAATAACCGGACGCACGAGTGTACGATCCACCTGGAAACAGTAGTCATTATAAACCCCAATAATGGTATATATATTTCCCCAATAGGAAATCTTTGTACCAACCTTCGCGCGAACGAATTTTGTTCCCGAGAAGTTATTTACAATAGGAGGCGTTCCCCCAACTTCTCCAGACCTGTTTCCATTCACGGCGTAGTATCCAGCAGCTTGAATATATGTGTTGCTCGAATTTTCAACCGGGTCAGTGAAAGGGGTATTCATGATCTCAATCGGCCCTTCCGATGGAAACATATCATTTGCGGATTGTACGGGGATCGTCGGCGCAAAGATCAGGTCTTTCATGACGTTCTTTATACCAGGGGCAAACTCGTAACCTGTATTCAAACGGAGTTCGCCGTATGAGAAGCCGTTGTATAAACTCTCGTAATATTTGTTATAAAAGTCATCATCTTTTGCATAGGTGAATTGCAATTGCGCCGCGTCCAGCTCGGGGATCGGCTTGACGATGAAAGGAGCAAGGTTATCCACTTTCTTCGTCCAATCCAATGTGTCCTGGTTTGCGAAATATTCGTCGCGGGTGTAGATATTGAAATGCTTAGGGATAACCGGGTCTTGTTCTAAATACAAATTAAAAAGACGAATTATAGAACTTAGGTAATCCGTTTGCTTGATATTCTTGGGAACAAAGTCTTTGAACCGAAGATATTGCCCGTCCAATATCGTAGACCGTTGCATCTCGATAACAGGAAGATCAGACGGCGTATCCCTCAGCAAATTGCAATAGATGAATCCGTCAGAATACCCACCACCGCCATAATAAGGGAAAAGATCGCTTGGCTCCGCTTCGTTGATTACCGCAACGCAAGAAATTTGAACGTCGAAATATTGATCGTCGGCAGTCAGGAAGATCGGTATATCCGCAAAGTTCACATTGAATGTATCGGATGTAACGGTTACCCCTTCGAAGTATGGCTCCCCGTCGAAAGTAACAGCACCGGTGATTAACTCCGTTTCCCACAAATCAATTGTCTGCAACGGCGCGCCTCCAATAGGGTTAGCCGTGTCATAGATGTTCACGGTTACAAACATTCCAATCAGCGGGTTTTGCAATTGCCGTCCCGAATCAACCGGCTCAAATGTGAGGTTGAAAGCGTATTGCACAGATACGGCATAAGTTCCTGCTTGCTCGGGGTTATAATTACCCAGGGTAGCGTTATATAGATTGTAAGGATCGCTTGCATCGACGTTACCAAATTGCGCAGACGTTGCGCCGCTCGTATATGGAGCAGGTTCTTCTTCTTCCGATAAATAGGCAGGGAATGTAATTGCCGAGCCAATGTTAGAAGTCGCTTGCACATCGAACGTATCAACGAGCGTAAAGTTTCCTTCGTGAAATGGAATGATCAGCGAGTTAAAATATGTGCTGGCAAGGAATGTACTTGAATAAGTATAACCCACCGACGCAAAAATATCGTTGATGTAATTGATCGCATATAAACACGGTCTAAAATTCTGCGTATAGAAACAAGTGAAGTTCGAAGTGCTGTCCTGGTCCCCGTATTCGATCAATGGATAGACATATGGCGTGTTACCAAACCATGAACTTGTAATATTGCCGATGATGAGTTGATGATCGTACGGCGAATCCAAATCTACTATATTGCCGGCGTTGTCTGTAATGGTATAGAGGTCTTGTAAACGCTGATTCGCAAGTAGTGCATTCAAGGCGCCAAGTTCGGACGTAATTTGAATTTGGTATTCGATCAGTCCATCTACATTCGTCGCTCCTACTAACTTCGCATAGCCTGCCAAAACAATTTGACTGTCTTGCAGGACATAGGCTTTCATTCTCTTTTTGAAATCCAGATTGTACCCGATGTTTCCACCAAGCCCCGGATTTGTTGTTGAAAAATCGATTTCCAGAATATCAGTATATAGATATTGATCCGAAGGAAATAAATACGTGTTGACTGTTGACGTTACCTTATTGGTTTGGATCGTCGTACCATTAACCTTGAAACTGACATAGCCGGACGTGTTGCCTGACACCTCAACGGACCAATTCACGAAATTGATTTGATCATGCAAAGAGGTCTGATTTGTTCCGTTTGTTATCGGCGTTACCAGGGTTGACCCGTCATAAGTGTTGAACGTGTTCCCCTCCAGGTTGACCGCCACAACTGCAAGACCAGGGATGTTATTCGAAACCTTTGCAGTATAGGTCTCAGGAATTACGAAATATGCGCCGGTACTTTTTATGTCAAAGAAATAATTGAAAAGCCTGTTATTATTCTGCGATCCGGGTAGAGTAATGGTATTGGAATAGTTAGACGATTTCTTAGTGATATCCTTAACCGAAGCAATTTCAAAGTTTGCGGTAATAGAAATCTCGTCCAGCAAATCAACTTCCTGGCCTTCTAAAAAAAGTCGTGTATTTTTTGAACTATTATTTTTCATTATCTAGGTTGGCGGAAATCGTTGTAAGAGGTTTCGACGGTTAGGTTGAGGTTATATATTTTCTTATTGACAACCTTGTTGACGGGGTTATCATTTGGAACTACAGTAACCGCGATCAGGGGACCGTCAGCGTTTCCTTGCTGGATGTAGACGGCAGGAGAAGAAAACAAATCTCTTAGGAATGTTACCTCCTTATCCGTAAGCTGATCCGTGTTAAAGTCAATCGTATCTTGCAGCTTCGTATAATAAGGGACGGTATTCGATTCGTAGGTTTGAACCGTATAACTGCCGTCCGGGTTCAGCGTTCCCATTGTCTTTTTATATTGGGACTGCTGCTTTTTGGTTGTTGTCTGATTCTTCTTACTGAACAACCAGGAATCAAATCCTCCCAAGCTATTGAGGAAATAAACGGAGTAATCCAACGCAGCATATTTACCGCAATCCGTCTCGATGTTGAAGGAGACCGGCCCACCGATTGCAGTGGTCCCCGAGTTAGATATTGTAAGGGTGTAACTTGTCTCGTCACCACCACCGAACAAAATGGCCGGGCCGCTTACCGTTGTGTAGGTTCCGTGTGTTGCAAAGTTTGACAATTGCCCGTAACCCGCATCTACAGCCTGCACCCCATTGCTTTCTACATTTGGATTTGTCGCTTTATACTCGCCAACCTGATCCCCGGCCTCATTATAGGTAACGATATTTAGATATTGCGCTGAATGATTGTAGCTGATGAAATAGAGCCATTGACTTTGGGTTACATAAGTTGAGTATGTCACCAAGTCTCTATCTTCTCCAATCAGAAAATTATAATTGCCAGATGATCCAGGTATGTAAGATATCAAAGCCTCCTGTCCTTCTACTCCCTGATCTTCGTTAAGGAAGGGAAGGGACGAGTTAATAAAATATGTGCTGTTGCTGGTAGCTAACGCGCCGGACTGTACGAAGGTGGTCCCGCTTGTGTATTGTTCGGAGAAGGTCAAATATAATTCGATGCAAGAATTTGGACACAATTGAAAAGGTTGTTCCCCGCTGTCATCAAAGAAGTAGTCGTAAGACACCAATTGCGAAACGATCTTTTGCAAATTAAAAACACCGTACCCGTATACAGGATCAGGGAAAGCAGTCATCGTACAGATAGGAGTAGATGAACCCACCTCAAAGATATTGGCAACATATTGGTAGCCCACCGTATTAGGAGCGAGATACGTAGTGCCACTAACGGTATAGAATACATCGTTATTAGCAGAATTGAAGGCTTGCCCTGGTTGGTATAATATTGTCAGCATTATTTGAAGTTTGCAGTAAAGCCAATTTTATTTTTAGCAAATGAAGTCTTCGCCATGTCAGCGAGAATATCGTTTGTTGTTTCGTTGAGTGCGTCCGTTACGTTCCCCGATATCTTATCGATGATGGGACCGATACCGCTTTTCAGATCAGCGCGAAGGATTCCGTTCTTAGCGATTGCCCGAGCAATGACGAAAGCCAGGTCTCTTTGTGCCCGCGCCAATGGTCTTTGTTTCTTTCCGCTCAAACCAGCGCGGGGCGTGATCCCCCGGACTTGCACCCATTGGAGAATCTTGTCAATGGGTGGGAACTTCTTTCCTGGTCCCCTGCCGTCATTCACATTCTTAAAGTAGTCGGCAGCGTTGATCTCCAGGATGACGAGTGTATCATATACATCCGTGTTATAGGTGATCGAATTGTATAGATTGCCTGTAGCGAGTTTTCCGGCCTGTAATACTTTTTGTCTCAGTTCATCCACTATCAGGGAGCCATCTTTATTGAAAGAGCTTTTAACCGCGTCGGTAATTTTGGTAGCTATATCAGTGGGCATACTTTTGCATCTCCTTTTTCTGTAGTTCCGATTCGTAGAGGTGGCGATCTTTGATGAAGGAGAGAGCGTTGAGAAATTCGATAACCTTCATATTCGTAACAGCATCCCAACGGAGCGGATCGCCATTCGCTACACGGTCGATGCAAATAACCCAACCCCATTTTCTATTAAAGTCATCTTCTCCTGGATTCGTTTCATTTCCTTCATCAAGGTCTTGCTCTTGCGACTGCTTTGTAACATCGTCGAAAGAGAGGTCAGTTTCTTCTTCATCACTTGAAGTAAATAGTCCTGCGTAATCCGTATGAATTTTTTCGATACCATGCAAAAAAAAACACTGATCGCATAGGCATCCGAAATGGACATATTGTTAAAGACGATTTCAGCCGTTTCTTTTAGCGGCGTTTCCATGTAGCTTTCGATATCGTTCCACTTCTTCAGCCCTAACCTTTCGGTCAGACGTTGGGCGGTGGTTTTCTCTTTGCAGGGGATCAACAGGATAGCAATGATGTTGTGAATGTTCTCGTCCAGCTTGTCGGGATCGCTTAACAGTTGCTCCAGGTCGATGTATTGGCCGGAGGTCAGTTGCTCGATCTGATCGGTCAGCTTGTACTTCCGTCCGGCAAGCTGATAGATAGGTTTGACGGCCCCGATTGGTTTATCAGCCAAATAAGAAAGGCTATTTAATTTCTCGAATAGCTCAAGCAAAGTGAATTGGTGAAATTCCTTTGCGTCTTGCCCGGATAGGAACGATAACAGACGGATTGCTTTGTCGGTATCGTCAAGCTGATCGTTTTTGATCTCGCTGTATTGCTGGTAATCGCTGATCGTAAACTCAGCCCAGGAACGTTTAAATTTCATTTCGTCCATCGTCATATATGGTAGGTGTAAAAAGTTAAAAAAGTTTGTTGTATGTTGGATTTACCACACCTTGTAATGGCCGTAGTTGCTATTGCGAACTAACTTGTCCTCGATTGCCGCAACGAGACAGTCGCGTATGTCATCATGTATCGGCTCGTTCGCTGTAACTTCAGAAATAAAAGAAGCATTCCAATGACCTTTGACAAGCACAACCTTTCCAGCTTCTACCTTCGGCGAGATAGCATTTAGGCGAATGGTTTTTGAATCGTTGGTAGCTTTCCCGTCGATAGCGTTCAACGTGGTTTGCGTCTTGAGGTATTGGGTGATTGATTTTCCGTTTGCCTTCGGCTCGATGTAGATGCGGGAGTTGTGCCCGTAACCATTCGCAGCAGTCCAGCGTTTGAAGTGCTCGATCAGCTTGGGAAACTCCATCCTTACAACGCTGATGTTAGTGATGTAAAGAAGTTCCCCGATCTTGGCACATGCAAGAATAACGGACGGATCATTTTTGGAGTTCTCCGTATAAGCAGTATCCGCGAAAAATTCAAAGCGGGGTTTATTGGTATTGCATAGCGTTTCAAACTCGATGGGATCGATAACGTGAAACCAGGATTCTTTTAGAATGCTGTCCTCATCGCTTTGCGGGTTCTGATTGATCTGGCTGTTATATGCCCTGGTCCCCATATCAATTTTCTTTTCAGCGAGTGTGGAAAGGGAAAGCCTGATCGGATCAAGTAAACCATCTTTGTAATTCTCAGCCAGGGACGCGGGTTTAATTGTCTTATTTATTTCTGCGGGCAGGCATATGTGATAGTACTCCTTTCCCTTCGTCAACAAATAACCCGTCACATCTTGCCCGTGAAGTCGCTGCTGAATAATCATCATCACAGAAATTTCCGCGTTGATCTTACGGGTAGATAACGTTTCCGATACCCATGCGTTGGTTGTCTCGCGTTCTGGTTCTGAATCGGCGAGTTCGGGATTCTGCGGATCATCGACAATTAATATATGCGCGTGTTGTCCAGTGATCGCGGACCCGGTAGAGGTAGTTATACGTGCTCCACCTCTTTTGGTTTCATAGTTCAGCTTGTTGTTCTGATCCTCTTTGATCTGGATATATGGAAAGTATTTTTTGAATTTGTCACTCATGATAATGTCGCGGGCCTTTGTTGCCTGGACCGTAGAAAGTTCTTTGGAGTAAGAGCCGGTAATGATCTTGATCGTATCGTCAATTACCCACAACCACACAGGGAACATTATACTGCATATCGTAGTCTTACTCGTACCAGGGGGAACGTTGATAATAACATCCGATTTCTTTTTCTGCCGGTGAGCAATCCCTTCCCCGATCTCCTGAAGCTGATCGCAGATATATTTGATGTGCCAATTCCAAATAGGAACTTCGGGAATGATCGTACCCCAAAACTCCTGAAGGAAATGATAAAACGATCTTCTACACAATTCCGCTTTCGCAGCGGTCAAATCTGCCATTGTGAACTGAGGCAAATTTTTCTGGCTGGAATCAATTGGGGAGGTTGGAATTTTGGGTGCGGTCTTTTTCGATGTTTGTTTTAGCGTACCACTTTTTTTCTTGAGAGTTGATGTGCGTTTCAGCGTACTGCTTTTTTCAATGAGATTGTTTAATTGTGGGGATGAGATTGTTTCACCTGGAGCAATTGGATCAGGGGAAGGGGGGTTAACTGGATCAGTCCCCGGATCATTGGGGGGTGGGGTCGATTCGCTTGCAAAATTGGACGTATTACCTACAGATACCCGGTCACCCCTCAGCGACCTCTTTGACGTAAAATTCCCACCGCGCTTTCTCCCATCTTGGGACGAGCGCGACGATGTGAACGAATGTGTAGTGGGTGGGGGCAGTGGCACCCGTGAGAAGTCGTACATTGTGAAGATGTTATAAGCCTATTCCCGTTTGTGGATCGTCTTTGATCATTCCCTTTTCCATCAGCTTCGTAAAGGTTTCCAACTCATCGACTGTGTAGGCTGAGAAGTCAACGATATGTTTATGAATGACTTCGGTGGTGTTCTTGATTCGTCCCTTCAGGTTGTTATACTCCTTGATTGCCATGATCTTGCTCTTGAGGTCCGCGTTCTGCTCGATCAGGAAGGCAAGCTGTTTGTCAACGTGTTCATCGTTCAATCCTTCCTGGCTCAATAGCATAGCACACAACAACTTAACTCCGTCTGATGCTAACGCATGGCTTGCGTACCTGGATGCGTTTGCCCGGCCCGCTGGACTACTGATCTCGATTCCATAGGCATCAGCAGCAGCCTGGATACCGTTGCCGAAATAATCCTTTCGCAAGGACATATATAACTCGCAGAATTTGATTTGTTTAGGAGTTAATCCCAAATCCTTCCCTATCTCAAATGCGGTTAGGGTTCCTTCTGACAAATGCCGTATGCCGCGATCTACTATTTCCTGCCGAGTGAACTGTTTTTGAGGTAGTTGTGACGGATTTGGTAGGGGCTGGTTGATTGCCGGCGACTGATTTGCTTTCATTTTGAATAGGTGTTAGGGTCTGTGAGGCTATTAGAGGCGTTTCTACAGGGGTCTTTTCTGGCAAGGCAACTGGTCCAGAAATGGGCTCAGTGGGCTGGATTGGCTCATCAATGACCGCAGCGGCCTGTTTTGCTGCTTGGATCGCTTCAAAAGCCTCCATCTTTCGCCAAAGTCTGCGCATAGCGTCAATAATGCACTTGTTACAGTTGACGTTGACGTTTCCCCCGAATAGTGCGTTATGAATTGATCTCATTTTAGCTAACCAACCGGCTGTAATATTCCTTGTGTATCCGATAGTTAGCAGCTTCACAAATTCAGCGCGTTCCTGGTTGAGTGTGTCGAATTGCTCCTGGTTGAGAGCGTCATCTTTCATATTGTACATAGTAATGTGTTTGAGAAAGGATTTAGGGGTCATTTGACTAACTATTTGTCTAAAAGCTGTGTAATCAATTGAGAGTTAATATAGGTTAGTAGTCCAGAATGGAATACCCTACTGGATTGGTCCCCACCGGCTCCTGATCTGCCAGCGGTCCCATTATGGGAGAATCAATGAAGGATAAACAGGTGAATCGAGTGAAATTCCCACCGAACCGTCTATTTTCCCATTTTGGGGCATCAATTTGGTTTTTTAAGTGGGTAAATGAGGGCAAAACTCCCACTTAGGTTAAGTGTTTAAATTTTGCATCAGTATGGTGGTGAAAATAACTACTAACTATATTGTTGATAATGAGTTATGTACGGTTTGGACCGCCTGGTTTGAGCCCCAATCCCCTCATTTTGGCCTTATTTGGATTTCCCACCAATGGCCTATTCTATCCCTGGTTGATCCTGGTTAACCTCCTGGTTAGGTAACCTCCCTATCCTGGATCATCGATATGATTGTTGAAACATCGTCGCCGGTCAATACAGCATTTCTATTTAAGTGAGCAACCCACTGTCCTTTGATTAGCGTTATGGCCCCTTGATAATATCCATCTACCATAATGAAATAGGTTTGCCCCGCCACTCCTTTGATGGGAGAGATATCTACCAACTTCTTCTCATGTCCGAAGGTTGCGAGATACGCCATAGTCTTTTTATGTTAGCCGGGTAGCAGATATAATAGATGAATGAAATGATACCGACGATCCGACAAGCTGATGAAATGAAAAAAGCCACTCCTTTCGGAATGGCTCAGGATAGAACGTGAATAGTCGAAACCCTTAATTTTTTCTACTCGCACCTTCTGATAGCCGAAGGTAACGGATAATATAATACTCCCACTGCGATCTAACTGCGGTCTTCTCGGGTTATCCGCGTCTTCTCGGGGTAATTTAAAAAAAAGGTGTTTTCACGGTGTTATATTCGGAAACACTTACGTAGCTTAGAATTCTAATAGGATAAGGTTTAATGGTTATGGTTTTTGTTTAGTGTAGGTTTCCGCCCTCAGCCTTAAAGAGAGGGAGAGAACAAGAATCGCAGAATCGTTAAGGTCGGGAGCCTAATTAACTCCCGACTTTTTATTTACTTCAATTGCAGATTTTTTAAGTGGACATAATAAGCCATCAATATTCGTTTTGAAGGCTTCATATTGGCCCGGCTCGTTAACCTAGTAGCGTATATCTTGCTCATTATTATCCATTGCCATCCCCACAGCCGGGGATGGTTTTTTATTCCTGTCATATATACAACGGCTCACACCTACAATTCAAACACAAGTGTTTACTATTTATTTTCTAAGTGGTTAAATTTAGTTCATCTACGTATTTACATTGAGATGAACCAACGATTAAATCAACTGCCATGAGAATTTTCCTACTGTTTATTACTCTCCTTTGCTTCGCGCCGCCCGCTGGAAAACGCAACGGGAAAATTGTGGAACTGGGTGTTAATAATGTACAAGTGTCCACGAAAGATGTTGAGTACAGCATTTCCAAAGATCATATCTATTACAAAAACCCGAAAGTCGGTGATTCTGTTTGGGTCACTCCTGGCCCCGCTGTACCGGATATCTATAGAGATAGCCGATTGATAAAAGAAGTCGATCCCGCCCAATGACCTTTGCACTGTCTTTAACTGTTAAACCAAACCGCCTATTATATGCAACGAAAATTCCCGCTGCAAACTCATTTGCTTGTTATCAATTGCGCCTTGCTGTTAGTCCTCATTATTCTTATTTTGGCTCTATCTTGCACAAAGCGAACAATTCAAAACAACAATGCGTGGGAGCCAGGACAGGCCCCAACCTCTCCAAATTCTACTCTCAGCTTCTCGTATGGTCAGCCATTTCCTGAATATACATTTACCGGGGCGAATGTTGCCAGTAGTGGAACTTTTGGCCTTTTCGCTTCTGATGGATCAGGAGCTAGTGTCCAATTGAATTTTCCCTTTGATAACATCCGCAACGACACAATGACCTGTATTGGTTCAGCTACATACATGACACGGGGATTTGCAATAGAGTGCGACAATGTTAATTTCACCGTCATCTTTCAGGACAGTTTGATTTACGGGATATACAGCGGCAGCGATTGGAATTCAAATGGCACTCCTTTTTCAAAGACGCCCGGTTATGGATATTTCACTAACATCATAATACAATAATGACCACTCAGGAAACAGATTTTGCAGAATCAAAACGATACGTTACTTATCTGGCAGTTCTTATCGGCGGCATGATTGTCGGAGCGGGAATTGCAATCGTTGCTTATAGCCTTCGCCCGATAGAAGGTTATAAAGGATATGGATTGAATATTGATGACTACAATAGGTTGTACAGCATTTGGGATTATAAAACGCATCAACAAATATATTCCTTCCCGGTTGGCCTGATCCCGGACCTTGACAGTGCAATTAATCAACATGAAAAAACAAAGGCAGGGCATTAGTTACTCATATGTGGTATTCGTAGGTGAGGTTAGGTAGTAAGTCTACCTTGAGTGGTAAGAACCCGCTCTCAAGCAAAAAAACCCCCGCCTTCTTAAGCATACAAGTTGATCGGGGGATTTTTGTTTCCATCAAAATAGTTATGAGCAAGATTTTCTCGTATTGATTTTGGTTTAAAGGTTTCCTTTATATCTATATAGGAATCTCCCCCGGTTCACGTAATCTCCGGGGGCTTTTTATGCAGGTAACTTTATGGGACCAAACGAGTAACTTTTGTTCCCTTTCCAGGATCAGTATTTTCCCCGGTCCCTTACCTTCATGGTATGATAGCTCTATATGAATTCATACAATCGAATTTGGTCCAACAGAAATACCAACACATTGAAGACCTGTTGAACGAATGCAGCCCCGAAGATTGGGCATCGATATGGAAAACGTCTTTGGTCGTAGCGAAGCGGAAAGTTGCCAATTCTGATAAACTGATCTTTCGAGACCTCAACAGGACAGCAGATTATTTTAAAGTGCAGCATGACGAAATTATTAAGCTGGCTTCTTTCATCGATAACAGGCCGCGCAAACCAAGTGCAACGGACGTGCTGGATTGGCGAGTTTACACCCTTCACCGAATGATGTACTTTTTAGACAGATATCTTTCTCTAGCCAAAGAAGACTATAAACCCAAATCGGAAAATGATAGGCGGCGCGTCTGCCTTCATGCTGTCGATGATCTACTGAGGAAATTTGACTGAAATCTTCGTGATACGTGGCGCGAAGCGGACCTATCCACCCTCCATTCCAAAAATATCATATGCTGACCTTTTCTTTCTCCATTCACTATCCGGGTCCAGCTCTTTTTTACATAGAAAGCAAATACGGGATATTGCCACTGGAAAAGAGTAGAGGGAGCGATTTGGGGCAAAACGGATCTTCCTGACTCACTATCAATTCATTACACGAAAAAATCAGTCTTCGCGATCTCATTGTGGGAGTGAGACAATCTCATTGTGGGGATGAACAAATCTCATTGCCACAATGATATAATCTAATTATTTCCGATGAATCACTGCCAGGATGAGATGATCTAATCGAATGCAATTATAAAACCTAGCAAGTTTTGTTAGATGCTTTTTACACGAAAATGCTATATGAGTTACACGTTTATACCATATAAGGGATGGTTGACACCTCAAACTTGCATCTCTCATTTTTTGTGATTAATTTTGTTGTATAAAAAGAATGAGATCATGTCTAAGAAAACAGTCCTTCGCTCTCAAACAATAAATGGAACTACCGGGGAGGTGACCGAAATTGTCAGCGTCACCAAAGAAGTCAAACGAACCGGCGATTTTATATTAACCTATTACAAAGACATTGGCAAGCTGATCGGATGCAGCAGGGGAGAAATTGCGATAGTCCTGGCATGTCTCAAGTATGTAGAGTATACATCCAACGAACTCGTATTGACCCCGGATAGGAAATCTGAGATATGTGATATAACGAAGATTACGAAGGACAGCTTTTATAACATCACAAGCCGTCTCTTTAAGAAAAACATTTTCATCCGCGATAAGGAAAAGACCTTTTTAAATCCGAAATTATTCTTTAGAGGTAAAGACATTGATCAGGAAAAATGGTTTTCCCTTCATATCGATTACAAAATTCTGGATGATTCGGATTTGGATAAAACCGGCGAGACAGGAATGTATGATTTCTCGAAAATCCCGCTTCCCAAATATCAGCCCTTCAAAGTTGCATAATGAAACAGAGAAAATTTACCCCTGACGAAATCCGTTATATCCGCAAGCTGCGAAAGGTTATGAGCAACGGCAGACCTTATCACACCTATTCCTCAATTGTGTCAGCCGTTCAGCTAAGAGCATCTATTGGCCCCGCTCGACGTAAATTGAAGACAAACAAATCTGAGATTGGGAAGATTTTGAGAGGTGATATTTATGCGGAAGTAAAGTAAATCAGTTGACACCTTTAGCCCCTGCAAGGCTTGCAATCACGCCGTTTCAGCCGTATCTTTGAGAAGAAAACAATGATACATTTAATGCCGAATGGATTCAAGTTTTTAAGTGAAGCAGAAAAGATTTTGAATGAGCAGGGTTTCGATGGGAAGGATTTCGTAAAGTGGTGTAAGGTTAATAATCCTGGCTTATATAACGGCTGTTACGGTCTTTCCGATCTAAATAACCATGCTAATCACTGGTTCAAACTTCGAGAGCAAGAAAGGATTGCTAGGCAACAGTTGTCCTTATTCTGAAATTTATTCGTTCTTATATTATATCTATAACTAACCCCACTCCCAACCGTTAGTGTCTACTATGTGGTTGCACCTTTGGGGACCGTAAATTTAAAAGTCGCTCCATTAAGCGCAACGCCATCACTGGCGTAAATCTCTCGGGCCAATTTACCTTGTATGAGGATAAAAGATTGGCCGCTCACATGCCCAAGCAATCTCCCGAATTAAAGAAATTCTACACTCAGCGTAAGACAATATTAGAATTACTACTCAACATCGTCGATGAAGTCCCTGAGTTATCGGTTCCCGCAATACTCGTTACCCTGATGCGCCGCAAAGGTGGTGATGACCCATATTTCTGGACGGACGAACAGTTAATCGAAAAACTCCGCTTATTCCAGCAGGATATTTTCTCTAATCCTCTCGATCCCGTAATCATCGAAAAAGACTTTTAAAATGTATTATTCTACTGTGGCTATGCCCGAGTGGGTAAGCAAATCATTGTCTAAAATTTATGTGCCTGATAACTATTTCGATCAATACAAAGATGCGAAACCACTGGCGAGCATATTTCCTAAACTCCTAAAGAAAAAGTTATGTCGATCAAAACGAAGTTTCCAACGAAACCCCAGTTAATTCCTGGTTATCCCTCCTACACTGCCAATCCGGTCACCGGCTTAATTCAGAACATCGAAACCGGAACATTCCTCCAATCCTTCGGTAAATATTACAACAAAGTCAATATGGTAGATGCCAAAGGCAAAAGAAAAGCGCCGTTGGTGGCTCGTATGTTGGCGTTAACGTTTATCCCTAATCCAAAGCATTATCCGAATGTATTGCACATGAACGGCAATACAAAGGACGATACCTTATCTAACCTCAAGTGGGGAACGGCTCGGGATGTGGTGATTAAAACAATCCGATTGAAAAATAAATATACCCCTGCTGAAAATGCGTGAAATCGTTCTCCCGAGTAGAGATAAGAATATTAGTATAAGTGAGGCGGAATATGTCGCGCTGACAAACCGCAGCCGGGCCGGGCGCAAACGCCGTGCAGTTGAACAAGCTGTAGACCTGCCTGGAGAGATTTGGGGAACGATCCCGCAGACCGCTGAATACTTTTACTCCAATCTTGGCAGGGTTAAAAGAGAGTACGAATTGCGCAACGGACAGATTAGAAGTGTCCTGATCAAACCCAGTATCTATAACAACAATTACTCCGTCTGTGTCATCCTCCAAAACAACTACAAGGTAAGGACCAATATTGCGCGGTTGGTGTTAATGGCTTTCAAGCCGTGTAAGGACCAGGAATATTTATTTCCTGTCAACCTGGACGGGGACAGATCGAATAACCGGATTGAGAATCTAAAATGGTTGACGCGGGCCGAACGAAAGGAATATCTCGTTACCAATAATCAGCGCAAGCCTAATTTAAAGGTAAAGCAGTATCTCGATAAGAGGGGCAAGCTGAGATATCGAAAGGTCGCTTTTTCGGATATCGATATAAAGAAGATTTACCAGCTTCACGAATTAGGCTATTCACAATCTTTTATTGCAAATGAAATTGGATCATCTCAACAATACATCTCAAAAGTTCTATCGAATAAGATTCACCATGTCCAATAACCTGTTAAATGACTTAGCTAATAGATCAGACATTAAAAAATGGGTCCATGATATCACAAAAGAAAATCGGCAGTTTGAAAAGGACTTATATCAAGAGTTGTTTTTAGGGCTGGCCGAAATGGATCAATATCAGCTTGCAGAAATTGTAAGCAATGAAAAACGGCTGAAGGGATATGTATTCGGAATCCTTAAAAAGAAGTTGTTCGGCCATGACGCTGATTTCAATCGAAACTTCAGACGGCCCTATCACAACAAGATTAACCATATCGTCAATGTTGATAATGGGAGCGGTGAAAGCTGCGAGAAGGATTTGTTAGATGATTTGTGTCACAATGATATCTATGATCTGATCTACTCGGGTGAAAGCAAGGAAGAAAGTCATTTATATCTCGATGCGCTGGAGAGAGCATTTACAAAGCTCAACCGATTCGAGCGGGAGATAATGGAAACCTATTTGAAGGTCGGGACCATGCGCAAGGTGACTGAGGTAAAAAATGTCACACTCGGCTATGTTCATTTGTGTATCGCCAACGCGAAGCGAAAAATTAAATCTGAAATTGAAAACGAAATGTTAGCACATGAATAAGCTGATAATGTCATTACTCGTCATCCCGCTTGCAGCAAATTTTATAGCTGAGTGGTCAGGGGTAATAGATCAGCTTCAATATTGGCTGTTCTATAGGATATACACCCTCAAAACCCCCTATAACCCCGGACGGTGGAAACCGCTGGATTGCCCGATGTGTTTATCCTTCTGGCTCGGGGTTGGGTTTGTTCTTATTCCTCATTTCTCAGTAGACGCAATTCTTTTGCCGTTTGCTAGTGCAGCGGTTGCAGTATTAATAAACAAATTAAATAACAGATTATGAATAAGATTATTGATTACATGGCCTGTCACGGCGACGATGTTAGTACACTTGTTGACAAGGTGAGATTTTTAATTGGTGAAGGCTGGCAACCGCTTGGCAATCCGATTAAAGATGTATGGTGTGCGGACCACCATTCCAATCATCCGTTAGTGCAGATGGTGGTAAAGTTTGAATCTGAAACTAAGAACGCCCTTGAGGAAGTAAAAGAGATTTTAGAAATCGTAAATAAATAAAAATGGAAAATACAGAAATTCAAAGCGAAGAAATTGACCCGCGTTATGAAGAAGACCCTCTTGAGGATAACACAGCCGATTGGGGAGATTCCCCGGTAAAGGACGAATCGTTACAGGTAAAAGATTACGATCCCGAGAAATATAAATCAGCGGTTTGGGTGAACGTTCAAAATATCAACGTCTTTGCTGCCAGGGTATCCGGGGAAGATTATGTTGAAAAGGGGATTTATCGCCTGATAGAGATAATTATGGATACCTATAAGATCGACGAGATCGATTTCGAGCCAGGAAACGGCAATCCTTTTATTGCATGGGAAATTGAAGGTAGACGGCAGAAGTCAAAGGTGATTTATACTGAGGTAGACAATGAAATTGAAATCTCGATTGCAATCAAGAACGTTGGAGCCGCCGAAAGAAACGCTAAACTCAATTTAATATGACCGCTCAATTACAATCCCATCTCGGCATTTTTCTGGTAGACGGTGACAAGCTAACGGATCAGAAAGCCGGTAAGCTGGTCAATGACGTAGACGCTATAAAATGGATGAGGGAAAATGGAAAGGAAAATTCGCAGTATGCTGTTATCCGGGTCTATACTAAGACTTCATTTTAATATTCTCTAAATGGGTATCAATTAAGCTGCCGATATGATCGGTTAGGAACGGCATATAGGTAGGGAGTGGTTTTAGATCAGAAACTATAACCCACCTTTTGCCGGTCCTTCGAATCTTGAATTGGTAAGGTTTCTCTTTGGTGTAAGCTGTCACAATGAAAGATAGTGGTATTTGAGTGGATTGGCGAAATCCAAAATGAATAATGAATCGGCCATCAAATTGCAACCGTTGTTCCCGTAGCATCATTTCTTTTTCTGATTCTCCTTCTCGACCCACTCCCTAACCAATTCCTCCATCTTGCTGCTGAAGGATACCCGCTCCTGGTAGCAAAATTCCTTTGCTTCTTCTAACAGGTCTGGTAAACAGGCGAAGGAGGTATTCACGCGGACTACCCCTTTTTCTGACTGTTTTCGCTTTGATCTGACCATGTTCCAAAGTTATACATAATAGGTTATTAGGCTATTAGGATTTTAACATTCTGTAGGCTTGCAAAATTCCTATTAACCTATTAACTTAGTAGCATAATAACTTAGTAACTTAATAGGAAAGTATATGAAAACTCTTATTGTATTTTTGATCGCTGTTGTTGTAATCGTTTCATTTGGTAGCTGTACCAAAACATCCCCCAAACCCCCTACCAATCCCTATACGCAATCTTCAGGTAGCGGCTGCAATATTCAAACAAGCAATTGCAGCGGGGCGGGTCCAACATCGAACGGTAACTAACCCCAAACATCCTAAAATGAAACTCGTCTTATTTCTATTTGTCATCCTTGCCAGCTTCGCGGCGAAGGCTCAAACAATCCAGGAGGGGAAGACTTGCTTATTCCAGGCCATCCACTGGATGCACCCGGACACACCCGTTAGTATCCTAATCCAACGGTTTGAGCAATTCACCGGAACCCATCAGGACGTTTACCAGGACGGCGCACGGGCCAGCGTAAGGCAAACGATTGACTATATCGCAAGTCAATGCGATACCGTGGACGTTAACCGGATGGGGGTTATAAAGGCCCTACAGGACCATTTGAGAATCCTTACCGTTGTTCCCCTTATAGATGATGACGGGAACCCCTATGACCATGAGATAGTTTTGGTAGCCGTCAAAGGCAAAGATTTGACCGATCCAAGCACGGTCAAACTCCTTTATTACAATCCTGCAACGGGGCGAATTGAAGAAATTCGATATATCCAGTGGGTGAAAACCATTAGTCCGCGTTATGTAATTCCTATTAAAGCCTAAAGCCGCCCCCAATGAAATACGTTATCCTGACAAAGTATTTTGGAAAGCCGGTTTACTTTATGGAACACAAGGGGCCGGGTTTTTCGCATAGCACTGACATTGAGAAGGCCAAAACCTACGAGAGAAAAAAGGAGGCTATTAAGGATGCCGAACGACTAGCGAAGGAATCGGGGATGGAAACCGAAGTAACGAGAAAATAAACCGCCATCATGAAGGAGGATTTAAGGGAGGAAATTATCGATTGGGTAGGCAAAAACGTCATGCGCTATATTATAAAAAAACCTAGCGACTATTATAATGAAATGATAAAGGATGCAATTATCGAATTTGGTTCACGGGTTGAGGCCGAAGACTTCAAGGATCAAATTGCGGTATTGGTCCGCAAGCGTTTGAATAAGGAACTGTAGAATCATGAGAAAATCAATACTGAAAGACGGATCAATTTGCCTGAGCGTAACTGTCCACTTCGATGTAACAAAGGAAATCTACTCCCTTGCACTGCGTAACCACTTCTATAGACAGGGGGACCCGTTCCCGCCCAATCTGAGCCGCCCACAAGCCCTAAAGATACTCAAGGCTGAGCTAAAAGAATACGGGGAGAATGAACCATTAGAGATCGGTACTGGGCTGGAATTCGAAGCTGAGACGGCCCTAATAGCGAGATTACACGATAAGGCGGAACAATGGGTAACGGATAACTACCCCTTCCTAACCGGCCCGATTAATAACAAATGATCCTACACGGCCCCCAATCTCGGGGGTTTTTATTTATAGTGATAAACTCACTTTTTAAATATTCAATTAGGCCATTTTCGGACTACTTTTAACACTTGATTTAACACCATCTGTCTATATAGACAAATGCAAAATAGCTGAAACCCGCACCAATACAGGGTTTTAGAGATAGCAAGTAGTCTGGACGGGACCACACCGCGCGCAAAAAGCCTCATAATCGTCAGACTATGAGGCTTTTACGATTTTGCGGTCACTGACCGCAAAATCTAATTCAGTACCTGTTTGAGCTTATTCTCCAACTGTTCCCCGCGCAGCGCGCTGGCAATGACTTTTCCCTGCGGATCGATCAGCAGATTGAAAGGGATCCCTTCGAACTGGAACGTTGAAACGGCTTTGCTATTCCAGAATTTCAGGTCGCTGATCTGTTTCCAGTCGAGCCCATCGTCCTGGATGGCTTTTTGCCACTCGCCCTTGTCCTTGTCGAGCGATACGCCGAGGATCGCAAAGTTCTTTTTGTCCCTGAATTCATCATGGACCTTCACGACATTGGGGTTCTCCGCCCGGCAAGGCCCGCACCAACTGGCCCAAAAGTCTACCAGCACATACTTTCCCCTATAGGAAGCCAGGGAGATCGGATGCCCGTTGACGTCAGGCAGCGAAAAGTCGGGCACTTGTTTGCCCACCCAGTCGGTCTCCTGACTTTGCTGCTGGGCCAGCTGAGCCGCTTCCTGATCATAGCCCTGTTTCAGGTCGCGGATGACGTGGTTGTTGGGATATTTTTTGAGGAGTTGGTTGAGCGCGGCCTCAAAGTCCCCTTTCTGAAAGCTATGCGAACCCAGGGTCAGCGCTACGGCCGCTACTGTCGGGTTGGGGCTGCTGTTGATAAATTGCTGGAGATAGGTGTTGAGGTCCTTGATGGCGAAGTCGCCCATCGTAGTGGCTGCTCCCAAAACAGAATCCGGAGCACCGATCCGCCGCAGACTATCGGCGATGATAGCCCGCTTCTCTGCCTCAAAATTCTTTTTGCCAAACCCCGAGATCAGGTCCCTCAGCTGCGTGCTGGCTTCCGAGCCTTTAACGTCATAGTAATCATCCTTCTTCCCCAGGTCGACATGGAGCGCGACCTCAGCGCCATCATTGACAAGGGGAACGTCTACCAGGTTGTTGCCAAATACCACCTCATATATTCCCTGCGTCCCGGCGGACTTGGCGCGTAACGTGAACTTGCCGCTGCCGGAGGGGAGGCGTGCGGAGTCAAGGAGCACCGGCGGCTGCTGGTTGATGAACGAGATGCGGAGCAGGAACACTTTGGAGATCGGTCCTTCGGCGGCGGCCAGTTTGTCCGCATTCTCAAAAGTCCCGTCAACGGTGAAAGCGCCTTTTTTCCCGGACTGACAGGAGGCGATCACCAACATCCCTGCGAAGCCCGCGGTCCTCAGAACCCCTCCAAAACCGGCGGTCCTCAGCGTCCCCGCAAAGCCGCGCCATAAAGATCTTTTCTGCATATTAATTTTCCAGTTTTTCCATTAATAATTGGTTGGTCAGCCGGGGGTCGGCCTTGCCGTTGGAGATCTTCTTGACCTCCCCGACGAAAAGGCCGATCAGCCCTTTCTTCCCTTTCTTATATTCCAAGACCTTGTCGGGCATCCCCGCCAATGCCTGGTCGATCCAGGCTTCGATCTCGGCCGTATCGGACGTTTGGATCAGATTGAGCGCTGCAGCGATCTCCAGCGGGTCGCGGTCCGGCTTTTCCATCAGCAGGGGGAAGATGCGTTCCGCCGCGATGGAAAAACTCAGCTTGTCCTCATCCACCCCCTGCATCAGCCGCGCAAGCGTAGCGGGTGTGATGGGGAAGTCTTTCCAGCTCATCCCCCTCTCGTTGAGACTCGATTTGACCGGTCCCAGCAGCCAGTTGGCGGCCGCCTTATAGTTGGGAGTGTGACCGATCTTGGCGGCAGGACCAGTCTTGGCGATATGCGCGATCAGTTCCTGGAACCAGGTCGCCGCATCCTTGTCGTCGCAGATGACCCGGGCATCGTATTCCGGCAGCCGCAGGTCCCGCTGGAACCGCTCGATCAGCTGTTCGGGAAGCTCGGGGAGTGATGCCCTGACCTCTTCCCGGAATTCATCCGTCACGATGAACGGCGGCAGATCGGGGTCGGCAAAATACCGGTAGTCGTTGGCTTCTTCTTTTGTCCGCAGCGTAAAGGTCGTTCCGGTAGCGGCGTCGTAACTTCTGGTTTGCTGTTCCACCACCTCCCCCTTCCGCAGCAATCCGATCAGCCGCTCCCCTTCATATTCGATGGCCCGGCGGACATGGCGGATCGAATTGAGGTTTTTCACTTCGACCTTCGTTCCCAGCGTCGTTACTCCTTTCAGCCGTGCCGAGATATTCGCGTCGCAACGCATAGAACCCTCCTCCATATTGCCGTCACAGATCTCCAGGTAGCGGAGCATTTTCCGCAGTTCGGTCAGATAGGCATAGGCCTCTTCCGCACTTTGGATTACCGGTTCCGTGACAATCTCGATCAGCGGCACCCCCGCCCGATTGAGATCGACAAACGTATTTTCGGGATCAATGTCATGCAGGCTTTTACCCGCGTCTTCTTCCAGATGGATCCTGTTTAGCCGGATATCCCGCGGCCCCGCGGCCGTCCGGATGGACACCCGGCCACCCTTACAGACTGGGGTGGTATGTTGGGAGATCTGATATCCCTTGGGCAGATCGGGGTAGAAGTAATTCTTACGGGCGAAATAATTGGTTCGCTCAATTTCGCAGTCACAGGCCAGCCCCATGCGGATCGCATATTCCACCGCCTGGCGGTTAAGCCGGGGCAGCGAACCCGGATACCCCAGGGTGACGGGACTGATATGCGTATTGGGCTCGCCGCCAAAGCCGGCGCTATCGCCACAGAAAAGCTTTGTCCGGGTAAGCAGCTGGGCATGGACCTCGAGCCCTACGACTATTTCGTATGCATCATCGCTCTGCATCCCGCAAATTTATCGATTTATGGGCTACTTCTGCAAAATATGCGGGCAGGCCTAACGGCCTGTAGTCCAGCCCGCCAGAGGCGGGCTGGACGGAATGATTATAGATCCGCAGTGCGGAGCAATCTCGGCACCTTTACCTCAATCTCCTGAGCCTTTCCATCGCGGATGATCGTAACTTTTACGCTGACCTTCTCTTTCGCCGAATGCGCGAATTCGGCCAACTCGGTCACCGAATTGATGTCTTTCCCATCGAACCGGGTAATGACATCCCCTTCCTTGATACCGGCCTTTGCCGCGGTGGACTCATCGTCCACAGCCACTACTTTCACGCCCTTGCCGTCTTCCGCATCCTGCGCGCGGATACCGAATTTCGGGGAGTTTCCCATTAATTGCCGGAGTTCTCCCGGCATATCGACCCTCGGAATCTCTTTCAGCTCGGGCATGTCGGGCATCTGGAAATTATACAGGTTCATTGGTTCCACCGTGACCGCCTTGCCCTTACCCAATTCACCCTTTGCCTTTTGCTCCTTACCATCGCGCAAATAGGTGATCGTGACTTTGTCGCCGGCGTCATGACGACCAATCACCTTAAAAAGGGAAGTGGCTTCATTGATCTCCTCATCATCGACCTTTGTAATGATATCCCCGATTTTCAGCCCCATCTTCTCCGCAGTGCTGCCTTTAGTGATCTGGGTAACTTTTGCTCCATTCACGCCTTCTCTCTTTTCGGTGCCAACCCCAAGCACGGCCCGGTTGCTCCTCGTTAATCCTTTGAGTACTTCGTTGTTGTTATAGCTCCAGCCTTTCCCGTATGCCTGGTTGGGGAACATCCGCATGTCGCCGCTCGGCGCGGAAAGGGCATCCGGAGCAGAAAAAGCATCCGGCGCATCCGAAACGATCTCCGGCGTAGAAAAGCTGTAGGAATTCCCGTAATTCATGATCTTCCGTTTGTGAATGGATACCGTACTATCCTCAAATTCCTGGACCGGCTTGCCATTCACAAAGACATCGCCGTCCTTGATCTCGATGGTGAGTTTGGTGTCCTTGCCGCTCTTATGCCGGATGGTGATCTCATCATATTTGCGGGGGCTGTCGTCGTCCCGGTCCTTGTCGTTGTCCTGCTGCGCGAAGCCGGAGGTCTGGATGAACAGGGCCAGGATAGCAAGGCCCGGGACTTTTAGGAGAAGCTTTTTCATCAGTGGTGATTTTTGGGATATACAAATCGGGTTTTTGATCTACGTTGTTCTTCGTAGATCAAATATAAGGGGAATTCCGGAAATACGAAAACTTTCGGAAATGTTAAATCCGGCGGCGCCCGCCGGGGCGCGCCCGCCGAATGCGGGGTCAGTTGAGCAACGCCGCGACCCGCGCGATCACCTGCGATAAATTCCCGGCCTCCTGCCCGCCGGCAGTAGCCAGCGTCTTCTGCCCACCGCCGCCGCCCTTGATCAATGGGGCGACCTGTTCCTTAATGATCGCGGGCGCCTGCAGGTTGCGGGCGGCAACCAGCTGATCATCAAGCATAACGGATACAGCCGCCTTCCCTTCGATATTGGCGGCCAGCACCACCAGATAGGGCGGAGCGCCGGGCAGCGCTGCCAGACCACCCTTAAGGTCAAAACTTAACTTTTTGAGGGCATCGGCCCCGGGGACTTCGACCAGCTCGCCGATAAAGGAAACCCCGCCGATCGTGGTCACCTTTTTCAACAACTCTCCCCGGAGATCCGCCAGCTGTCGGGCTTCAGCCTTTTCCAGCTTCTTCTTCAACTCGGAATGATCGGCAGCCAGGTTTTCGATCGCCCTGGACAGATCGGGCGGATTCTTCAACAGTTCCCGGGCAGACCGGACAAGAGTAAGCTGTTCATGAATGTACCCTTCAGCAGCAGCGCCCGCGACAGCCTCGATGCGTCGGACACCCGCGGCAACAGCGGCCTCATGCCGGATCTTGAATATCCCCAGCTCTCCGGTCGCACCCACGTGTGTGCCGCCGCACAGTTCAATGGAATAAGCGGGGTCGATAATCACGACCCGAACGATATCGCTGTATTTTTCGCCGAAGAGGGCCATCGCGCCCATCCGCACCGCTTCGTCTTTCGGCATCTCTTTGATGACAACCGGAATATTTTCGCGGATCTTCTCATTGACCAGCTGCTCGACGGCAGCGATCTCCTCATCCGTCATCTTTGCAAAATGCGAGAAGTCGAACCGCAATTCTCCTTCATCAACCAGCGAGCCCTTCTGCGCGACATGATCGCCGAGGGTCTTGCGCAACGCTGCGTGCAGCAGATGTGTCGCGGAGTGGTGGACCTCCGTACGTTTACGTTTAGTTGCATCCACCCTGGCAATCACCGGAGCTCCGGGATCGGAAGGAAGTTCGTCGGTAAACTGGATGATCAGGTCATTTTCCTTTTTGGTATCAAGAACCCGAATGCTCTCCCCTTTGGATAGCAATACGCCGGTATCACCCACCTGCCCGCCGCTCTCGGCATAGAAGGGAGTCGCTTCCAACACGACCTGCCAGGATTCCCGGCCTTTTGCTTTTACCTTCCGGTACTTGGCGATCCGGGTGTTTGTCTCGAGCATTTCATATCCCACGAACTCGAAGAGGGGATTATCGACAAGTACGACCCAGTCCGTGGTATCGATCGCCGTCGCGGCACGGGAACGGTCCCTCTGCTGCTTCATCTCCGCCCTGAACCCTTCGCCATCGACCACAAGCCCGTTCTCGGCAGCGATCAGGCGGGTGAGATCTTCGGGAAACCCATAAGTATCGTACAGCTCAAAAGCCGCAGCGCCGGAGATGACACCGGCAGTCGCCTTCATCACCTCTTCGATCTTCTTCAACCCCTTCTCCAGCGTCCGCAGGAACGCCTCTTCCTCCTCTTTCACCACCCGGGCAATAAAGTCGGCTTGCTGATGGAGCTCAGGGAAAACATCCCTGAACTGTCCCGCCAACACCGGCACCAACTGATAAAGCAGGGGCTGCTTGTAGTCCAGATAGGAATAGTAATAACGTACAGCCCGGCGAAGGATGCGGCGGATGACATATCCGGCGTCCGTATTGGAAGGGAGCTGGCCATCGGCGATCGTAAAGGCGATCGCCCGAATATGGTCGGCAATCACCCGGAATGCGATGGATGCCTTGCTGTCAGAAGCTTCATAGTTCTTACGCACGATCTTCCCGATCGCGGCGATCGTCCCGGTGAAGACGTCGGTGTCATAGTTCGAGTGCTTGCCCTGTAATACCCGCACAAGGCGCTCGAAGCCCATGCCGGTGTCGACATGACGGGCCGGAAGGGGCAGGAGACTGCCGTCCTTCAGGCGGTTGAACTGGATGAACACATCATTCCAGATCTCGATGACCTGAGGGTGATCGTTATTGACCAGCACCGCACCATCGACCAACGCGCGCTCGGCGTCGCTCCGCGAATCCACATGGATCTCCGTACAGGGCCCGCAGGGTCCCGTCTCACCCATCTCCCAGAAGTTGTCTTTCTTCTTTCCCGGCAATATTCTTTCTCCCGTGATCCATTTGCTCCATTCTTCCCGTGACTCGTGATCCGGCTCCAGGCCTTCGCCCGGATCCCCCTCGAAAACGGTGACAAACAGCCGGTCCTTCGGAATGCCATACACTCCGGTCAGCAGCTCCCAACTCCACGCGATCGCCTCTTTCTTGAAATAACCGGCCTCCGGATTCGCAGGATCGCCAAAGCTCCAGTTGCCCAGCATTTCGAACATCGTATGGTGATAGGTGTCGACACCTACCTCTTCCAGGTCGTTGTGCTTGCCGCTGACGCGCAGACATTTCTGGGTATCGGCCACCCGTGACCAGGGAGCTTTACGGTTGCTCAGGAAATAATCCTTGAACTGGTTCATTCCCGCATTCGTGAATTTGAGGGTGGGATCATTCTTTATCACGATAGGGGCGGAAGGAACGATGATATGCCCTTTCGACACAAAAAAATCCAGGAATTTCTTTCTTATTTCGCCACTGGTCATCATAAAACGGAACAATCTTTGGTTGTAATTTGGCCCGCACCTGTTATATTTGTGCGCTTCGCTCCGGATCAGAGCCCTGCGAAGGTACACCAAATCAGCATGTTTTAGCGTTCTAACCCATGAAACCAAGAGCCCTCAACTGACCGGCGTCCATTGTTGCCGCATGAAGAAGATCAAATACTACTATAACACCAATACCCTCCGCTACGAAAAGTTGGAGACACCCCTGCGGGTAACCCTCTTAAGGGTGCTGGGGTTCATGTCCGGCTCGCTCGTAACAGCCGTGATCCTGGTGGCGATCGCCTTCAAATGGTTCCCGTCCGCCAACGAGCTCCGGTTAAAAGCGCGCAATGAAGCCTTGCAGGACAATTATTATGTCCTTAACGATAAGGTCAAACAGCTGCAGGACCAGATGGTCGAGCTGGAGAAACGGGACAATAACGTCTACCGGGCCATTTTCGAAGCCGCACCCATTCCCGACAGCGCCCGGGCCAAAGCCAACCAGCAGGAGCAGGAGATCAAACTCGTTCAGGGCATGGACCAGGAGAATCTCTACACGTCAATCGTCGATACCCTCAACCGGCTGACGGCCCGGATGAGCGTCCAGGCCAAATCCTATGCGCAGATCGATGGTTTCATCAAGAACAAGGAAGAGCTGCTGGCCTGTACGCCGGCCATCCAGCCCGTTAGCAATAAAGACCTCAGTCGCATCGCGTCGGGCTTTGGCTACCGGATCGACCCGGTTTATAAGACCACTAAATTCCACGCGGGACTTGACTTTGCCGCCCCGCAGGGGACGCCGATCTATGCCACCGCCAACGGCGTCGTTGAAGTGGCCGGCAATACGGGTAACGGTTATGGTAACCATGTGGTCATCAACCACGGCTATGGCTACGGAACCCTATACGGGCATATGTTCAAGGTAAAGGTAAAGGCCGGTCAGAAGGTTGTTCGCGGGGAGGTCATCGGCTGGGTCGGGAGCACGGGCAAGAGTACGGGACCCCACTGTCATTATGAGGTCCACCGCAATGGCGATCCCGTAGATCCGGTCTATTATTTTTATAACGACATCAGCCCGGAGCAGTATGACCGGCTGCTGAAACTGGCGGCGTCAAGCAACCAGAGTTTTGATTAAAATACGAATACAGGAACGATTTTTGAGCGAACGATACCAGAATGCACAAACCGTTAAGTCAAATACCGATGGATTTCGGCGGGGAAGGGAAAGATCCTTCACCCGCCCCGGATGGTAATGGCAGCCCCGGTCAGCGAGAGGGGCGGGAGGGTCAATACCTCGCGACGGCAGGCGTAGGGATTCGCGTGAAGGCATTCAAGCAGCCACCGTCGGGTGAGGATGCACAGCCCGCCAACGCAGACCTGTTCCCGGTCCCGGAAATTCCGGCAGCGCCCGATTCCGCCAAAGCCGAACCGATACCCGTCCCGGAGGTCCAACCAACGCCGGTCGCGGATGTCCAACCTTTATCGATCGCGGAAGTCCAACCCACCCCGGCTGCGGAAGCGCAACCCACGGGCGCCGACCCGTCATCCCGGAGAAAACCCGCACCCGTCGTCAAGACGGCGGGCCCTTCCAAACGCGGCCGCAAGTCCCTGAAACAAGCGACCGCGGAAGCCGACCTGATCGAGATCCCCGCGGACGAAGTACTGTTTGCCAAACAATACTACACGATGGGCGAGGTCTCCGAGATGTTCAAAGTCAATCAATCCCTCCTGCGTTATTGGGAGACCGAATTCGATATCCTCCAGCCCCGCAAAAACAAAAAAGGAGACCGCTACTTCCGCCCCGTCGATATCAAGAACCTTCACCTCATCTATCATTTGCTCCGGCAACGGAAGTACACGATCGAAGGCGCCAAAGATTTCCTGCGCAACAACAAAAAGGTAAAGGAACGATTTGAGGTTATCGAACGCCTCCAGCAGATCCGGAATTTCCTGCTGGAATGGAAGGCGCAACTTTGATCGATCCCGTCTTCGGACCGGCGCAGGCGGGGCGCCGACTACTTCCTCGAATAAACCTCCAGTCCCGTCTTTTTCAGCACATAGATGACCATCGGTGTAATATAGATCCGGCTGGCACCCTGATAAGCCGTGGGGATCGGCTCTTCCTGCAGATTGAGGGTAGCCTGCTGATAGCGGTAGAATTTCGCGGCGTCCCGTCCAAGCATGTTTTTCCCGATCACGTTGAAATCCTTCCACCCCGAAAAGTCCAGATGGGTCTTTAGCGTGCCGTAATGATCGAATATGTAAACCCCCCTCGCCGTATCGTACAGATAGACAAGGCCGTCACGATCAAGGACCAATCCCGGATCGGGCACAGTGTCGAACAGCTGCCGGAAATCGGTTGTTTGGTCCACCAGCGTTCCGTCGTCGGCGATCTTCTTGAGCCTTGCATCCAGTTCATCGAAGACCCAGACATTGTTGTCGTAGGCCAGTCCCACGGCTTTTGCCTGCAGGATGTTGAGAGGGCGGAGGTCAATGGTATTGATGGTGTTCAGAAAGCGGTCCAGTTCGATGATCGTCGTAAAGTCGCGGTAATAGACCAGGATCTTCAGCGGATTGGTGACATCGATCGACCCGATCTTTCCGTATCGCCGGACATCATTGAAAACGGCCAGCGAATCCCCCCGCGAATTTAATTTCTTCAGTTGATTGTCGCTGTTGATCACATAGATATTCCCGAGGTTGTCGACGCTGAACTCCACGATATCCTGCGTGATGGTTAGGGTCTTTGTAAAATCAGCGGCAGCGGCGCCATACGCCGGAGTGTCCTGTGCATGAACCCGCCTTGCAGCTGACAGGATAAGGAAGAGGGTTAATATAATCGCAACCCGCTTCATCCCCGGATGATTTTATCGGCCATCCCGGGAGTATCGGTCAGCAGGGACAACCTTTCTCTGTCGAATACCGCGTACGTATTATAACGGATCCAGTCACCCAAATTGATGTACCGGCTGCCGGTCGGGGCAGAACCTCCAGCCGCGGCTGATCCAACGGTCGGAGCGGATCCCGGCCCCGAATTTCCCAGCGGATAGTCGATCGGGAGATGCCGGTGCCCAAAAATAAAATAATCGTAATACTCCTTCTCCAGGACTTCCTTGCTGTAAATGATCAGCCATTCGTTTTCCTCTCCCAGGAACCGCTCGTCGATCTGCCCGGTAACCGCCCTGCTACGCCTGCTCAGCCAGCCGGCAAGACCGACCCCGACCGCGGGGGGCAGGATGCCAAAGACCCATTGGCAAGCCTTATTCCGAAAGATTTTTTTGAGAAACTTATAGCCGTGATCCCCCGGTCCCAGTCCGTCCCCATGCCCGATATAGAACTTCTTGCCATTGTATTCGAATGTCCGGGGCTCGTGATAAACGGGGATATTCAATTCCTGCTCGAAATAGCCGCTCATCCACATGTCATGATTACCGGTGAAAAAATGGATCGGGATCCCGCTATCGGTGATCTCCGCCAGCTTTCCCAGAATGCGGGTATACCCCTTGGGGACGACCGTCCGGTACTCGTACCAGAAATCGAACAAATCCCCGACGATGAAAATGACCGCTGCATCTTGCCGGATCTTCTCGAGGAAGGTGACGATCCGCCGTTCACGGATCAGGCTGGAGGCATGATCGGGTGCACCCAGATGAAAATCCGAGAGAAAATAGATCTTTTTTCCGGGAGGGATTTGCATGCGCGAATATACAACTAACGTTTATCTACCAGGAAAAGGTAAACTTCGCGCGGCCCGTGAACCCCGACGACCAGGGTCTTTTCAATATCGGCAGTCCGGCTTGGTCCGGTAGCGAAGGTGATCAAAGAAGGGATTTGCTGGGAATATTTTTCTTTCAAAGCGACCAGGCTATCCCGGATATCGTAAACCAGTTGATCCGTCCAGGCAATGCAAATATGTACCGGCGCATAGACACTAACCGTCCGTCCGCTGGCATTGCCGCCACCCGTGCTCATGACAATACTGCCGGTCCGGGCGATCAATGCTTCGCAGCTGGTGATGGCCGCGTCACATTCCGCCAGCCCCGTTTCGGAGAAAGCAGTGAACCCGCTGCGGCTCAGCAGCCCCTGAAGCTTCTCTTCGCGGCAGACGAGCTTCTTCCAGCTCTGATGCCCCGCGAGTGCCGCAAGCTGGGCGACGACCTCTCCCTGGTCAATACAGAAGATGAACTTCCCCTGAAGTTTGGTGAACTGCTCGGCAAATTCGACCTCCAGTTCCTGGCGGGAAGGTTGGTAGACAGAATGGTTCCCCTCACTTTGGGGAAAAGGAATAGGCGTTGATTCACTCAACGCCTTCCTGATCTTTTTTAATATATTTTCTTTACCCGAAGACACGTTCATCCGATTCCTTATTTTGAATCCACGGTAGCAGGCGGAACAACGACCGCCGGCGGTACTCCGTTGCTGTCATGATCGGTCACGTCCAGCGCCCGCTTTTCTTCATAAGGGCGTTTGCCGATAAGAGCTTCTACATCGCTCTGGAAGAGGACCTCTTTCTGCAGCAACGCCTCCGCCAGCAGTTCCACTTCGCGGGTCTTGAGGGTCAACAGCTCTTTCGTGGCCTCATAGGCCTTATCGATCAGTTTGCGCACTTCCTCATCGATCATCCGGGATGTCTCTTCCGAATACGGTTTTGTGAAGGTGTTCTCCGCCTGCGGATCGTAGAAGCTGATGTTCCCGATCTTGTCGTTCATCCCGTAGACCGTCACCATCGAATAGGCGATCCGGGTGATCTGCTGCAGGTCGTTCTGTGCTCCGGTAGAGATCTTGCCAAAATTCAATTCCTCACTGGCCCGGCCGCCAAGGGTCATGCAGATCTGGTCGAACAGCTGGTCTGTATTGTACAGGTACTGCTCTTTCGGCGTATACTGGGCATACCCAAGTGCGGCTACCCCCCGCGGAACAATCGTCACCTTGAGCAGCGGATAGGCATGCTCGAGATACCAGCCGCAGACGGCATGACCAGCCTCATGATAGGCGATGATCCTCTTCTCGTCGGGAGATATGATCTTGTTCTTTTTCTCCAATCCCCCGATCACCCGGTCAACGGCGTCCTGGAAGTCTTCCATTTCCACCACCTCTTTCCCCTTCCGGGCGGCGATCAGAGCCGCCTCATTACAGACATTGGCGATATCCGCGCCCGCAAATCCGGGCGTCTGTTCCGCCAGCTTATGAATGTCGAGCTTGCTGGAAATTTTGATGGGCTTGAGATGGACCTTGAAGATCGCCTCCCGGCCTTTCAGGTCGGGTTTATCGATCGAGATCTGGCGATCGAACCTGCCCGGACGAAGCAGTGCGGTATCCAGCACATCCGGACGGTTGGTAGCCGCCAGGACGATGATCCCACTGTCGCCGCCAAAGCCATCCATTTCGACAAGGAGCTGGTTGAGCGTGCTCTCCCGCTCGTCGTTGCTCATGATCGCATTTTTGCCGCGGGCCCGCCCGATAGCGTCGATCTCATCAATGAAGATGACGCAAGGCGCCTTCTCCCGGGCCTGCTTGAAAAGGTCCCTGACCCGGCTGGCGCCTACCCCGACGAAGAGTTCGACGAAGTCCGAACCGCTCATCGAAAAGAAGGGCACCTGGGCTTCTCCGGCCATCGCTTTTGCCAGCAGGGTCTTACCGGTCCCGGGAGGACCTACCAGCAGGGCGCCCTTCGGGATCTTACCGCCGAGCGCCGTGTATTTTTTGGGATTTTTCAGGAAATCGACGATCTCCATCACTTCGACCTTGGCTTCATCCAGCCCGGCTACATCGTTGAATGTGATCGTGACCTTGGTCCCTTTATCGAAAAGCGTGGCCTTGGATTTACCGATATTGAAGATCCCGCCCGGACCCCCGGACCCCGCCTGGCCACCCATTTTTCGCATGATCATCACCCAGATCAGGATGATGATCAGCAGCGGCAAAAGGAAATTTAGCAGCGGCCCGAACCACTCGCCCTCCGGTTTGGAGGTGATCGGAATTTCCTGGACAGCAGGGTTATCCTTAAAATAGCTCTGCAGCGTCTTTTCATATTCTTTAACATCGGTGACCCTAAACTCAAACTGAGGGCCATCCTTGCTGACACCGCTGGGCCAGGAATTTTTGCTGTCGTACTTCCGATAGAAGGACTTCTGGAGGCTGTCTTTCTTTATATAAACCCTGACAATATTTTTGTTGGAGATCAGGTCGATCCTGTCCACGTCCCCCTGTGACAGCATATGCTGCCGGAAATCCAGTTCTTCGATCTGGTGCGCATCCGGCGTGAAGGTCCCGAATAGGTTAAAGCCGATCAGAACTGCTGCAATGATGCCCCATATCCAATATATGCTGAATTTAGGCCCTTTCCGCTGACCATTGTCGTCGTCTCCCCTTGGCCTGAATCTGGGAAAGTTGTTTTTATCGTTGGGTTTCAAATCTTCTGGTGGCATTTTGAATTGATGCGTGTTGATTTCTTAATATTAATAAATAAAGGATTATAAGGTAAAAATGTTCAAAAAAAACCATGAAACGGCAAAATAACCTGTTAAATTGCCAGTCTGTCGACCTTTCTAGTCTTCATGCTCCTCCTGGGGTGCGTCGCTCCACATGTCTTCCAGCTTGTAAAAACGGCGGCTCTCCGGCAGCATGACGTGAACGACAACATTCACATAGTCGATCAATACCCATTGCATGGAAGTCCTGCCTTCATGCTTATAAGGAAGCTCCTCGCAATTATTTCTCACTTCTTCCTCCACCCAGTCCGCTATTGCTTTGACCTGAGTCGTACTGCCGGCTTCGCAGACGATAAAAAAATCCGCCACCGCTTCCGGTATCTTTCGCAAATCGAGGGATATGATGTTGTGGGCTTTCTTTTCCTGTACCGCCTGAATGATAGTTTTGAAGATCTTTGAGTTCCGATTCAACCTAACTACACTTCGTGTCCGGGTAGCTAATATTGACAGCTGTTCCAATAATCAAAAAGGTTTTTGTGATATTTGTATTTCCTCAAAAATAGGAATCTTTTGTCGATCGGGCACGCTTTTATTGAATTAGGATCGGTGGATAGCACCAACAACTATGCCATGGCCCGCGCGGCGGCGGGATCGGCCCGGCACGGCACCCTGTACTTCGCGCATGATCAGTGGGCCGGTAAGGGTCAGCGAGGCCGCACCTGGTCCAGCAAGCCCGGAGAGAACATTATCCTCAGTGCTGTCTTAGAGCCAGTTGCGCTTGTCTCCTCACAGGCTTTCGCGCTCAGTGCGTGCGTTGCGCTCGCCTGTCATGATCTGTTCAGTCGTTACGCGGGATCGGAAGCCACCCGAATCAAATGGCCAAACGATCTTTACTGGGGTGACAGAAAGGCAGGCGGCATCTTGATTGAAAACAGCTTCCGGGGCGACCGCTGGGCCTTTGCCGTCGCGGGAATCGGGATCAATATCAACCAAACAGACTTTTCTGCGTTGTCAGATCTCCGCCCGGAGGGGACCGCCCGCAACCCCGTTTCACTCCGCCAGATCACCCGGCAGTCCTATGACGTGGTGCAGCTCGCCCGGGAACTGGGAACCTGTCTGGACCGACGCTATCGTGCGCTGGAGGAGGCAGCAGGCGGCGGGAATTCGGTAGACGAAGTTTCGGCGGGTGAGGTCCCGGCGGGCGGGATATCCGGCCTCCTCGCACAGTATAATGACCGGCTGTACCGCCTGGGTCAGGAGGTCCGCCTTCGCAAGGATAATGCCGTATTCGACACAGTGATTTCCGGTGTCTCCCCCCAGGGACATTTGCTCACGAGGGACGTTCTGGAAAGGGAATTTTACTTTGGCGAAGTCGAATGGATCATTTGAGTGGCTTCGCGCCATTCGCTTTCGCGCCACGCGACCCGGCATCGGCCTTGGCGCCATTCGCTTTCGCGCCGGCCGCGTCGACCGCCGCCCATGCCTTTGTGATCTCCTCCGCATGTTGCTTGCTCCGCGGCTTTAAAAAGATCTTCCGGATCACTCCCTTCCCGTCGATCAGAAAAGTGGTGCGGTGAAGCCCGATATATTTCCGTCCATACAGCTGCTTCTCGCCCCAGACCCCATACTTGTCGATGATCTTCCGATCGGGGTCGGCCACCAGCGGAAAAGGTAGCGAGAACTTCGCCTCAAACTTCTTATGGCTCTTTTCGTCATCCGGACTGACCCCGATCACCGAAAAGCCTTCCCGTTTCAGCAGCGAATAATTATCCCGCAGATTGCAGGCCTGGACGGTACAGGTCGGCGTATCATCTTCCGGATAGAAATAAAGGACCACCTTCTTTCCGGTATAGTCGGCCAGGGCAATCCGCTGGCCGTTCTGGTCCTTCCCGGTAAACGCCGGTGCTTTGTCGCCTTCTTTTAATATAGTCATGGTTATCGAATATAGTACTGATTATCGGCTAAAATGATATTCCGCTTCGCTCCGGTTGCCCGCAACATCTTCGACGGTCACTTTCAGCGTATGCGGCCCTCGCGGGCAGTGCTCATCAAAATTATAGATATAGGCAAGCGCCTTATCGTTGGTGAAACAAAGCCACCGGCCATCCAGTTCGGCGCGGAAGCGGCGCACCGCGCCCAGGTTGTCGGAAACATTGAGGGCGATACGCGAGCCATGGCTCAGATCGGCACCTTCCAGCAGGCCGATCGGCGTGATCACGGGCGCAATGCTGTCATACACCAGTTGGAAGTTACCGAATTCCCTGAACCGGCCCGACGCCCATGTACCCTTCCACTCGGGTAGTTGCACATCCTTCTCGCCGCCGTCGAAGCAGACCATGACGATCCGATCGGTAGAGGGAGTGGCTCCGATTGCGGATGTCATCCCGCCCCCGCTCCCGGATGGAGCGGCGATCCCGGTACTGTCTGGCAGTCGTAACCGTACCAGCACGGGATCCTCCAGCGGGATCCAGCGGGCGCCGATGGTATATACCGGCGTAACCCCGCCGGGAAGCGAAAGACCAGACCCGGGATAACCGGAAACCGTGCCTCCAATTGTCGCCGAATCGTACAGGCTTTTTTCCCCGAGGTAAAACGCATAGTCCTCCGCCTCGATGCCGTCGACCATGCCGGGATAGAAGCGTTTTCCGGAGATCGTATCTTCTGCCGGTGCATCTTCTGGCGGCGCCCCCTCCCCCGGCGCCGCGGGAGCCTGGTACACGATGGGGATGACCGCGCGAGTCGCGTTCCCCCGGGTATCCGTTACGACGATTGCGATGTTATGCGGCCGGCCGTCACTCAGGTCGATCAGTCCATCGCCGGTCCTTCCATCGCCGGATGCGGCAGATCCTCTGGGGTGCTGCGCCGGATCGATACCCCCGGCCTGCCCGGGGACCCGATAAATTGAGGGGAATGGGTATCCTGGCAAAAAAAACAGCTGCTGGAGAAACGGGCCGCCTGTTGCCCGCGTCCTATAGTCGATATGGGCATTGACGTTCCGCGTATCGTCATAGCTGATCCGATCCATTTGAAATCCGATGACGGGCCGCCCATTGTCGTAAAGGACTGCCCCGTAGATGCCGTTGGGATTGGATGATCCGGACTGCGCGTCGGATGCGGAAATGGCAAAGCGGATGCGGGAGACCGGTACAACCGTCGCCCTCCCATATGGCAGGCGCGGCAGCACCGGAAGATAATGCGGCGATTGATCATAGATACCCCGATCGCCGTCATACCAGGCCAACCGGTTGATCTTCGGCGGCACCCGGTCTTCTACGGGAAGGCCAAACAGTAAGGGGTTCAGGTTTACCTCATCCGCAGTCCGCCGGATCTCAAAATGGAGATGCGGCCCCTGCGATCCGCCGGTATTGCCGCTCCAGGCGATCTGGTCGCCTTGTTTGACGGGAAACTGCGCCGGCGGAATCGTCAGATCGACGGACCAGGATTGCTGACGGTATTGATGTTGCTCAACATAGGCGGCGAGCGCGGCAATAAAACGATTCAGATGGCCATATACCGTCGTATAGCCATTGGGATGACGGATGTAGATCGCCTGCCCGAATCCGAAAGGCCCGATCTGCACCCGCGCGATATATCCGTCCGCAGCGGCGTATACCGGGAGGTTCTCCCGATGTTGGGTCCGGATATCGAGACCCATATGAAAGTGATTGGGGCGAAGCTCGCCGAAGTTCGCGGCAAGGCTCATGGGAATCCCCAGCGGGTCGCGGAAATAGTGCTGCGGATATTCGGGACTGGCGAGAAGGGAAGAAGATGACTGCGCCGGAGCAGGTAACCAGCAGAGCGAGACCATGACCGTGAATAGATACCTCATCAGGTGTAAAGGTATTTCAAACATTAAACATTCCCGCGGTGAGCTATGGGCGCCTCAAACATTCCCATGCCGGGCCTTTGCTTCCTGAATTGGTACGGGCGCGCGACGGACACGCGAAGCCGGGTGAGCACGGGACCATTGAGAACGTAAAGCAATTGTTAATAACCGGCTCTCAATCAATTTTCTGTTCGCCGTTTGAAAAATACCACGAAATGGTGAGGATTTTTTTAAAAATTGGTACAGCTTTTGGCTAACATAAATTGTCTTGGTAATAGATGGCGTCCAAATCAAAAATTAAACCAGCCATGAAAGGGGTTAAGAATAAAATGGTCGTATTTCTGGCAGTGTGTGTCGGAGGCATGATCGGCGCTGTAAAAGGCGAGGAAGCGAAACAAAAGTACGTCTTCAAGGTAAAGAGCAAGTACGAGAACCGCAGGTTAATGGCGGAGAGGAAGTCGCTTGCGCGAAAGGGTGGGGTGCTGCTCGACGAAATCGAGCTGGCCGCCTACCACAACAACAAATAATTCGACGTATCTAATAATTTACAGCCGTAATAACTTACAGCCGTAATAACTTACAGCCCGGCCATGATCCCCCGATCATGGCCTTTTTCTTTCCCGGAAATGCCGGGAATTCTTTGCCGGAAATGACCTAACTTTGCGCAATTTTATTTTTGACATGCCCAGAGATCTTTCCATTCGCTCCGTCCTGATCATCGGCTCAGGTCCCATCATTATCGGCCAGGCTTGTGAATTCGACTATTCCGGCACCCAGGCAGCCCGCAGCCTGCGGGAAGAAGGGGTGGAGGTCATCCTGATCAATAGCAACCCGGCCACCATTATGACCGACCCGATCATGGCAGACAGGGTATACCTCCTACCGCTGACCGTAGAAAGTATTGAACAAATACTGGAGGAGAACAAGATCGACGCGGTTCTGCCGACAATGGGCGGCCAGACGGCCCTCAACCTCGCCAAAGAGGCGGAGGACCTGGGTGTCTGGGAGAAATATGGGGTCCGGCTTATCGGCGTGGACATCAAAGCGATTGACAAGGCGGAAGACCGCGAGAAATTCCGCCAATGGATGATCCAGCTGGGGGTACCCGTCGCCACCGCCAAAACGGCGAACTCCTTTCTGGAAGGAAAGGAGTTCGCCCAGGAGATCGGCTTCCCGCTCGTCATCCGCCCCTCCTTTACGCTGGGGGGTACGGGCGGCGGCTTCGTTCACGACAAGGATGAGCTGGACGAAGCGCTGAACCGCGGTTTACAGGCATCCCCCATCCACGAAGTATTGGTCGAACGGGCTGTTTTGGGTTGGAAAGAATTCGAGCTGGAATTACTGCGGGACTCCAATAACAATGTCGTTATCATCTGCACCGTCGAGAACTTTGACCCGATGGGCGTGCATACCGGCGATTCCATCACGGTCGCACCCGCGATGACGCTTAGCGATACGGCTTTTCAGCTCATGCGGAATACCGCGATCCGGATGATGCGCGACCTCGGCAATTTCGCGGGCGGTTGCAACGTGCAGTTCGCCCTCAATCCCAAGACGGAAGAGATCATAGCCATTGAGATCAATCCGCGCGTAAGCCGCAGCAGCGCCCTGGCGTCCAAGGCAACCGGCTATCCGATCGCCAAGATCGCTGCCAAACTGGCCATCGGATACTTCCTCGATGAGCTCCAAAACCAGATTACCGGCACCACCTCCGCCTATTTCGAGCCCGTTCAGGATTATGTGATCGTCAAAGTGCCGCGATGGAACTTTGATAAGTTCAAAGGCGCCAATGACACGCTCGGACTACAGATGAAAAGCGTCGGCGAAGTGATGGCGATCGGCCGGAGCTTTACCGAAGCCGTTCAGAAGGCCTGCCAAAGCCTTGAGAATAACGCCGTGGGCCTGGGGTATTACGGCAAAAGCCTCATGCACGCCGAAGAGCTGCTCGAATATATCAAGATCCCCAAGTGGGACCGGATCTTCCGCATCAAGGATGCGCTGATGGCCGGGATTTCGGTGGGTACGATCTCCAAAGCCACCAATGGCATTGACCGCTGGTTCCTCTATGAGATCCAAAAGATCTGCAACATGGAGAAAGAGCTGGCAAAATATAAGATCGATACCCTGCCGCTCAACCTGCTCCGGGATGCCAAGCAGCTTGGGTTCAGCGACATGCAAATCGTCCGGATCATGGGCTCCGACGGCAACAGCGCCGAAGAGGCCCTCTACTCAAAAAGGAAGGCTGCCGGGATCACCCGCATCTATAAGATGGTCGACACCTGCTCGGCAGAGTTCGAAGCAAAAACACCGTATTTCTATTCCACCTTCGAGGGCGGTCATAGCAACGAAAGCAAGCCCAGTGACCGCAAAAAGATCATCGTACTCGGGTCCGGACCAAACCGCATCGGCCAGGGTATCGAGTTCGACTATTGCTGCGTCCACGGGCTTATGGCCATTAAGGAATGCGGCTACGAAGCCATTATGGTCAACTGCAACCCCGAGACGGTCTCCACCGATTTCGATATCGCCGACAAGCTGTACTTCGAGCCCGTCTACTGGGAGCACCTCTGGGAGATCATCGAGCTCGAACAACCGGACGGCGTCATCGTCCAACTCGGTGGTCAGACGGCGCTGAAGCTGGCCGAACGGCTCCATGAAAAAGGCATCCCGATCATCGGCACCTCCTTCGACAGCATGGACATCGCCGAAGACCGCGGCCGGTTCAGCGATTTGCTGAAAGAGCTGGGAATACCCTATCCCGACTATGGCACGGCGTTCAACGTCGATGAAGCCATCCAGGTCGCCAACCGTGTCGGCTATCCGGTACTGGTCCGGCCCAGCTACGTGCTGGGCGGTCAGCGGATGCGGATCGTCATCAATGACGACGAAGTGGAAAAGGCCGTGGTCAGCCTGCTCAAGCACATCCCCGGCAACAAGATCCTGGTCGACCACTTCCTCGATCGCTGCCAGGAAGCGGAAGTTGACGCCATCTTCGACGGAGAAACTTTCCATGTGATGGGCGTAATGGAACATATTGAACCGGCGGGCATCCACAGCGGCGACAGCCATGCAGTATTGCCGGCTTTCAACCTCACCCCGATGGTGGTCACGACCATGGAACACTATTCGGAGATGATCGCCCGGGCCCTCCGGATAAAAGGCTTGATCAATATCCAGTTTGCGATCAAGGATGGTAAGGTGTTCGTGATCGAAGCAAATCCCAGGGCGTCGCGGACAACACCTTTTATTGCCAAGGCCTACCAGATCCCTTATCTCAATATTGCGACCAAGATCATGATCGGCGCGGCGAAGCTCAACGATTTTACCTTCGAGAAAAAGCTGAAAGGCTTTGCCATCAAGGAGCCGGTCTTCAGCTTTAACAAGTTCCCGGGTGTCAGCAGAGAACTGGGGCCCGAAATGAAGTCTACCGGCGAAGCCATCCGGTTCATCAAAGACTTGCGCGACCCCAATTTCCGGCAGCTTTATAAGGATCGAAGTATGTATCTTAGCAGGTAACTATGCCCGAAGAGATCGAAATACCGACCGAACATCTTAGCGAGGAGATCCGGGAAAAGGCGGAAGAGCAGAAAGAAAGATGGACGCTCTATGTGGCGCTTTCGACTGCCCTGATGGCCGTGCTGGCCGCCGTTGCGGGGCTCCTGGCCGGACACCATGCCAACGAAGCGCTGATCGAGCGGGCCAAAGCCTCTGATCAATGGAATTTCTATCAGGCGAAGAACCTGAAAGAAGAGATTGCCGTCAATACAGACCAGATCCTGCATGCGCTGGGGAAGACCGATACCACGGTCCACGATCACAGCGCCAATATTGCCCGGTACGAACGCGAAAAAGCGGATATCAGAAAAGAAGCGGAGGAAGATGAACGGAAATCCGAGGCGAACCTGGGCAAACACGTCCCGCTGGCTTCCGCGGTAACCGCCTTCCAGATCGCCATCGCCATCTCCGCGATCGCCATCCTTACCCGGCGCAAGAGACTGTGGTTCGGCAGCCTCGTCCTGACCCTCATCGGCATCGGCTTTTTCATCGCCGGAATCCTTCCATGAGCGGGAAAAATAGAACTTTAGCAAGGAATTTGCTGTAGAAGGTCATCTAAACCATACTACGTATGAAGCGAATCCTCTTCGTTATCCTAACCATGGGCCTGGTATCCGGCGTCACAGCCCAATTGAAGGCCAAAACAAAATGCCCGGATTTTTATGTCGATATCCTGCTCGGGAGCGTCAGCGGCATCAAACCCAACCAAACGCAAACGGAGATCAAGGAAGCATTCCCATGCTTTACCAGCGCGGTGGACGAAAGCAATGAAGCCAAATGCGGCGGCGGCATCTTTTTTAAGGACAAGGACCTGTATTTCTATACGAAACGGAATTATGTTGAGGTAGGGCCTAAATTTATCGGCAAGACCAGCTTTCCGCTGCTGGGTACCAAAAGAGGCTCTCTTTTCACCAAACTTGGCAATCCGAAGATCAAGGATGACCTGTGGGATGCCTACGAGACCCAATATGGCACGCTGGTCCTTCACTATGACGTTGCCGGAGCGGCGGGGAAAGTAAAATTCTTCCAGTTCAGTACGTTGGGCACCGATCAGCTGAACCTTTGCGAATAGGGGATCGCTTCATCGATCAACCGAACCTTTGCGAATAGACAGGCGGTGTACCGATCTTCTCTTTCAACAACGGAAAAGCCAGCCGGAACCAGCTGGTGAATGTCGCGGGTGCGGAAAGCAACTCCGCTTCGATCTCCGGCATCGACTGATACCGGTAGTCGCTGACTTCTGCCCGGTCGGGGGAAATTTCCTGATCATACGTTCCAACGAAGACGTGATCGAATTCGAATTCCGTCAGCCCGTTATCGAATGCCGTCCGATAGGTAAACTCGAACAGTTTGAAAAGGTCGGTAGTGAATCCTAACTCTTCCCGCAGCCGGCGCAGGGCGGCTGCACGGGTATCTTCACCCGGCCGCGGGTGGCTGCAGCAGGCATTCGTCCAAAGCCCGGCGCTATGATACTTTTCCTGCGCGCGTTGCTGCAGGAGCATTTCGCCGCGGGAATTGAAGATGAATACGCTAAAAGCACGATGTAACAGGGCCTGACGATGCGCTTCGATTTTCTCCATCGCTCCCAGGGGCTGATCGGTCTCGTCAACCAGGATCACTTCTTCGCGTCGATTCATGGGCGGAAGGTAGATTAAAACCGCTGAATTTGCGTCTTGAGGAGTTTCCGGGCAAAGTGGATCCGGCTCTTGATCGTCCCCAGCGGCTCCTGTAACATCTCGGCGATCTCGTGGTACTTGAATCCGTCGAAATAAAGCAGGAAGGGATTCCGGAAAATCTCCGGCAGCTTGTGGATCGCAGCCTGGATATCCTTTACCCGAAGGTTGCTTTCTACGGCGCCAGGTACTGCCATCTGGGCCGAATTCAGAAGGAAGTCGTTTGGCGTGCTGTCGAAAATGGTGTTTTGCTTGGCTTTACGGCGGTAATTGTTGATGAAGATATTCCGCATGATCGTGTAAAGCCATGCCTTTATATTGGTGCCGACATTGTACTTGTCCTTATTGGCCAACGCCCGGTAAAGGGTTTCCTGGAATAGGTCCTTTGCTGCTTCAGAATCACGGGTGAGCGTGATAGCGAACGGCTTTAAGAACTCCGCATTGTTGACCAATAGCTGATTGAATTCTACTGTAGCCATAAAATAGTGTTTAATAGTCCAAATCCAAATTTAAAGTTTAATGCCTTCCGGCTAAACATCAGCGCCTTTCTATATCGTTAAATCCTGTCGCCAAGTCTGGTCTGCCGGTCGGACCGGCGAGATCGATCTACAGCTACATAATATGCAAAATTAGGGCCTGCCTGCTTAGGGTGTCAGAAAGGCAGTCAGGATTTGGACAAGCGGTTTATTGCAGGGAAAAACGGGTAGTGCGACCCCGAAGACCGGGGAAAGGTGGGGGTTCATGATTCCTTAAAGATTTTAACTGCGGCGATTTCGCCATAGTTAGAAAAAATCGCAAATAAGACACATCGGGGGGAGATCGATCCGTAGTGACGGAAGAATGCCGCGTTCGGTGAGGGGCGGGCGCGAACGACGGGATGCGCGCTGAGCGGGTGTGGCCCTATAACCCGGGATTCCGGATCAACCCGGTCTCTAACAAATCCTTAACCATCCGGTGAATCCTGGCAGACGATCTCAGCTCTTGCAGGTGCTCCTCGCGATGCAAATCGGTCCCCAGGAAGTCAACGTATTGTTTTTTAACCAGGTATTTAGCCAGCTGACGGGAGCCCGGTCCATAATGACCGGCAAAAGACAACAGGTTGACCTGAAAGAAACAACCCGCGTTCCGGAGCTGCTCGTACCATTTCCTGTTGGCTCCGAAATACAAATACCGCTCCGGATGGGCCAGGACCGGTTGATAGCCCTTCAACTGCATGTCGAACAGGATCTCCAGCAGGTTGATGGCGGGAACGGCAAAGCTAAGCTCCACCAGCACCAGGTTGTCCTTCAGGGTCAGCAGCGGCTCGCCGGCCGCGAGCAGCCGGGTGAACCGTTCGTCCAGCAGGTATTCCGCAGCGGCATGGAAGCCGATATCGATCCCTTGCCGCCGCAGCTCTTCCGTCACGACATTCTGTCCTGCACGAATAATGGCAGGCGTATTCGGAAAGATGTCCGCATTGATATGCGGCGTCGTGATGATCTTCTTGTATCCCAGTTCGATAAACCCGCGGATCAACCGGACAGAGGTTTCGAGATCGGGCGAACCGTCATCGATACCCGGGATCAGGTGCGAATGTAGATCACAGCGAAGGCCACTGAAGACCGCGGACGGCGTACTTTTCTTATTGAAGAGAGAAAACATGAGAATATTCCTTATAAGTCCGGCGCAATCCTTCTTCCAGCGTGATCGACGCCTTCCACCCCAGCTGATTCAATTTCGTCACATCCATCAATTTCCGGGGTGTTCCATCGGGTTTGCTCAGATCGTGAACGATCTCTCCGGTATAGCCGGCGATCCGGCTGATCATCCCCGCCAGCTCTTTGATCTCCACGTCTTCGCCCACTCCGATATTGACAAAACCCGGCTCATCGAATTCCTGCATCAGGAACAGACAGGCATCCGCCAGGTCGTCGGCATGGAGAAATTCCCGCCGCGGCTTACCCGATCCCCACAGCGTCACGACAGGGTCCCCATTCGCCTTTGCATCATGGAACTTGCGGATCAGCGCCGGCAGCACATGCGAGCTGTTCAGATCATAGTTGTCATTCGGCCCATACAGATTGGTGGGCATGACGGAAATAAAATTGCAGCCATATTGCGACCGATACGCGTCACACAGCTTGATCCCCGCGATCTTCGCGATGGCATACGGCTCATTCGTCGGCTCCAGCAACCCGGTCAGTAAGTATTCCTCTTTCAACGGTTGCGGCGCCAGTTTGGGATAGATACAAGAAGAACCCAGGAACATTAACTTCTTTACACCCGAGCGGTAGGCCGCGTCAATGGTATTGCTTTGGATCATCAGGTTGTCGTACAGGAATTCGCCGCGATAGATATTGTTCGCGAGAATTCCGCCTACCTTGGCCGCCGCCAGGAAGACATAGTCCGGCCGTTCGTTCTCGTAAAATTCCTGCACCGCCGCCTGGTTCTTCAGGTCCAACTGCGCAGACGTCCTGCCGATCAGGTTGCCGAACCCCGCGCGTTCAAGCCGGCGCCAGATGGCCGATCCGACCATTCCACGATGTCCGGCGATATATATCTTGTCGTTGAGCTCCATACTATTCGTATCGGTTTTGACTTTTATTCATACTGGTTTTTGATATAGAATCCCGAATCTTTCAGGATCCTTTCCCTTCTGAAGAGCTGAATGTCCGAATCCACCATTTCCTTGACCAGCATAGGCAGGTCATAGGTCGGTTTCCATCCCAGCCGGGTCTGTGCCTTGCTGGGGTCGCCGATCAGCAGGTCCACTTCCGTCGGCCGGTAATATCGGGCATCAACCGCCACAACCTCCTTCCCGGTCTCCACAATGAAATCCGGATTCCTGCTGGCCGCGACGATCCCAACCTCACCCGCGCCTTTTCCCTTGAATTCCAGCTCCACTCCGATCTGCGCAAATGCCATGCGGACAAATTCCCTGACCGGTGTGGTCACACCCGTGGCGATCACATAGTCCTCCGGTTCCGGCTGCTGCAGAATGCGCCACATGGCTTCGACATAATCTTTGGCGTGTCCCCAGTCACGCCGCGCGTCCAGGTTGCCGAGGAATACCTTGTCCTGAAGACCGAGACCGATCTTCGCTACCCCGCGGGTGATCTTCCTGGTGACAAACGTCTCGCCACGCAGCGGCGATTCATGATTGAAGAGGATGCCGTTGGTGGCATACATGCCATAAGCCTCCCGGTAGTTGACGGTGATCCAATACGCATATAGCTTTGCTACGGCATAGGGAGAACGGGGATAGAAGGGGGTCTTTTCGTTCTGGGGGACCGCCTGCACCAGCCCGTAGAGCTCGGAGGTGGATGCCTGGTAAACCCGCGTCTTCCGGGTGAGTCCCAACAACCGCACCGCTTCCAGGACGCGCAGCGTGCCGATCCCGTCCGCATTGGCTGTATATTCAGGGGTCTCGAAGCTGACCTGGACATGGCTCATCGCAGCCAGGTTATAGATCTCATCGGGCTGAACCTCCTGGATGATCCTGATAAGATTGGTGGAGTCGGTCAGGTCGCCGTAATGCAGCGAAAAATGAACGTTGGATTCATGCGGGTCCTGATAAAGATGATCGATCCTGTCGGTATTGAATAGAGAGCTGCGCCGTTTGATCCCGTGGACTACGTATCCCTTTTTCAAAAGCAATTCGCTCAGATAAGCTCCGTCTTGTCCCGTAACGCCCGTAATTAGTGCAACTTTAGCCATAGGCCTGATTTAGGTAATTATAAATTGAGTGATCTTTCTCAAGGGTTTGAGATATAAAGTAAAGAAATAAGGCCTCAATCCGTTCAACTTCCATGCCAGCCGGTCTTCCCGGTTAGCGCGCAGCCGGTTCCGCAGCGATGCGTTGCTCACGCCGCCGGCCCGCATCTTTACGATGACCCTGGGGATATAGTAGGCCGGAACGTCATATCGGAGCAGAATACGAAGCATCAGCTCATAGTCGGCCGCGGATCGCAGATCGGTATTGAACAGGCCGGTCCGCTCATATACTTCCTTTCTTACAAAGAAGGTGGGATGCGGCGGCATCCACCCGTAATAGAAGCTGCTCTTGCGGAACGGCCCGGTGATCCACGTCCGTTTGATCAGATCCATGTTGTCCGCGTCCACATATTGAAGATCAGCATACACCGTCATCACGGCGGGATCTGCAAAAGCTTTTGCAACCACGGAAAGAATGGAGCAGTCGATATAGATATCATCGGAATTGAGGATACCGATCACGTCGCCGGTAGCGAGCCGGATCCCCTTATTCATGGCGTCGTAAATGCCCTTGTCTTTTTCCGAAACGATCTTCGCGACATGTGGAAAATTGGCGACAATCCCCAGCGTCCCGTCCGTCGAGCGACCGTCTACGATGATATGTTCGATATCGGCATGGTCCTGCTGGCAGATTGACATCAGCGTGTCCCTCACCGTTGCGGCACTGTTATAGGTTGCCGTGATAACCGATATCTTCATGTGTGCGTAATCCTTAATGTTTTAGGCCCAGCAGCAGGGCGGCTGCGGCCAGTATCAGGGCGATCCAGCTGATCCAACCGGTAGAAGTCTGTTTTTCCGCGGTCTTTGGCATTTCCGGGGCGGAGCTGGTCTTTGTCCCCAGGAAGGCCACCGCCACCGCCACTCCACCCGCATGCGAAATCGATAGTCCCATGGACGCAAATTCCGGCTTGCCATCCATCGTATGTCCGATCTCTATTGTATTGAACGGCCGGTTCCTCCATTGCCCGTCCGCCTTGACGATCGCCTCCTTGGCCGCCCAAAGCCCCGCCAGCGATACATACGGATCGGCCTGCAAAATACAATAGGCGATCTCTGCCGGGGTGAAATTCTGGGTATAGAACGTCTCTCTTCGAAGGTCCGCGACCCGCGGCAATGCAGCAACCTCCTCGATATCGATGCCGACACCCGTAGTATCCGCAGCCTGCGACTGCATAACCGGGATCGAATTCAAAAGGTCCCCGCCTTCCTGCTTCCGCATCAGATCCCCGAATACGTTTATCTCCGCGTAGTCGCTGACGACGATCCCCTCTTCTCCCAACCGCGCATACATCCGGTGAAGGAGGATGGAATTCCCCAGCGCGGCACGCCCGATCGGGGTGCCCGTACCGATCTGGTCCTTAGGTACCTTGATGTAGGTTGATACAATCTCTTTTATCTTTTCTTCCATAGTCTTTTCGTTTCTGCCAGGGGAACACTAAAATCCTTTCAGGCAAGCCTGGCAAATATATCCCTCCTTCCCCTCCGGCGTGACGCAACGGACAAACCCCGCTCCGCCGAGATCTTCCCGGAGCGTCTTATAGCATTTGAAACAACTGATGTCCTGGTGAACAGCTCCCCCCGCCGGCCGGTAACTTTCCAACCTCTCTTTCAGCTCCTGCACAAAACGGGCGGCCAGCCTGCCCTCCGTGACCCGATGGTCGAACGTCAGGCTTAGCATACAACGCTGCAGCTTGCCGTCAATCGCCGATACACCGAGGATCGCACTGTTCATCTTATTGACCAGCGGCCGAAAAAAAGCAACTCCTTCGGCGGAGAGATCCGTGATCGTAAACGTAATGTCCGTCAGGTCTTCCAGCTTGAGGGTGTCGTCCAGGTAGCTGCCCGACAGCCGGAGGATATCGCTTTCGATGGCACTAATACTTTTCTCACCCGCCCGGGCAATCTTCACCACCTTAAGCCCCTTGTCGATATCGATGGCAAAGCCCGGATTGACCTCGCGGTAGACCGAGATCCCGTCGCCACTGTACCAGGCGTTCAGCAACGGAAAGTCGGCCAATAGTCTTGCCGTCTCATAGATGATCACCGGCAGCAACGAATTTTTTAGGTATTTGAGCGCCGGGTTAATATGCGTGAAGATCCCTTCGACCTCCACGTAACTATTGATGGTACTGGTCAGACCGGTAGCCTGAACCTCCGAGAGATATTCAATTTCTCTTCTTTTCCCGGACGATAGTTTTTCCACAATAACTTTCTCCGGATCGATCGGCGAGGGCGACGCCGTTGCGCGGCCCGCGGGCGCCGCAGGCGCCGCGGGCCGGATATAATTCCGTACGTCCGCGGCCGTGACAAAGTCCCTGCCCTTAAATACCGTTCGTTCGATCCCGGAAGACGCGATAAGCGATTCGGCCTCGTATGAAAAAACGGTCTCGCCTTCCCAGTGCCGAACGGGTTCCGGCGATACCGGCATTTCGGTCGTATGACCGTTGAGCGGCGGCGCAGCCGTCGCGTGGCCTGCCGGCGCTGCAGCCGCGGCAGGCGCCGGGGAAGCGACCGGACGAGCAGCACGAGGCGCCGGAGCCGCAGCCGCCTCCGCCTGGTCCGAGAAAATCCTCGCCACCACCTCATTGACCGAATAGTCCCGGTCTGTCTCGCACGCAAATTGAATGTAACCGTCCGCCGGCGACTCTACATCGTAAGTCGTCTTCGAGGTTTCGAACACCAGGATGTGATCGCCTTTCCGGACGGGCGACCCGCTGGCGAGCGCGATCTCCACTACCGTGAGCGTGGTATCATTGACGGCCAGCAGCGGGACCAGTATTTCCTGTATCAGTGCCATGGAGCGAGACTTCTTTTAAGCGAAACTTGTCTTTATTTCCCGGAGGATCCTACCCTTATCCGGGAGCACGATGTTCTCGAGTGTTTTGACAGACGGGATCGGGACGGGATGCGCGGCAATCCGCTTGGCCCTGATCTTTTGCCCCGTCCGCTCGACCACCGCGGCGATCAGCTCGGCGCCGGGACCTGCGAACGCGCTTCCCTCCTCGATCACCAACAGCCTGCCGCTCCGGCAGACGGAAGCGGCCACCAGGTCCAGCGGCAATCGCGAAATACAAGTCGGCACGATCAACTCCGGCAACCAGTCCGTCTCCAGGAAGATCTCCCCCAGCATCCCTGCCACCAGGTCCGCCATGCCGCCATAGGCCACGATCGTCAGCGTCGGGGCCGACACCGCCGGCCGGATACGGACGACCGGAAAAGCTTCCTCATTGTATTCCGCCGTAAAGTTAGCTGGAATATGCTGCGCGATCTTCTTGCCGTAATCTGTCTTGTTCTCCAGCACGATCACCGGATGCTCCTGCTGCAGCACCGCCCGGTAGATGATCGCCGGGTCCATGAACGTATTCAGCGCTACCGTCGTAACATTGTCGATCCCCACCAGGAATTTGTCCAGTGTCTGCGAATGCGTCGGGCCGTACCCTCTTCGGCCACCCATCGGCGTTCGGATGACAACGGGACAGGTCACCTTCTTGTTGAACATGTGATGGAACTTCGACGCGTGATTGACGATCTGGTCAAAGGCCAACGTCATAAAATCCCCGAACATGATCTCGGCAAAAGGTTTGTACCCGTTCAAGGCGAGTCCGTTGGAGATCCCGGTGATCGCCGATTCCGAGATCGGCGTCGAGAAGACCCTCTCCGGCCGGAGTACCGACAGCTCCCTGGTCACCTTGAACGCCCCGCCATAGGGCGAAAGAATATCCTCACCCAGGAAGACCGTTCGCTCATCGGAAACGATCGCTTCCCGGAAAAATTGATTCAGCAATTCCACCTGCCGCTTGTTGATCGCCTCCAGGGGCTTCCAGCCGCCGCCCGGGCCGACAACCGGGGGTTCGTAGTAGTCGCTTATCGGCAGCTCGCCTTCCTGCAGGATCTCTTCTACCATCCGGTCGATCTCTTCATCGACGGCATCCTTATATAGCTGATAGTAGGAGGGGGATTCGTCACGAAAACTATTCAAAAAATCCTTTTCCCGGTACCGGTCCAGCTCATCGGTGTCCCGGTCGTCATCCCCTTTGGAATGGGCATTCAGCCGGTAGGTCTCCACCAGGAAAAAACAGGGCTTCCCCGCTTCCCGCACATAGTCGATCGATTCTTGTGCCCTGACCATCAGGGTCTCCGGCGACCAGGTATCACCATGCCCCGTCCGGATGCCGAACGCCCGGGCCCGGGCCAGAATATCTCCTGCCAGGTTGATATGCTGGGGCGTGGATTGAGCATAATAGTTATTCTCGCAGACGATGAGCAGCGGGATCTCCCACTTGGAAATGATGTTCATGGTTTCATACAGCGCCCCCTCCCCCAAGGTACCATCTCCGATATAGACGACACCGATCGCGCCATTGTTTCGCAGCTTATTCCCAAGGGCGTATCCTGCGGATACCGGTACGATCCCACCCTGGATCCCATTGGAAAAGAAATTATTGTTACACAGGTGCTGGCTGCTGCCGATACCACCGCAGGTACCGGTTGCCTTGCCCAGCAGCTCAGCCATCAGTCCCCGGACATCTCCAGTAAAAGCAATATAGTGTCCGTGACAGCGATGATTGGAGAAAACAAAATCTTTCTTCTTCAGCTGTCCGGCAAAAGCAAGCGCGGAGAACTCCTGACCTACACAGGTATGAACGGTGCCGTTCAGCTTGCCCAGCGAGAATAGCTCCAGGAACTTCTCCTCCACCTTTCGGATGCGAAGAGCCTCCTTTAGGATCCGGTGATTGACCACTGTCTTATTACTGAGCATACGTTAAAAATTGCGAGCCGGGCGCCCCCGGTTAAAAAATTATTCGCTTCAATACGGGCACGGCAGGATTCCCTTTATAAATCGTATACGCATCCAGATCCTTCTCGGCGACCGAGCCGATCCCCAGGATGCTGTGTGTCCTGCAGGTAACCCCGCCGGCAATGATCGCACGTGCGCCGACCCACACCCCATCCTCCAGCACGATGGCCGAAGACAGGAAGTCAAAGCTCACCTTACTGTGATCATGGCTCCCCGTCAGGAGAAGGGCGCCCTGCGAAAGCGTGACATGACTGCCGATGATCACATCCGACAAATTGTCGATCCAAACCTCCTCGCCGATCCAGGAATGATCACCCACGATCAGCTTCCAGGGAAACTTGATATTGACCGCCGGCTTGACCACCACTCCCTTCCCTACCCGGGCGCCAAACCACCGCAACAAAGTTACTTTTAAGGAACTAAGTACATTAAACGGATTTTTGAAGAAAATAATATTCACGCCGTACCAGGCCAGCTGTTTTATTCGGGATGCCCCGATCGCGATCCTGGTCCGGTAAGCCGAATTGTCGACCCGCCGTGGTAAGGTGGTGCTCATGGGAAGATCGGTAGGTTGAAGCTCATGCGAACAATTGGATATATTGACGTTGAAGTTCGGGGTTTTCAATAAAATGACGGGCATATTGCCAGGCCGACCGGGCCCACTGCTCCCAAAGCCCCTGATCCCAGGCGGCCGTCTCTTCCACCACCCGCGCAAACCCGCCGGGGTCGGCAAGCGGCAGGTCCCATCCGGCCTTTCGGGGTGCCAGGCCCAACCAGGGCGTCTGGTCACTGATAAGCACCGGCCGCCCGGCAAGCAACGCCTCGAAGATCGAATGGCCGAAGTTCTCACCGGTCGTCGGCAACGCAAAAACATGATGCTCCTGCAAAAGGGGCATCAGCTCATCGTTCCGCCGGGGTCCCAGATAGTCAACCGATATATGATCCGGCAACCTGGCGATCTGCGCCCGGCATTCTTCCCAATACCCTTTATCTTCTATAGGCCCCACCACGCTCAATTCTACGGAAGCCCGCACCGTCTCCAACGCCTTGAGGAAGTAGAGCAGATTCTTGATCGACACCAGCCGGGCTACAAAAATGATCCTTACCGCCCCCTTTTCCTTTGCGCGGCTTACAAATGCCGGCTGGTTCATCCTGGGGAGATTGTCCGCGATAACGACACGGCTACCCGGGAAATATTTAAGGATAGCCTTCTTCTCCCGCTCGTTCGTCGCATGGAACAGGACCCGGCGGTGAACGCCCATCCAGCGGAATAGCCGGAGGAAGGGCGTTTTTTTCCATGTCCGGACGGCGAGCGCACTATCATACAACGCGCCGCGGGGACAGATGACCACCTGGCTCCGCAGCCGCCCGGTATACGCCAGCCACAAGGGGTAGATTACAAAGAGCGGCGAGAAGAGATGGTTCAAATACACAAAATCCGGCTGCACCGCCTCAATCTGTTCCCGGAGCCCGGCCCGCGTAAGACCAGCCTTCCGGAGATAAAAAACCCGGATATCCGGATGCAGATCATTCGTCCATTGCCCCGATGTGATGCCTGCATAGGGTGCAGTTTCGCCATGATCGGTGTCGGTTGTGAGCACATGAATGGAAAATTCCTTTTTCATGGCAAATGCAAAATTAACACAGGATTGGATGGGACCGCCCGCTTTATAACCCGGGGCAAACCAGTCCACGAGCACGAGTATCTTCTTTTTTTCCATGATATGGTGGCTACCCGTTCGTTAGTTTGAGCAACGCATCCGTTACGTGTTGATAGGAGAAGGCGGCGATCCGGCGCCGCGATGCCTGTTTCATATCGGCGAGCAGCGCGGGGTCATCCAGCAGGTGTGTTAGCCATTCAACACATTTTGTGAGGTCGGTAGACGGATCGAACCGGATGCCATTCACGCCTTCTTCAACCAGGTCGGGGGACCCGCCCGCCCTTTCGGACATTAGAATGGCGCAGCCGCTGGCCATGGCCTCATTGACGCCCAATCCCCAGGTCTCGCCCGGTCCCTGGGAGGGTAAAATATAAACGTCCCCGAGCCGGTACACGACGGGCATCTGCTGCTGATTCTGAAACCCGATGAAATGGACCCGATGATCCGGGGCGGCCGCCTCCCGCAGCACGCCTTCCAACACTCCCGTACCCGCAATGACGATCTTCAGCCGCGGATCGGAAACCCGCCGGGCGAGCTCAAGCACAAAAAATGGGTCCTTCTTCGGCTCCAGCTTGCCCGCAAAAAGCACCACGAGGTCATCTTCCGCAATCCCCAGCTGCCGGCGCCACTCCAGAGCCTGCCGGCGATATTGGCCTTCGGGCTCTTCGAACCGCCTGTTGTCGATCGCATGCGGTGCGTACACCAGCTGCCTTTCCCGGAGGCCGTGCCTGAGAAAATATTCCTTATTGTTCGCGCCGACATAGAGGGCATAATCGACATGACGATATACCCACGTCAGGAACCAGCGCCGCAGCTGCCTTCGAAGCCCCGGTCGCTCATCCAGCAGCGTGGAGTCGCCCCGGAACAAGACCGGTATGCGCCGATGAAAATGCCGAAGACATTTCAAATGGCTATCAAAGCTCCAGCCATAGACCAGGAGGACGTCGGGCCGCCATGCCGTGATCCCGGCGTTTAGCGTCTGATTGACCAATCCCTTGAAATGATGCGTTCCCGGATCGGCAGCCTCATTTCTTACAAACTGGTATTCATAGCCGTCAAGCAATGGGATATCCCACTCGATCCGTTCCCTGAAATCAGGATCGTATTTGGCGCCGGCAGCGGATTGTTCCCAGGTATAGAACACCCGGGGATGAATAACCGAACTTTCGGCCAGCAACTTGAACCAGGGAGCGTTATATTGGATCGGATGGGAGGTCACGATCGCAAGCCTCTTTTTCGTAGGGGTCATGGTTTCCGTTGTGCTCCTGTTTTCGGTCCCTCGAATGTTTTCGATCGCGCTCATGAAACACCATTTTTCTCCAGCCAATAATCGAGCACGACGAACAGCCAGATCTCCGACCAGCGGACTTCCTTGTCGCCGGCCAGGTAACGGTCCCAATATTTGATCAGGCTGCCGCCGTTTATAAAGGACCGGTCCGCCATATTCCGGATATGCCGGCCGCAAAATGCCCGTAACTGTGTCCTGAGCCACACATCCCACGGGAAGAGGAACCCCTGCTTCTTGCGGAAGACAATCTCGTCCGGGAGCAGCGGCTTCAGCGATTCGACCAGTAAACTTTTGGGATAGGTGGGATTTTTCAGCCCATCGGGTACCGCCAGCACGAATTCGACGAGGTCCTGGTCAAAAAACGGCTCCCGCACCTCCAGGGATACCGCCATGCTCATCTGGTCGGTATCCTTTAACAACGTATGCTGCGTATATCCCAGGTATTCAGCCGCAGACACCTGCGAGAGAAAGGGCAGCCGTTCTATTTCCCGTTGGCGGCGTCTTAATTCTTCAACCGTGGAACTCTCGCTAATGTTTAGCCTGGTGAGCCGACCGATTACCGCAGGCGACAGGATCTGTCTGAATATCGGGTAGGCGTCGATAATCGATGGGGACGGCTGCCGGAGGAGCTGGCCGATCCGCCCATTCTTTCCCTCCTGCCGGCCACCGGACAACGCCGCCGCCGCTAAGCCGCGCACAGCCGAAGGCAACCGCCAGATCCAGTCCCGCTGCTGCATGCTCAGGTACTGGCCAAAAAATGGATATCCCGCAAACAGCTCATCCCCGCCCGCACCTGACAACGCCACCCGCATCCCCTTTTGGGCGATCGCCTTGGAGACAACATAGGTGTTGATCCCGTCCCCGCTCGGCGAGTCCATCGCATCCAATGCGTTGTCCAGCTCATCCAGGAACACGGTCGGCTGCAGGAGCAGCCGCGTATGATTCGTCTTGAATTTCTTTGCAACGATATCCGCATATTCCGACTCATCATAGGCCTTCTCCTCAAACGATATATTGAACGTATTGGCCGCACTGCTGCTGGCCTCCGCCATCAACCCGACGACCGCGCTCGAGTCGATACCCCCCGACAGGAACGCCCCGACCGGCACATCACTTACCAGCCGCCGCCGGATAGATTGCAGCATCAGCTCATAAATGCGGCGATGAACCCGCTCCTTGTCGCCGAAATCAAAATCGACGGGGTTATTCGTTACATCCCAATATCGCTGCTGCTCGATCTTCCCGTCTTTGATCCGCATCCACGATCCGGCTTCCAGCTGCCGGATACCCTTCACTACCGTATAAGGATAGGGTATCGACTGGTCGCTGAAATAATTCACCAATGCTTTCTCGTCGATCTCCTTCGGCACCAGGCCGGTCGAGAGGATCGAACGGACTTCCGAAGAAAAAAGCAGCCGGTCGCCTGCCACCGCGTAGTACAACGGTTTGACCCCCATTTTATCCCGGCACAGGAAAGTCGTCCCGTCCTGCTTATCCCAGATCACAAAAGCGTAAAATCCGCGGAAATGCCGGAGCGAGTCCGCTCCCCACCGGATGTAGGCGGCGAGCACCACTTCCGTGTCGCCCGACGTCCGGAAGGGATAGTCGCGCATCTCCGCCTTGACGGCTTCATAATTGAACAATTCGCCGTTGTAGACCAGGACATATCTCCCGGTAGGGTCGTAGAAGGGCTGATTCGATTCCGCGGAAAGATCGATGATCGATAACCGCCGGTGCCCAAGGCCGGCGCTTCCCTCAACGTAAAAGCCGTCTGCATCGGGGCCCCGATGGGCTATGGCATCGGTCATTCTCCGTACCAGGCCGGCATCCGCCACCCCGCCTTTCAGCTCAATTATCCCTGCGATTCCGCACATAGGTTAGAATAAGTATAGTTTAGAATAAAATGGTCTTATAGACTTCCTCATAGCGCCGGGCAATCTCGCCGGCGCTGAACCGTGCCACATTCACCAACCCCTTTTCCACCAGCTCCTGCCGGTACCCCGCCTGCCGGATGACCGACAGGACACCTTCCCGGATGGATTGAACATCATAAGGGTCTACCAGGCAGGCTGCTCCCCCTGCAACGTCTTTCATCGGGCTGAGATTGCTGGTCACCACCGGCCGCCCCGCGGCCTGCGCCTCTGCGACCGGCAGCCCGAAACCCTCAAAAGTGGACGGGAACAACACCAGGTCGGCCGCCGCATACTGATCCGCCAACTCCCGATCGGTCAGATTAACGCGCTGGATATACTGAATCTTGTATTGCTCCAGCAGCTTAAGATGCCCGTCCGGAATCTGCCCGACAATCACCAGCCGGCAGCGGATACCTTCCAGCGCCGGGATCACCCGCGCCAGATTCTTGTTGGGCGTGCGACCCAGGAACAGGATCTCCGGACAGGATTCATTGAACTTCGCAGGGGTGAAATAAATGCCTTCATTGAGCGGATTGGGAATGACCGTTATCTTGTCCGGTGAACAGCCGGTATATCTTACGATATCTGCCTTCGTCGCTTCCGAGATCGTCGTGATCACCGGGCAATACTTGACCGGCCAATCGAGGAAGATCCATTTCAACAGGGTTCGCTTAAGGCTCGGCGGCCGGTTAAGGAACACACAGTCATGGATGGTCAGGACCATCCTCTTCTTCGGGAGCGCCAGCACCGCATAATGTACATCCCCGGTGACGTGGAAGATGCCGGCTTTCAGCCGGCGTACAAATCCAAGATTCCGGTAAACACTGCTTAAAGAAGAGTTGTAAAAAGGCAGCTTCACCGTCTTCTGCTCATAGGCCGGATCGAGATGGGCGGATACGGAAGAAAAAACTCTTTCAATGCTGAAGAATTCAGGGTTCGGTTTTCGGAATATCCAACAGAAAATGGGCATAGGTGATCAGAATGGGTGTAGGCTACCAGAATGCATAGGCTACTCAGGAAGCGCAGTTATCGGAATATCCATTTCATGCTCGGGCACAATAACTACCCCGGGCCGCTTCTTTTCAACGCCAAACCACTTGGGCCATTGCCGGTAAAGCAACCAAATAAACAAGGCCGACTTCAGGATGGAATTGAAGATCTGCAGCGTGTCGGTCTCACCCGCATAGGTGGTTTGATAGAACATCACCGGCATCCAGAAGAGGATCAGCGGGATCCTGGCTGACAGCCTGAACAAGGTCGCATAGGCGAACCGGATGAATAACGCGACGAAGATCAGGAATACCACCGCACCCCGCGGACCGAAACTACCATAAGACTCCCCTAACGGGCCGACATTCGTCGACCATCCCGAGATCGAAAGTCCGGCATAATAGAGCATGTTCACCTTCCCTCCCGCCTCTGGCTTGCCCGGCCAGAAGACCCTCGGCACCAGGGATGAAGCGAGATTGAGCAGCAAATGCTTGCCGTCGTCAAACGGGATCTTGTCCGGAAAGCGTTTCATCACAAGGGAAACATTGTATCCCTGATTGATCCGGGTATAGATCGGGAAGAATGCATCGCTCGACGACAAGTTGGGATCGCTCAGTTTATTGAACAGCAGCGAAACGAATAGCATGCCCTTATTCCCTTCATAATTACCTCCCCAGGTCATGATCCGGTAGGTCGGCTTGATGCTTTGGATGAGCAGCAGCATAAACACCCCCAGGCAGAATAAGAGCAATTTCTTGAAAAGGGAAGATCGCTTGCCCAGGAAGAAGAACGAAAACAGCGTGAGGCTCATATAGGCCACCACCGTGAACATCCCGTTGCTGATGGCCGTCATGATGATAAATGCGCCGAATCCGAACAGATAAAAGCGGCGGAACCGAAGCCCGGGTTGATAAAAGACATAGAGGAAGCCCGCAAATCCGGAGAAAAAGAACAACAGAAACGCAAACTGGACCGCCTCCGGAAGTACCCTGGCGACCGAAAACATGACCGATCCGCCCATCAGAAGATAGATCCCGACCTTCGGGCTCTTCTGCAACACGATCTTGGCGCGGTCGATCGCCTTCTGAAGGAACATGCCGCTGTCGTCATAGGCGGACGTGCCGATCGGCCAGCACAGAACAAGAACGAAACCCGCAATCGCCGGGAGCGCGCAGCCAAAGTAAACGTAGTCCGGGACCCGCATGTATTTGATGAAGATCCGCGCCAGTCGGTTGGTCTGGTTGAACACCGCATAACCGATCACCGGCATGACCAGACAGACGAACGTCATATGCAATGCGACGATCTCCCGCAATACCACCCCTTTCCCCAGCCGGTCAAGCACCTGCATGATCAGACAGACCATCAGGCAGATCGCCAGCGTACCATACCAATTCGTAATGATGGAAAGTATAAAGATGACCAGATGGATCAGGGAATATATGGAAATCTTTCTCTTCATTTCACACGTTTATCGGCGGAACCGCCCACACATTTATCCAAAAGGCCGGCCAGCATAGCCGTCACACTCCTGGCAGAATATTGTTCAAAGGCAGCGGTATTCACCTGCCTCGGGTCAAAGTTCCGCAGATATTCCATAAACTGTTCAAAAACTCCAATAAATTCTTCGCTGATCTTTCCCACCTCCGCCTCGCCGTCGAAATCGAGTACCACACCGGTATTGGCGGAGCGAATGACCGCCACGGCGGTACTTTCCCGGTGCAGAACTGCGAGGATGGGCTTGCGGGACAGCACGCCCTGGTAGACTTTGGAAGGCGTATAATGTGGTTCAGTGCTGCCGAGAATGAAGACCCCGTCCACGGCCTCCAGGTGCACCAATACGTCCAGGTAGGGTATCCGCCGGGGGTGCTCGAAGATAACTGTACCCCAAAGACCATACTTTTCCGCCAGAGGTCTGATATTATACCCTTCAGGGTCATCCGCCCGCTTACCCGTGCCGATGAAGTGGATCTCCAGCCCATCCACGACGTCCCGGTTCCGGCTCATGGCCGTCATGATCGCCTCCAGCGGGCCGTAGGCCTTGGGCAACATCGCCCCCGCATACATCAGCTGGATTTTGCCCGGCCGCTTGCTGAAAAGGTAGGGACGCAGCCCCAGCTCCGCCACCTTCTCGTGATCTCCTTTCTCTCCACCATACGGCATCGCGCCGACCTGGCAGCCGCTCTTCAAATGCGGATTTCTTTCGAGCACGCCTTTATAGTATCCTTCCGCCACACCGGTGATCAGCGATGCTTTCTTTACGGCAATCGGTTCCAGCATCCCCGACAGCTTCATACTAAACCAGTGACGCGAGAAAACCCGGTCGCTTCCCGGGAACCGGTGGACCCAGGGGTCGATATAGTCGATCCCATACGGCACACCCGTACTGGCATGCAGCCAACGGCCCAGCAGGGCTACATAGAAGGAAGGGATCGGGATATAGAGGAAATCAAACTTTTTGGTGCGGATCAGCTGCTTCGCCTTCCGGTATAGTTGGAAGAATCCCCGGAGTCCGATGTCTCCGACCAGTCTGGGCCTGCCAACCGGGAAAGCGCTGGCCTTCTCAACGACCAACTCCGCCGGCAGCAGCCGGCTCAAAAAGGGATCCGGCTCCTCCTCATAGTATCGTTCGTCCACGGTCAGGATCGTCGGCTCCCAGCCAAAGGCCGGAAGGTGCGTCGCAAACAGCCTTGAACGATGCACCGCGGCCAGGTTGGAAGGCGGGAAATGTGGTGAGATGATTAAGATCTTCGGCATAGTGCTTCTTCGATATACTTCAGCAGCTTTTTAGATTCCGGCTCCCAGCGGAAAGTATCCCGGACGGCTGCATCCGCGGCTTTTTTCCCTTCAAGCAGCCGGTCCTTATGAATAATGTAATACTCCATCGCCGCGGCAAGCGCATCCGGGTTGTCCATGGGGCAAATGCGGGATGCCCGCGGAAATTGAGCGAATATCTCCTTTTGCCCTTCGGTGTCCGTTCCAATGATCACGAGGCGCGACATGAGATACGAAAAAACCTTATTGGTGACACAGATGTTCCGGTTGACCGAAATATCCGACTCCAGCGCCAGTCCGACATCGAACTGGTTAGCGTCGCTGATCAGCCGTTCAGCCAGGATGGGCTCATGCAGGTGTACTTTGGCCCATACCCCGGTCCCCTCATATTTGGCCTTTAGCTGGTCGCGGTATTCGTCGCTATAAAGGCTTCCCCGGAGATGGATCTCAAAAGGCTGGCCGGTTCGCGATGAGGGCGGACCAATCCGCGATGCCGCGTCCAGCAGCAGCTCGATCCCCCGATTGGGACCAATGACCTGGGAATACCAATAGAACCGGACCGGACCGGCGGGATCCGCGACGCGCAATTCTTCAAAGGGAAACACATTCAGGATCGTCCCCGGCTGCGATACGCCGTATTTCTTCCGGTAAGCGTCCCCGATCCCCCTTGATGCAGCGGTTATATAGACCGCCCGGGGAAGATACTTTCGTTCCAGGTATTCGACCAGCTTGTCCTGGATGGACACGGTCGCCGATTCATTCATTCCGGTATGGAAGTCTTCCGCATCGAACGCGAACCGGACTTTATTTCGCCCTGCCGCATGCGATGCAATCCCCAGCGCCTCCGCATGATGCGCGATATAAAGGTCCGCCTTCTCGCCGGAGGCCAGCGCCGACAGCGGATCAAACGCTTTTTCGGCCGCCCGTTCCGCAACTCCGCCGCCAAACCCCAGAGCCGAGCCGAAAAGGAAGAGCCGTTGCTTCAGGGACAGGTATAACCAGGTCCTCCGCTCCGCTTTACGCTCCTTTCGGAAATTCACCGTTCGCAGGACCCATTTCCGCCGCCGCATCAGCTCTTCATCGAACGCCGCCTGTCTGTCCGAATTGTTTATGGTAACCACGACGACGGCATGACCCGCCGCCGAAAGCGTATCCGCCTCCTTCAATACACGGGGATTATAACTGATATGCCGGGTCGTCACAATACAGATCTTCGCCATGCGATAAATTCTTGCACCCGCTCCACCTGGCGGGCATAGGTATTGTCGAGCGCGAACCGGATGCGCCCGATCTGCCTCTCCGGCGAGTTGTAGACGGCCAGCTCCCTCACGACAGTGTCGAAAAGCTCCGGCAGCCGCCGCTCCTCCCCCGGTTCGCTCATCTCGAGAAGGTCGGTTCCCGCATAGCTGGATACATGCGTGGCGATGATCGCCTTGCCGGTGCTGATATATTCCAGTAGTTTGTGGGCATTGGACGCACCATTCATTTCGGTTCGTGACGAATACATAAACAGAAAGGCATCCATCTCAAACAGTCGCGCGGCGAGCTCCTGCTGGCCGACGACGCCATGCAGGAAGACATTCCCCTGTCCTTTCAGAAATTCGACGAATTCGAGCAGCTCCCGCGGAGATTCATCCACGGAATTGACATTATTGTCCGTCATGCTGTGCGGTCCCCAGAAGTGGAACTCGATCTCCGCATGTTTTGAGATGATCTCCCGCGCAATTTCGGTATTCATGCCGGCGCGCAAGAGGTTGCCGGTATAACCGACCCGGATCGGGCCCGTCCCCGGATCGCCCGTCCCTACGGCCGCCCGCCCCGGATCGCCCGTCCCTACGGCCTCCACCGGATCGCCCGTCCCCGCCCGCGCAAATTCATTGTCGCCCAGCCGCCGCCTTGCCCGGTCGGCGAAGTAATGCCCGAGACCGTGGTGAATGAATAACTTGGGCGGAGCCGTATCCTTATAGTGATCCAGGATGACCTGCGAGACCGAGATTAGCGCATCCGCAGTCTTCGTCGCCTCCACGATATGAGCTCCCCGGTAAAAATCATATAACATCAGCACGCTCCGGTCCGCGCCGAACGGCCGGAGATCGACAAACTGATTGGGATTGAAGGACCAGACCTCCGCAATTTTTCCGCCCGCGATCTTTCGGATCGCCCGGATATACCTGGCATTCAGCCGACGGTAAAGGAAAAATAACTTGTGCCGGAGGAACAGGCTACCCCGCACCGTTCGGGTGTGGATGATGGTCAGCTTGCCGCCCTCCATCGTCTCGCCCGCCACCGCCAGCGCCCGGCCGGGTAGATCGCGCGGCGGGTTCACGAAGTAGACCTTGCTGCCTTTCTTCACCAGCTCGAGCGCAAAGTGCATTTTGGAAAGGAGCATTTTCCCCCAGGGCTCCGTGGAAAGGATGATGATCGTTCGGTTTGGCTCACTCTCCATGATAACTCATTTTTTTCCGGGGGGAAACGTATGCGATTAATTTTTCACAGACATACGCGATGGAATCGTCTTGTAATTCGGGGAAGATCGGAAGTGAAAGAATGCTTTTCTGATAGCAATGTGCAACGGGAAAGTCGGTGGATTTGAAGTTGAGGTGCTGATAACAGGGAAGGAAAGGCAAAGCGGTTGGATAATGGATGGCAGTCTCGATCCCCGCATTGGTTAGCGCCCGTTGTAAATTCTCCCGGTCCTCATTTCGGATAACATACAGGTGAAACACGTGGCGGGCGCCTGTTCTGGTTGGCGGGATCGCCACACCGGCGTCCCGCAAAAGTTGATCATATTTATGAGAGACGGCGATCCTGGCCTCCGTCCACTCCTCCAGGTGCGGGAGCTTGGCGAGCAGAATAGCCGCCTGCAAGCCGTCCAGCCGGCTGTTCCGGCCTTCCATCAGATGATTGTGCTTCCCTTTCTGACCATGTTGCGAGATCATCCGTGCCTTTTCTGCGATCACGGGATCATTGGTAGCCATGCAGCCCGCATCCCCGTAAGCGCCGAGGTTCTTGCCGGGATAGAAGCTGAAACTGGCCGCATGGCCAAAGGTGCCTACCGTCCGCCCGGCGATCCTGGCGCCGTGCGCCTGCGCACAATCTTCGATCACGAGCAGCTTATGCGCCTCCGCGATCTTCATGATTGCCGGCATATCCGCCGGCTGGCCGTACAGATGAACGGGGATCACGGCTTTTGTCCGCGGCGTGATGGCCTTCTCAAGACCTGCCGGATCCATCGTGAAATAGTCCTTCTCGATGTCGACGAAGACCGGTGTCGCCCCGACCGTGCTTACGGCTTCGGAAGTCGAGATCCAGGAGATCGCGGGGACAATGACCTCATCCCCCTTCCCAACCCCGAACGCCTGTAAAAGGATCTCGATCGAATCGGTGCCATTCGCACAGGCGATCACGTGGTCGATCCCCAGATACGCGGCAAACGCCCCCTCGAACTCCCGGACTGCCTGTCCGCCGATATAGGAGGAGTTCCGGATCGTTGTCTCTATGGCCTGGTCTATGTCTTGTTTAATGCTCAGGTATTGCGCGTACAGATCTGCAAAAGGGACTTTCATACTTAATTTTGGTTGTATACTTTTAGGATCGCCTGTTTGGAACAATGCCACGAATCGTAGAACTCATCCAGCGGGATACCGAGCCGGACCGCGTCGAAACCTCCCCGGATCGGGATCGCCTTTTCCCGTGCGAATTGCCGGTAAAGCGAATCATAGCTGGAAAAGACGTTCTCAAAACGTTTATTCATCGTGACATAGTATTCATGATGGTACGGGATCATGACCAGCATGACCTTCACGCCCCGGCTGATCAGGTAATCCACCAGCGTCGACAGTAACCGTACTTTTTCGGGGTCCAGGTTGACGATTTCCCGGCCGCCGACGACCCGCGCATCGCCCGCCACTTTGAGCGTATCCGGATTGCTATAGGCGGCGGAATAGCAGACCGTGCCGTCCGAAAACCGCCCGCTCGTCGCCGGCCGGTCCGTTCCGACATCCCGGAACCGTTTGGATTTGTGCTGACTGAGAAAGGCCAGCGATTTCTCGAAATATTCAAACGAGAACAGCGTGCCGGTCTTTTCCAGCAGCAGGGACCGCTGCCCGCCATCCGCCGGTAGATGCCATTTGCCCATCAGGTATCGATGAGCGGAGGCGAGCGATTGCCATTCCGTGGTACCCCCCTGACAGATCAGATGCGGGTCCGCATTGATCACGATCTCTTCCGGCAGCTTGTGCAGACTGTCCAGCAGCCCCACGATGGCAACAAGGTCGTCGGTATTTGCGTGAGAGACCCCGCAATTCAGCACGCGCCTGCCCGGAAAAAAATCCGAGCCCAGCTCCATGACCCGGCTGGAGCCCAGTACGACCACGTCGGGCCGGTAGGGCAGCTTCGTGATCATCTGCTCCTGCAATGCCCGCTCGTCATAGTTGGAGACGTTGTCCACATTATGTCCTTTTACAAGGACGTCCGAGATGCCGGCGACATACGCCTTGCCCGAAAAGATATTCGCCGGATCGATAAAATAGTTGACCCCGATTACCAGTAACCCCAGCGGGACGACGATCAAGGTCAGATGGTAAAACAGCTTTTTCATCAGAATTGGAAATAGATGAATTCAGACCCGTTGAAGATACCCAGACTGATGAAGGCCAGCGGAATGCCATAATAGAACGCCCATCGGAACGGCCTGGGTCTCGATTCCAGCCATTTGTCGATCGGCTGGTCTTTTTGCAGGCTCTGGATCAGCATCAGGAAGCCCAGGACGATAAGAGATATCAGCAGATCGTTCAGTGACTGGTTCAGATAGACGAGCCGTAACCTCGCGAAATGCAGATTGGCGACAATATCCCGAAGCTGCGATGGGAGACCCACAAAAAGATTCCGGATGACATATCGCGCCTGGGACAAATTCTGCGCCCGGAAAAAGATCCAGGCAAACGTTACAGCGCCGAAAACGGCCGCCCGCCGCATCAGGATGATCGGCCAGCGCGGCTGACGTTCTTCGCGTGCCGGCCGACCGCCGCCCGCCTGCTGCTCATCGCCCTCCCCGCGACGCCGCCGCATGATCCGTTCCGCGATCAGGTAAAAACCATGGAGCGCGCCCCACACCACAAACGTCCAGTTCGCCCCATGCCAGGCCCCGCTCAGCATGAACACGATCAGGATGTTCAACGCCCAGCGGTGCGGGGGTACCCGGTTACCTCCCAGGGGAATATAAACGTAGTCCCGGAACCAGGTGGACAGCGAGATATGCCAGCGCGTCCAGAATTCGGCGATCCCCGTAGCCCGGTAGGGCTTATTGAAATTGGTCATCAGCTTATACCCCATACACCGGGCCGACCCGATGGCGATATCCGAATACCCGGAGAAATCGCAATAGATCTGGAACGCAAAGAAGATGGTGGCGATGATCAGCGGCAGCCCGGTATAGCCATACGGATTCCCATAGACCTGGTTGACGAACAGCGCCAGCCTGTCTGCTATAACGCATTTCTTAAAAAGCCCCCACGCGATCTGGATCAGCCCGCTCCGCATATTCTCATAGTCAAAATGCTTGACCTCATGGAATTGATGGAGGATGTTCTGTGGCCTTTCGATGGGGCCAGCCACCAGCTGCGGATAGAACATCACATACAACGCATAAATACCGAAATGCCGCTCCGGCTGCTGATGTCCCCGGTAAATCTCGATCGTATAGCTCATGGCCTGGAAGGTATGAAAGGACAATCCGATCGGCAACAGGATGTTCAGCAGCGGGATATGCCCGGTCCGATGCACCGAATCCAGGACCGCATTGAGATTGATCGCAACGAAATTGTAGTATTTGAAAACGGCCAGCACGCCTACGTTAGCGGCGATGCTCAGCATCAGCAGGGATCTTTTCCTTCGCTTATCGGGTGCGCGCGCGATCCAGATCCCCGCAAAATAGTCGATCACAATCGTGAAGATGAGGATCAGGATATAGATCGGCTTGAAGAACATATAAAAAAAACAGCTCGCCGCGAGCAGCAGCAGCCACCGGAACCGGTGCGGCAGTACGAAGAACAGGATCGTAACTACCGGAAAGAAAATGGCGAACTCCAGGGAGTTGAACAGCATAGGTGGCCTTTATACAGGATGTCGAATTTTATACCTCACGTAAAAAACGGGCCGGGTTCCCCGCATATATCCCGGGTTTCGAAATATTCCTGGTCACCACCGCGCCGGCGCCGATCACCACGTGATCGCAGATCGTAACCGGCAGGATTGTCGCATTCGAACCGATCGAAACCCGATTTCCGATAACCGTCCTCTTCCACAATGACTGATCGCCGCCGGCGGGGCCGCCGGTCTGAAAGAGATCGTTTATAAACATCACCCCATGTCCGACAAAACAATCATCCCCCACACTCACCCCCTCACAAATGAAGGTATGGGACTGTATTTTACACCGGCTCCCAATCCGGACATCTTTCTGGATCTCGACAAACGGGCCAATGAAGGAGTTGTCGCCGATAGAACATCCGTAAAGATTGACCGGCTGCACGACCTTCACCCCCTCGCCGAAAACGACGTCCTCCCGGATATGCGACTCGAAAATGATCGGTTTTCCCATTAACTCATCTTTTGTGCCGAATAGATCTTGTCGATGATCTCGACCGTCTTCAACCCTTCAAAACCATTCGTGGCAATCACCCCGCCGCCGGTCAGCACCTCAATCACGTTGTGATACACCTTATCGTGGTTGCTCATCGAGCCAAAATACTGGCCGTAGTTGTTCGGCGGGTTGCCCGGCGGAAGGTCCTTGATCTCATATCCTTCGATCTTCTGATATTCCAGTTCATTGAGATACTGACCGCCGATCTTGACCGTCCCTTTTTGCCCAAAAATGGTCAGTGACCCCTCCATGTTCCCCCCAAAGCTGTTGACCGTATAATTGATCGTTCCGATCGCGCCGTTATAAAACCGCAGACTGATACAGCCGGTATCCTCGAATTCGATGATGCCTTGATGATGGTAGTTCCCCGTGAAGGCATTCACCTCCTTAACATCCCCTACGATCCAGTACAACAGGTCGATAAAATGACTGAACTGGGTGAACAACGTTCCGCCGTCAAGTTCCCGGGTCCCCTTCCAGGAGTTCCGGTAATACGCGTCATTCCGGTTCCAGAAGCAGTTCAGCTGAACGCTGTAGAGCTGCCCCAGCCGGTCCTCTTCAATGACCCGTTTGACGGCTGCGACGGGCGGGTTGAACCGGTTCTGCTTGACGATAAACAGGCGCCGGTTGGACTTCTCGGCCGTATTGATCATGTCCCCGCAGTCCTGTACGCTCAGCGCCATCGGCTTTTCGCAAAGCACATGGTGGCCGGCCTTCAGCGCCTGGATCGAATGACGGGCATGGAGACCGTTGGGTGAGCAGACCGCAACCACATCCAGCTCGGGATGGGCGGCCAGCATATCTTCAACCCGCTTGTAGGATTTGGCCCCGTACTGATTACCGAGGTCGTAAGCTTTTTTTTCTTCGATATCACATACCGCGATCAGTTGTCCTGCCTTATGAATGTGTTCTGCATGACGTTGAGCGATACGGCCACATCCTATGATTGCAAACTTTAATGGGTTCATATCTTAATTTTTTGGGCCGGGAAATTCACCAGTACCCCCATCCCTTTTCGCTGGTACACGAACAGGCTGCCCGCGGCCACAGCCGATGCTCCCCCTTCCCGGACGGCTTTTTCAAGATCCGCCACGTTGCCGGCCCCGCCGCAGGCGATGACCGGTATCCCGACCGCTGCGCTAACCGCCCGGATCAAGGGGATATCGTATCCTTCCCAGGTTCCGTCCCGGTCGACCGAATTCAAAAAGATCTCCCCCGCTCCTTCCGCTTCAAGCGTCTTCGCCCATTCCACGGGATCCAGATCGGTCTTCCGCGTCCCGGATACCGAATAGACCCGCTGCTTGCCAAAGAGGCTCTTTTTCACATCCATGCTCCCAACAACGGACTGAGCGCCGTAAATATTTCCTATTTCCTCCAGGATGGACAGATTATTGAACAACACGGAATTCAGCACCACCTTTTCAAATCCCCCGTCGAAAACCCGCTTTGCCTGGTCAAGCCGGGTAATCCCGCCGCCATACGCCATGGGCATAAAGGCCTCACCCGCTATTTCGGCAATTTTGGAAAAATCCGGGTCCCGCTTCTCCAGCGACGCGCGGTAGTCGAGCAGGACCAACTCATCCGCCTCTTTCTCATTAAAGATCTTGACCGTATTGATCGGATCTCCCACATAGTTGTCCTTCCCGAAGCGGATGGTCTTGTATAATCCGCCATTTTTCAGCAGCAGCACGGGTATGATCCGAACCTGGCTCATAAGCTGGCGAAATTTTCAAGTACTTTCATCCCGAACTTATGACTCTTCTCCGGGTGAAATTGTGTTCCGAATATATTGCCTTTACGGAATGCGCAGGCGAATTCATATCCGTACCGCGCGGTCGCAGTCACCTCGGAAGGCCGCCGGAAGTCGAAATGATAGGAATGGACAAAGTAAAACCGGGGATCTTCGGGAAGACCGGCCCACAGGGGGTTGAGCGGGGGGGCCGGCAGGTTATCGCCGACGATCTTTATTTCCCGCCACCCCATATGCGGCACTTTCAATCCATTCAGGCCGGCGTCGCGGAAGCGGATCGTTTCGGCATCCACCCAGCCCAGCCCATCCGTATCCCCCTCCTCACTATGCCCGGTCATCAGCTGGGCGCCAAGACAGATCCCGAGGATCGGCCTTTTCTCCTCCAGTACAAGCCGGTCGAGCAGCCGCTTCAGTCCGCTCGAATGCAGGTTCTCCATCCCTTTCCTGAAGTGACCGACACCCGGGAGGATGAGCCTGCCTGCACTTTCGATGACCGACGGATCGGCCGTGATCTCCGCTTCCACCCCGATCCGCCTGCACATGTTCCGGATAGAGGTAAGGTTACCCAGGCCGTAATTGATGATCGCGAGCATTATTTGACAGGGAAAATTGTCCGGTAGATGGATTTGATCGGCTTGAGCACCGGATACCGCTCATCGATCGGCCTCTCGTAATCGAAGTCATAATGGCTCCGGGGCGGCGTCTTCATGATCCCGTCGAACTCGGCAGCCGTCAACCCCAGCTTCTTCAGCACGAATTCATAGTCGATCTTGAATTGCTTCGGATCGTAGATGGGTCTGGCCAGCTCCTCCAATGCTTCGGCCTTGCTCATCTGACCCCCGAAGACCAGGTCAGACAAATGCGCTTTGCGTTTGTCGATCCCAAATTTCTCCGGAAGGATATAGCCCTGATAGAACCGGGTCCAGATACTTTCATAGTGCTTGCCGCCATAGTCGCGCCAGCCCAGCTCCTTCTGGATCAGCTGCTTGACCTGCTGTTTGTCGTAATCGACATAGTTGATCGGTGAAACGGACCGGACCCCCAGCACTTCCTGGTAATACCGTTTGACCTTCGCGTTTGAAAAAGGGAAGGTTTTCAGCGGCAACGTGCCATACGCTTTGTGGATCGACTTGATGTTGATATGGTCACTTTTGGGGTGGATCCAGCTTTTCGGCAGCGTATTTTCGGTCTGGACATTTGTCCCGTTCAGGAAATACCTGATCTTCTTTTCACCTGCCAGCCGGTACAACGTCGCAAAAATGGCATGATCGGTTATCGCCTCGATATCCACCACTGAGGCCTTGAGATAAGCCAGCTGCAGGTCCCGGAACTCATTCCAGTCGATCACATAGGTGAACAGGTCGAAACCCAGCCGGCTGATGATATTCTCGATATTCATAACGGCCAGCTCCGAATTCCAGCCGTTATCGAAATGGACAGCCAGCGGCCGCAGACCCAGCCGTCTGGCCAGGAAGGCGACATACGTGCTGTCGACCCCGCCGCTAAGCCCCATGATACAATCATAAGGCGATCCTTTCCCCGCGGCTTTTATCTCCGCCGCAAGGGCCTCCAGCTCCTTCCATCCTTCTTCACCAGTGTGCAGGCCGGCAGCCGCTTTCTTATACTCATAATAATAATTGCAGATACCTTTCTCATCGAACCGGATGTCCGGATCGGCGATATTGTCCATGACCGAGATCGCACATTGGCGATAAGGGCCGGGGTTCAAAGCGGAGCTGTCATTCACGCTATACATAAAGCTTTTTCTTCCTGAATTGTTCGAATTTTCCGTGAGGAATATACCCATTATATTCATGCTCATTCCTATAACGGATAAACTTCTCTTTTATGGATTCGTTCATGCTGTAGTCCGCGGCAAGGACAGCGGGGTTTCCGGAAATAACACAATAACCCTGTGGAAAGCTCTTCGTCACTACGGACCCTGCCGCAACGGTGGTGAAGTCGCCCAGGACGACGCCCGGATGAATGATGGAACCCATCCCGATCCGGCAGTATTTGCCGATCCTCACTTCGTTCTTGATATGCTGCCGGATATCCAGCATAAAGTGATTGCTGCTGATGATGCCTACATTCGGGGCAATCTGCGCATAATCGTCAATATAGACTTTACCCACAGCCTGAATATAACAGCCGGGAGAGATCCCCGGCGCGGCATCGATGCCGACATAAATGTTGCGTGGGAACCGGACGGTGGACGTAAAATGTACCGGCCAATAGCAGTGTCGGTTAAATCCGAGCACTTTTTGATAGAACCAGAGATGGAAGGAAACGGCGCTTTCGTTCCCCCGCGTAAAATAGATCGGCCGTAGAAAAGGCAACGCCCTCGCAAACCACCAGAATACCGGGCCTTTGAAGATGTACCGGTAGATCCGCCCGAAGAATCGTTTAATTGAAACGAGTACGTTCATGACGATCACATTTGCCCACGTTGAACAATGATATCGCAAAGCTCGCCGACATTCTGCGCATTCATGATCTCGTCCAGTTTGAATTTGAGCTTGAACTGCTGCTCCAGCGCATCAATCAGGAATAAATTTGTCATCGAATCCCAATTGGCGACATCTTTTGCAGAGGTTGCTGCCGTGATCGTCAATTGCGGGTCCGAAAAAACCTGTTTGCAAATCTCATTTACTTTAGTTAGCACCAAATCTTTTTCCATATTGAATCATTCGGTTTAGGCCATGCAATAATACAACAACAATTCTCCTTTCGGCTGATAGCCCAGTCCTTCATACAATCTCACCCCCGGTTTCGTCGAATGGAGCACCAGGTCGGAGTATCCGGCTGCCGCTGCGACCGATCCGGTAAACCGCATAAGCTCACTGGCCAGCCCCTTCCCCTGGAACGAAGGCAGGGTAGCGACCATATAGACGCCGGCCAGCCTTCCGGTATAAAGCAACGCCGTGCTGACGGGCTGACCGCCCGAATATCCTGTCAGGAGGGTGAAAAGCCCCTTTTCACATCCATACCTGAACAGATCTGCCGCCAACTTCTCTTTTTTGAACAAAACATTCTCCGCCACATTCGACCAGTTCTTCCATTCTTCCGGATTGCGGGCGTCCACTGTTCTGCATTCCAGCTTCCCGCTCCCGTGCCTCTCCTCTCCATCAAGCGCCGTCATCATATTGATCCATTGCGCGGCTGGCAGGAACCGAAAAGTATTCATCTCCTTCACGACGTCCTCCGTTACCATCCTTCCCTCCAAAAGGACGAGTCGGGGACAATTCCCGGCCTTCACCGCTTCGACCAGCGCCGCGATATCCACCGGTCCGCCCACCAATCCCTTTCCGCTCCCCGTTCCGCCCGCCGACCCCTCTCCACTCCCCGTTCCGCCGGGGTAGACCATATTCGGCCAGGCGGAGGCGACATGCCGGATATACCGGCAACCACCTGCGGTTCCCGAATCAACCAGACCGGACACCGCCAGATCCCCGTACAGGCTGTATAGATTGTCCTGAATATCCTGACAGCTGATCATGGCAGGCTACTGGAATAATTTGACAAGACTGACCCGATCGATCTTGCCGCTGTTGTTATAGGGCAAACTGTCGATGACCTGTATCGACGATGGGATCATATAATAAGGCAGCTTCGACTCGAGGGAGGTCCTGACCCCTTCCACTTCACCCGAATACCGCTCGAGGAAAAGTCCCAGCTGCGGAACGCCAAGCGCATTCTGATAGACGACCGCGGCCGTATTCAAGGCGAACAGCTCGCGGGCGACGACTTCGATCTCGCTTAACTCGATCCGGAACCCCTGGATCTTCACCTGGTGATCCGCGCGCCCGCAGTAGTAAAGATCGCCGCCTTCATCCAGGTAACAGACATCTCCGGTCTTATAATACCGCCGGCCATCTCTGGTTATAAAGGCGTTCCGGTTCCGTTCTTCGTTGTTGATATATCCCGGGGTCACCTGGCCGCTGCTGATAAAAAATTCGCCCTTCTGACCCTGCGCAACTTCCGCGCCATCCTCATCAAGGATGAGGACGGCGACATTCCTGAATGGCTTGCCGATGATCAGCATATCGTTGTACGCCTTGATCCGCTGAGGATCGAAGAAGTAGCCCGTGCACCAGATCGTTGCCTCCGTCGGTCCGTATAGGTTGACGATCTGCCCCTCAGGCATACACTCCTGCCACTCTTTCACCACCTTGGCATTGGACGCTTCGGCAGTCAGAATACAGTATTTCAGCCGCGGCAGGCGGATCTCCCCGAAATAGGGTTTGAGATAGTTGATAATAGAGGGAACGATGGAAGCGAAGCTGATCTCATATTTAAGAAGCAGCTTGTATACATTCATGTATTTGATCCCTTCCGCCGGTACCGTATAAACACACGCACCCATCAGCAAAGGCACCAGGTAGGAAGCGATCGATACATCGAACGTCAGGTCGAACATTTGCAAAAACCGGTCGGACGAGTCGCAGCGGAAGCCGAGCGCGTTGTAGGAGTCCAGGAACACCTGGATATTCTCGTAGGTGATCGGCACTCCCTTTGGAACGCCGGTGCTTCCGGAGGTGAAAAGAATATACAGAAGGTCGTTCCCGCTCCACTCTTTTTCCAGCGTTGCTTCCACGGGATCATCGTTGATCGTGCTGGCGGCGGGTGTCGACCGAAGATCGGGTGTCAGCACCAGATCAATGTCCGCTTCCCGGATGATCGTCCTATTGCGATCTTCCGGATTCTTCGGATGCAGCGGCACGTATGCCATTCCCATAAACCAGGCAGCGATAATAGACGCATAGGTTTCGATCGAATCGGTCGTTACAATACCCACTCTGCCGCTTTTGCTTCCGCCACGTCGGCGGATACCAGCCTGGATCCGGCCGACAGCTTCGCTTAACTCCCGATAGGTGTAGTACACATCGCCGATACAAAAGGCATTACGGTCAGCGTTTATCTCAAGAGAGGTCTTTAGATCCTTGATCATGTTTCAATAACGATGTTGGCCGCGGTTAGTGTATATTTTTGCGGGACTTCATGAACGGTAATTTGGCTGCCACGATTGCCAGGCCGTAACCGGCAAAGCGGCCGAACCCGATCCCGGCCGCACGATACATCTGTCTCGCTTTTCCCGGCGAATGGAGAAAAAAAGAGATCAGGATCTCCCGCACCATATCCCGCTGGGTCTCGCTGATCACCTGAGCCCGCTGCCCGGCGCTTAACGGACAATCTTTGGACATATATTGTAATGTGACCAGGAAATACCGGAAACGCAGGAAGGGGTCGCTCCGCCGGTGGAAATCGATTTGCTCATCGTGCACCCTGTACCACACCACGCCATCCGGCATCAGCAGGACCCGGTGCTGCAACGAAAGTTGAAGCCACATTTCATAATCACCCTCCCCATGAGGATTGGTGAAACCACCAACCGCATCATACGCCGACCGCTTTATAATGGAAGACAACGGAGCTTTATGGAACAACTGTACCTTCTCGATAAAATGTCGTTCGTAGGCTTGTTCCGGCGCCAACAGAAAAGGATAGACCCTTCGGTCATCTTGGATCAGGGAACACAACCCGTATCCGGCATCCGGGAACCGCTCCATCATGCTGACCAGTACGTCCAGGCCCGTCGGGTATAAGAGGTCATCCGAATCCAGGTATTTCAGGTATTTCCCCGTACTCAGGCGGGCCGCCAGGTTTCGATTTGCAAACTGACCCAGGTTCCTTTCATTCACATGAAGTTTGATCCGGCCGTCGCGCGCGGCATATCTCTTCGCGATCTCTACTGTCCTGTCCGATGAAGCATCATCTACGATCACCAGCTCGAAGTTGGAGTAGGTGGAAGCCAGCACGCTTTCAATGGCTTCGCCGATATATTTTTCCCGATTGTATGCCGTCATCAGGACGCTGACCAAGGGTTGATCCATCTACGAATATTTTAGGGCCTGGGGTGGTCGTTTACAAATCTGCCGGTATTCCCGATCCAGGGCCGTTTCCCCCTCGTCGACAGCCCGGTTAAATCTTCGAACGGTAGACCTGATCTCCAGCCAATACCGGATATTGAACGACATCCATCTCGCCCTTTCTTTCCAGGTCAGCCCGGATTGCTTCAACAAGATCTTGCCTGCCACCAGAACATTCCGCCACACCGGGGATTGAAGCGCCGGCCTCACGCCGAATATCCTGAATTCCGAATAATACACCGCAAAATACCGCGGCAGGATGAATTCCGGCAGGTGGTGATGATAATGATACGTAATGGCCCCGCTGACATGTCCGAGCGTAAACCGGTTCAGGAGCATCATCCTTGCCCACGAAACGTCTTCCGCGAATTGGATCTCCGGGAAAGGATGTTCCATCAGGACCGAACGCCGGTACGCCGCCGTAACATTGTCCCACCCGGCTATCTCCCGCTGTTCGACCGGGCTTAGCTTTAGGTAGTCCGCCGGGTCGTCATAATGACAATACCAGGTCCGGTGTTCCGAAACGGGCCGGAACCAGAGTACCGGATTTTTATCCCGGTCATGAGGAACTACCTGCTGCCCGCAAACCGCGACAACCTGTTGATCGCCAAATCCCCCAAGGAAAAGGTCCAGCCAGTCATCAGACCCGGGTAAAGCGTCCTGCACCGTCATAATGACGAACTCGCCCTTCGCCTCACGGACGCCCAGGTTCCGGGTCGCCCCATGGTTGAATTCCGAAGGTGGAATTTGGATCAGCCTCACCGGATACCTTCGAATGATCTCGAGTGAATCGTCGGTGCTGCCGGAGTCGATCACGATGATTTCCGACTGCGCGATCAGCGTCTGCCGCATAAGGCCGGCCAGCAGTCGCTCCAGCCAGATATCGCCGTTCTTGACCGGAATGACGATAGAGAACAAGATATTCGTGCTCACAATCTTTGATCGGGCTTCGCCCGGTTTAGGATCCGATGGGTATAGTAGCGTAATAAATGCTGAAAGGACAGCAACTTATCCATAAACGTCATCCGGTCGATTCGATTGTACCTTCTCAACGTTTCCCTTCTTTTCCGGGCAAGCGCCCTCTTCACGACTGCCGGTTGTCTTGTCTTTTTCCGCTGGTTATCCAAAACCTGCAGAAACCCCTCTCCCATTTTCAACATATTCCTGGACATCGATCCCTCGGACAATCGGTAAATGACAAGCTTTTTGCCGAGATAGGCAATTTTCGGCTGCAGCCGGAGGATATTCACCCAACAATCGAAATCCTCATGATTCGGGAGGGAGGTGTCAAACCGGAGGCCGCGATCCCGGAAGAAAGAGGCGTGAAACAACCAACAATGCGGAGGAATGATCAGCTTGGACTCCCATCGGCCGATCATTTCCACGAGCGGATCGGCCGTTTGAAACTCCGCCGGCTTATAGAATGTCTCCTCCACGTATATATTGGCGGCGGACCCCGTTCGATAGTCCGTATAGGATACAACTGCTGCTTCCCGGGAAATTAAATCCAATTGTTCGGTCAGCTTCGCTGGCATCAACACATCATCCGCATCCAGGAACTGGATATATTCGCCCCTTGCCCGTTCCAGGCCCGCATTCCTGGCGGCGGACAGACCGCTGTTCGGCTGATACGCATAGAGGAACCGGTTATCCCCGGCAATCGCTGATTTAACGACCGCCGCTGTGTCATCCGTCGATCCGTCGTCAATGACAATACATTCCCAATCGGTAAACGTCTGGCGACGGACCGATTCGAGGGTTTCGCATATGAATCCGGCGCCGTTATAAACGGGTATAATTACCGAAACGGTCTTCGCCAAGGTGAGATCAGTTTGTGAGATCAGGTTGAAACTCAGTTTTTTTCCATCCAGAAATTGCCGCCTGTATTGAGATAGGTCAGGGGCATGTCCTTGAATGCTTCCTTATGATGAATATGCAGGTAATTCGAAAAGATCCGGATCGAGTATTCCTTGTTATACATCAGGAAAGCCTTCAGGAAATAATCTTCGTTCCAGTTCCATCCGCCGAGCATCCATTCCTTCGGATATTCAAATGGGTAAAACACATCATGAAAATGAACCAGGACTCCCTTGCTGAGTGACGGAAGCACCTCCGAAAAAATGTAATTGACATCGCTGCCGCATTTAGCGACGTGGCTGCTGTCGATGAACAAGATATCGCCCGGCTGAAGCTGACCGAAAAAAGCAGGATCTATCGCCTGCACCGGTTGCTCCCAAACGGCGGACTGCCGCTTATCCTCCGCTGACATCAGGGAATAAAGCCGTTCCGGATAGGGCTCGATAAAATTCAACTGGATGCTGTTTTGAAAAAACAATTCATTCACATCCATCATCAGCGCGGAGGAATACCCTGACCCGATCTCAATGATCCGCTTCGGTTTGAAATGCCGTATCATCGAGTAAAGCACGGTACCGTCCGTATAGGAATAGAAATTATTTTCGAACCAATACCGGAGCTTGCCGTCCTTTTTCCTTTTGAACGGAAGATCGGCATAGTATTGGGTTAATTGAGCGGTAAGGGCCATCTGACCATCGGTATTGAGTTCGATTCCCTTGATCCCGTCGACATCGGCGTTTTTCCAGATCTCCCCCTCCCGCTGGCGGAGATCGTCTACAGAGGCGATCGGCGAATAATAATGGCCGGCGGGGTAGAACGAATTCTTATTGGTGAGGGCCGTTTGTTTATAAAGGCCCCGGACATAGGGGAACCGGTTCAATAGAGATTTGGCTATCGACTTCATACGTCATAAGGTTTTCTTTTCGTATAACGTATGACTGGCCAAAAAAATATATTATTGTACAAAATAACGCTTCATCTTCAAAAATGGCGTCTCGATAAATCGATAAGAAAGGGCCGCCAGGATAAAGGTGAGGACAAAACACAGCCCCGTAAATACCCAGGGCGACAACTGAACCGACGGAAAGGCCCTGGAAGCAATAGCCCTGTAGACAAAAGGTACCGGCATGTGGAACAGATAGATGCCGTAGCTGATCACCCCGATATTCTGAATCTGTTTATTCCGGGCAATATATCCTGCGATACCCTTCCATCCGTAAACACTGACCAGCACGATCGAAAACGTACAGAGACAAAGACTTAATTCGCGATAGAGATACCACCACCTGTAACTGTCGTTGAAAAGGATCAGCACGACCAGCAAATGCAGAAAAGTAACCCCGAAGATCCAGCGACGGTTCTCTTTCAGCCAGTTGATCGCCGCGTCCTGCCGGACGTACAGACAGGCCAGGATGGCGCCGACGCCGAGCGTATGGAACGGAAAGACCCCGGTCTTCGTAGCCTGAGGGTTGAGGTAGATGGAAATAAACGGGATACAAATTATCGCCGCGATAATGGGGATCCTAAACTTCGACGGCGAGAACAGCAGTAGCCAAGGCCAGAACAAATAAAACTGCTCCTCCACCCCCAGCGACCACAGGTGCTCGAAACAGCCGAGATAGTGGGCGCCCTTCTTCGCGATCAGCAAATTCGGCGTATAGGTAAAGAAATAGATGGTATAGTCGGGTTTCCACAGGTAGAGGTGGAGGAACTTATAGGCAAAGAGAAAAAAAAGCAGAAATAAATAATAGACCGGGAACAACCGAAGTACGCGCCGGACGACAAAGTTCTTGATGATGAGGAGCCGTTTTGTCGACTTCTGAAGATTGCGCAGCAGGATAGTCGTGATCAGGAACCCCGAAAGCGTGAAAAAGATCGGGACGCCATACCACATATACGGAATGTCCACCGGGGAAAAATGCGCCAGAAGGGTCATGACGACCGCCAGGGCCCTCAATGAATTTAATTCCGGCAGATACTGGAGCGAGCCGTCTGATGCTGATTGGTCTTTCAAGGATATTGTGTTGAAGGGGTTATGTTCTTTTTCGGATAACTCGGGCCGGGTTGCCGACAGCAATGGAATAGGGTTCGAGATCACCGGTCACAACGCTTCCCGCACCGACCACACAGCCGTCGCCGACAGTGACGCCGGCCAGGATGACGACACTGGCTCCGAGCCACACATCATTACCGATCTTTATCGGTTTGCGAACATCGTGGCGTTCATTGATCCGGACGGAACGGGGCGGGATATCGTGGTTGGCGGAAATGATCTTCGTTTCCATGGCGATCAGGCAATCCCTCCCGATGGTCACGTTGCCATGACCATAAATGGTCACCCCCGGCCCAAAAATACTATTCTCCCCCACTTCCACCCGCCCTCCATAGCAATGAATGATCAAGCCCTTGCCTAGCATCACGCCTGCATGCAGGATGATCTCGCCCCCGTGATGAAAATCCCAGAAGGGTGAACTGGTATATAGCTCCACCTTCCGGTCAATCCGAACCGTGTGGTGCATGGCGATGCCTTTTTTCTTATGGCGCCACCGGTAATAGCTGTATCGGAGGGCATTCTTTTTTCTGACCCATATCCGGCTGATCCGGTTGAGGGCGCGTCGGGGTATTGAGGGCATGGTTAGGAGTTATTGACGCTTATCCATTCTTCGGGGTAATAATATGGCTTATGGAACAGCGACGTATCAATGAAAGGCGTTTGCGCCCTCACGATGATCTTGCCGGGGTTCCGGTTCAGCCACGCGCCCCACCAGGAGAAGGAACTGTTTGCGATGATCTGGTGTCCGCATTTCGACAGGAGATAGAGCTGTAAATAATCCTTATCCCAGGGGGGATCTTCGCAGAATACCGTCCTGTCCCCGGGGAAAGCCTGCTTGCACCAGGCAATGTCATCGGAGAAGAATACAAACAGCGGATCGTTCAACCGTTCCCGCATCAGGCCCATCGCCCGCTCATAGTATCGCGGGCCCAGGCAGCCGATCCCCGTCTCCGTGAGGTAGTCTGTCCTCCGCACATGCACGGCGACGGTCTCTGCTCCCCGCATCCAGTCAGGCAGCTCCGGCACACCCGGTGGCTGAAGCTCGTCCAGCAACAGGGAACGGATATCCTTGAAATAATATTCCGACTGCCAATACCCATTCAGGGAGAGGAAGAGGCTGTCATTGCGGGAAAGTTCCTGCAATTTCAAGGCATCATCCGTAATGGTCTTATAAAAGGGAAACCCGGATATCAACCGGTTGTATCGCGTGTCCTTCCGGAGGATCTTTTCAACAAGCCGGTTGGTGATGACCTTTCCTTCCGTCCGGAAGTGCCGTAGCCCGAATTCTCTGCCGAGCGGATTATTGTGGTAGCTGTCGACATTCAGCAGGAAGTGTTTGATCCCCTTCCTGAGGGCGAGGCTGCGACCGGTCGCATATTGAAAAAGCTGGTTACCCAGGCCATCCGTAATTTTAACTTCGAGAAATAAGGTCATCCTTTTTTAATTTCCTCAGCTCGCGGATCAGTTGATAGTCCCGGTCATATTTTACGGCCTTCAGCGATGTCAGCACATACACCAGCTGTTCATCAATCTCGTTCAGCTTCCTGATCCCAAGGACATGCAGCCCGTACTTTAGCGTTATTTTAAGTCGTTCAGGGCGGGGTGACCCAACCCGATAGCTTTCAGGTAAAAGTAATACTTATCCAGGACCGTACCCGATTCCAGGAAACCAGCCCACAGTTTCTCCCGGTAGGAGAGGGTCAACCGGTTGGATGTAATAAAATGCGAAAACTTCAATTTACCCGTATAGTATAACCTGTACCCGACGATCACAAATCGCAGACACATTTCGGAGTCCCCGCCCGCCGACAGCTCCTGGCCTTTACGGTCCGTCAGCAGCGAAGGAAATGCGGAGTTGATCACGGACCGATAAGCGAATTTTCGAAAGATAATGCCGGCCCCCCACAAATACCCTCTCGCGGTAATATCGCCTTCTTCGCCCTGCGGACCCACCGCATAACCCATCTGATATTCTTCAAACCAATCCGGTGCCAGAACGCCGGGATCGAAGACGGCCTCCGAGCGGCCGCCGATGGCCGCATAGGCGGGACTGCGCTCGAGGAAATCGTACCCCGCCTGTATATAACCGGCATCCAGCCAGTTGTCGTCGTCGCACAATACCACATAAGAATAAGCGGCTTCTTCGACGCCTTTCTCGCGCGCATGGCTGAGCCCGGCCTTTGTCTCGTCCACTACTTTATATCGCGCCTGCTTCCAGTCATAACGGGCCAGTTCGCGGGTCGCGGCATCCTTCGTATTATCCGTTGAGCCATTATTAACAATAATGATTTCCCAGGGAATGTCCGCGGAGAGCTCCTGGAGCGCGAGATGCCGGATGGTTTCCGGGAGACGCGCGGCGCTGTTATAACAGCAGATCACAACCGAAACACCTTTCATCTGAAGAGATTTCTAACCGTTTTTAATAGTCCCCTGACATAAAAAATGGGCCGTTTATCTCCCCAGACAATGTCTTTTAGCTCCGCCTGCAATTGCCGCGCCTTATCCGCTTCCTCAAAGTATAATTTGCGGTAGAATTCAACGAGACCGGGATGAGCCTGGGTATCCGCATCGTCGGGCATTCTCCGGGCTTGCATCGCCGCCGGGAGCGGTACCGATTCGTGAACCACCAGGAACATGTTCTGTTTGTACCACCACTGGACTTCGGCTGTGTTCCAAAACAGGGGACGGAAAATATCGTAGAAAGAATAACCGTGCGGTTTGAATTTCCGCTGCCAGTAGTCAAAATTCTGTTCATTAATATGGTTCTGACCACCCTGGTTCCTGATCGCTGCGGAAAAGAGGATCGTCCGGCCATGATTGACCAGCGACTGAACGAACGCGTCGGAAGAAGATTCGGACACGTGTTCCGCTACTTCAAGGCAGACCACAAGGTCGAACCTCCGGCCCAGATTGAACTCCTTTTCCAGGTCATAGGACGCGAAATGTGCTGCCCCGATCAGCAACCGGTCTCTCGCCCAGGCCCCGTCGACGCCGAAGTAGTCCGAAATACCTTCGCGTGCAAAAACATGCAGGAACGTGCCGGTCCCGCAGCCGATGTCGATCACGCTTTTCGGGTTCAACAACCGGATGACTTCGGGAACAATGATCTGCGGCGACGTCAGGTTGTGAGTGACCTCTTCATGAATATATTTGACGCCCACCTTCCTATGATTTGCTTTCCGTTTTGACGATATAGGCCACGCATTCGCTGCTCATCCAGATCCGGGATGCGGACTGAATGGAAGAGAGATAGTCATGAACTGCTCTGCTGCAGCCCGTCCAGGCATAGTAGTCGTCGATGATAATGATCCCGTTCTCTACAACCTTCGGGAACAATGCGGTCAGGCATTCCATGGTCGATTCGTACCAATCGCCATCCAGTCTAAGTAAGGAAACCTGCCCGATAAAAGGAATATCCTTGAGTGTCTCATTGAACCAGCCTTTGATACATTTATAGCTGACCCCTGTCTGGTTCATCGCCTTTATCGCATAGTCAATTTCCGCCTTGCAATTGTCATTATAGAACTCACCGTCGGGGTTCTTTTGCCATTCTTTCGCCGCTGCCCCGTCAATGTCCTTTGCCGGAGGCAGGCCCTCGAAACTGTCGAACAGGAAATAATTCCGGTCTCCCCCGATCAGTTCCGCGATCCCGGCGGCCATACCGCCCCGCCAAACGCCGCATTCGACAACATCGCCCTGCAGGCCCCTGGCCTTTTCCGCAATCTTCAGGTTGTCCAGGTACAGGTTCCGCGGGATCATGGTAAACTCCCTGAACCGCGAATAGATCGTCTCGAATTGCTCCTGCTGCTTGTCGACGAACCTGGGCCTGAATATCGAACGGGTCTTTTTTGAAAGCATGTGTTTAGGATTTATCTATCGTCGAATTTCTGACCTGTGAAAAAGGCACGACAAAACCGTGATCCGGCGAATGCGGGAAAGTGCGATTCGAAGTCGGGGACTCGATGATCTCAAACTGGATCGCTTTTTCTATAAAATCGGCGGTTTCATTGTTGTGGCTGCCGATCCAGAAGTCCGCATAGTAGATGCCTGGTATCAGGGGAGGCAGATCGACCGAGACTTCGAATGGTTCCCGGAAATTATCGGGTGTAATAAAAGGTGTTATCGAGGGGAGCGCCTGCATAAGGGTTGTATGAATGGTAGAAATGTCAATGGCTAAAAAAGTCGGCTTGAAATCTTCATGCGCATCGAATTTTACGAGGAAGTCCATCTTCATTTTACCGGCATCGCCATAAAGAACGCTTTTTATTTCTGAAAATTTGATCGAGCCAACATTTTCCCTGTTGGTCCGTCTCCACTCACCGCCCGTATTGTATTTGGTAAAGCTCTCCGCATAAACCGTCAGCGCTTCCTTTGTCGGTCCTTTATAGATAATGCCGCCCTGGTTCATGACGAGACAGTGATCGCACAGATTACTAATCGCCTGCATATTATGGCTGACGAAAAGGACGGTCCTGCCCTCACCCACGCTGACGTCCTTCATTTTGCCCAGGCACTTCTTCTGGAATTCGGCGTCCCCGACGGCAAGCACTTCATCGACGATCAAAATCTCGCTCTCCAGGTGCGCCGCGACGGCGAAGGCCAGCCGGACATACATACCGCTGCTGTAACGTTTGACCGGCGTATCGATATATTTATCGACGCCGGAGAAATTGACGATCTCGTCGAATTTGCGGTCGATCTCTTTCTTGCGCATGCCCAGAATGGCGCCGTTGAGGTAGATATTTTCGCGCCCGGTCAACTCCGGATGGAAACCCGTCCCCACCTCCAGCAGGCTGGCGATCCGGCCTTTTGCCTTTACGACGCCCGTCGTCGGAGAAGTCACTCTGCTCAGGATCTTTAGCAAGGTACTTTTGCCCGCACCGTTGCGGCCGATGATCCCCACCGCGTCACCCTGGCGGATCTCGAAATCGAGATTCCTCAGACTCCAGACCACGTTGCTGCCGCCGGCAACCGTTCGGTCGTTCACTTCGCCTATTTTCAGAAATGGATCTTCCTTGCCCCTCACCCTGGCGAACCATCTCTCGAGGTCGCGGGAAATGGTGCCGGTCCCGATCTCGCCGAGCTGATATGCCTTTGACAGATTTTCCGCCTTTATCGCTATGCCCATATAGTGCTAGATCGTATCGACAAAATTTTTCTCGACCCGGTTAAAAACAAGAATACTCGCAAACAGGATACCGAATGTTACAGCCACTGCGTATCCAAATAGGCCCCAGGTGAACGTACCGCTTCCGAGCATACCGAGCCGGAAGGTCTCGATGATCGGGGTCATCGGATTGTATTCAACGATCCAGCTGTACTTCGGAAATTTGGTCAGGATCATCGACAAGGGATAGACGACCGTTGTCCCATACATCAGAAGCTGTACGCTGAAGACGACCAGCAGCGCAAGGTCCCGGTATTTGGTCGTCAGGGCCGTGACGATCATCCCCAGCCCCAGCCCCAGGAGCCCCATCAGGATCACGATGAACGGGAATAACAGGAGGTAGGAGGTAAAATGAAAGCTGTGCAATCCCTTTCCCCAATAGAACCAGGCCATCGTGAGCAGGAACAGAATCATTTGCACACCGAACCGTACGAGATTCGACACCACCACGCTCAGCGGCATGATCAGGCGGGGGAAATATACTTTACCAAAGATGGTCGCATTGTCGCGGAAGACCGTGGATGTCTTGGTGATACAGTCCGCAAAATAGTTCCAGCAGGTAATGCCTGCCATATAGAACACCGGCCCCGGGACATCGCCCGTTTTTATCCCCGCCAGGTTCCCAAAAATGAACGTATACATGATCGTCGTGAACAGCGGCTGGATAAAGAACCAGATCGGTCCAAGGATGGTCTGCTTATAGAAAGAAACAAAATCTCTCCGGACCAGCAGCCATAACAGGTCCCGGTAATGCCAGACGTCTGCCATATGCAGGTCCAGCAGCGAATTACGGGGTTTTAATACGAGATCCCAGGATTCGGATGTAGAGGTGTTCATGGGTGTGACTACAGTTTATTTAAATACTCTTTCAGCCCAGTTCCTGAGCCGGGCAGATAGTGGTTTCGATCGGCCATTGGTTTCGTTTTCGAAATATTCGGAATGTTTGCCATAGCCATAGCCGCCATAATACCCATATCCGCCGCCGTAGTAACCGCCGCCGCCGTAATAGCCGCTTTCGGATTTTACATCATTAATGAGGAGGCAGAGGTTTGGTAATTTCTTGTTGAGATAGATATCTTCGACGAGGCCCAACTGCTTTCTGAAGGTATACCCCTGCCGGGTGATATATAAAGTACAATTCGAGAAGCGGTTTAGCGTGATGGCGTCGCTGACCAACCCGACCGGGGCTGTATCCATGATCACGGCATCGAAATTATCCGTTACCTCTTTCATCAGCTCATCCAGCTTCCTATCCAGCAGGATCTCCGACGGGTTGGGCGGAATAGGTCCGCATGGAATGACATAGAGATCGTCAACGCCTTCGACCTTGATGAGCAATTCGGAAAAGCCGGCCTTGCCGATGATGTAGTTGGTGATCCCCATCTTGCGCTTCAGGTCAAGCCCCGACACGATCTTCGGTTTGCGGATGTCGAATTCCATGATCACCGTCTTTTTACCGGACAACGCGAGTACCGCACCCATATTGGTGCTTACGAACGATTTACCCTCTCCGCTGAACGATGAGGTGATCATAATGACCGGCTTATCTACCTTGGCGATCATGTATTGCAGATTGGTGCGGATGATCCGGAACTGCTCCGAGATCAGCTTGCGGCTGTTCTGGGTAACGACGAGGGTCTGCTCCGCATCGGAATGGCCGATCTCGCCAAGGATGGGCGCCGTTGTATATTTCTCCACGTCGGCCTTACCCGCGATCTTATCCTGCAGGATCTCGCGCAGAAAGACGAATCCAGTCGGCAACAACAATCCGAGCAGCAGGTACATCGTGTAGATGCTTTTCTTATCCGGGCTGACCGGTTCATAGCCGGCCATGGCCGGCTCCACGACCCGCGAATTGGAGATGGTGGACGCCGAAGACAGCGATATTTCCAATTGCTTCTGCAAGAGCAGGGAATACAGATCTTCCAGGATCTTCTGTCCCCTTTCGATATTGAGCAGGCCCAGGGATTTGCTCGGGAGCGCGCTGACATGCGAGTTGATCTCGCCTTCGGCCTGCTCCAGCTTGTTGACGGCGATCATATAGGCCAGTCTGATATTGACCAGTGCCTCATGGATCTGCACCCGGATCTTGTCCAGCTGTTCGTCCATTGTGACGATGAGCTGATTGGCTTCGGTGGTCGTCTTGACGTTGCGGTCCCGCTCCAGGGTAAGGCGGTTGTATTCCGCCACCGCCTGCGTGAGGGCAGGCTCCTCGATCCCCAGGTTGGTCGGCACCAATTCGTGGATGTTCTTCTGATCCGAGATGTATTGAAGCAGGTGATCCACGATGGCGATCTTCACCTCCTGTTCCATCCGCTGCCTGGTCGCGTCACCCAATTTGTCGAGATAATCCTTGGATTGATTGTCGAGGTTGAAGACTTTGTTCTCGACCATAAAATTGGTCAGCTTCCCTTCCACACCCCGGAGCGTATCCTTGAGGTCGGAAATGCGATCGCTGATGAACCGGAGCGTGTTGCCGGCAATGCGGTTCTTGTCTTCGATCTGCAAGGTATCGTACACGGACATGAGATCGTTCAGTACGTCCTTCCCAAGCATCCAGTTCTCTCCTTCAAAAGACAACGTCAGGATGGTGGACTGTTCGTTGATCTGCGTGACCTTCAATGACCCCTGCAGTGTAAGGGCTACATCGTGCAGCGGCAGCCAGTCGATCTCGAACCGCCGGCTGGCGAACGAAAAAATGCCGACCCCCAGGTTCCGGATCAGTTGGACCTTGTCGTCGCCTATGGCGAGCGTGTCGCCGAAATGAAAGACGGCTTTCCCTTCGTCTACCGTGTACCGGTCGGCGCTTAACATATTAATGATGAAACTCAGGCCTTTGGTACTATCCTTTTTTATGAAGTTCAGCGTAAATGGGTATAACGGATAGATCAGGCTCCCCCTGACATTACCCCTGCTGTAGTAAGAGGCCTGTAAATTGAGGTCTTTCGCGACCCGCTGAAGGACCGGAGTAGACTTGAGCAGTTCGATCTCGTTGCTGAGGTTCATGTCGCTTTGGGTCATGAACAGCTCTTCGAACTTCTCGTCTTTAGCGCCACCGGCTGACCCACCTCCCATGCTCGCCGCATCGTTCTGGATGAGGAGCGATGACTGAACCCGGAAGATCTGGGTGGTATACCGGACTTTGATATAAGCGATGGTCAGGAACAGGAAGACGCTCAGCAGGAGGAGCGGAAGATAAGGCAGGTATTTAAAGATAAAATCCTTTGGCCCGGCAACCCAGGGATTGTTTGTCTTCACATACACTGGCACATTACTTACTCCGTTGGATCTTTCAGACATGGACAGGGGATATTAATTTCTTAAAAGGCTCACGACAATTGCGATCGTCGATATGATGGTTGCGGCGATGGTCACGTTCTTTATTGTGGACTGGTCATTGGCCTGCACTTTCTTCTTGTTCGCCTCCACATATACAACGTCATTTTGTTGAAGATAATAATAAGGCGACAGCATGATATCGGGCTTGGTCAGGTCGAGCCGGGCCCACTCCCGCTTGCCCTCCTTCTCCCGGATCACCAGGATATTGTCCCTCCGCCCGTATAATGTCAGGTCGCCCGCCAGACCCAGCGCATCCAGGAGGCTGACGTGCTCTCCGGGGATGCTGAAGATGCCGGGACGCGAGACTTCCCCCAGCATCGTGAAACGATAGTTCATAAAGCGGATGGTGTAATAGGGGTGTTTCAGGTACGGTTTCAACTTTGAGTCCAGCAGGAGCTTCAGCGAATCCCTGGTCAGCCCTTCGACATGCAGGGTGCCAAGATCCGGGGATTGGAACTGGATATTCCCGTCTTCGTCCACGAGGTAGCCCGGTGTTGTCGGGGACCCGCCACCGATCGCGCCGGCAGTGGAACCCGTTCCGCCACCTCCGCCGCCGGTTCCGGTTGCGCCGGCACCGCCGGAACTGGAAGCACCCGAACCGTTGTTTACGATGATCAGGGACTGGTTGAACATCGCGGTGGCCTCCGGGTTGTCGCTATAAAAGATAATGCTTAACAAGTCGCCCGGCCGCACCCTGGCTTCGGGGATGTTGATCTTACTGAGCTCCGCCGTATCGAAACTGCCCTGCATATAGGTCAGGTTCCGGGTGTTGGCGCAGGAAGGAAAAAGGAACGAGAATAGCATCAACGCAGCGGCGCAGCCGATCAGGTGATTTTTCATGCTTAGCGATCCGTATTGATTCATGTATAAATTCCCAATTAATTCATCTATATATAAAACTACTTCTTTCCAACCACATCTACGTTTGATCGGGATACGACCGCCACCAGCGAATACCCAATGCTCTCGATCAAAACGCGGACCTTATTGTGGGTTACCTTGACTACCCGGGCCTCTTTATCCATAAATGCGCCCCGGGTGATCACCACTCTGGCATCCTTCTGCAACTCGATGGGCTCCGTCCATACCTCCTCATAGTCGTTGAGGAATTTTCGGATGATCTCGATCTCCTTGTTTTTGACGATGGCCGGTTTGCCCAGCCAATAGACAAAATTCACTACTCCACTGATCATCCTGACCCCCGTCAGCTCTTCCGGCGCCACTTTAACAAATACATAGGACTTGAATAAAGGCTCCTCCACCCACTTGATCCGGTCACTCCACTTCCTGCGGACTTTATTCAACGGACAATAGGCTTCTATATTTTTGTCTGTCAATAGCGTATATACCTTTTTTTCCCAGCGGGGCTTGGTATATACCACGTACCAGTTCTTCCTGCTTCCGGACATAGCTTCGCCTCCTCAGTCACAGTTTAATTACGCAACCGATTGATTGTTAGTCAATTGTCTTAATGGGAACGGATTGGAACGGATGGGTGTCTGGTGGGTATCAACGAGAAAAGGGTATAAAGGGCCGCGCTTAGCATGCTCTCTATACCCTGTCCTAATCCTCAAGTACAATAAGGCTCCAGCTTATTCTTCACAGGAATTATTAAATTTAAAGAGTACCCCGAATAGCACGCCATCAAACTGTCACTGACCCGGATTTATTGTATCAACAACCACTCAAAATTCACTTGCAAACACTTTTGGCCGTTCGCTGCAAATATAGGAGATTTTAATATTTCGATATCAGTAATTATCGGTTGAAAAACAGAGCTTTACCATTTAATTTCCCCCGCCCTTGGACCGGGTGCGTCATGAAGGAGAGTTTTCTTCACTCAATAACGGTGGAATTTTATCGTTAAATGAGTGATCCAATCCTCTTAAACAGCAAAAATTCCAATATCATGGCCTTTGGCTATCAGCTCGTTAGCACGTTCCGCAACTCCTATTTGCATTTTCTTTTCTGTCAATTCATGGAAAGGTTCGAAATGGAAGGGCTGACGGTGTCGCATTCGATGAGCGGCGAAGATCTCTTCCTAAAGCAGATTTTTGGCAAGAAGAAACGGTCGGGATTTTATGTTGACATCGGCTGTAATAACCCGATCCAGAAATCCAACACTTCCAAACTATATATGAAAGGCTGGCAGGGGATTTGCGCCGACGGCAATGCAGCGCTGATCCGAAGGTTCAGAAAGATCCGGAAAAGGGACATCTGTCTCCATGCCATCGTCTCGGATGAACGGAAAGAAATGATCTTTTATCAGGATCAAAAAGACCACGAATATTCCTCCGTTGACCCGGATCTGGGCTCGAGGCTCAAGGCAAACAATAAAAACCTGGCGGAGATCAGGATGACTTCGACCACGCTGGAAGACATTTTCGATCAACACCTGGGGACCAGGAAAATAGATCTGCTTTGCGTTGACGTGGAGCATCACGATCTCCAGGTTCTGAGAGGCAATAACTTTGAAAAATACCGGCCCGGCATCATTTGCGTCGAATTCGACGGCGCGCTTAGTGAGTTGACGGGTTCAGCGCTCGATACGTTCTTAACCGGCGTCAATTATGAAGTTCTGGCTTTTTGCTCTCCAAATGTCTATTACACGGATAAGGTTGCGCGCGCGTCCTGCTAGGATTTTCATTTTCGTATTGGCCGGAACCTGGGCCGGTACCGCGCATGCTCAGCAGCCGGATACTTCCACGATCCTGAAGTCAACGATGACCGCCGTCCGGATGAGCCGGACCGCGCCGTCCCCGGGTCAACTGTATTACATTACCGATGCGGGCAGGGAAGGTTTTTTCAAATCCGACCCGGTTGACCACGGCACCGCCGACGACAGCGCCATGACCCTGGTAACCACTTCAGGATTGCGGCTAAAAAGGATCACGGACGGCAGGTCGTTGAACGTCCGTTGGTTTGGCGCCACGGGCAGTTCTTCAGGTGACGACTGGCCGGCCATTCAAAAAGGGATCGACTATATCCTGGCCGACGGAAAGGTCCCCCGCACGCTGTATTTCCCCGCCGCCGGTTATCGAATCTCACGGCCACTCCTGATCGCAAAACGCGCGGGCACCGCCTACGGACAGGTCAGTATTACCCTCGAAGGCCCCGCCAATTCAAAAGACCTGTCAACCGGCGGCGCGACAATCTGGCCGCTGTTCAACAATACCTTCGCCATTGGCGTGCAGCTGGGGAAAGGAGTGCTGATCAAGGACCTTCTGATCCGCGGGATGTTCCGTTTCCCCGATAAGCTGAATGCGATCCAGATCGATACGCTTCCGTTCAATCAATGGTCGGATGGTACGACCCGGGATAACCCGGTCACTCCCTATGCCGGAATTGCCATCGACCCCTTCTCGGATCCCGCCGCCTTTGCGTCCGAAAAGGACATGTACCCGGGATTGCGCGACTACTATCTCCCCGGCCTTAACCGGAGCGGATCGACCGCTGTGCAGATCGTCGGCTGCTCGATCATCAACTTCGTCGTAGGGGTTATGATCACTCCTTCCAATCAGCAGAACGGCGAGCTGATCGATGTCATCGACTGTGATATCAGCAATAACAAGGTGGCGTATGCGATGAGCCAGGCTCAATCCAAAGAATGTCACGTAGAAAGACTGAAAGTCTGGGGTGCCACGCACACCGTTTTTGACAATATGAATTTCGGGATCCGTCACGGCGACGGGGGGGGTGTGCCGATGGTTGACGGCGTGAATATCGCCGGCAATGTCAAACAGCTTTGCAGTATCGCTCCACGCTCTTTCAGCGGCGTATTCCGGAATGTCTATGGGGAAGGGCTTTTCCGGTTGGGTTACGTTGGCGGGGCTGCTTCGTTGTCCTTTGAGGACTGCCAGATCGATTTCGCCACACAACAGCCCGGCATCCCATATCCTGACTACTATCTCGTCGGATCGGGGGCGTCCTTTCATGGCTGTATCCTTCGCACGTATATGGACGGCAAGGGGTACCGGCTTGTCCTGGCGGGAAATAGCAATACCTATGAAGGCGGAACGATGAACGAACCGCCGGTGACGGCCAACCTCAATGATTGCGGGCAATGTCCCACGCCGCTCTTCAGGAATGTCATCATGTATTATGCCGGCGGCGTCCTCGGGAGCAGCAATTATGGCGTCACGATCAGCATGCATGGCCCCGGGCCGCTGGGCGCCTTCGGAACCGACCCCGTGTATTATGGAAATACCTATCTGTTCATCGACCCTTACTCGGGTATTGACCTTCTCTACAAGTATACCTATAATACGGGCTACGAACGGACGGTGGCCCTGTCAGGGAACCCTCTTCTTCATGTCGACCTCACGAACTGGACGGGCTGGTTCAAACTGTCCAATCCCGCTGACGCTTCGCTGCTGCTGAAGGATGATATTATCCTGACCTCCATGCTGCACTACCAGGACCAGTATACCTGGCTGCAGGCGTCCACCTATCCGGTTGGTTTTATTCAGCGCATCGACCATGATACCGTTCACCTCCGTAATATCGCCGTTGGGATCCGGGATGGCATGCGGCTGGCGCTTTGGACCGACTATTATGTAATGGCGCTGGGACCTTTCACGGGAGACATTGCCGCGGGCAGCAACACGATAACCCACGTACAAGGCCGGTTTCCCCTGGTCGGCGAACGGCTGGATATCCCCATGTTGGCTAACGGCTCCTATGTAACGGCTATTGACACCGCAGCGAAGACTATCCGGTTCTCCACCGTCAATACCGGCCAGTCCTTTTCCGATCATACATTCATTAACGGCTATCCGCATGTCGAAATGCACAGCTGCTACGATCTTCCGACCCTGGTGAAATACCACAAGACACTTGTCGGTGGTTCGACCTTCTATCTCCATGAACTGCCAAGCCTGAGGGTACACGAACCGGCCTATTTGCTGGGGGAGAACATCGTGTCACAATACAGGAATTACAATACCCAATACAATGGGGATACGACGGTGCATCCGCTGCGGTTCGAGCGAATCGACCGGCTCGGCTCCGCAAAAACTCCGTCTCCACGCTAGGATTGGCTTTTCTCCCCCGCGAGCTTCCCAATCCCCCAATACTAGGATTGGCTTTTCTCCCCCGCGAGCTTCCCAATCCCCCAATACAGGAAAGAAGTGAGCATGAACAGAATGCATACGATGACGATCGAGAATTTGACCCTCGCCAGGTCATAGGCCACCGAGACATTCCATTGGGAAATGTCTCCGCGGATTGTCCGGGACAACGCGATATTCTCCACGAGATCGCAGGCTGACGCTGCAACGATCAGCCAGGAGAAGCCCTTCCCGCCTTTGATCAGGATCTCGTTGCCGGTCAGCGCGGAAAGGAACCGGCAGCCAAGCGCTATCGCAACCGTATACAGGAGCATAAAGATGTACGCAAAATAAGTGCTCTGCAGTCCCAGCTCATACTTGCCGCTATTTTTCCATTCCTGGATGATCGTCTGGGCTTTACCCGCGGTCTTGGCGATCTCGAACTGGACCAATTCATCGGAGCTTAGCGGAGAAAGGTAACTCCGGACCCAGATCATATAGGCGATCGTCAACAGAAAGAATAGCCAGAACAATTGCCTGAGCCGGGTAAAATGCACGGGCCCTGAAGGAGGTTCCATGATTAAAGAGGTTCCATGATTAATGACGGTTTTCCACCCATTAAGATAAATAAAGTTATTCGAATTTTGCTTTTAGCATGAGGAAGCGCTTTTCAAAGAAATAATAGCTAAGTGTGGCGACCGTATAGCTGAGCGTCACGGAGAACATTAAATTGACCACGAGGTTGTTCGAGAGCGCAGCCCTGGCAACGATCCAGTAACAAAGCGGGTGATAGACATATAGCCCATAGCTGATCTTCCCCGTATACGTCAGGAAAGGCCGGGAAAAGAATTTCTTCAGCCAGGCATTGCCCTGTGGCCGGATCAACCCGAAGATGAGCAGGAAAAAGGGGGAACAGATCAGCAGCGGCTTTAATACCTGGATCACCGGGTTCTCCAGGCCCCCGAAGATCGCCCACAACGGGATGAGAAGGATGGAAAGGGCGAGTGCGATCCTTTTTGTATAGGTGGCGGTCTTCCCATCCAACGCGTTCCCGGCTTCGAAGACGGCCAGCAAAGCCCCGAGCGCCAGCAGGTCGATATTGGTAAAGGTCCAATAAAAGACCGGGTACCCGGCCCGGACCAGGAGGATACCCAGGATCAAAGCAAGCGCGATCAGGGCCAGGACCGTTCGCTTGATTTGCTTCAGGTTCATGAAATAGATCAGGCAGGGCCAGAACAAATAAAAATGTTCCTCTACAGACAGGGACCAGTAGTGATCGGGGCCTTTGGCGTTCCAGCCGAACGTCTGGGAAAAGCTTTGCAGGTAGGTCCAATAATATACCTGCTGGCCGAATGGGATAACCGGGAGGTGATAGACCAACGGCACCACAAAATAATAGATACCCAGAAATAAAAAATAGAGCGGAAAAATGCGAAGGGTTCGTCTGATATAGAAGTTGCGGAAATAATGCGTCGTGTTCCCTTTCTGGTAGAGCAGGATGCGCGTGATCAGAAATCCTGACAAAACGAAGAAAAGGATGACGCCGGTTTGGCCAAAAACCGCCGTTTTGCTTATATACCTTACCAACAAACTGTTCCCCATCCAATTGAAATGAAACCACATTACCATCAGCGCCGCCATGCCTCTTACCCCGTCCAATGGTTTGTAATACTGAAGCCCGCTCATTGCCGCCAAAATACTATAAAATATCGAAAACATCGAAGAACCGCTCGTTTCTGCTCCCTACGCCCGGTTAGATATGAGCTTCTGGATCTTGCTGTGCAGGTCCTCCGGCCGGAAGGGTTTGGGCACCACTTCCATAAATCCTTTTCGGATGAGGTCGACCTTCATATCCTCATATACTGCAGCTGTGAAGGCGATCGCCGGTACGGTGGGATGCATCTTGCGGATCTCTGCGAGTGCGGTAGCCCCATCCATCTCGGGCATTTCCAGGTCGATCAGCACGAGGTCAAAACATTCCCGGCGGCATTTCTCCACCGCCTCCAGCCCATTGGTCGCCTCATGCACCTCGATACCCCATTTGACCAGGAACCGCCTGACCACGGACATATTTACGCTGTTGTCCTCCGCGATCAGTACCCGGAGCCGGTCAAAGACCGGCAGCTGCTTCACCTTCTGGTCGTTGATGTAAAGCTTGGCATTCTCATTGACCTCGAGCTCGATCGTAAAATAGAATGTACTGCCCTTCCCTTCCTCACTTTGCAATTTGAGGTCCCCTGCGAAAAGCCCGACCAGCTTCCGGCTGATCGCCAGGCCGAGTCCTGTTCCGCCATATTTCCGGGTGGTATTCGTATCCGCCTGGGTGAAGCTTTCGAACACCTCATCCTGCTTATTCATCGGGATCCCGATCCCTGTATCCTTGACCATGAACTGGACCATCGACTTTTTACTCGTCGAGCTGATCTTCCTCGCCCCGAGCGTAATGCCGCCGGAATGGGTAAACTTGATCGCATTGGAGAGCAGATTGCTAAAGATCTGGTTAAGCCGTGTCTCATCCGACAGAAATTCGGTCTCCAGGTTCTCGTCGACATCCAGCAGAAACAACAAACCCTTGGAATGCGCCTGAACCGAGAACTGCGCCTCCAGCTTTTTTAGAAAAGCTCTCAGGTTGAACGGCAGATTCTCCAGCTCAAACCGTCCCGACTCGATCTTATTGAAATCGAGGATATCGTTGATCAGCACCATCATATGCTCGGAGGAATATTTGAGGATCTCGAGGTGTGACTTTTGCTCCGGCAGGAATGTCTCCTGCAGCAGCAGGTTCGAAGAACCGATGATCCCGTTGAGCGGCGTCCTCAGTTCATGGCTCATATTGGACAGGAACCGGGATTTGGCGCGCGATGCCGATTCCGCCTTTTGTTTGGCCTTCATCAACTCAAACTGTGTCATTTTGATCTCGGAGATGTCCAGAACGCTGATCTTCCAGAAACGCCGGTCATTGTCGTCAAAGCTCACCACATTGACAAAGGCATAGATAATATTGTCTTTCCGGGAGGTCAGTGCCAGCTCTCCCTGCCAGCTGTTCGAGTGCGGATCACCCGGATCGTTGGTAACGGTATTGAAAAATCGAAGATGCTCCTTGGTGAACAAGCTGTCGACCGGTGCGCCGACGATAAGCGATTTGTCTTCGAGCTCCAGCAGCTCTACCGCCCGCTTATTGCAGTCGGTAATGATCAACGCTTCGGCATCGAGGATGAATACGCCATCCAGCGACGTATTGAAGATCGTGTCTACAAATTGCTTTTCCTTCAGGATCGTGAATTCATTGTTCCGGTTGATCCGGAGGATGGCATAGGAGAAGAAGGTGGTCAGCAGCAGCGAAAGGACCAGGTTGCTTTCATACAGCTTGTCGAACATGTGGGCGATATGCACCTGGTAATAGTTCTCTTGCGGACAGAAGTAATAACAGAACAACAGGGCCGCCAGCGTGATCACATAGGCCATGATCAGCTCCAGGTATTTCTTTTTGAAGCTGATGATAAAGGTCATAATGAGGAAATAAGGGAAGAAGAACAAATATTCTCCCGCCTTGATCCCCTCCATGTAATTCATGATGGCGAGGTACAAATTGAGGTTCAGCACCGAGACGATCCGGGCCAGCAGATATTGCCGCCGCAGATTAAGATGATAGGCGATAATGAAGAAATAGGCCGCGCTCAGGTTGATCAGCGCACTGATATAGAGCCCAAAACAGAAGTAGGACACCACACACACAAAGTGCGCCACGAGGATCAGCAGGATGAACTGGTTGAAACGGGTCGTCTTCTTTATTTTGGATGGAGAGTCATCCTCCCGGATCCCGGAATAGACAATATCCTCATAGAAGGACCGGAAAAGAGAGACGATAGGGTTACTCAAAGGTAAACTGGATTTTAGCGGTTTCCTGGGTTTTAGTGGTTTCTTCTTGTTGAACGATAGAATGCAATAAATTATTTTAGAGCACGTTAACTAAACTATTATGTGCGAATGAACCATTCTCCGGCCAATAATACCTTTCAATTCAGCCCTCCTATCGACAGCAGGTACCTAATCGAATTATATGCAGGCGATTATGATATGATCGGCGAGACATTCACCGATGTACTGACCGAATATGACGTCTTCGTTCAGCACATAAATGACAGCTACGAGCAGGGCGACCGGGTGGCCCTGAAGAGCGCTGTACACAAGATCAAACCGTTGTTTGGATTCGTCGGCCTCCTGGTCCTACAAGCTGAATGCCAGGACTTTGAGAACAGTTGTCTCCAGGCGGAGACCGGTGCTCTGGCCGCCAGTTTTACTTCCCTCCACGACAAGCTCCGGAAAATCAGAACGGTAATCGAGACGGAGAAAGATCGGCTTTTGCAATTCAATGGCCGGTAGCCGCACGCCATGCATGGGTAAGCGCGGAAAGCCCTTCCTCCAGCGACCCACGTGACGGCCAGCCAAACCCGACCCGCATATAATGCCGTGGCATCTCAAACCAATGACCCGGCCCCACATAGGTCCCATATTCCTGCAGGAGGACGCGGTAGAACCTGTCTATATCCCCCTCCTCCGGCCGGCGCAGCCGCGGAAAGCAAACACAGCCTCCCGCGGGCTCGATCCACTCCCAATCGTCCTGTTGCCGCATCCACTCTTTAACTGATTCAAGCTTCTGCCGGATGTCCGCCCGGATCCGGGGAAGATGTTCGTCTCTGCGCTGCCAGTAGTGATAGGCGATTTCTTCGTCAAGCAGGGGACCGCAGATGTGCATCTGCTCTTTGGCCGCCAGGAACCTGGTCATCAGCTGGCGGTCCCTGCAGATGATCCAGCCGACCCTCAACCCCGGCAGACCGTATGTTTTGGAGAGGGAGGATACACTGATGACGCGCGGGGATAACGTTGCCGCCAGTGGCAGCTGCTCGCCAAACACCATATCGCGGTAGGTCTCGTCTACGAGGAGGTATACAGCCGTTTGTTCGGCGAGATCTACCAGTTGCTGAAGCTCGAATTTGTCTATGCAAACTCCGGTGGGGTTGTGCGGATAGGTGACCGAAATGTACCGGGTTCCGGGTTTAAGCGCTGCGTTTATTCTGTCGATGTCCAGCGCGAACTTTTCTTCAAACCGCAGATCGATGAATCGGACAGCTGCGCCGATCGCCCGCGGGGTCTCGATATTGGTGGCATAATTTGGTCGCACGACGATCAGCTCATCACCTTTCTCCAACATAGTGGTGGCAATAATAAAAAGCGCGCCCGCGGCGCCAACGGTCAGGAGGACATCGTCGGTCGTTACCCCGGCATCCGCCGCGATCCCTTCCCGGAGTCCTTCATGGCCGAAATGCGAGCCGTAACAGAGGAGTAGATCGCGCAGATCAGTAGGAAGCGTGATGTCGCGCAGGAACGTGTCGGTGTAGGAGCTTTCGGAAAGATTGTTCCGGATGCTGGCATACCCCATCTGTTCGGGTGACTCCACTTCGATGGGCATGCGGCGGTAATCCATTAAATCCTGCGTTTCGTGGAAAGTTAAGGATACTTTAGTACTTTCCATTTGTGAATAGATTACATTTTATTCGTTTGTCGGGTGCGGCGCTTGGAGGGCTGATCTTTACCCGGCGATCGACTGCGGGTACAGCCCCATTTCAACTAATGGAGATGCCGACATCGGTAACGGTCGGTCTGAATGCCGGATCGGCCGCGTTGACACTTGAGAGTGCGGGGATTTACCGTTATCAGGACATCCTTGTCCATGTAGAAGAAATGCAGGGCTCCCTCCGGGTGACAGTCAACTCACCCAGCCAGCCGCTTCAGTTCATTCGTCTCGAATGGAATTTGTCTGTTGCGGGTGGTATCGTGCTCGCCGATGAATGGGAGCGGACGTATGGCGACGATGGTTTCCGGCCGGCAGACCCGCAGAAAAAGATGCCCTGGTATTGCATCCATCATCAGGGAGACCAGACGGTTTGTTTCGGTGTTCGGACGGGTTGTCGAAGCCTTTGCTATTGGGAGGGCGGCGGTTCTGTTCTGCGCCTCACCATGGACACGAGAAGCGGCGGCGTTGGCGTAGTGTTGGGCGACCGGTCGCTTTTTGCTGCGGATATCGTTGTCGGGAAGGGGATGGAGGGGGAGAGCGTCTTTGCTGCGGGAAGGCGTTTTTGTGCGTTGATGTGCGCAACTCCGCGGTTGCCGCGCCGCCCGGTCTATGGGATCAACGACTGGTATTACGCATACGGCAACAACAACCCCGAGCTGATCCTCCGCCAGACCGCGTTGATGACGGACCTCGCGACCGCACCGGATAACCGGCCGTTTTCGGTTGTCGATGCAGGCTGGGCTTTCTATTCACCCTATCATCCCGGCGATGGCGGATGGAACGACGATTTTTCGCGACCAAACGACAAGTTCAAGGACATGGGGAAGTTGGCGGCCGATATCCGGCGACTCGGAATGCGGCCGGGGCTGTGGATGCGGCCGCTTTGCGCGTCCTATACCGACCCCGCAGCTCTCCTTCTGCCGGTTATTCCCGGAAGGGATGAGCCGCATAGTCCGGTGCTGGACCCGACGATCGAAGAGAACCTTGCGCGGATCAGGCATAACATTGACCTCTACCGGCAATGGGGCTACGAAATGGTCAAACATGACTATAGCACATATGATATTTTTGGCAAGTGGGGCTCGCAGATGGGTGCAGACATGACGGCACCCGGCTGGCGCTTCCATGACAATACCCGGACGACGGCGGAGATCATACTGAGTCTGTATCAGGCTATCCGTGCCGCGGCCGGCGACATGTACCTGATCGGGTGCAATACGCTAAGTCATTTATCGGCGGGAATTTTCGAACTCAACCGGGTGGGTGATGACACCAGCGGAAAAGAGTGGGCACGGACCCGGAAAATGGGTGTCAATACGCTGGGGTTCCGGATGATCCAGCATCATCTTTTCTACGACGCTGACGGCGACTGCGTCGGTATGACCCGCGATGTTCCCTGGGAGAAGACCCGTCAATGGATGGAGCTGGTGGCCGGTAGCGGGTCGCCCTTGTTTATCTCCGCCCAGCCGGAGGTGGTTGGCGCTGAACAAAAGAAACTGATCCGCGAATGTTTTTCGGCGGCCGCACGTCCCCTGCCGCCCGGCGAGCCGCTCGACTGGCTGACCAATCCGCAACCTGCCCGATGGAAGCTCGATGGAAAGATCCGGGAATTTGATTGGGGATGAACCGCCCGGGCTCCTTTGCCCGCCGATTTTTCCTGCCCTGGCCCGATTTTCAAAAAAAAAGATACATTCGAAATATAATCCGGCGAAAACGCGTTAGTCGGCGTCGGACAAGCAAATATTAACCCAATTCATTATGAAGGAATTTGCCAAGCGGATTTTTTACTTTGTATTCAGGATTTTGACATTCCCAAAGACCAGTTTCTTCTCCAGTTGGCTTATTTCCTATGGCTATTTGCTCAAAAGTGAAGGGTTATACAATCATTCGAAGGTCCGCGCATTCAAAGAGCGGAAAGAAATGCACCGTTACCTCGTTTCGCAGTATATTTCACCGGATGAAAAAATCCATTTCATGGAATTCGGGGTCTTCTGGGGCCAGACCTTTCGCATCTGGGTGGAAGGCAACAGGAACCCCGCGACCAGGTTTGCCGGTTTCGACACCTTCACCGGTCTGCCGGAAGACTGGGGCAGCGAAAAGAAAGGAACATTTTCCGCGGAAGGCAATCTTCCGGACATCCATGACCCCCGGATCGACTGGCAGGTAGGGCTCATCCAGGACACCCTCCCCCTGTACGTCAAAAAGATCGCTAAAGAGGAAAAAAAGGTGATCCATATCGATGTCGACCTCTACAATGCTTCCCTGATCACACTGATCTATGTGCAACCCTATCTCCGGCGCGGCGACCTCATCATCTTCGATGATTTCTTCACCTTCACGAAGACCACGCATGAGTTTAAGGCGTTCTGCGATTTCATCGATCTGTTCAAGATCGCATACAAACCGATCTTCAAGTGCCGGCATGGGCATTTGGTGATCGAGATTGAGTAGCCCGTGCAACACCGGTTGTCGCGGTGATTGTTCGGCTCAGAATAATTTCATCTGTTCCCCCGGCCGCCTGAACTGCGTGCAGTCCAACTCCCATCGCTCCGCGTTCAATCCATACTTCTGGTTATACCGCGCAAACTGCTGCGCCACCAGCTGCGCGATATTGCCTTCGCCGCGCATCCGCACACCCCAGCGGCTGTCGTTGACCTTGCCGTCATGACTTGCTTCGATCAGATGCCATACCTTGTCGGCCCGGTCTGGAAAGTTCTTGTACAGCCAGTCATGAAAGATCAGCTTGATGGCGCCATTCAACCGGATAAACGTATAGGCGGAAAAGCTGGCCCCGTTCTCGGCGGCGGATTTCATGATCCGCTGCATTTCATGTTCGTTCAACCCGGGGATCATGGGCCCCAGCATAACCCCCGCGCGAACCCCCACATTACTTAGCTCGCGGATCGCACGGATGCGCTGTTGGCCGGTAGTGGTACGGGGCTCCATAACCCGGCGAAGCTCTTCATCAAAGGAGGTAACAGAGATGAGAACGGAGACCAGCTTTTTACCGGCCATCTGTGACAGCAGGTCCTTGTCCCGCAGGATACCGGCGTTCTTCGTGATGATTCCCACGGGCTGGTTGAATTCCAGACAGGTTTCCAGCAGCTTGCGGGTGATCCCGAATTTCCTTTCGGCTGGCTGATAACAATCGGTGTTGCCACTCAGCGAAATAGGCAGCGGCTCCCATTTGGGGTTCATCAGGAATTTGCGCAACAGGTCCGGGGCGTTCTTTTTGACAATGATCTTTCGCTCGAAATCCAGACCGGCGCTATACCCCCAGTATTCATGCGCATTGCGGGCATAACAATAGGTGCAGCCATGCTCACAGCCCTGATACGGATTCATGCTGTACCACATGCCTACGTCGGGGCTGTCCACTTTGTTGACAAGTCCCTTTGCGGTTTCTTCCAGGTATTGCGTCTCGCTATTGGGCTCGATCCAATCATCAATCGCCTCAATATGCTCTTTTACCCGCTCGTTCTTCAAAAATCGGTTCTTGGGGTTCAATTGCGCGCCCCGGCCTTTCAGGTATTGAACGGGATTGATAGGGCCGGAATAGTCGGTAAGCTGCCCGTCTTCCAACGGATCGGGCAAGTCATGTTCAGTCATATTTATTGATTTATGCCCGCGGCAACGCGAACAATTGTCCTTGCCGGGTCGTCACCGGCAGATTCTGGAAGGCAAACCGCTCGGAGATCTGCCAGGCCTTCGAAGCCCATGCCTCCCGTCCGCCGGATAGCACGCCATCCCCGGATTCCCCGACACGCCGCTTCAGGAGCAGCATCCCGTCGGCCACAAAACGTCCCGTGAAGCTCCTGTTGCTGTACTCCTGCCAACCCTTCTCATACTGCCAGGGCAGCAGCTTCCTTGCGACGGGAATATGCGGCTCATCTATAAAGTGCGGCTTGTTGTCCTTGTCGAGCTTCATCAGCCGCTGAATGTCCCTGACCTCGGTCAGCAGACCGCGGATCGGCAGCCTGCTGGTTACCTGAATATACACTGTGTGCGACGGAAAACTGCCATAGTCCTTCAATTCCACCTTGAACGGGCAAAAGCCCATGGCTATGACGCGAAGCCGCTGGATGATCCGCTCTTCCATCATCGCCAACTGCGTGAATCGTACCAGCGTGAGATGCGGTTTGCCGCCAAGGGCCGTAGGTGCCTGATAGGCGTCATAGAACTCCTTTTTCACCTGCTGGATCTTATTGCGTAGCTCTTCATGCGGATTGAGGATCAGCAGATATTCGTTTGCTGCCAGCTGGCTCTTATAGGTCTCGCTGAGGACAGCGATAGGTTTGATCGCTTGTTTCATACATTAATCAATGATTGCTTGTTAACTTTTAAGTCCGAATACATTCACGGTCTTACACGGATCGAACGAATGTTTCCTCCGCAGCAAAACCAGCTCCACCACCGGAAATATCCCATGAAAGGTCTTCCGGGAATAGTCCGGCATCGACTTATTATATACCTGCTCCGTCAACCCGCCCGCAATAGCGAGATACGGACGGAGCCTGCCATTTGTTATGAACGGATGCCTGACCGGAGGCCAGCCCGACGACCGGATGAATTCGTCGATCGCCCCCAGCTGCTGCATCAGATCCGTTAAAGGCTCCGGGTTCTGGATCCGCAAATAGACGGTACCGGTAATGCGCTCTGCCGCCCCGGGCGGCTGGTGTGTGGCATTCGGCTGCCGATTGGCGTCCTGCTGCCGGGGCGTGTGCGGCGGAATGCCACAGTAGTTATTGAGCTCAAGCTGAAAGCTCCGATGCTGCTGACAGATCCGCTCGATCCAGCGGATCAGCGTGTCCTCCATCTCCTCGCCCGCCTGAAAGGTCGCCAGCGTGATATGCGGTTTGTTGCGCCCAAAAATATCGTTGGCGATGCGCTGGTCCCGGTCCAGCCGGTGATCCAGCCCGTATTCGGCCGAGAATTCTTGTTGCGCTTCCATTAACCTGTCCTGCAGGTCGCCATGTGGATAGACCACCAGCAGGTATTCCGCAAATCCGGGACCTCCCGGACGCCCTCTGCTCCTGCTTTCCATCGATTGTACTAACCCCATTTCCATAAAAAAGATTTTAGATGCTTACTAAATTAGCATAAATTTACTAAATAAATTAGTACTACCAAAGAAATTATGGAACTCGAGCAATTCTTCGGTATAAATAGACCAAACACCTTCTTCATGCGCGTAAACGGCGACGCCATGATCGGCGCCGGCATTTCTAACGGCGATGTCGTCATTGTCGACCGTTCGGCAAAAGCCGCCAACGGCAAAGTGATTATCGCCTCTCTCAACGGCGAAATGCTGATCCGGCGGTTGGAAAAGACCTTTAACAAGATCCGCCTCGTCCCTGAGACGACACGGCTGTCGCCGATCGACGTCGATGTTTCGGGTGCGGAGTTTTCGGTCTGGGGCGTAGTGACGTATGTGATCCATTCTTTATGATCCATCATTTCCAAGCTATGAACCTAGACGCCTACAAATTCTCAGCCAGTTACACCTTCCTCGATTTCGAATTTGAAAGCGATGGCCCGAAAGGAAAGGTTCGGAAGGTTGTGAGATATAGTCCGCAAAACGCTGGAGGAATAACTTACTTTAATCTCGGATTTGGTGATCTTAATTTGAAGACCGGAAAAATCGACGATCTCGCGATTATCAACAATCAAGACCGGGCAAAGATTCTTGCGACAGTTGCTGCGACTGTTCTTGAATTTACTCTGCATTTCCCCGATGTGATGGTATATGCAAGAGGAAGCACTCCCGCAAGAACGCGGCTGTATCAAATTGGAATCTCATCCAACTGGCGCGAGATCGAGCCAATATTGCGCGTTTTTGGATACGAGCAAAATAATGGTTGGCAGCCTTTTCGAAAGCGTGTCAACTACCAGGCCTTTTTGGTTAAACGTAAATAATTTGTATATTTACTCACTGCAAAAGAGGAATAAGATGTTGTCTGAAACAAATGGGAAATCAAGTAAATCAAAGCGTTCTAAGATAAAGAGCACTAAGAAGGTCAAGGACTACGGCAATGATCCCTTCTTTGTAAAGAAAGGAGAGGAATCAAGGGCGTTTCTTGAAAAACATGGTTTTCCCAAAGAACTGTTAACCAAGAAATAAGGCTCATCTCTGTCGCGAACTCGGGCACCGAATTCCAAGATTTTCTACCTTTCTTAAAATATTCCCCCCACTCACCCGTCTTCCTTGTTAGTATGGAGGACATCTTGACCATCAACCCGCGAATGCCCTCATCCCCGGGAAAAAATATCGCATCGGTCATTAGCCATTTTGGCAAACGACTGCTGGGCTTCATCCGCCAACGGGTCGGCAACGAAGCCGACGCGGAAGATATTTTACAGGATGTCTGGTATCAGCTGACGACTACGGTCGATACCGAACCCATCGAACAGATCAGCGGCTGGCTGTTTGCCGTCGCCCGCAACAAGATCATCGATCGCTACCGCAAACGAAAGCCGGAGCCGCTCGAGCCGATGCTGCGGGACGGGGATGATCCCGCCGGTCCGGACCTCACCAGTATCCTGCTGGACAACAGCCAGAACCCCGAGACCACTAACCTCCGGGCCCTCTTCTGGAAGACACTCCAGGAAGCGCTGGATGAACTTCCGGAGGAACAACGAATGGTGTTTGTCTGGAACGAATTGGAAGACATCCCCTTCAAGGAGATCTCCGCCATGACCGGCGAGAATGTTAATACGCTGATCTCCCGGAAAAGATATGCGGTCCTCTTTCTGAGAGAAAGACTGATGACCCTTTATCATGAAATTGTTGAACATTAAATATAATGAATATGAACAGACAATTTTTTCGCCGCGGAGTTCGCTTTAGGGTTGGCAAAATAATCGGCTTTGTGATGCTGGGTATCATCGGGATATTCATCTTTGGCAGCATCGTCATGCTGCTCTGGAATGCCCTGATCCCGGGTATCTTCAACCTGCGGCAAATCGACTTCTGGCAGGCGCTGGGCCTGCTCGTACTCGCCAAAATATTATTCGGCGGCTTCCGCGGCGGCCCCAAGGGATATGGATCACGATGGAAAAGGGATGCGCTTAGAGAAGGATGGGCAAATATGACACCGGAACAACAGGAAAAATTCAAACAGGAATGGGGCCGCCGCTGCGGGAAGCCATTTCCGCCGGAAACCAATCAAGCCGAAACGAAAGAATAAGGGAATGACGCGGCACATTGACTGGATCATCCGTCAGTTGGATCTGCAGCCTCATCAGCACTTGCTGGAAGTAGGCTGCGGCTCCGGCCGGCTGCTTGCCGCCGTGTCGGGCAGGCTCCGCAACAGTTTTGTTGCCGGGATTGAACCTTCCTTGTCTCTTTATCGCCGGGCCTTGCGCCGCAACGCGGCCTACCTCCGGCAGGAGATCATGCAGCTGCACGTGGGCCAGGTTTGCGACCTTCCGTATCCCGCCTCCTATTTTCACACGATCTATGGATCGACCAGCTATTATTCCTGGAATAACCTCGCCACCGAATGCCTGCGCCTCGGCTCCCTGCTCCGCACCGGCGGCCGGTTCCTCCTTTTTTCACTTCCCGAACACTACAGCCGGGATGATGACCTTCGCACCGATGCAGCCCGTCTTCAAGCTGCTTTTTTGAAAGCCGGTCTAACGGATATCCATACCGAATATCAATCCCATGGAGGTCTGTGTGTCGGCGTCACAGGTTTTAAGTCTTTACAATATTATGATAATCAATCAGTAAAAAGTATTAACAATCGCTTATTAAATTCCCAAGCCTATTTCATATCCAACGTAGTAGAAACTTAAAAATCTACAATTATGAAAAAGGTATTTATTCTCACCGCCATCATAGCCACGAGCCTCATCGCGACTAAAAGTTATTCTCAGGTCTATGTAGCCGCCCGCTTCGGTCACGTTGGATTCGCCCGTCCGGGATTTGTACGCCCGGGATTTGCTCGCGTAGGAATTGGTTTCCCGGCCTACGCTCCAACACCTGTCTATGCTCCGGCTCCGGTCTACGCTCCGGCACCCGCTGTCGTCGACTATAGCGAATTCCCCGGATACACTTACTACAACTATCCGGCTTGGTATGGTCACTTCCGGGACCGGGTCTATTACGAACACTATCGCCCCATTTTCATGAGGGCACACCCATACTACCGCGGCGGATTTCGCGGAAGAAGGTGGTAAACTACTCGTCGTCGGAACCCCTGACCGCGCGGACAAACGCCGCGCGGCTGGGGACCGGCATCGGCGCCTGATCCCCCTTGATCCCCTTCCAAAGGATCTCATTGAATAAGTTATCCGGCACCCGATCCTCCCGCGCAAAGTCAAGACCGGCCGATTTCCGGGACCACTCATTTACCGCGGTATTCTTTTCCCCCAGATCGATATTTGCCGGCAACGCCCGGAATGGTGTCACGTCCGGTTGGGCCACAAAACATTTCCATAACGCAGGCGACGACGCATCATACTGCGTCATAGGTGGAATACCCAGCACGAGTTCGATCGTTCGCAGCACCGACGTAGTGGTGTAAAGCGTGTGGTCTACGAAATGACGCCGCACCAGCCCCCCGGCAATATAACAGGGGCTGCGATGCGCATCGACGTGGTCAGGACCATTTTGTGCATCGTCCTCCAGCATAATGACCAAACTTTCCTTCCAGATCGGGCTCTTGCTCAGGTATTCGACGAACTCGCCTACCGCCAGATCATTGTCGGCCACATACGCAAAAGGTGTCGGCGCGCCGCGCCGCAGTCCCGCCGTATGGTCGTTGCCGATCCGGATGACGTTCAGCTGTGGCAGACTGCCGGCCGCCACGAGCGAATCGAAATCAGCCTTCCACTCGGTGAAGCGCGTAGTATCCGGTATAGTGAGGTCCCAGCCGGTAAAGGAAGCGCAATAATGGCCCTGTAAGCTGGTGACCAATGGATTCGGCTGGCCATCATTTTTCGGGCCGCCATGATTTCCGAATTCACCATAGCTGCGATAGCTCACGCCCGCCCGCTGGCAATCATCCCAGATAAAACCACCCTTGTTGTTGGCTACCGCGCGATTGCCTTCCGCATCATAGTCGCCGCCCCTTCCGCCATAAGATGTCGGCCAGGTCTTCTCCAGGTAGTCCGTGGCATAGGCGCCCATGCTCCAGTTGTGACCGTCAGCACTCACTTCCGCGTTGACATAGAAGTTATCGAGCAGCACGAATTCGCTGGTCAGCGCATGCTGATTCGGCGTGACCCGCTCACCAAACAACACCAGGCTCGTGTCCCCATTGCCCGCCTTCACATCCCCAAGAACCTGATCATAGGTCCGGTTCTCTTTTATAAAATAAAACACATGCCTGATCGGCGACCCGTCGCCCACTTTCATGGGTACCGGATTCCCGCTCTCACCCGTAGTTGCGAGCTCCCCGGTCTTTGTGTATGGCGTATTCTGATAAACCTGTGCCGAATAATCCGCCAGTTGCTTTTCATCCGGTTCGGGGATAATACTCATCGTGCCTTTAAATAGTCCCGCAATATATTGCACCGGCTGCGCCCTGTGCAGATCACCCTGCTGGAAATTCACTTCCTGCCTCCTGGCCGTGGGGTTGGGGCCCAAAGGATTGGCCATCGACGTAAATCCCTTCCCGTTCGCGACCCAGATCTGACTGCCGACCACCTGCACAGCGGTCGGATACCAGCCGACGGGGATAAAACCTTTGGACGCGTCCGCCCCCGGCTTGCTGACATCGAACACCGCCAGGCAATTATTGTCGGCATTGGCCACATACAAGGTCTTGTCGTCCTTACTGAGGGCAACCGCATTGGTGGTCGAACCGGGCAGCGAATTGGGATACAGGGCCGCATTCAGCGTCTCCACCACCTTGCGGCTGCGGATATCGATCACCGATACACTGTTGTCATTGGCGTTGGCTACAAAGAGCCACCGGTCGTTCTTCGTTTCGCACATATCATTCGGATTGTCCCCTACCGTTATGCCTTCACCGATAAAGCTGCGCTGCTTTGTATCGAATATCAGCAGCCGATCGCAGCCCCAGCAGGTGATATACAGCTCCGATCCATCCTTCGACAGCAGACAGGTATAGGCTTCGGCCGGCAGGTCCAGCCGCCGGACGATCGTTTTGGCGGCCAGATCTATGATGTAGAGCGAATTGTTATCCTTTGTAACAACATAGAGAATGCCGCGCCGGTCATCAAGCGCGATGCCCGCCGGCGAGATTTTCTCCGGCCATTTCTTCCCGAGCGAAATACTATCTACCAGTGTTAGCGCTTTACCCGCCCCCGGATTAACCGCATATTTCAGTATCCGGTTATCGTTCCCGCCCGAAGCATACAGATATTTCTCGTCGGCGGTGAAGGTCAGCCCAAGCCATGATTTTGGAATGATCACGCTGTCCAGGACCTGTTCCTTTTCGGCGTCGATGAGCTGGATAGTCTGTGTGCTCTGGCCGTTATTGGTGACCGCCAGGTAGCGGCGGGAGGAGCTAACCGCGATATTCAGGGGCAGGTCCCCCAGCGGAAGGCTGCGGCCGGCCGGGGTAAGCGACCAACCATTGGGAAGCAGCACTTTCTGTGCCTGACCATCGCTTTGCACCGGTCCCGGCGTCTGCGCCTGCAGACAAGCGACAAATCCGATCAGCAGGACGATAAGTAAAGGTCTCAGGACAATGAATAAAGGTCTTTTCATAATCGGTAAAATTATTTTCTTAACCGGCTTCCCGCCCATCCGGCACACAATTTAATAAAGATATAACCGATTCCGCTATGGGAACAACCGCGCCGCCTGCTCTGCCGATTCGGGTTTGCCGACATCGATCAACCGGGACCGGCTGTGATCATGCGCCTGGATCGGATGATCGGCCGCCAGGTCGAGGTAAAGATCCACCATCGAGAATTTTCCATCTCGCGTCATCAGGGGAAAGATCGCCGGATCGATGATGTGGATGCCGCTAAACGCTTTCTGCATGAGCGGGGCCCCCATCGCCCGGGCCCGTTCAGTCTCCGCGGGCCGCGCCATCCGCTCCTGCCCGGTTGTCGCATTCCGCCAGCCGCATAGCTGGCCCCGGTCATCGAAAAGGAAATAGCGCGACGTGACCCTGTCCGTCACGGCGAGGGTAGCCAGCGGCCCGTTCCGGAAATGGTCGGCGATCATCGCTGAGAGGTCCATATCCGTGAGGATATCCACATTCATCAGCACAAACGGCGATCCCTCCAGGAAGGGCCGGGCCTTCTTCAAACCTCCCCCCGTCTCCAACACCTCCGCCGTCTCATCGCTGATCCTGTACCGGCACCCCCAGCCGTTATTCACCCTCAGCGCCTCGATGATCTGGTCCGCGAAATGATGGACATTGACCACCACTTCCTCAATCCCGTACCGTCGAAGAAATTCGATATTTCGCTGGAGAAGGCTTTTCCCGTTAACCGGCGCCAGCGCCTTGGGATGCTGGTCCGTCCAGGGCTTGAACCGCGTACCCAATCCCGCGGCAAGGATCATCGCCCGGGTGATGACATTATTCATACCGCGAAGATAGGAAAGACGAGTAGCCCGCGCGATAAAACCGGGCCGCGCTTGCCCGGCGCTTCAGGACCCACTGCGGCAGCTTATTCTGGAACTGCTGCAGTTCCGTACCGGCGCCGTTCAACGGCAATCCGGTCCATTCAGTCAAATACGAATTCGTATTCACCTCTCCCACGTCGTCGGGCTGTACGCCGCTGATCCCCATCATCCACCCCTCCTGACCTTTGACTTTATATTTAAAGAAATAGACATATCCCGTCGCCGTGGGGGTAACGACATGCTGCTTTCCGACAAATTGCATTTCCGCTTCTCTGCCTTCCGCCCGCCGGTCAAACAATACCGACCGCGCCATCGCCACCTGGTTCCGAAACTCAGCGGGGAACAGACCGGCCTTCCCCGCCTCCATCAGGTCTCTGTATAGCCTGGCGCGATGCCAGTCGTCCGCCGCCAGGGTATGTAGCACACTATCGGGAACGGGCTGGTTGTTCCGGATCAGGGAAAGGACGACCGCGTGCCTCACGCTGAGCGATTTGATCCGCAACAGCTGACCAAACCACCGGGCGACCGCTGGCCGGTCATAGAACGGCGCCAGCCATTCCGCATATTTGTCCAACCCGGGAGCAGAAGACCGGGCTGGACGTCCGTCAACACCCTGGACTTCCTCGGGCATCTGCTGATCAGACCAGACGATAGCTGTCCCAGTCGGGATCAACGTCTCTTCCTCATCGACACTCTTTTGTTCCGTCAGTTGTTGCTTCTTCAGCAGGATCTGCGCATCCGAGAACAATCCCGTGAAATAAGGCCCGTATGCCGCGGCCGGCAGCCGGCTGCTGTCGGCCATTCCAGCCATCAGCTGAAGGATGGGCGACTTATAGCCTTCAACGGGCATCAGTTGCAAGACATCCGGAAACAGCGCGAGCGCCAGCGCGGTATCTTCTCCGATATGTTCGAACAATCCCCTGAGCTGGCTTGCAGTCTCGAAGACCGGCGGGGTCTGAACCAACCATGTCTTAACCAGCGCATAAGCTTCCTTGTTATGGAACCGGATCATCGCTTCCAGCGCGGCATCCTGGAAAGCCGTGGTATCCCCGCTATTCTCGTATAGCTCTTTCACGTAGGCCACGACGGGCTCCAGGCAGCAGGTATCCCTGATCCGCCCAAGGCTACGGATTAGCTCGCTCTTTTTTTCAATATAATTCTTATCGTCCGGCTTCAGACTGACGATGATCGAGCGAAGCTCGGGAAGGTCCGCGGACGCGAACAGAATATGACGGAGCGCCTCATGCGCGATTTGCCGTTCAGCTGAATCCCGGCTCCGATACCGTTTGAAGAAAAGCGCGGATTTGCTGTCGAATACAGTATAACGGTTGGACGGCGTGTCCCGTGCGGGCCCCCCGGGGGTGGGCGCAACCGGAGTAAAGGAAGAAAAGAACTCCCGGAGAAACGGGCTTTCCTCTTCGGTCTTGTCCGTCAAAGCGGTCACTTTGAACAGGATATTGCCCTTTAATACCGCCAGCCCCACCACCTTCCTGCTGCTGCCCGTATCGAGCAGGATATACCGGTAGCCGCAGATCGTGTCGGTCCCGCGTGCCCCTTCGGCGCCTGCGCCGCTGCTGAAATATTCCTTCTTTTCGAGGATAAACTCCGCCTTCAGTCTTTTCCAGTGCATTTCATTCTCCCAGAAGGCGCTCGTATCCTTCCGGTAAAAATAATCCGGCAGGGTGGAGGTGACGACATGGACGCTCTCGCCGGTAGAATCATCGGAGAACCACGCATGCTGGACTTTCGTTTCGGCGACATAGCCCGGCGCACTTTCCCGCTGGAACATCGGGAAAGTAAATTCAGCTTCCGTAAGGGGTCGCAAAGCCGGCGGCACATCGGGGTATACCGGTGTCCGGACGGAGAAATGCCGCGCGGTATCGGTATACCATTCCGGCTCCCCATAGTGAAGCGGCGCCAGGTGGAAGCTGCTCATGAACCGGACCATATCGGCATTTTCCTTTTTCCCCGCCGTAAGGACCAGGTAGTATTCGGGCCCGTCAATCACCGCCTTTGCTTTTAGCCGGCCTCCCGTTGCCGTACTGAATTCCAGGTCCAGACATTCATGCCCGTCCAGCTGACCGAATTTGCGCGAAAGCTCCTTCACGATCGCCTTCGATCCTTTCAGACTTTCTTCCATCAAATGCAAATCCACAGTGTCCTCTTCCAGGAAATGCGTATTGCAGACATTGTCCCTCAAAATAAGATAGCCTTCGCCGGTGGCGCTGACGGCTTCATACTGCCAGACCGGTTTCATGGGCAGGCCGAAACCCGCATAGGAAACCGCGGGAGGGACAGGGAAAACCGCCTGGAAGCCGCCCTGCGGCGGACTGTAATTCGTCCAGTGATAATCCTGGTCCTGCAGACGGATAGAAGTAAAGAATTCGTCCGCCTCTTTCCCTGTTACATATTCTTCCTTGGCGCTCATCTTGAAAATGAGGATCTCGGTCGGAGCGACCAGGATCATATAACGCTGCAGATCCCCGCTGCGGTTCTTGTTGACGATCTCGTAGCCGTTATAGCCATTGCGCTCCACCTCCTTTTTACTTAGGATCTTGCCGGGAATATTGTCGTACAGCAGGCTGTCTGTCGTCTTCAGCACCGCTCCCGGCGGCTGGCCGGTCAGCCCGGCATAAGTCTTCACCCTGGTCAGCATGTAGTAGCTGCCGTTCGCCATGTCCGCAAATTGCCAGGAAGGGTTTGTCGACTCCTCCCGCCGGTACCACTGACCGGGAAGATTGCACCGGATAAACCCGTCGGCACTCATCACCGGATGGTAATTCACGGGCACATGCAGCCGGTCGATCCGGTCCCGGTCTCCGGCATCCTGGTCGGTCATTTTCACCGGCCGAAGCGTATACCCTTTCTTTCGCAGAAGCTCGATCACCCCCCTGCTACCCGGCAGATGGGCGGCGCCGACGGCCACAAAAAGTGACTTCCCCCGCATAATGCTATCCATCGAATTCGCCTGGATGACATTCCGGTCATAGAGGAATTTTTCCGTAAACGCTTTGGAGGAGGAAAGCAGCTGATCGAGCGAGTCCATCAGCGACAGATCCCCGCGCCGGTAAGCCTCCTGCATTTTCGTTCCGATCGTAAAAGCATTCTCGCCCTCCGGGAAGGTCTTTCTTTCCCGTTTCTCTTTCATCTGGGCCTCCGTCGCTTCAATGGAGATCTTTTCCGATTGAAGATAGTTCTCCACGCCCGCGCCTTCCTTCCCGAGCCGCCTGCCCGTCTGATAGATATACAGATCAAGATACGTGTCCTCCTGGAAATTAGCCATCGGCATCGTCGTCCGGTAAAGCAGCCCGTTCATCTCGTAAGGCTCTTCCCTTAAGGCGGCGATCAGCTGATCCGGATAGCCCTTCTGCCGGAGCTCGTTCTCCGAGATATATTCCGCGTCGGCGGCGGCATAACTATAGAAATGCTGATTCCGCTGCGCTTCCTCCAGCCGGAACATATCCGGCTGCCATTCGTTAGGGTCGACTTCCAGCGCAACGACATCGCAGCTCCTGATCGCCATGTAAAAGGAATCGCTGAGATGGAACACCTCCTTGTTGCTGATGTGCATGGACCCGAAAAGATAGGATGGCTTCCGCATCCCGTTGCCGCTGATCTCCCACAGAATGCTCGGATACGTGGATTGACCTTGGGCCCGCAACGGCAAACAAAACAAAAGAGACAGCGCGAAAGCAGCAAATCTTTCCATATCGGTAGTTCTCCGAACAATATAACCAATCTATTACCAAAATAAAAGTCTCAGTCCTTCTGAACCTCAATTTTAGCAATATCTTTCAACTTCATCGGCTTGATATGCGCTTCGAAAAAATGGGTTTTGCTGCCGGTGATCGTGCTGTCCTGGATCAGTAGCGTATTGAAATAAAAGGTGGTGCGGCTGCTGTCATTCCTGGTGATACGCACCGATGTCCGGTTGGTTACCGGAATGACCGTCTCCTTGCCGTCCTTGTCAAGAACCTTAAGCGTCTGAAGTGAGTTGCCATTGACGCTGAACGGAATAAAGAATGGAAATGCGATTACAACGGTGTATTTTTTCTCGGGTTGGGTATCAGCGAACTGCTGGACCAGGCTCTGGGTCGAAAGGTGATACGTGGCGCAGCCGGTCAGAAGAAGACATGCTGCAGCGAAAAAAAAGTGGCGTTTTTTCATGATCCAGGTATAATGGGGTTATTAAAAATCATAATACGATGTTCTGCAAGATAGTGCTCTTTCCCGGATAATCGGTATTGTAGTGCAAACCGCGGCTTTCCTTCCTGAACTGCGCTTCTTTTACAATTAGATAGCCCACCGTTATCAAATTGCGGACCTCGCAGAGCTGGGGCGACACCGCCGTTGTTTCATACAGCGACTCGATTTCTTCGTGCAGAAGATCAAGCCGCTTGCTGGCGCGCTGTAGCCGGGTATGCGTACGAACGATCCCTACATAATCACTCATCAGCAGCTGTAATTCTTTCAGACTTTGTGTTATCAGGATCATTTCGTCGGGCTCCGTGGTCCCTTCGGCATTCCAGTCGGGGATATTCTCCTTAAAGTCCAGGTAAGGGATTTGTTGAACACTATCCAGGTAGCAACGGTGAGAAAACACAAGTGCCTCCAGCAAGGAATTGCTGGCCAGCCGGTTGGCGCCATGCAGCCCGGTGGAAGAACATTCGCCACAAGCGTAAAGGCGGGCAATGGAAGTACGACCCCATTCATCTACTTTAATGCCACCGCAACTGTAATGCGCGGCCGGGGCAACCGGGATCATTTGCGTCGCTATGTCGATCCCGATAGAGCGGCATTTTTCGTAGATATTCGGGAAGTGCTCAATGAAACTGGCCTTGTCCATATGACGGCAGTCGAGATAGACATGCTCCGTACCGGCTTTTTTCATTTCGCTGTCGATCGCCCGGGCCACAATATCGCGGGGGGCGAGGTCTTTTCTCGCGTCATATTTTTCCATGAACGCCTCTCCGCGACCATTACGAAGGATGCCGCCATCCCCTCTCACCGCTTCGGTGATCAGGAAGGAAGGAGACACGCCGGGCTCGAACAGGGCAGTGGGATGAAACTGGATGAATTCCATATTCTCTATCCGGCCTTTAGCCCGATAGACCATGGCTACTCCATCCCCGGTGGCGATGGTGGGATTGGTCGTTGTCCGGTAAGCCTGACCGTTCCCGCCTGTTGCGAGCAGGGTAATTTTGGAAAGGATGCGAACGATCTTATGGGTTTGCTGGTCGAGGGCATAGACGCCATAGCACTCGATATCAGGCGTCGATTTCGTAACCAGGTAGCCCAGGTGGTGCTGGGTGATCAGGTCAAGCACAAACCAGTGTTTGACCAGCTCGATATTCTTCTGTTTGCCGACGGTTTCCAGCAAGGCCCGCTCTATTTCCTTACCCGTCACATCCTTGTGATGCAGGATACGGAATTCGGAATGACCGCCTTCTTTCCCCAGCTTGAAATCGCCTTCGGCGTCTTTATCGAACCGGGTTCCCCACTCGATGATCTCATTGATCCGATCGGGCCCTTCCGTCACCACGATCTCCACCGTACGCGGGTTACATAACCCGTCGCCTGCGACAAGCGTATCCTGGATATGCTTGTCAAAGCTGTCACGTTCGAAGTCCGTCACTCCGGCTATGCCACCTTGCGCGTATTTGGTATTGGTCTCGTCCGCACGGCTTTTGGTGATCACCAGGACCTTCTTTTCCGGGTGATCCTGGGCAACCTTGAGCGCATAGCTTAACCCGGCGATCCCCGAGCCGATGACGAGAAAATCTGTCTTTATCATAAAGCCATAAAGTTACTATCTTTAGCGGGAATCCCCTTGATCATGAAACCTCTATACCTCCTTCTCCTAACCACCGCCGGCCTGTTCGCCTGTAACGGCCGGCCCGGTATCGACTATACCCCACTGACGCTCTCCGCCATGTATGATCCCGACTCCGTCCGCATGGCACTGGATGGTGGTGACTCTGTCGCCGCCGAGAAGAAACTCACCGCAGCGATCGACCAACTTAAGAAACAAAAGGACACCGTCGGAAGCATCCCGCTTTTTAAAGCAGCGATCCTGCTGAAACCGACGGCCAAAGGGTATTTCGAGCTGTCCGGAGCCCTGCTGTCGACCTACAACAAAGAAGAAGCGATCGAGGCCCTGCACATGGCGGAGCGACTCGGCTATAGCCCCGTGGCCAACGTGATGATCCGTTATTGCTATGCCTATTCCCTCCTGGCAGGCTCGTATCCAAATGACAAGTTTGGAGATACCGCTATCCGCTATATGCAACTGGCCCTGCAGATGGGATATGCCCGGCCCCAGGATTTCCTGCAGCGGCAATATTTTCCGACGCTGGCCCGCTCCGACAGGTTCGCGAGCGCGTTTAGTGACGCGCTGAGCGGAATGGCCGGCAGAGACCCCCAGAAGAGTCTTTGGGACAGCTACGCGGGGCAGTTCCCGGAAGTGCCGCTGCCCCTGGCGATCAATTTGCAATGGATCAAGAGCCACCCGCTCGAAGACGCGATCTCTTTTGAATTCCAGCATTTCATCCCCGAAATGCGGAGTGAGAAATTCGACCGGGGTGGCGGGACAATGTATTATTACGTCGCCCTCATCCGAAAGAGCGCGGCATTTACCGCGGTGGTCTACGGTGAACAATATGAAGACGATGAAGAAGAGACGGAGGCAAATGCGACAGCGGATGCGGACAGCACTAAACCGGCTGCAAACGACCAAACTACCGTGACATCTTTATTCTCCCTGGTAACCTATGACCACCAGGGGAAGATCATCGACAGACTGCGGGTAGCCGGAAGAGATGGCCAGCAGACCTCTTTGAAGGCCTTTGCCATCCAGCCCAACTTGCATTTCCAGGTGCAGTACATACCGGACGTCCCCGACTCCGCTCGCCTGGTGGAGTCGCCCGACTACTACCTGATCGATGCTTCCGGGAAATTCGTTAAGGCCGATGCGCCGCTCGCGGCCAGATGAACTTTTCAACAAACCCCCGCCGGATGAGCCATTCGGCCACCAGCAGGTTGGGTACCCAGCTCAGCCAGGCAGTCGTGATATAGATATCCCGGGGAGAGGCATAGGTGGTGACCTCCAGAATGTATGTATAACCTCTCAACGTTATCGCGGAAAGCGTAAGGGCATAGCTCCGGAGCATATACGCGCCATGCAGCACGAATTTCCGGCGGAAGGCATAGTACCCCGCCGCCAGCGTAAAGCCGATCCAAAGCGCGGCCAGCAGGGTGAAGCTGGTACGTGCCGGCAGGCCGCCGTTGGCATAGAGCGCCATGACAAAGGCTGCGGGCCCGCTGACCAGCGTGACGATGATCAGGTAGGTCCAGCCCATCAGCCGGTGGACCCGGGGATATCGCCCCAGCAGCCAGGGTGCGAATTGCGTAAAACCCGCCACCAGCACCAGACAGCTGGTAAATACATGCGTGTAGAAGCAGGCGCGCCACCACGAGAGGGGATAAACCCGCTGTTTGGTCAGCAGGAAGGCAACATTGCCCCGCATGGCCGTATACGCGAGCGTGATCCTGATCATCAGGAAAGAGAAGATGGCCAGGGCCAGCAGAAGGAACGATCTGACAATTGTCCTGTACACGGTTAACCTGCTACGAATTTCACGAATTGCACATTTTTCCCCTGGAGATTTTCCTCGATGATCGAGTCTTCGGAGATCTCTTTACGCGGCCATCGGATGAGGCGCATATGCTGGGCGGGCAGGCGGCTATTGTTTTGCCAATCGATCTGGATCGTGTCGTTTTTCCTGATATAATTACCAGTGATCGTGATAAGCTGGTCATTGGTGCTGACGGACAACGAATCCGGATCATATTCCAGCTTGCAGACGTTGTCCCGCGAAAAAGTAAGCGTGCCGAGATCTCCCTTCCAGTCGGCATAATAGAAATCGTCATAGTCATTCCCGGACCCGCCGGATCGTTCGAGGACCAGCGCACCCGAGCGTATCCTCGTGCTATCGATGGGAATCCAGTTACCGCTGATCTTCTGTGCAGACCGATCCATCGACAGGTAAAAAGTCCCGTCATAACCGCTGCCGCCCGGCTCTTTGAGGACCAGCACATAACCACTATCTCTTTCTTCAATGCTCCCATTCACGTTGCGGCGCAATCCGCGGTGAAGATCATAACCGGAGACGATATTGCCTTCGATATAGTTGATCACTACGGTCAACAATCCTTTCTTGAAGTTACCGGAATAGGAGCCCAGGATTCCGGCAGCGGCGCTGTCCGGGATACCCGGCCAGGCGGCGACCGACGATTTTCCCTGCCGGCCCTGGTGACAGGAGATTCCGACCAGCACGACCAGGATCAGACCAAAGGTTCGGGGTTTCATATCTTGATTAGTATTCTATACTATAACCAAACTGCTCGGGATGATCGAACGCATCGATCAGATTGAACTTCATGACAACCGTCTTTTTGTCGTCCGACAGTTTAGCCGTGGCATTGTCGATCTTCTTTACCGGCCGCGGAAGGACGATCGTCGTGGTATAGTTGATCTCCACTCCCATTTGCCCGGCTTGTTTGATCTGGGCCAGCTGCGGATCGTTAAGAAGCGCTTTCCACTTATCGGGGTTCACCTTCTTGCTGATGAGACCGTCGCGGCAGGTGAAGTCATAGATGCCGTTGAACTGGTTGATATCCGGACTCGGTCCGCCGCCTCCGACACCCCCGCCGCCGCCCTCATCTCCGCCCAGGCCCTTAAGAAGCTGCGCGGACCCCAGCGAACCGTCCCCCAGGGTCGCATACAATTTCTGCAGGTTATTCTGACTGGTAAACGGAAAGGTCATATGGGTCGTAAAGATCTTCGCAGCCGTATCGAGCCGGATGTGAACTGACCCCGGGCTGAGCACAGCCTTCTTATCGGCCGGCGGGCTGTCCGCGTTTACGAGGACGTCCTTCATATTGATCGTGGTATCCATCTTGGTCAACCCTGCCTTTTGCATCCCTTCCGTACCCATATATTGCTCCATCATTTCCAGCATCTGGCTCATGTCCATGTCCATCGTAACCGTTCCGCTGCCATCTTTCTTCACGTCAATCTTTTCATAGATATCCAAACAACCGGCAAAGCCAACCGTAACAAGAACGAACAGAATAATTTTTAACATCTTCATGATCATCGTGATTTCGTGATTTGGAGAGCAAGATAATTTTTTAGCGAACGCCAACCTTATAGCGCACCGTAAATATTTGTGAATGTCCCGGCGACAAGAGGGTCAATCCCATCTTATTAGAAAAGCAATCCGGCGCACCGCTCAAATTCTCTATGGCAATGCTGGTCCGGTCCGGCGGAGTATAGATCTGCAGATAGGGATAGGTGCCGTCGGGAAAGAACGCGATCGAAAGCCCGGACATTAGATTCCGGATCTCGCAGGCCGCGCTGACCAGGTCTGGTTTCAGGCTGAAACAATTATCCAGGAACGTATCGCCGATCGGCCGCCCTGCCCCAAAAAGATCATACTGCAGGAGCCTCCCTGTCGGGATCAGTTGCCGGTCGAACTCGACTAACGCTTCCGAATGGAATTGCAGCCGCCAGTCATCTATCTTTCCCCCGAGTCGGAAATAGGGATGCCAGCCATCCGCGATCGGGATGACGGTCTGATCCATGTTCGTGACAACCGTTACTACCTCCAGCACACTGCCGGTATGGAGGATATATCTTACCTGGCAGTCATAATCGAAGGGATAACCGGGATCTTCCTTCCGGTAGCTATGCTCCAATACAACAGTCCCTGAGTGCTCACTCGTCGCTTCTTCCAGGATCGTGAAAGGCTTATCGTATATCAACCCATGGATCGCCGTTCCGTCCCCGAACAACCGGGGAAAGCTATAGGTTTTCCCCTCGAACCGGTATTTCCCGTCCCTGATCCGGCAGGGGAAGGGCGAGAGCTTCGGCCCTTTGAACGACCGGGCCATCTCCCTTTTCACTTCATTCCCATCGGTGTAGCCGTCGATAAGGTTAAAGGGGGAACCGTCCCGGGTGCGTACGATAAAGGCATGGAGGCTTGCCCCGGATCCCGGCAGCAGAGAGACAACCGTTCCACCGGCTTGATCTTCAATATTGATCAGGTCAAGGCCGTGTTCCTGCGTGTGCCGGATCGTAAAACTCATGGCGGGAAGATTTACCCGCAATTTACTAAAGTCTGGCCTTTCAGACGCGAGGACCGGACCGTCTTGGGTGTCCGGACCGTAGGAGTAAGCCCGATCTGGATCTCGGTCAGCTGACAGGCAGGCGCAGCGTAGTCGACATGCAGCAGGGTCTCCACGTAGAGATCGGTCATTTCCAGATCATTAAAAGCAATGTAATCCAGCATCTCCGAATACTCCGTCATCAATCCTTCCCACGGACCCTCATACCGGGAACACAGGCAGTTGAACGGCGGGATCTGTTTGAAGAAGGGCAGCAGGGTTGTCGGGATCTGTCCCTGTACCGGTAACGCGATCTCCAGGGTAACCGGGCTGTCCGGTTGGCCGTCCATCCCATAGAAGAAACGGTATTGCGGCCCGCAGATCAGCAGACCCAGATCGGCAACGTAGGTGTACAATTCTCGTAAAGCATTGGCGGTCAGTTCCCTTGATTCCCGAAGGGTGGTGGAGCGGCTAACGTATAAGACGGTCATGGGAGGATGGACGCGGATAAGCATAGATTTCTGGTTTCTCCAAAGATGCGCCTGGTTTGTGTCAGCCTTATGTCAGTAGGAGTCGTAATGCAGAGAAATTTTTTCGGCAAGCTCCCTCATCGTGGTCCGGAGAACGGCCGGAGACTCGACCTGCACCCGGTTTGTAAAGGTCAGCAGCCATCGCCCGAAATGGTACATGTTGGAGGTCAGGAACTTCATGCGTACTTCTGTATCCTGCACTTCTTCCGATACGAAGCCATTCAGATACTTCTGCTCCTGAAGGTATCTGGCAATTTCCCGGTCGAAGCGGACAATGGCCTCCTCCAGGTCGGAGCCCTGTCTGATCTTGTCGATATATTGGCGTATGGAGGGATGCGCCGTGGGCTCAAAACAATGATCGTCCACCGTCACCCCCAGCATCCGGCTCATCCGGAAATCCCGGTAGTCATTGCGCAGATGACACCAGGCGATCAGATGCCAGGCGTTCCCATAGTAAAGCAGACCGATCGGTTCCACCTTCCTGAGCGTAACTTCCTCCTTCTGTTGGGATCGATATTGCAGGTGTACGATCTTTTTGTTAACCACCGCCTGCTGCAACATCGACAGGAATTGCTGCGGCGACTCCAGGTCGGGCGCATACCGGATCAGGATCTCGATATGCTCCGTCAGACTGTCTACATATTCTTTGTCCGGAGATCGCAGCACCGCCTTTATCTTGAACAGGGCGGCATTGAAATGCCGCTTTACCGACCCATCGGTGAATTGCTCGGCCAGCTTGGCCCCAAGCAGCAGCGCACTGGCTTCCTCCTGGGTGAACATGACCGGCGGAAGCCGGTATCCCTCCATAATAGTATAGCCGGAGCCGGCCTCACCGATAACCGGAACACCGGATTCATCCAGGGCTTTGACGTCCCGGTAGACCGTTCGCAGGCTGATCTGAAAGCGGTCGGCCATTTCCTGAGCCGTCACTTTCTTTTTGCTCTGCAAATGCGTGAGGATGGCATGTAGCCTGTCAATTCGGTTCATCTACCCAGGATTCGTTCTCCTTCAGTAAATTTATCAACTCTTCGAGGGCAATGGAGCTGTCGACCCCTCTTTTGACAATTTCTTTACCTTTATACAAGGTGATCTTGCCCGGACCGCTTCCTACATACCCGAAATCCGCATCGGCCATTTCCCCCGGCCCGTTGACGATACAACCCATGATCGCGATCTTCACCCCTTTCAGGTGATGGGTCACAGCCCGGATCTTCGCGGTGGTCTCCTGCAGGTCAAAAAGCGTCCGCCCGCAGGAGGGGCACGAAATATATTCCGTTTTCGAGATTCGCGTTCGGGTGGCTTGCAGAATTGAAAAAGAGGTGTTGTTTAAGAACTGGTTATTATTGTTCGCCTGCAAGTATGTCCGCCCGCTTATTTTTTTGTTGACGATCTTTTCCGGCTCGTTCTTCAGCCAGATCCCATCCCCCATCCCATCCAGGAATAAAGCCCCGGCTTCCGCGGAGAAATGGATCAGCTGTTCGTCGATCGTTTCTTCGGGGCTTTCCACTACCAGGATGACCGGATTACGAATGCCCCGGTTCATCATTTCAGCGATGCACGCTCGGACGGAAAGCATGGGCGTCCGATGGGACGATCGCAGGCACAGGACCGCTTGTTCATCCGTCGCCAGTTTATCCATCACCTTTTCTGCTTCCGGTGACACTGCATCCAGGGACACGAAATGTGGGGCGGCAGGGGCCTGCGCTGCGAGATATTCATCGGCAGTAAATAGGTTGATGCGCCTCAACGTACCGGGCAGCTCGAAATGAACAGTCTTATTCCCGGTATACAGATAGTCCGCCGCCGAGTCGCTGATATTCCATTTGTCCAGTCCGGGATCATAGGTGTAGCCGATCGCTTGCAAGTCTTCACGCTCAATGCTGCCCTGGCCCGACAGATCCGCGACGACCACCGGGACATGATGATCACCGATATTCATCACGGCGTAGGTCGACCTTCTTCGATACTCGAGTGGTGAATACGGGACGTTTTCGACCCGACCGACCAACTCCGAACGATCGACCGACTCCACCCGCTCGCCCGCTTCGCGCCGCTCATATCTCCGGACGAGATCCTTGCAAACCGGGACCTCAAACTCGGGGTCCTCCGTCAGCGAGACCCGGATCGTATCCCCAATGCCTTCTTCCAGCAGCGTACCGATACCGATCGCCGATTTAATGCGTCCGTCTTCCCCGTCACCGGCCTCGGTGACACCCAGATGCAAGGGGTAGATGACGCCGAACTCTTCTTTCATTTTCAGCACCAGCAGCCGATAGGCCTGTACCATCACCTGCGGATTACTTGACTTCATGCTTAGCACGATATTGTGATAGCTTTCATCCCGCGCGACCCGCAGGAACTCCATCGCGCTTTCCACCATCCCGATCGGCGTATCGCCATACCGGCTCATGATCCGGTCGCTGAGGGAACCATGATTGGTCCCGATCCGCATCGCCGTGCCGTATTCCTTGCAGATCTTCACCAAGGGCGTGAACCGCCCGCGGATGCGCCCGATCTCTTCCTCATATTCGGCGTCCGTATATTCAATAAAGTCGAACTTCTTTTTATCGATATAGTTCCCCGGATTGATCCGCACCTTTTCCACGATGCGCGCGGCAATCTCGGCAGCGTTGGGAGTGAAATGGATATCCGCCACAAGGGGAGTAGAATACCCCCTGCGCCGCAGCTCGTTGCGGATATTCAGGAGATTTTCCGCTTCTTTCCTGCTGGGAGCCGTAATGCGCACGAGCTCTGCCCCGGCTTCAATACAACGGATCGACTGCTCGACCGTCGCGAGCGTATCCATCGTATCGGTCGTGGTCATCGTCTGGATCCGGACTGGATGATGATTCCCGATGATCAGGTCACCGATCCTCACCTCCAGCGTGTCCAATCTCGAGTGCTTAGAATCAAAATCCATGGGGCGAAATTACGAAAGAATCGGCAGTCGGCGGGGCCTGGGCGACTACCAGTCCTTATCGGGTTGATTGAGTGAGTGTACCTTATTCTGGTTGAGCTTGTTCTGCAGATCGTTCTCCCGCTGTTGCAGGGCTTTCAGCAGCTGTTCCACCTGCTGCTTATTCAGCCGGCTGGGCTGCGGCTTTGGCTGTTGCTGCTGTTGCTGATCCTGCTTCTTCTGGTCTTTCTTGTCCTTCTGCTCCTTCTTCTGATCCTGGTTCTTTTTCTGCTGGTTCTGCTGCTGTTGCTGCTGCTTCTGTTCCATCAACGCTTTTTCGAGGTTCTCCCGCGCCACCGAGTCGGCTGCATCCAGCTTCAGGGCTGCCTTCCAGGCATCGATGCTTTCCTGGAGCTTCTTCTGCTTAACCAGCGCTACCCCTTTATTGTACAGGCTTTTTTCTTCCATCGGCTTATCCGTAGCGCTATGACCGGCGCTCGCATCATACGATTTAGCAGCGGCATCGTACTCATTCTTTCTGAATTGCGCGTTTCCCAGGTTGTAATTTGCCGTGGGATTATCGGGCGCCTTGTCGACCGCCGCCTGATATTGCTTGATAGACTGGTCGATCTGTTTCTTTTTATAAGCCCGGTTGCCGCTGCGGATCAGCGTGTTGGTAGTCTGGGCAGATGCGGATCCCGCCATCAGCAGGCCGAACATCGCCATCACCAGCATCCGGACCCCGCGGGCAGCCAGCTTTCCGCGGCGCCGCTCAGCCAGCAGAAGCTCTACCAGCAGCAAAAACAACGCAACCCCCGCAAACCACTGGAAATAACTGATGTAATCGATGAATTCGGCATCCTTCATGGCCTTCTTCTCAGCGACATCCAGCTGCTGCGTCATCGTGATGAGCGCATCCTCTACATTATCGAGCCGAAGGTAAGAGCCGTTCGTTTCCGTTGCCAGCTGTTGCAGCTCCGCCTCATTCAGCTTGGACATGACCGTATGGCCGTCCTGGTCCTTGTGGAGCTCACCGGTAACAGGATCCTCAATAGGAGAGCCATCCGGCGACCCGACACCCACCGTATTGATCAGCACGCCGTCTTCCGCCAGCTGTTTGGCGACACCCGCGGCTTCTGGATCATGATCTTCACCATCGGATACGAGCACGATCGACTTATATTTTCTTTCTTTACTGTTGAAGGCGGTATTGGCCATCCTCAGGGCGTCGGCGATGACCGTTCCCTGCGTGGGTACTACGTCGGGGCTGGCTTCCTGGATATACATGTGCGCCGCACCATGATCGGTCGTCAGCGGCATTTGCATATATGCCCGGCCGGCAAAGAGCACCACCCCGATGCGGTCGTTGGGGAGCTGATCCACGAGTCGCAGCAGGAACTGTTTGGCCCGCTCCAGCCGGCTTGGTTTGATATCCCGGGCCAGCATACTCTTGCTGACATCCAGCACCAGCATGACATCCACCCCTTTTCGCTGAACATTCTCCATCGCGCCCTGTTTCTGAAGATTGGCCGCAGCCATTACGATCCCGATAAAAGCCACCAGCGCCAATCCCGCCTTGATCAGGAAGCGGCCGGAAGAAAAGTTTCCGATCAGCTGGTTCACCAGCGAACGATCCCCTATCCGGGAAACGGTCTTTCTTTTCCAGCGCAGCAGGGACCACAGCAGGAGCAGCAGCAGCGGCAGCGCCGCCAGCCCGATCAGGTATTCGATATGTTCGATTCGGAACATTCTATTTTTTCCTTATTTCTTCCCTTCGAAAAACCCCATTTGTTGCAGGATCTTCTTTGCAATTACCAGGCCGGTCTGCCGGAGATCCTTCGTCCCGTCGGCTGATTCCACATTGACAACGAAGAAATAGGGATGTTTGTTTTCCTCCACCCAGCCCATTACCCAACCGATCCCATGACCATCCTCCTTTTTGACGGCTGCAGTCTTATAGGAAAGCCGGTAAACGGAATTGCTCTCCATTGCCATCATCCGGCTAACGATCTCCTGCGTGCGCGCAAGAAATGGCAATTGATTAAAATACAATTTCTTTAACAATCCCAACTGCTCGTCGCAGTTGATCCTGAGGGTCCCATCCAGCCAGAACTCCGTGTGATCTTTCGTTCTTCGGTTGCCATATTGAAGTGAGTCGATCCATTTTTGCAGCGTATCGCGGCCGATGTCCTGGACAAGGATCAGAAAAGCAAGCTCATTAACCGAACCTGTGTCGCGGAACTCCTGGCCAAAATTGGGCGGAGGACCGAGATCCGCTGAACGAAGACCGGAATCTGCCACGTAGGGGATCGGCGTGTCCGACGCTGCCGAGTCATCCTTGACAACACCCGTCTGGATCGCGATCAGCGACTGGAAAATATCAAAAGTTTGCGCGGGCGAATAGAAACTATCCCTGTATCCAGCCAAATTATAAATCGTAAATTGTCCATGCCCGTTGTCGAACAGGCCAAACGTTCCCTTCACCCCGGCCGAATCAAAATAGCGGCCCAGACTGTCCTCTACCGTAACGTTGCCGGTTGCACACCCCAGGAAAACCAGCGGAAAAACAAGAACAGAAAAGAGGGTTCTATGCATTCGGGAATTTTTTGGTGCCGCAAATATAGCTCATCGGCCCGGCAAAAAAGACGGCCTATTGCTTCGGCAAATTATATTTATCGATGAGCTGGAGCGTCACTCCATTTGTCCACCCAAAACCATCCTGATCCGGGTACTCGCCACCGCCGCCTTTGTCGGAATCAACGACGTTATATTTTTCCATCAACTTGCCGGTCTCCTTGTAAACTTTCTCCACCAGCCGGACCCATCGCGCCGCAATATCCGCGGCGAGCTCTTTTTGTCCGCAGCGATCCAGCCCCCAGATGGTCATCCATTCCAGCGGCGCCCAGCCATTGGGAGCATCCCATTGCTGACCCGTCGCAAACTCGGTGGTTACGACCCCGCCCGGTTTCAGCAATTTTCCCCGAATAACATTGGCGGCCTTGTTGGCCAGAAAGCTCATATAGTCTGGGTTTTCGTTGATAAAACAGAACGGGTACATTCCACCCGGATTGATATGACCGGATTGACGGCCCGTGCGGTAATTATAATCCGTATAGAAATTGACCTTCTTATTCCAACAGTATTTCTGGATGAGCTCGCCCCGATGAATGGCTTTTTGCCGGTATTCGGCTGCCGCACTGTCTTTGTTCATCAGCTTTGCTTTCGAAATGGCCCACTCCAGGTGGTACAGCAGCGCATTCAGGTCCGGCGGCACCATGTCCGTCGTGTGGATGGTCGTGAGGTTCTTTTCGTCGGCAAACCACCGGCTGCTGAAGTCAATCCCACTTTCCGCGGCAGCCCTGAGATTCTGATACATCTCCAGCTTATCCCTGCCGGAACGCTGGGCCGTCAGCACATCTTCCCTCCAGCTCTCCTGCCTGGGGACGGTGGCATCATCCCAATACCGGTTCAGGATATCCCCACCCTTTAGCCGGACCACGCGACGGTAAGCCTGACCTGACTTCAGATTGGCGGCGCCATCCATCCAGAAGGCATATTCTTTTTCCATGGCCGGCAGGAATTGCTGGTAAACACTGTCCCCCTTTATCGACGCAAGCAGCTCTACCATGACAGAGAAGAAGGGGGGCTGCGAGCGCCCCAGGTAATAGGTCCGGTTGCCGTTGGGGATGTGCCCGTAGTTTTCGATCAAAAAGGCGAAATTCCGGACCATATTATCGATCATCGCGACCTCGCCGTTCTCCTTTAGCCCAAGCATGGTGAAATAGGAATCCCAGTAATAGACTTCACGGAACCTGCCCCCCGGCACAATATATGGATTGGGCAACGGCAGCAGGGAACTGCCTTCAACGACCTTGTCGGGCGTGCGTTTCAATACACTCCATAGGTTCTTGATATGGGTGACCACATCTTCGGACATATTGGACTTGTAGGCCTCCGCCGGGTTGACGGGCAGGTCGAAATTATCGAGAACGAATTTCTTCAGATCGAAGCCCGACGTACCTTTCAAGGTCTCATAGTCGGCAACGATATCCGCCGGCTTGCGTTTGGGCACACAGTCTACAAAGGTCTTCCCATCCGGAAAAACCTGTTCCATCTGAACGTCGACAAATAATTTACCGTAGATCTTGTCGGGAGGGGTGCTGACAATCGGCTGCGCAAGGGAAAGAGTTGAGCTGATTACCAGTAGTAAAGCGCCTGCTGCTTTTCTCATATGCGAAAATTATAAATTTTTTTTCATACATTAGACTTAATATAAATAGCGAACACCGCTAAGAATAGCGGTGTTCCTTCTGCTTTTGCTTATAACCTAAAAAAACTCTTCCGGCCGGCCGGGGCCGGCCCAAAAATTATTTATTCTGCACCGTCGCTCATCGCTCGCTGAACGGCATAGTTACCAATGTTTTGACCGACCGTCATCCCCACCTCACAGTCGATGTTGTAATGGATACCCGCATAGATCCTTGAATTCGCGGCGTCCTGGGCCATATTCTGGTAAGCCTGCGCCCTTGACGGGATAAGATGACCGAGAATGGTCGCCGCCGCGGAACTGAACATCGAGTGACCCGAGATATAAGATGGGAAGTTGGGTACCCCTGTCAGCGTCCGGATCAGCGGATCCATCTGTGTAGGCCGGGGGTTGAAATAATAATATTTGGTGTACCAGCACTCGATGGCGGCATCCATCTCCGCCATATTCAGCAGGGCCATATTCCGGGCCCATCGGACTTCACTCCAGTCTTGGGTGATAAAATCCTGCGCTGCAATATAGTTCCAGTGACCCGCCGGTGTCCACGTCCCGACGCCGTCTGCCCAGAACTGCACCAGACTAAGCTGTTCGCGGGTAGCATTCTTCACCGTGTTCAATGCCTGCTGGACCTGTTGTGTCATCGTATCGCTGCCGGTAGAAGGGGGCGGCCCCGGCCGTAGCGCAACGATATTTGCCGAATCCACCAGGAAGCCTTTTACTGCGCCGAACAAGGGCAGCATCGGTGGCCGTGCCGGCGTCTCCAGGCTTACCCAGGCCGTTTGACCGCCAGCCTCTGCCGTCGTCACGAAGTTCGCCCAGATGGTCGGGGTGCCCACCGCCGAACCAGCTTTGTCGGCCCTGCCCCGCGCAATAAACGCATCCGCAACCTGGCGGCCAAGCGCTTCGCCTGCGGTCACATCTGTGGGAGCAGCAGCGCCGGACGCGATCAGGCTGAATTCCTGTTGCTGTAATTTCTGCTGAATATTTGCGATCTCATCGGGAAAGAGCAGCTGCATCATTTCGGCCGTAACTCCGGCCAGCACTGCGCCTTCCGAAGGGTAAGACGGAAGACTGGTCTTTTCGGCCAGCGCCTGAACCGTAGAATCCACCATATAGGGCGCCGGTCTGTTGTACAAGGTCTTGTAGTGCCAGCAGGCGACAAGCGCATCGTATTGCGCCGCGCTGACATAGGCATACGCCCTGGCCGCATACGGCGGGTTGGAGAAGGGGAAATTCGGATAGGCAAAGGGGTTAGTAGAGCTCGGGATCGGATAGGTGCCGTTTGCTTCCTGATAAGGCGGCAGGTTGTATTTGGCCACCAGACCCCGCATGATCTCGTTCCAGCGGAGGACGCCGCCGGCGCTCCAGTATAGGATCTCGCCCCGTTGATCGCTTGTCAGGTTGTGCTGATAGCCCTTGATCTGATTGAGGTCCGCGGCATAGGCTGTCGTGTTAGTGGCCGCCGGCGACGCCACCGCGAAAGTATCCGGCCTGCTCAGCAGCACCAGTTTCCAGGTCCCCGCATTGAGGTCTTCGTTCGCCGGATTGAGCGGCGCAAGACCCGAATTAACCTTCGTGATGCTCTTATTGCAGGCGAGCAAGGCAACGAGCGAAGCCAATACCAGGAGGGGGGTGGTAAGGAAGCGGGTAGTGTATGAATAGATACGCATAGTTAGTTTGATTTGAGCGTTGGAGTTTCGAGGGTTTTGCCTTTGTGGCTAAAATCGAAGATGTAGAAGATGCCCGCTCCGAACATGGTCGACTGACCCACATTCCGACCGGCAACGGTATAGCTTCCATCCGCTGTCAGGGATAATCCCTTGAGCGGCCTGGACTGGAACTCATATTTCACATGCGCGCCGGCCATGGTGGCATCCATCCGGTTGCTGGGGAACGGCATGTCGTTCTTCCGGATATCGAAGCCGCCCAGCGTGACCATTCCGGAAAGATTTGCCTCAATTATCAGGCTATTGCTGCGGTAACCTGCCCGGACGATATAGGTTTCCTCATTCGGCATATAAACCTTGTTGCTTTCGATGAACTGGGTCGTATAGTAAGACTGCTCGTCGATCGTAATATCGCTGCGCCAGGTATAGGTACCGGTGGCAGTGGCAAAGAAATGCCCCAGCTGATAGTCGGCGATGATCCTGCCAGATACTGTCTTACTATGCAGACCGATGGACAGGGGCAGGTAATCGGCCAGATAGTTGGTCAATGGCACCGACCCCCCGACCGCGCCGAATAGCTTTAGCCTTCCCCGGCTGCCGATCTTTTGCCGGTAGGCCTCCCATTTGAGCCAGCCGGAAAGGTCCTGTATACCATGCATCCCATGCAGGACACCAGCAGACGCATGCGTCCAGACATATGGCGCCTCGGCAACGATCGCAAGCCGGCGGGTAATGCCATAAATACCCATCAGGCCGACCATCTGTGTCGTGACTGTTCCGAGATTCTGGTTGTTGCGGCGATAGGTGCCTTCCCAGTAATAGTCCCATGCGCTGTGGGAGTACATCCCACCGGCGCACAGGTTGTATTTTGCCATCATGACGGCGTCGTCATCGGTCTGCGCCCGCACCCCCCAGCTCACCAGGGTCAGCGCCAGTACAGCGAGCATTCGTCGGTTCAATAAAGCTGTTTTCATTCGTTATGCAGTTGTTTTGGTTTGATCTGGAACTTAAATCGCGACCTGTGTTTTCTCCAGCTCTGTCTCGGCGAGCCGGGTGCCTTCGATCCGTGCCCGGATCTTCTCGAACGCGATATCCCGGCTGGTGGACAGGTCATCCGCAAATGGCGAGAACCCGCAGTCGTCCGTTGTCCCCAGCTGCGATACGGGGATATATTCCGTTGCCTGGAGGATAAGATCGCGGATCTCGTCCGGTGATTCGATGCGCGGGCTCAGAACATCCGTTACGCCAAGGAAGACCCGCTGACCGGGGCGAAGATTTTCTCTGATCGCCAGCAGCACATTCACCTTGTCTTGTTCACCGGCAAATTCCAGGTAGAAATTGGTCGCATTCAATTCGAACAGCAGGGGTAACAGCTGGCTGTAATCGACATCCGCGCTGTGCGTCGAGTCGTGGTCTCCCCCGGGGCAGCTGTGTACGCCAACGCGCTGACGGGCTGCGGGGTCGAGCCGGTTCAACACCTGATTGTTCAGGGCGATAAACGACCGCAGCAGACCGGCGCTCGGATCCAGCTTGAGCGACAGCCGACCTTCGGTGAAATCGATCTGAACGGCGTGGGCGCCGCCGGCAAGGGCATAGCGGATATCCTTCTCATGCTCATTGAGGAGATCTTCCAGGAAAGCCTCCCGCGTGTACCCATCGATCCCTTCACCGGGATATAGCAGGCTCAGCGCCGATGCGGAAATGACGGCCTGTTTGAGCGGAAGGCTGGTCAGTGTCGCCGCTTTATTCAGGTAGTTACCCGCATACGTTTGATAACGGAAAGGCCCTCCTGTTAACTTGGGCAGCTGACGGGTATGCCCGTCCTTGAAAGGGATCACCACGCCATCGGGCGCCAGCTGCGCCAGGCCGTGGATGGGATAGGTAGCAAAGCTGGGTTTGGTCTGTTCGCCGTCCGTGATGACCGGCGAGCCCGTTGCTTCGAACCGTTTGATCGTGTCCCTAAGAGCACGGTCAAACAAGATATTCAGTTCATCCACTCCCAGATCGCCTGATGAAAAGGCGGTCAGTCCTTCCACCAGCTCTGTGGGGCGGGGAATGCTTCCGATGGGTTCTGTGAGTATTTGCATAGTTAAAAAATTTTAGAACCTGAAATTCGCGCCGATATTCACGACGCAGTTGGCAAAGGCGGCATCACCGTGGGTATACACACCCGTTAGCCCGGTGGTGATCTTGTCCGGCACGCTTTGGGTCCGGTCCCGCACAATGGCGATGGGTACATCAGCATAGAAGCTGACCTTGGGCAGCACATAGGTCAGGGCCGGTTCGCCCGAGATAATATACCCCGGCCGGCGGAAACCGTCACTGCCTCCGATCAGGTCATGCACCGGCAGACAGTCATCCCGGACACCCCCGGAGAAAAAGAGGCGATCGAACTGGAGACTGACGCCGAACCTGGCCATATATTGATCGGGACAGCTCATGACATTGCTGCCGTTGGCGATCGAAGAGGCTGAAACCGGACCGCCATGCGCATTGGAAACACCGTTCTGGTCCACCGGATTCGAGAGATAATAGAAATTGCCGTACACCCCGACCTTATGGGAAAAATTGTAAAAGGAGTTGACCTCGAGGGTGATCCCGGTCCCTCCGTCCCCCAGCTGGATGGACTGGTCGACCGGACCAAACGTCTTGGTGCTGTCGCTGGTTTTGAAATAATCCTGAACGTTATCGTTGCCCGTTGGAAATTTTATGCCCAGTCCGATCTGGATATTTCCTTTCGGCATTTTGACCGGGTCCAGCATCCAGCGATAGACCGCCACCCGGATATCGCCCACGCCGAACGAATGGGTGGCGAACCGATGATAGACACTGTTCTGCAGGTAACACTGAGATCGCGAATTGGCCGAGATCGGCACATCCAGCATCAGGGTCCACCTGGGGTTCAGTATCCGGTAAATCGCCAGGTCTGTCGTAAAGGCGTTGTTGATGACCTCGTTACCGAGTACCGCCCGTTCTTTCTGATAGACGTCGCCGACATAATGCCTGAATGATTTGTAATAGCGGTTATTGACGGATAACTGCCATTGGGCCCCGGTGTCGGCATGACGCGCTTCTCCCTCTTCCCCGGCGGTACAGAAGCCGCCGTTGCTGCGGATTGCGACGCAGCCTTGCGCGGCCAGCCGCCCCGCGGAAAATAAAGCGATAAAGGACAGGATGGTAAAAAATATCTTTTTCATGACGCAGATAATAATTGGTTGGTTGTAATGGGTGAAGGCTCGTTTTCCCTCAGCGCAAGCCATAAAGCGAGCAGAGATCCATAGCTTCCGGCGCGCTCGATCCACTCCCAAAGTTCCCAGTGCGGATAGAACAGCTCGGTCCCGATCTTCCAGACCAGCAGGACCACCAGCAGCGGCCGGATCGGTTTGATGAGTGTCACGACGGCGGCGATCATCTCGAAGATGCCTACCGCATGGGCGATATGGATGGGGTTGGAGAAGCCAAGTGCGCCGTATTGGGCAAGCAGCGCTTTCTTTTCGGTCCAGTTGAGCCAGCCATGACCAAGTAGTAAGAGAAAGACAACCAGGCGAAGACAGGTGATGACCGTGTTGAAGCGGGCTTTGTCGGGTTGCGGTTGTGCGTCCAGCCGGGACCACAAGGGCTTCCATCCCGAGAGCAGCAGCAACGCCAGCGGCGTACCATAATTGCCGGCCCGCTCGATGAATTCTGCAAAGGATTCGCCGGACAGCGGCCGCAGGAATGCGGTGACCGCCCCCCATATCACCAGCCAGCCCACGGCGGCGCGTGTAGGATAGAACAACAGCGACAACCCCAGCAGGATATCTACCGTCCCGGTCACGGGCATGAGGCTATAGGCGAGATCATGACCAATCCCGAAGACGGCGAAATAATTGCACCAGATCGGTTTGGTGATGATGCCGAACGCGCCATGGCCAAGAAAGCACATCGCTGAAGCTATGCGCAGGGTGTAATGCAAATCCTTCATAATAGTTGGTAGCAGCCCATGCGGGCAATCTCCGGGAATCCCGGTGTTCTAACCTTTTGTTTTGGATCAGGCTGAAGGATTACGCCAGCTCGGGTGGGTTGTCAGCAGTGGGGGCGTAGACGGAAGGAAGCCGCGATGGCGCATAAAGGCTTGTCGCCTTTACCACCGCTTGTGCGAGCGCATCCGGGATGACGACGCCTGTCGCCGCCGGACGATAGTCTTTTGAAGAATCTTTTCCGGAATGGTTGGAATTCTTTTTCCCCTGATTTTGCTGCTGCAGATCGTTGACCTGGCGGAAGAAATCGCTCGTGGCCGTCCGCAGCTTCATAGCCGTTATGTTCGGCACACAGAGGACTTCCAGGGTGTCGCCATTGATCCGGCGTTTAACATATTGATAGCGAACGCCGTTAATATCGATCTGCCCGTTCACGCGTTCGTAGCCGGGAGTACTGTTATAATAAGAAAGGGAAGTAAGCGGGATCTTGAAGGAAATAAGCGCTGACTGGTCGTAGTTATTTTGATCGAAACTGGCTTCCAGCCTGCTTTCCGCGCGGTCCTGCCAATAATTGCTCAACAGCTGGTATCCGTACCAGTTAAAAAAAAGCACTCCCACAAGCAGTATGGCGGCAAGACGTTTCAACGGACACAAATTAGACAATTTTCGGATACGGAGGAATTTTTTTTAATAGCTCAGCCCAAATCCAAACTTGTACAAGGGATTCCTGCTGTCATAGGGCACATCCTCCATCTGTGCCTGAACGGCCGCCATCGAAGACGGCAGCTCGATCGGCAAACGTCCGAGCGGCTTGGCCTTCCCGAAAATAACATCCAGCACCGCCGCGTCGCTTGCGCCGAAGTCAGCCAGCAGTCCTTTTGCCTTCGCGCTGATCTCCGGAATAACGGCCGGGCGGTCCAGGTAAATGTCCACGATCGTCGGCACTTTGCTTAGCAGCTGCAGGATACTGTCCTTCTCCTTACCCTTGAAGTCGAGGTCGCCGTGATGGAACATGCGCGCCATGGTGATCGGAGAGTTCACGGGGACATAAGGTGTCTTGAGTCGTACAATCGCGATATCGGCCTGCTCCGGTTTACTGACAACCGTTCCGTATCTGGACGCAACAGCCGAATCCACGTTCTTTACATAGATCTTCAGTTTACCCGACGTAAGGGGCAGGACTTTTTTGTCATTTTTGAGCAGGGTCATGGCCATGCGCTGTGAAGCTTCGCCCGCCGCCATGAATTCGGGGTTGCCGAGGAACTGGCCAACCTTGGATTCGTCGACAAACGGATTGTCAAAGAGCCCCAGCTCGAACTTCTGCGTCAGCAGGCGCCGGACACTGCTGTCGATACGCGCTTCGGTCAGCTTCCCTTCCTTAACCAGCTGGATGACCAGCTCGGGACAGTTCTCGCCGCCAAATTGGTCAACTCCCGCATCGAGTATCTTCTTCACGCGCTCTATGGGTGTGAGGTTTTCCGCGCCCCAGGCCCGGGCGGGCCATACGATCGGACCCATTTTCGAATCGTTGACCAGACCCCAGTCGGTGCAGACTACGCCATCATAATGATAGGTGTTCCGAAGCAGCCCGGTGATGATATCCTTGTTGTAGGACATGCCGACATTCTCGCTGGTCTGACCCATGGGTACTCCATAGTAGGGCATGATGGCCGCAGTGTGCGCTGCAAACGCTGCTTCGAACGGGATGAGATGGTATTTGAAATTATTTCCGGGGTAAACCTGTCCCTTCTGAAAGGGGAAGTGTGGGTCCAGACCTTCTTTCTGTGGGCCGCCGCCGGGGAAATGTTTGGTCATCGTCGCCACGCTGTTGGAGTCGAGCTTGTCACCCTGATAGCCCAGGATGTACGCTTTGGCCATCCTCGCGGTGAGTTGTGCGTCTTCCCCGAATGTCCCGCTGATGCGTGGCCAGCGGGGCTCCGTTGCGAGGTCGATCTGCGGATGCAGCGCTTCCCGGATCCCTACCGCGACGTATTCGCGGCGCGAGATGTCGGCAAACTCCCTGGTGATGCTGTCGCTGCCGATCGCGCCAAGACCCAGTGGTTCACACCATTGGGAAAAGGTGTTGGCCGTCATCGCAAAAATATTATTACTGAAATGATTCCGCGGATCGGAAGCGATCGTGATCGGGATACCGAGCCGGGTCGAGTCCTGGACATATTGCTGCATGCTGTCGTACCATTTGGCCATAGCGGCGGGCGAAGGAACCTGCCAAAAATTGAAATGGTTCATCTTCTTTTCCTTCACGAGGTTGAGCGCATTGGGCGCAAAAGCGAACATCCCCGTCGCAGGCTTGTCGCCGATCGAGCCGTCTGTATTGACCCGCGCGCCGTTGATGAAAAGCATGCCTGCTTTTTCGTCCAGCGTCATCTGGCTGAGCAGGTCATTCACCCGTGCGCTGACCGGCTGCCGCGCGTCTTCATAGACATCCAGCTTCCCGTTCTTATTGAGATCGCGGAACGTGTAGCCGTCGATGGTCTTGACGATCGTATTGCCGGAGGTCTGAGTCTGGCAGGAAGTGAAGAGCGTTACCACGAGGGCTACGCCGGCAGCATAAAGCAGGGGTCTGGCAAGCATGTTATTGTATTAAGATGATACAATGTAGGAAATTTTCCCATACCTCGGATCGAAATATTATATTTAATTCTAGTTAACCATGCCAAACCAAAACGAACCTCCTCAAATTAGTGTCGGACTAAGGCTCGCTACCATGCTGCTGGACCATGTATGCATGACCGCGGTTGCCTTTGTCTTTTTTATCCCGGGCTTTATTTCAACAGTTTCCGCGGCATTTAATCCTTCGCACGAGAACCCCTTTCCTGACGTTATGCAAGGAGTTTACGGTTACATAGCGATGTTTGGATTTGCCTTGTATTTCTGCAAAGACATTTTTGCCGGCCGGAGTATTGCCAAACGAATCCTGAAACTCCAGGTAGTAAACAACTCGTCTGGAAAGGCAGCCAGCCCCATCCGGTGCTTTCTCCGAAATATCACCTGCGTAATTTGGCCGATCGAGGGCCTTATAGCCCTCTCAAACACCAGCAGACGGCTGGGTGACCGGATTGCGGGGACGAAGCTGGTGAAGTTTGATCCGACCATCGAACAGCCCGGGTTTAACTTTTTCGGCTTTCTGTTGGCGATCTGTCTTTCGTATGGAATGGTGCTGGCCTTAATGCAAGTACTCCCCGATCTACACGCGAACAGACCTATTTATAGCAAGACTTCCTACAATCCGTCAGAAAGCGCAGCATTGCAAAAATTGTTGGCCGACAGCCTTGGCCAGGACGTGGTGCCGGACATCAGGGTCTATGATACGGTTAGGAATGCAGACCTTAAATACATTTCTGTCATTTTGAGATTGAAGGAGAATTATTTGGACGATGATCACAGCTTTGCCATATTAAAAGCGCATATGCTCGGGCTGATCTACACCGGGTTCCCACAGCAAACCTTCATCGGTGAGTTGCAATGCGTTTACCGGGCGCCGGGGCAAATTGAAACCCGGTCTTCGAATATTGGGGCTTATCCGAGCCCCCCAAAAAGGAATTAAAATTCCAACTGTACCACCTACGCATAGCTCAGGCGGGAATACTTGAATAAGCACCGCCAGGAGCAGTTGCCTATGAATTATCCGCTACTGCCCATACCGGCACATCCCCCATATTATCCGTTTGTAGAACGTCCGGATCGAAAGTGACGCCGTCAAGGACCTGCTGGATTTTCTGAAGGATCTGATATCCGCGGGTCGGGATGGATTGATCGCAGTTGTAGGCGCGCCAGTAATTTTTGAAGGGCAGGTTAGCGTATAGCTGCTGATCAGAAAGTTTGATGTTCCAGCCCACATAGACGCCGGGAACATAGCCAGCCACCTCAACGGAAGCTGCCCATGCATGGCAGTAATCGATGACGTCCTGGGGGGTTGCTCCGGCCGCTACTTCCTCCAAATCGAGGAAAATATTAATTCCATTGGGGAGACCAATTTCCTGGGCGTACTGTACTGCGTAATTCCCGTACTGTTCGCCGAGATCAGCCGTTGGATCCCAACCCGGATTCGGGACGTGCTGGACGGCCATTAGTGCCAGTCCTGCACCGAGTATGATCTCGATCTCAGCCGCGGTCAGGTTCCCGGGGATTAACAATGGGGTGCGAGGCAGATAGCGCACACAGAAAAGATACCCGGCTTCCCTGAAAGCAGTTGCCTGGCCCGCTGATAGTTGCTGGTTGACGTCGAATCCCATTCCCGGGGTGGCGCTTTTAACAGTTGCTTGCATTGTTCCTTCTTTAGATACTTTAATTCGTATTCAAAGGCAGGATTATTTTGGCAACTATACCGATTTACATTACCCCCAAGGTACTTAAAAACTGGCTTTGATTTCAAGTGGGTAACTATATACGTGTTGGGACAGCTGGGAATTTCGGGTAGATGTCACTGAAACCTTTCTGCGCGCGACCCGAGTACGCAAACTGCGTACTTTTGGTGGTTAAATCGATTTGACCTGTAAGGAAGGCAGTAATCAAGCTGTTGATTTTCATCATTTTCCGACTCCTGTATTTTCGGACTGATAGAGGAAAAGTACGCATTTTGCGTACTTCCAAATTCGCCCTCGACCACATGCCGGGTTGAAGGCGGCGAACAATGGATCGTTCGGCGATAATTTTCAGCCTGACTTTGCCAACATCAGAGGCTTGTCCCAAGATGTATATAGTTGCCTTTCCTAAAGACTAACACTCATTAGTTTTTTGGCGTAAATTTGCTTGTCCGCCAAATCCTTACGAGATGAACTACACCCCCTTCAATAAGGTCCGCCTGGTTACTGCCGCTTCACTTTTCGATGGTCATGACGCCGCGATCAATATTATGCGGCGCCTGCTTCAGTCAAAGGGCGCCGAGATCATCCATCTCGGTCACAACCGGTCCGCGGCGGAGATCGTCGAATGCGCCATAGAAGAAGACGTTCAGGGTATCGCGATCACGTCCTACCAAGGCGGGCATCTCGAATTCTTTAAATACATCAAGGACTTGCTGGATGAGAACGGTTGCAGCCATATCCGGATATTTGGCGGCGGGGGCGGCACCATCCTCCCCCGCGAGATCGAAGAGCTCCAGAGGTACGGCATCACGCGCATCTATTCCCCCGATGACGGCCGGCGTATGGGTCTCGAAGGGATGATCGAAGACGTCGTCCGGCAATGCGATTTCCCGCTCAACGGTGATCCGGATCAGTTCACCAGCCCGCTGAAACTGGACGAATCCAAAGATATCCGCAAGATCGCCCGCGCAATCTCCAATGCGGAGAATGGGGTCGGGCCCGCCGCACCCGCGACACCCACCACCCCGCCCGCGCGTATCCCCGTCATCGGTATGACCGGTACCGGCGGCGCCGGTAAATCCAGCGTCACCGACGAACTCGTACGCCGCTACCTGAACCACTTTCCCGATAAAACCATCGCTGTGGTCTCGGTCGACCCCTCCAAAAAGAAGACCGGCGGCGCACTGCTCGGCGACCGCATCCGGATGAATGCCGTCGCGGGTCCGCGGGTTTACATGCGCAGCCTCGCGACACGCGACAGCGACGGGGCGCTAAGCGCTCACGTGAAGGAAGCGATCGACATTTGCAAAGCGGCGGCCTACGACCTCATTATCCTCGAGTCCGCCGGTGTCGGCCAAAACGACGTCTCGATCCTCGACTATGTCGACCTCAGCCTATACGTCATGACTCCCGAATATGGCGCGGCATCGCAACTGGAGAAGATCAACATGCTTGACTATGCCGACCTCGTCGTGCTCAACAAGTTCGACAAGGCTGGAGCGCTCGATGCGTTGCATGACGTCCGAAAGCAATACAAGCGCAACCACGGGCTCTGGACTGCCAAAGACGAAGACCTGCCTGTCGTCGGCACCATTGCCGCTCAATTCAATGATGCCGGCATCAACGAGCTGTTCGATCTGCTGCTGGAAACGCTTGAAACAAAACTCGGCGTGAACTTCGGCCTGGCTCATCATCGCCACCATATTAAAGACACGACCACCCAGTCGCTCATCATCCCGCCCTCCCGGGTCAGATACCTCTCCGAAATCACCGCCGCCATCCGGGACTACAACGAGAAGACAGACGAGCAGGCGGCGATCGCGTCGCGGCTGTATAGATTGACCGGCGCCCTACAGGAACTTCCTCTGGACTCCCCGGCCCGGCAAGCTCTGGAACAGCAAATTGAACGGCTGGAGCAGCAGTTGTTCCCCGTCTGCAGAAAACTCGTCAGCGAATGGGATCAAACCCGCGACCGGTATAAACGTGAATATTTCGAATACGAAGTCCGTGGAAAGATCATAAAGCAGCCCCTCTACAGCGAGTCCCTTTCCCACCTAAAAATTCCAAAGATCGCCGTGCCCCGTTTCACCGATTGGGGAGATATCCTCCGCTGGAGGGTGCAGGAGAACTTCCCGGGCAAATTCCCTTTCACTGCAGGCATCTTCCCGCTTAAAAGATCAGAAGAGGATCCGACAAGGATGTTCGCGGGCGAAGGTGGGCCCGAGCGTACGAACAAGCGTTTTCACTATGTCAGCGCCGGTCAGCCCGCGATCCGCCTCAGCACCGCCTTCGACTCGGTCACGCTCTACGGCGAAGACCCCGGCTTTCGTCCCGATATCTATGGGAAAATCGGCAATTCCGGCGTCAGCATCGCCACCGTCGATGATGCGAAGAAGCTGTACAGCGGGTTCGACCTCTGCGATCCCCGGACTTCGGTCAGCATGACGATCAACGGGCCCGCACCCATCCTGCTCGCCTTCTTTATGAACACGGCGATCGATCAGCAATGCGAGAAATACCTCGCGGAAAATAGTACCCCGGTCGGATTCGATATGGCAAGACCAACCTATTCCGGCGACCTCCCTCCGGGCAACAATGGGCTTGGTCTCGGCCTCCTCGGCCTCAGCGGCGACGAAGTGCTGCCGGCCGATGTTTACGGAAAGATAATGGCGGAAACCCTTTCCCAGGTCCGCGGAACCGTGCAAGCCGACATCCTCAAGGAAGACCAGGCCCAGAACACCTGTATCTTCAGCACCGAATTCGCCCTAAGGCTTATGGGCGACGTCCAGGCTTACTTCATCGCCAATAAAATTCGGAATTTCTACAGCGTTTCCATCAGCGGTTACCACATTGCCGAAGCCGGCGCCAACCCGATCACCCAGCTGGCGTTTACCTTAGCTAACGGTTTTACGTATGTGGAATACTATCTCAGCCGGGGCATGGCTCTCGATGACTTCGCACCCAATCTTTCCTTCTTCTTCAGCAATGGCATGGATCCGGAATACAGCGTCATCGGCCGCGTCGCCAGACGCATCTGGGCAAAAGCGATCAAAACGGTCTATAAAGGCAACAGCCGCTCGCAAAAGCTCAAATACCATATCCAGACCAGCGGCCGGAGCCTCCATGCCCAGGAGATCGACTTCAACGATATCCGCACCACCCTGCAGGCGCTGTATGCGATCTATGATAATTGCAATTCCCTGCACACAAATGCCTACGACGAAGCCATTACTACCCCGACGGAGGCGAGTGTCCGCCGGGCCATGGCCATCCAGCTGATCATCAACCGCGAACTCGGGAGCACCCGGACAGAGAATTTCACTCAGGGCAGCTTTGCGCTGGAAGAGCTGACGGACCTTGTCGAAGCAGCCGTCATGAAGGAATTCGACCGGCTGACCGACCGCGGCGGCGTCCTCGGCGCGATGGAGCGCATGTATCAACGGAATAAGATCCAGGAAGAAAGCCTCTACTACGAAAGCCTCAAACATAGCGGGGCGTTGCCCATCGTAGGCGTCAATACTTTTCTGGGCAAAGAAGGCTCCCCCACGATCCTCCCGGACGAGGTGATCCGAAGTACGACCGAAGAAAAAGACCAGCAGATCCGCAACCTTCAGGCTTTCCAGGAGCGGAATAAGGACCGCGGACCGGAAATTCTGCGTCGGTTGCAGGAGGTGGCGGTTGGCGGTGGGAATCTTTTTGAGGCACTGATGACGACGGTAAAATATTGCAGCCTCGGGGAAATAACCAACGCTTTATATGCGGTAGGCGGCCAATATCGTCGTAACATGTAAATTTGGTTTCCCATGATCCCCATCGCCTTCAAAAATGAGCCGGATTCCGGACAAAAGACTGTCGCGATCCTCGCCGCCGATATCGGCGGCACCAAGACAAATGTCGCCTTGTACCAGTCCGACAGCAAGGGACTAACGATCACGCGCGAGGAGCGTTATGTCTCTGCCGATCATGCGTCGCTGACCGATATCATCCATGATTTCTGCGGAAATACACTGCCCGACCGGATCGCTGCCGCCGTCGCCGGTCCTGTCATCGACGGCAAGAGCAAGCTGACCAATCTGCCGTGGGTGCTGGACAGTGAAGCCATGACCAGGGACTTGAGGACCCCCGTCTGCTTCCTCAATGACCTCGAGGCCACTGCCTATGGACTTGCCGGACTAAAGGATGACGAACGGACCACCCTCGCAGCCGGTGACCCGAAAGCAAAAGGCAATATCGCCATCCTCGCTCCGGGAACAGGGCTGGGTGAAGCAGGGTTGTACTGGGACGGCGCGCACTATCACCCTTTCGCCACGGAGGGCGGCCATAGTGACTTCGCTCCAAGAACGGGGGTGGATGTCGATCTCTTCTATTATCTGCAAAAACAATTCGGCCATGTCAGCTGGGAACGGGTCGTGTCCGGTATGGGAATAAAAAACATCTTCCATTTCCTGATCGAAGCCCGCAAGGAGGAGATCCCGGAATGGCTGGCCGAGCGCCTGAAAGACAACGACCCCGCGGCCGTCATCAGCCAGTCCGCCCTTCGTCATGAAGACCTCGTTTGCGCGGAGACCATGGAGCTCTTCGTCCGTTATATGGCGACCGAAGCCGCGAGCCTCGTGCTGAAACTCATGGCCACCGGCGGGTTATACCTCGCCGGCGGCATCCCGCCCAAGATACTCCCCCTGCTTCAAACCGACACCTGGTTGAACAATTTCGACAACAACGGTCGGATGCACGATCTTTCCGACCGCATCCCGGTCCATGTCGTCCTCAATGACAAGATGGCCCTCCAGGGCGCCGCCTACTACGGCGCCTTCAATATGTGAATCTAAATGCCTTTAATGGGTGAATCTAAATAATACCATTACGGGGCAGAATCGGGTCTATGGCGGATGAGTGGCGCATATCCGTCCCCCTTAATTTAGGTCATGCTTAACTCCACAAAAGAAAAATCCGAAAAAGCGCGGGCCCTGCGCAAGCTGATCAATAAATGGCGTACCTCCCTGGAAACCAGGTCTAAGGCCGAACTACTGCTGGGCAAAAATCCCGCGTTTAAACCTCCGGTGGGCGGAAAAAAGGAATAAAATCCTATTTTTATAGGGATGGGCGAATAAGCGGGCAGATATGGCTTGCCCTTTGTAAAGGTCAAAGAGTAACCTAACCCTGTAAGGATATGATCTTACGATTAGCAGTGTTCGTATTCATTGGCTTGGCGTATTCGACAGGAACCGTCTCCGCCCAGGTCTCCTCCCGGGATTCCACGGCCGGCCAGCTGCCGGCCCGATGGGACCTCCAGACCTGTATCGACTTTGCGAGGAAGAACAATATCACGCTCAACAGTCTTCGTCTGAACATCCGGACGGCCGAACAGAATTACCTCCTGGCTAAGGCCGCACGTCAGCCCAATCTCACCGGCGCCGTCTCCGGAACCTATACCCATAGCAAGAACGCCAACCCGGTCATCGGCGGCTTCGAGACCCAGTCTTCCTTCGCCAACGACTATTCCGTAACCTCCGGAGCCATCATCTATAACGGCGATGCCATCAACAACAATATCAAGATGGCCAATCTCCAGATCCAATCCGCCAACCAGACTGTCATCGGGAACGAGCTCGATATTACCCTCCAGATCGTCCAGGATTATCTCAACATCCTCCTCGCCAAGGAAAACGTCGTCTATGTGGAAGATCTTGTCAAATCCACCACCGCCCAGGTCAACCAGGGCAAACAGGAATATGAGGTGGGGACCATCGCCAGGAACGCGTACATCGAGCTCGTAGCGCAGCTGGCCACCGACAAGTACACCCTGGTCACCGCACAGAATGCTGTCCGGCAAAATAAGCTGACATTAAAGCAGCTGCTGCAATTGCCGCTCCGGGACACTTTCGATATCGTTACCCCCGACACGGTCGTCGCTACCCAGGTCGTCCCCAATCTCGATTCCGTAGAAGCATATGCCTTGCAGAACCGGCCGGAGATCAAGCTTGGCCAACTGGGGATCGATATCTCCCGCTATAACCTGGCCATCGCCAAAGCAGGTTATTTACCGTTGCTCTCGGCATCAGCCACCCTTTCTACCGGCTATTCCAACAATGAAAACAATGATTTCGTGCAGCAGCTCGACAATAATTTCTTTCAGCAGGCGGGACTTAACCTGTCCATTCCGATCTTCAACCGGCGTCAGGTGAAGACGAGCGTCGAGAATGCCAAGATCCAGATCGAACAATCAAAGCTTACCCTTCTCGGTAACCAGACGGCACTATCACAGACCATCGAACAGGCCTATATCAACGTGCTGAACGCACAGAGCCAATATGACGCTGCTGTAGAGGAGCTGACCTCCAACCAGGAAGCCTTCCGTGTCGCCGCCGAAGAGCTGAAGGTCGGGGCTTCCAACCTCGTGGCCTACCTGCAGCAGAAGACCTTGTATACGCAAGCTTTCCAGAACTATGTGCAGGCCAAATACAATGCGGCGCTCAGCATCGAGATCTACGACTTCTATATGGGAATTGCTGTTAAATTATAACTATGAAGAGAGCAATCATCATTATTATTTTACTCCTGCTCGCCGCCGGCGGCGTCTGGTACTTCTATTTCCGGAAGGAAGAAAAGCCGGTAGTCCTGACAACAGAAGAGCCATACTACGGATATATCTCCAAAAGCGTCACCGCAACCGGGACGATCGAGCCGGTGGATACCGTCAATGTAGGCTGCCAGGTTTCAGGGACGATCAACGCGATCTATACCGACTACAACGCCAAGGTCACGAAGCATCAGCTGATCGCTACGCTGGACAAGTCACTTTTCGAGGCTTCCGTCAATCAATACAAAGCAAACCTGGAAGTCGTCAAAGCATCCCTGGTCTATGCGCAGAATACCTTCGATCGGGAAAGCACCCTTTATAAGGCCGGGGCCATCGCCAAAGCGGACTACGACAATTACGAGAACCAATATGAAGGCGCCAAGGCGACCGTGAACAGTGTACAGGCGCAGCTGGATGCGGCGGTTAAAAATCTGGACTACGCCAGCATCTATTCTCCCGTGGATGGGGTGGTGATGACCCGCAATGTGAGCGTCGGTCAAACGGTCGCGGCCAGCTTCAGTACGCCGACACTCTTTATCATCGCCAAAGATATCACCAAAATGCAGGTGCAGGCGGCCGTATCCGAAGCCGATATCGGGGACGTCCGGACCGGGCTTCGCTCCACTTTTACCGTCGATGCCTATCCGGATATCACCTTCACCGGGACCGTGAACCAGGTCCGCCTCGAGCCCGCGGTCTCCGCTAACGTTGTAACCTATACCACCATCATCAGCGCCCCCAACCAGGATCTGAAGCTAAAGCCGGGGATGACGGCCAATATCTTCATCTTTACCAAAGAGATCGACAGCGCCCTGCTGATCTCCGCCAAGGCATTGAAGTTCAAACCGGACGCGACGATGGAAAAACAGTTCCGGATCATCCCGGACAGCACCGGGGAACGGCAGATGCAACGGGCCGCCCGCAAGGCTGCCTCTTCCAACAGTCCGCTGACCGCCCCCAAACACCATCATGACACGACCGGGCGGGTAGTCGATTCGGCATCGGCGGCCGGGACGCTGGCATTCGTTTGGGTGAAATCCGGCGATAGCCTGATCGAAAAACTGGTCCTGACCGGCCTCAATAACGATACGCAGGTCCAGATCCTTTCCGGGCTGGCGCCGGGCGATCAGGTGGTCAACGGGACGGAGATCGTCACCGCGGCTAATAAGTCTTCCGGCGCCGTCAGAAGCCCCTTTATGCCTGCGAGAAGGCCAACCACTCCACCCAAAAAGTCATGAACGAAAACAAGATACTCGAGCTAAAGGACATCCGGCGCGAATTCCGGATGGGATCGGAGGTCGTACGGGCCCTGAAAGGAGTATCGTTCGATGTAAGAGCCGGGGAGTTCCTGACGATCATGGGTAGCAGCGGTTCGGGGAAGACGACCCTCCTTAATACCCTCGGCTGCCTGGACAAACCAACGGAAGGGACCTACCTCCTGGATGGCGTCGACATCCGCAAGCTTAGCCGGAATGACCTCGCCAGGCTCCGCAACCATAAAATCGGGTTTGTTTTCCAGGCCTACAACCTTCTTCCCCGGACCTCCGCACTGGAGAACGTTGAGCTCCCGCTTTTGTATAATCCGACGATCGGCGTAAAAGCACGAAAGGAACGCGCCATACGGTCACTGGAAGCAGTTGGCCTCGGGGACAGGCTTGATCACATGCCCAACCAACTGTCCGGCGGCCAGCAGCAACGGGTGGCCATCGCCCGGGCGCTCGTCAATGAGCCCGTGATGATCCTTGCCGATGAAGCGACGGGCAACCTCGACTCCCGAACCAGCTTCAGTATCATGGCCCTTATCCAGGACCTCAACGCCCAGGGAAAGACCATCGTATTCGTAACCCATGAACCCGATATCGCTTCGTTCAGCAGCCGGACGGTCATGCTGAAGGACGGTAAAGTCGTGAAGGATAGTATCAACGAGAACAGGCGATCGGCAAAAGATGTTCTTGCCTCTTTGCCGGTAACTGAAGATTACTAATTGAAATTCGACAAAAAATTGTGGGTAAATTAATTTTTTGTCTCATTACCTTTAATGTCTGCACTTTACTCCCTATGGGTCGTAAAGTGCGAACTGGGCTCCGCCCAGTTAATGTGTAAACTATGTCTTTCTTCAATCTATTTCGCATTGCCCTGAGGGCCTTGCAGCGCAATAAGCTGAGAGCTTTTTTGACCATGCTCGGCATCATCATCGGCGTAGCTTCGGTCATTTCCATGGTCGCCATCGGTCAGGGCTCCAAGCAAAGTATCCAGAAGCAATTGTCCGGCATGGGCTCCAATATGATCATCATCCGGCCCAACAGCAATGTCTCGGCCGGCGTCCGGTTGGATGCCACGTCCGTCCAAACCCTCACGATGGATGATGTGAAGGCGCTGCAGCGCGAAGCCACCCATATCAGCGCCGTGACCCCCGTGATGACCACCAAGGGACAGGCCATCTACGGCAATAATAACTGGTCGACCACCATCACCGGCGTAAATACCCAATACCTCGATATCATCCGGCAATGGCCCCTCCAGGATGGGGTCGAATTTACCGATCGTGACGTCCAGGGGGCTGCCAAAGTATGCATCCTCGGGCAGACCGTGATCAGCAACCTCTTCCCCAACGGCGAAAGCCCCATCGGGAAATATATCCGCTTTGGCAAAGTCCCCCTTCTTGTCATCGGGACGCTGACAGCCAAGGGCGAAAGCGCCTTCGGCCAGGACCAGGACGACGTTATCCTCTCCCCGTATTCGACGGTGCAGGAACGGATCCTTTCCACCATCTATCTGCAGAACATCTATGCCTCCGCCGTAGATGAGGCGTCAACAACGGCCGCCTCCGACGAAGTCTCGACAATCATGCGTACGTCTCACCGGCTGAAAGCTACAGATGACGACGACTTTGCCGTTCGGACCATGCAGGAGCTTATCAATACCTTTAGTTCCACCAGCCAGCTGCTGACGGTCCTCCTGGCCGTCATCTCAGGCATTTCCCTGCTCGTCGGAGGGATCGGTATCATGAACATCATGTATGTCTCTGTTACCGAACGTACCAAGGAAATCGGCTTGCGCATGTCGATCGGCGCCCGGGGTGTCGATATCCTCCTTCAATTCCTGACGGAAGCCGTCCTGATCAGCATTACCGGCGGCCTCATCGGGGTCGTCCTGGGTATTACCTCCGCCCGGCTCGTTACCTACTTCCTTTCCTGGCCGACCCTGGTGACGGAATCCTCGATCCTGCTGTCTTTCCTGGTATGTTTTATTACCGGGGTCTTTTTTGGCTATTATCCGGCACAGGCGGCCTCCCGGCTGGACCCGATAGAGGCGCTGCGTTATGAATGATCATTTTTGTCGTACATTTATAGGAGGAAACAGACCGAACCTCTCTATATATGAACAGAAAAGAAGAAGTCCTGCAGGACGTCGTCATCAAATTCGCGGGCGACTCCGGTGACGGGATGCAATTGACAGGAAGTCAATTCACCAATAATACCGCCCTATTGGGAATCGACCTCGCCACTTTCCCCGATTTTCCCGCCGAGATCCGCGCCCCACAGGGCACTCTCCCGGGTGTCAGCGGATACCAGCTGCGTTTCTCGAGCAATCCGATCTTCACCCCCGGTGATGAATGCGACGTCCTGGTCGCCATGAACGCCGCCGCGCTGAAATCGAATCTGAAAGGATTGAAGAAAGGCGGAAAGATCATCGTCAACACCGAAGGCTTCGACAGCAAGAACCTCCGCCTCGCCAATTATCCCGATGGCATAAACCCCCTCGAAGATAACAGCCTGGACAGCTATACGGTCATCAAAATGGACGTGACGAAGATGACCCGCGAAGCCTTGAAGGATATAACCATGGGCACCAAAGAGAAGGATCGCGCCAAAAATATGTTTGTGCTCGGCTTCCTCTACTGGATGTATAACCGGAACATGGACAGCACGCTTCAGTTCTTCAAAGAAAAATTCGGGAAAAAACCGGAGATCCTTGAAAGCAATGTCAAGGTTCTTCAGGCCGGCTATCATTTCGGCGACACCACCGAGACCTTTACTACTACCTATCGCGTGGAAAAAGCCAAAATGGCGCCCGGCAACTATCGCTCGATCATGGGCAATCAGGCGCTGGCCTATGGTCTGATCGCCGCCTCCCGGAAAAGCAGGCTGCCGCTCTTCCTCGGCTCCTATCCGATCACTCCCGCATCCGACATCTTGCACGAGCTGAGCCGTCATAAGTCGTTTGGGGTCCGAACTTTCCAGGCGGAGGACGAGATCGCCGGGATCACCTCGGCGATCGGCGCCGCCTACGGCGGCGCCCTGGGCGTCACCACTACGTCTGGCCCCGGCCTGGCGCTGAAAGCAGAGGCCATGGGCCTCGCCGTTATGCTCGAAATCCCGTTGTTGATCTGCGATATCCAGCGCGGCGGCCCCTCTACCGGTTTGCCGACCAAGACCGAACAAAGCGATCTGCTCCAGGCCTATTATGGCCGTAACGGCGAATGCCCCATGCCGGTCATCGCGGCGTCGACGCCGAGCGATTGCTTCGCTGCAGTCTACGAAGCGGTCCGCATCGCCGTCCAGCATATGACCCCCGTTATCTTCCTCTCCGACGGCTATATCGCCAACGGCGCCGAACCCTGGAGATATCCCAAGAGCGCAGACCTGCCGCCCATCGAAGTAAAATTCAAGACCGAGCTCGGACCGGATGAGCAAACCTTCCAGCCTTATCTCCGGGACGAAAAACTGGTCCGGCCCTGGGCCATCCCCGGTACCCCCGGATTGGAACATCGGATCGGCGGTCTCGAAAAACAGAATATTACCGGCAACGTCAGCTATGATCCCGAGAACCACCAGTTGATGGTCAAGATCCGCGAAGAAAAGGTGCTCCGCATCGCGGACCATATTCCACCGCAAAGACTGGATAGCGGCCCCGAAAAGGGCGACCTCCTGATCCTGGGTTGGGGCAGCACGTATGGCGCGATCAAAAGCGCCGTCGGCGAGCTTCAGAAGGAAGGTTACGCCGTATCCCACGCCCATCTCCGTTATCTCCGCCCCTTCCCGGCCAATCTCGGCGAGATCGTGCGCAGCTTCAAACAAGTATTGATACCCGAGATCAATAACGGGCAACTGATCCGCATCATCCGCGATCAGTTCCTGATCAATGCCGCCGGCTATAACAAGGTCATGGGTATCCCGATCACCCGGACTGAACTGGTCATGAAGATCCGGGAAATGCTGGGGTCGAACAATTAGGTCGACCGGCCGAACCATTGGGCAGCCGCTCAGGTCAGCGCCTCATGCAACACAGGGCTGAGCCGCAGGATATCTCCCGCGACCTTGCCGATGAAACCGAACTGGTCCTCTATCGGCTTTGCCATCTCCGGTCCATCTTTCATCGGCGGTAGGGATTGTTTCCCCGACACTCCGCCATTCTCTAAGATCAACGCCGCCTCATCCAGATACGCGGCGATCCGATCGACAACCGGCTGATACGAAGGGTCGGCGTATTTGGAAGCCAGGGGTTTTTCATAATAGGCCAGAGTCGCGATATACGAGGTCAGCATCTGGCTCGCCACCACAAACTGATGCATCTGCTCAATTTTCTTTTGTTGCCGGCGGGGCTCCTGTAACATCCGGCTAAACGCGTCTGAAAGATTGGCCAGCGCCACAAAAGCATGCTTTCGCGAAAGCTTGTACTGCTGGACAGTCACGGATCTCCCCGCAAACGCGCCGGCCACATCGCGGAAATAGGCGATATTTGTTTTCAGTGCGGCAACCATACTGTCGATGATCCGCTGATGCTCCCAGCTGGGAATGATGAAGATGCTGGCCAGGAACGAGATCCCCGAACCGATCCCGGTGTCGATAACTCGGTCGCTGATAATGGTCTTGAAATTGACAGGATACAACAAGTGGAATAACAGCAATACGTAAGGCGTCGTCAGCGTCACACCAACCAGGTAGTTCCGCCGCAAAAATACATAGGTCCCAATCATAAAAAGGATCATCAGCACAAACAGGACCGTCCTGTCGGGAATGAACAGGATCAGCAGGAACCCAACCAGCGCACCGCCCAGGGTGCCCATGAGGCGCTCGAAATTCCTTTTTTTGGAGAGGCTGTACATGGGCTTCAGAATAACGATGATTGTCAGCAGTATCCAATAGCTATGCCCCAATGGCAGGAACCGGGAGATAATATACCCGGCGATCGTCGCGATGCTGACCCGTAGCGCATGCCGGAAATAATTGGATTGCAGGGTCAGGTTGTCGAGAATGAGCTCCCGGTCCATGCTCTGACGCGCGACGAACTGCTCGTAATTCAGATCCGTCCTGAAATTCCTGGTGAGCTTACGGTCATAAGTGGTGAACTCGTGCAGCGCGTGAAGCCGGTTATTGATATCCTCGATGCTATCTACGATATTGCTAAGGTCAGCTACCCCATCCATATGCGTCTCCCCTATCATCGTCCGCAACTGGCGGATCCGGTCGGATAAAGTACTGCGCTCCGGAGAAGGTTTTCCACTCATGATCGCCAGGCCGATCTCATCCAACTCCGCGGCACCGTCGAGGATCAGTTTCCGGCATTCTTCAAGTAGTTGACTTTTGTCAAACAATCGATGTAATAACCGGTAGTCCTGCTGGGAGGTCATGATGCGCTCGAACAGATCGATGCTGTCGAGAAAGATCAACATTAATATGCGTCCCGTGTGTGTCGACTCTTTGACGATCTTACGGCTTTTGAAGATCAGCTCCCGCAGAAGATCCTGCTTTTCCTGGATATCGACCTGGCTCTCCAACAGCTGTTGATAACTCTTGTCATAGTCGACATGGCGGGAATAGAACGAAGCCTTGATGCGCAGGTACCCGGCTGTAGCCTGTACGCAGTCGCCGAGGGCCTGCTGAACGAGCTTGTACGGACGAAAACTATACAACAATAAGCTCAGTACAGTATACCACAGTCCCCCGGCCGCAATATACAACGCATTGTACAGGACGTCCCATCCCTGGCGATGATAGTCGATATTCAATACCATCACCAGTAAGGAATTCAGCCCGATCGAGCTCGCCCGGTTCCCGTAAATGCTCATCAGCGAGAACACGAAGCAGAACACAAGCACGATCAAACCCATCCATACCGGTGAACGATTCACCCATCCCGTGATAAGTGAAACGAAAAAAATAAATAATATACAGGCAATCATCCCATTACGCCGATGGTGGATCGGCCCGGGGTTATCGGTATTGGCAACGCACATGGCGCCGATCGAAACGACTATGCCCGCGGACAAATTATGAAAATAGCCAAGCAGTATAGCGGGTAACGTAATACCTGCCGTGATGCGTATCGCGCCATTTAAATAATGGCTGTTGATAAAACGCTTATATTCCCGGACATAATCCATGTACTAAGTGGAAATACCAGCAAATTAGCCCAAACAAATTTTTACGCCATAACTTTTGTAAATTAGTTTTGTCGCTCGCACAACCAACATGAGAATAACCGCTCTAATCCTATTGGCCTCCTTTTCCTATGGATTGCTTCAGGCGCAGGGAATAAGCGGAATTGTCAGGGATAATCAGGGCAAGCTCCTGGCCGGCGCGTCGGTCGCCCTGCAAAAAGCGGCAGATTCGGCCCTCATCAAGCTCAGTCTTTCTGATGATAACGGACAGTACAACTTCTCCTCCATCCCGCCAGGGGATTATTTTATCACGGTCTCTCATGTGTCCTTTCTGCTCCGGAGCTCTTCCGTCTTCACCGTTACGGCCGGTGGCAGCAGCCGGATACCCGCGATCGAACTGACCCGCGCATCCCGCGATCTGCAGCAGGCGCAGGTTACCGCTATCCGACCCCTGGTAGAGGTCCGGCCGGACCGGATCATCCTCAACGTGGAGCACAGCATCAACGCCGTCGGCGACGACGCGATGGGCCTGCTCCGTAAAGCACCCGGGATTACCGTCGATAACACAAATTCCATCAGTCTGAGCGGAAAGAACGGAGTCCAGGTCTATGTTGACGGCCGGCCTACCTATCTCTCCGGCAACAGCCTTGCCCAATACCTGGGAGCGCTCCCATCATCCTCCATCGAATCCATCGAGATCATCAGCAACCCCTCGTCCCGGTATGAGGCGGCGGGAAGCGCGGGGATCATCAATATCCGGCTGAAGAAGGATAAGTCCCTCGGTACCAACGTCACCGCGGGCGCGGGATACAACCTCGGATCGTATAGCAGATATAACGCGAACCTCGGTTTCAATCACCGCGATCAGCACCTCAATTTGTTCGGTGACTACACCTACTTCAACGGCACCAAGCTGGAACATACCATCTATAACCGCACGCTGCCGGATACGCTCCTGTTGCAGCAGACCGCGTTTGTAATCCCGGTCGTCAGCCAGACCTTTCATCTGGGGCTGGACTATTTTCTCGATAAGCACAACACAATTGGCATTCTGATCGGCGGCTCCCTGACGACAGACAGCTTCCGGAGCAACAGCAACACCCTTATCATCTATAGCCCTGCCAACACGACGGACAGACTGCTGATAGCGGATAGCCGTAGCAGTGAGCTCCAGGATGACTATAACTTCAACCTCAACTACCGTTACGCGGGAACAGGAGGCCGCGAGCTCGACCTGAATGCGGATTACGCGCTTTACCGGCTTCGCGAAAACCAGCTGCAACCCAATAATTATTTCGATTCCACGGGCCGGCACTTCCTCTACGGCGACAGCTACGATTTCCTCGCTCCGACCAATATCGACATCTACAGCGTCAAAGCCGACTATGCTACCAATTGGTTAAGCGGCCGGCTGGGGCTTGGCTTTAAGGTTTCCTATATCACGAGCGCCAATAATTTCCATCTATACGACCTGGGGAATCAGGGATGGGTCGTCGACTCGCTGAGCAGCGACAATTTCAATTACAAGGAGAATATCAACGCTGCTTATGTTAACTACAGCCGATCCTTTAAGGGAGGAGTGACGTTGCAGGCAGGTCTACGCGCCGAGAATACCAACGGCAGTGGCAACTCGGCCGGCTGGCAGAAAATTACAGCAGACTATTCACCCTACGATTCGACCTTGCCCCGTCATTATACTGATCTTTTCCCCAGCGCTTCCCTGACCTGGAAACAATGGACCTTTAGCTATAGCCGCCGCATCGACCGGCCCAATTACCAGGATCTCAACCCGTTTATTTTCAGAATTGATGACTATACGTTTTCAGAAGGCAATACTCGGTTGCGGCCACAATACGCGAATAACCTAAGCCTGACCTGGTCTTATAAATACGCGCTCTCGGCGACGCTCAACTACAGCCACATCAGCGATCTGTTCACCACCGTTCCCGACACGACCGACCGCTCAAGGACCGTCACAACGGATGTCAACCTGACCAGCCAGGATATCGTCGGCGCCAACGTCAGCTATTCTTTTCAATATAAATGGTACAGCGCATTCTTAAATATAAATGGATTCTATGCTTTATACAGGGCCGATTTCGGTGCAGGGAAAAACATCGATCTGAACGTCTTCAATACCACCATCACCTCGCAGCACAGTATTCAGCTGGGCAAAGGATGGTCGGCCAACGTTACCCAATATTATACGTCGCGAAATATCTGGGCGGGCACGCTCCGGGCCCGTCCCATATGGAGCCTCGAGGCGGGGCTCCAGAAGACACTGCTCAACGGCCGGGCGACGGTCAAAGCCTCCGTCAGTGATATCTTCTACACGCTTCGCTGGGCTGTGACCAGTGACTACTCCGGGCAATCCCTCTACAGCAGCGGCTCCAATGATACCCGCCAGCTAAAGCTTAACTTTACCTACCACTTCGGCAACATCCAGGTCAAGGCGGCCCGTCAGCACCAGACCGGCGCAGAAGACGAGAGCAAGCGCGTCAATCCGGGAACTCATTAGTTTAGCCGGTTCTTCTTACCTTTGCAGGCTTAATACTGGGCGGACCGCCAATCTGCGAGGCCAATACTTTATGCAAACCATAATCGAAGAGATCAGAAGACTTTGGATGACGTATAGCCGCTACCCGCTTATCGGGCTGGATGTCATTCCCCAATCCGGCAGCAACCGCATCTATTTCCGTATCCGGACGGATGAAGGGTCCTATATCGCGACGTACAACGATAATGTCCGCGAGAACCAGACGTTTATCTATTTCAGCCGGCATTTCCGCGAACAAGGCTGTCCGGTGCCCGAGATCTATTTTGTCAATGACGACTGCACGATCTATTTCCAGGAGGACTTCGGAGATCAGTCTTTGCTGGCTGAACTCGAAAAACAGGGACATACCGACGCCGTTCACTCCCTCTTCCGGCAAAGCCTCAGACAGCTGGCCAAACTTCAGGTCCGTGGTGGTGAGGGGTTAGACTATGGTAAGACGATCACCTCACGCGAGTTCGGTAAGCAGGCCATCCTCAGTGACCTGCTCTATTTTAAATACTATTTCCTGGATACCCTCCAGATCCCTTATGACAAAGAGCGGCTGATCGACGACTTCGAGCAGTTGAGCGCCTATCTCACGCAAGCCGACCATAAATACTTTCTCTACCGCGATTTCCAAAGCCGAAATATCCTGTTGAAAGACGGCCAGGTCCATTTTATCGACTTCCAGGGCGGAATGAAAGGGGCGCTGCAATACGACGTCGCTTCGCTGCTTTGGCAGGCTAAAGCGGAATTGTCGGATTCCTGGAAGGAATCGCTGCTCGACTATTACTTGAATTGTGTCGATGAGCTCCTCGGGAAGAAGATCGACAGGGTCTCCTTCGTCGGACAATACAATGGCTACGTGCTGATCCGGCTCCTGCAGGTGCTGGGGGCTTATGGATTCAGGGGTCTTTTTGAGCGGAAAGCTCATTTCCTGATCAGCATACCTCTTGCGCTTCGGAATCTGAAGTGGTTCGTCAACCGCGGTCATATGGGGATTGCGCTGCCCGAGTTTGACCGGCTGCTTGGCCTGATCGTACAGGACGAGCTGATCCATCGCTTCGAGCCTGTCCAGGCCGATGAGAATACTCCTCTGGTCGTACATATCCGGAGCTTTTCCTACCGGAAAACGATACCCGCCGATGACAGTGGCAACGGTGGCGGCTTTGTCTTCGATTGCCGGGGCATACTCAACCCGGGCCGGATTGAGGAGTTC